>ENA-OWOZ01000172-OWOZ01000172.1-bioreactor-metagenome-genome-assembly--contig:-NODE-172-length-92448-cov-20.210077_pt1 | contig 92448 bp, 58 predicted proteins | sample MGYA00238140_ERZ651804 | MGnify/ENA primary metagenome ERZ651804 (study PRJEB26910, sample SAMN07631232) | bioreactor metagenome | isolation source: Switchgrass digestor | place: USA: Dartmouth...
ATCATACATGATTTCTCACTATGGTTGTCAATTTTTTATTTCATTTTACTGTTGCATTTAATTTTACAACGAACCATTACCTTTTGTTTAATTTAAGAAATGGAATAATATTGAATATTTTTATGTAATATATTAAAATAAATAATTAAATATAAAGCAAAAAACTTTTGCATGTAAAAAACATGATTTTTAATGTACGTTGTCTAATTGTGGCAGGGTGAATACGGGAAAGAAGGAGGAGATCCGGATGCTGCCGGTGAATACATTTCTTTATGCCTTTGTTTTAATAGCTTTTTTGGCGGCTTTTTTAACAGGAATAGTTCTCATTATAAAAGAGCTTGTCAAGTCGCATTAGAAAGCTAAATGATATCCATAAGATTAATATTTTTGGCTTTAATTACTATTTGAGGCCATTTATCAATCAACTCAGCATGAAGAAGATATTCGCGGTTGGCTTCATCGACAATATTTTGTGCTGTTTGCAATATAAATTTTCCAATGGCATTATATTTTTCGTCAAAGGGTAAAAGTATGTGATTTGCAATATCTTTAATTCTGTTCTCACGAACCACCCTTGATTCATTTTTTAAGTTTTTTATTTTATTTGCAATGTCAAAAGTAATGTCATTGGAAATAACTTTATTTCTGGTATTTCCGTATTTCATATCCAAATTGTCGTTAAAGATGGACATGTACAAATTGAAATAGTCCGAAAATTTTGCAATTCCCTCCCAATAACGCTTTTTGTTTTCAAATACAAATCTTTGGTCATGGTATTCATGAAAAACCTCTCTTGAGTGATGAACTGAAGGCACACCAAGGGCTGTTGAAACATCAAATGCGAAATAGTCGGATGCAAGAGTGTTTCTTCCGGGAAGATTGGGTAAATATTCATGCAGTTTGTAGACAGCTACATTGCCCCTTGTCTTGTTTATGAATTATCTATTGTTCTATCCGATATGGAAATACCGGAAGTAGGAGCAACTTTTATGCCATCTTTTAGTCTCTCTTCGAACATATAATTATGAATGCCTCAAAAATAATCGAGTTTTAAGCCGTCTTATTGATTATTATAAACGCTTGTATACCCATATAAATAGTGAATATGACCATCCTCAAAAGAGGTTGCAGTGTAGTAATAGTGTATATGTCCACCGCTAACGGGTATACTGGGACCTGTTTGTAGGCTATAACGATGTATATGACCGTCTTCGAAGGTGGTTTCGCCAGCCATGTAGTGTATGTGACCGGGACTGTTGAGGTTTACACTGGTTATACCTGAATATTCATGAATATGGCCGTCATTAAAAGTAGTTCTTCCCATAAATCTATGACTGTGCAAACTGTTTTGCATAATAATCACCTCAATACATATTATGTTAACTATGTAGAGGGTGTTACTTCTATAATAACGTATTTTATGGTGCATTAAGCAGTAAATACCCTTAAGTTAACCATTGTAGCGAGATGCTCAATGGAATGGGGAAAATTCAATTTTTTATGAGATTTCTTGGTATTTTTTCTGAGCGTTATATTATAATAAATTTATAAAAAATGTTATAATGAATATATAGAATTACCTTAGCTTTAAAATAGATTTCTACCCATTTGATAATAATCTGGAAGAAAGGAACAAATATAGTTAAAGCTATATAGGTGAAAGATATGCCGGCTTTTGAAAGGGTTAGATCAGGTATACCGAGTTTGGACAAGGTTCTTGACAACATAAGACTTGGAGATAATGTGGTCATACAGGTAACTTGTTTGAATGATTTTAAAAGAATAGTGCATCCCTTTGTAAATCAATCCATTGAGGACAAAAGAAATATTATTTATATCCGTTTTTCCAACCATGAACCTTTACTGGAATACATGGACGGGCTGAAAATTTATCAGCTGAATGCCAATCGAGGGTTTGAGGCCTTTACGGTTGAGGTCCACAATATAATTGATAAGGAGGGAAGGGAGGCATTTTATGTGTTTGATTCCCTTTCCGACCTGCAGGTTGCCTGGTCCACAGACTTGATGATGGGAAATTTCTTTTGTGTAACCTGCCCCTATTTGTTTGAACTTGACACTGTGGCATTGTTTCCTGTACTGAGAGGGCATCACGATTTTGCAACAATTGCCCGTATTCAGGAGACAACACAGCTGTTTATTGATGTGTATTCGGACGAAAAAGATACGTTTATACATCCTATTAAAGTTTGGAACCGCTATTTGCCTGACATGTATATGCCTTACAGGCTGAATGACGACAACGAGCTGGAATCCCTGACCGGCAGTGTGGATTTGGCAGATTACTACAATCTTATTCATAATGAGCAAAAGAGGCACGCCGAGCAGAATATTGACAGTTATGAAAGGTTTTTCAGGGAGGCCAGGGAAGCTTATTACAGGGGTGAAATTACAGACTGGACTCTTAATAAAATAACCCGCAGCATGATGACCCGCGACCACAGAATGGCTGATTTGATAAGAAAAGAATTCAGTCCTGAGGATTATTTCCATATCAAAGAAAGAATGATCGGTACCGGAACAATTGGGGGAAAGGCATGTGGTATGCTTTTGGCAAGAAAAATGGTTGCAAACTACCTGCCTCAGTATGTAAAGTATTTGGAGCCTCAGGATTCCTATTATATCGGAACTGATATCTTTTATTCATATATCGTGGAAAACAAACTCTGGAAATTACGTATTTTACAGCGTAATGACAAGTATTATTTTGAAAAGGCGGAAGAACTGAAAAATGCGATATCAAACGGTAAATTTTCCGAGCCCATTAGGGCGCAATTCAGAAGAATGCTGAACTATTTCGGACAAATTCCTATCATTGTGCGTTCGAGCAGTTTCCTGGAAGACGGATTTGGAAATGCTTTTGCGGGAAAATACGAGTCGATTTTCTGCGTAAACGCATGCGATCCGGAAGAAAGGCTTTTGCAATTTGAAGACGCGGTGCGCAGGGTATATGCAAGCACGATGGACAGGTCTGCTTTGGAGTACCGCAGACAACGGGGACTTGATAAAATGGACGAGCAAATGGCGATTTTGGTGCAGCGTGTCAGCGGAACGAAATTTGACAAATATTATATGCCATGTGCTGCGGGAGTTGGTTTTTCCTATAGTGTATACCGCTGGAGTGATGAATTTAGTGCAGATGCGGGACTTCTGCGTTTGGTTGCAGGTCTGGGTACAAAGGCGGTGGACAGAACGGGTGTCGATTATCCCCGGCTGGTAAACCTGGATAATCCTGAAAGTACCATTTTAACGAGGTCGAGTGATAAACATCGTTTTTCACAGCGAAGAGTGGATGTTATTGATTTACAGAAAAATGAAGTAAGAGATATTGATGTAAGTGAACTGATTCCTGAGCTTCCGGATTGGTATGTGAATCTTGTCTGTGAGCATGATTATGATACTGAGAGAATGTTTTATGAAAGAGGACAGAGACGAAATGTTCTTTTTGTTTCGTGTGACGGGATTGTTAAGAAAAGAGAGCTTATGAAAATGATGAAAGATATTCTTTCCACTCTTCAGGAGCATTACGGAAATCCTGTGGATGTGGAATACACAATTAATTTCAGAAAGGACGGAGCATTTACCGTAAATCTTCTTCAGTGCAGGCCCATGGCTGTATGGGAGAGTGCTGCCAATCGGGAAATTCCGAATATTGAAAAAGATAAAGTTCTGTTTAAAGTTAATCAGACTTTTATGGGGAATTCCGCAGAGTTGAACATTGATGTGGTTGTGTGGATTGACTCAAAAAAGTATCATGGTTATCCTTATAATCAGAAAAGCTCTTTGTGCAGTGTAGTCTCTAAAATTAACAAATATTATGAAGGAAAGAATAAGAAACTGATGCTTGTAAGCCCGGGGCGAATTGGGACTTCATCCCCTGAATTGGGAGTTCCGGTTGTGTTTTCGGATATATCCAATTTTAAAGTCCTATGCGAGTATGCGGATATTGAAATTGGATTTGTTCCTGAGTTGTCTTATGGCAGTCATATGTTTCAGGACATAGTTGAAACGGAAATGTTTTATGTGGCGGTAATGGGCACCGAGCGAAGCGGTACCGAAGTATTTAACAAAGAGTTTTTCAAAAATGAGCCTTCGGTTCTGGGTAAGATTGTTCCTGAAGCTGAAGCATATGAAGATATCATCAAAGTATATGAATTTGGTGTTTCAAAATCACTAAGCCTCTATGCTGATTTTAAGAAAAGAACTGCAGTTTGCGGTGTAAATTCTTAACTGTCACAAAGTATTACGGTTAAGTTTAAAAATAAAAAAAGATGTTTGTTTTTCATTCAATGGCATTGAAACCGGATGGAAACCAGGATGTGTAAAGCTTTAAAAAATCGGCGGATATTAGACAGGTTAAAAAAAACGAAGTCATTGCATTAGACTGAACATATCCAAATTACAATTGACATATCAAATTATAATTGTTGAAAAGCTCCTGCTAATATGTTATCATATCACTCGGTCACGCTGCTAAAAAAATGTCGATATATGGGGATACGGCTAAACGGAGTATCTCAAGGCAGTTTGACAAATATTTTGCGGGAGTTATAAAAATGGTCGATGTTCAAAGCCTTACGGAGCAAATACGAATTTTAGTCAATCAAATTTCTGTTTTAGTGATAATGGGACTCATAGGGTTTATTGCAGGTAAAACCCGTTATCTTCCGGATAATTCGGGATCAGTGCTTTCAAGAACGGTAATAAAGCTTACGGCACCGCTCCTGATTTTTACGACCCTGGCGGGACGAAATTTTACTAAAGACATTCTGATAAACGGAATGTGGATATTCCTTTTGGCGGTAGTATTTATAATGTTTTCCTTTGTAGTGGGGCATTTTGCCGGAAAGATATTAAAACTTGAAGGGGCAACTGCGAACGTATTTAAAATGCATTTCATGTTTGGAAACGTAATTTATCTGGCTTTTCCCCTTTTAAGGTCACTTTATGGAGACGGTATTTTAATCTATGCTGTGTTTTACAATTTGGCGAATGACGCTGTTTTATGGACTTTGGGAATTTTTCTCGTAAACAGGCACAACAAGGTGAGTGTGAAAGATAATTTAAAGCATCTTGTAAATGCCAATACCATAGCTTTTGCAACAGGTCTTGTTATTATGCTGATAAAGTCAAATTTCAAAGGATTTATAGACGGCATTCCATACATTTATGATATAGGCGGATTCATAGCCAATGCATTTACTCCTATAGGAGAGGCTACGGTTCCTTTGTCAATGCTTTTTATAGGCCTGATATTGTCTGAAACGAAAATAAGCAGTACGAAGGATTTATTAAAAAGATACCCTATATTTGTTTTAGCTTTGTTTAAACTTATCCTGATTCCGTGTATTGCTTTGTTCGTATTTTCTTTTGTGGATTTTGTAGAACCTCTTGTGAAAGCGGTAATCATACTGCAGCTTTCGATGCCGTGTGCCACAATTGTTCCCGCTTTGGCGGAGCAGTACGGTTCTGATTACAGGCTCGCCACCGAAAACGTGTTTATAACGACAATACTGGGGATTGTGACAATGCCCTTTGTGGTTTATTTGCTGACTTTGGCCGGATAAATATTATGTAAGCTTATAATTTCGTAAAAAAACGAATATTAACCTCAAAAATTTAAAATAATGTTCGTATTTTTTGATAACTTTCGTTGACAAGCCGTACTTTGTTTTGATAGTATTATTTATGTAAAAGGCAGGTTTAGTTCGGACAAGGATGAAAATGTTCTTTTGTTCGAAGAAGCAGAAGTTTTGGCGGTTAAGGACATCGTTTTGTTGTATCGGTTTGGAGGGTTGGTTCTGCCAGCCCATTTTTATTTCAAACTTTTATTAAGTCCGAAAGGATGAAGGAGGAGTCTTATGGAAAAGTTCTTTAAGCTCAAGGAAAACGGCACAAATGTCAGGACGGAATTTATAGCAGGTTTAACTACTTTCGTAACGATGGCATATGTTATTTTTGTCAATCCCAATACCCTGGAAGCTTCGGGAATGGACAAAGGTGCTGTGTTTGTTGCAACAATACTTGCAGCAATAATCGGTACATTGATAATGGGATTGGTGGCAAACGTTCCGTATGCCCAAGCTCCGGGAATGGGGCTTAACGCATTCTTTGCATACACCGTTGTTTTGGGACAGGGATTTACCTGGCAGCAGGCTTTGGCACTGGTTTTTCTTTGCGGACTGATAAACATACTTATTACCGTCACAAGAATTAGAAAGATGCTGATAGCGGCAATACCTCAATCCCTCCAGTATGCTATAAGCGGAGGAATAGGCCTGTTTATAACATACATAGGAATTAAACAGGCGCATTTATTGGATTTTACAGTCAGCAGCGGCACTTATACTACACTTCCCAATGGAAACGTGGTTTCAGGAGACATTGTTCCGGCTCTTGCCGACTTTACCGATCCGGTAACTCAATTGGCATTAATCGGGCTTGTAATTACGGTTGTTTTAATGCTTTTAAAAGTCAGGGGAGCAATACTTTGGGGGATTATGGCAACCACAGTGATTGGACTGTTTATGGGCATAACACCTATTCCGGAACTGACAGCGTCAAACTTTTTGCCCCCGTCAATATCACCGACTTTCTTAAAGCTTGATTTGGCGGGACTTTTCACTGATCCGGCGAAGATACCGACAGTCTTGGCCACGATACTTGCCTTCAGCCTATCGGATACTTTTGATACAATAGGAACATTCCTGGGAACTGGCAGAAAGACCGGAATTTTTGACGAAGAAGACGAAAAAGCACTTCACTCAGGCAAAGGATTTAAATCAAGACTGGATAAGGCTTTGTTTGCAGACTCAACTGCAACGTCAATAGGAGCACTTTTAGGTACAAGCAATACTACCACTTATGTTGAAAGTGCTGCAGGAATCAGCGTGGGAGGAAGAACCGGTCTTACATCGGTTTTCACCGCATTGTTTTTCTTCCTGGCATTGTTCCTGTCACCGATTGCCGGTATGGTAACATCCGCCGCAACTGCTCCGGCACTTATTGTAGTGGGTATTTTGATGATGGAGTCCCTTGCCAAGATAAAATGGGATGAGTTTGAAGAAGCGGTTTCAGCATTTTTCACGGTTGTTGTAATGCCTTTTACATACAGCATTTCAAACGGAGTTGCGGCAGGTTTTGTATTCTATGTAATAACAAAAATTGTAAAAGGCAAAGCAAAAGAGGTACATCCAATCCTTTATGTAGTAGTGTTGCTTTTTATACTGAATTTCGTATTTTCCGCTTTAAAGCTATGAATATTGCACATAAAAGTTTGATCCGATTGGATCAGACTTTTATGTTTTCTGATGGCTAATTTTGGTACGTGATATTTATGTAAGAATATATAATTCAACAATACAACTATATTTCAAATTTTTGGGGAGGTTGAACTATGGGTGTGACCAATGTTGAAAAAAAACCAAAAGTTGCTGTTGTAATGGGGAGTGATTCCGATTTTTCAGTTTTACAGAACTGCATCAAGGTCTTAAAGCAGTTTGATGTGGAGGTTTCGGCAATAGTTTGCTCGGCCCACAGGACACCCGACAAAGCGGCTGAGTTCGCTAAAGGTGCCGAAGAAAACGGTTTTGATGTTATAATAGCCGGTGCGGGAAAAGCGGCTCATTTGCCGGGAGTTCTGGCAGCATTTACGCCCCTTCCGGTTATCGGTGTGCCAATTAAATCATCTACAATGGACGGGCTTGATTCACTGCTGTCTATAGTTCAAATGCCTTCAGGAATTCCGGTTGCCACGGTTGCGATAGACGGTGCGGAAAATGCTGCTTTGCTTGCGGTTCAGATATTGTCAACTGCTTACAAGGATCTCAGGGACAAAATGAAGGAATATAAAAAGCAGCTTGAGAAAAAGGTTGAAGAGAAGAACAAAGCTCTTCAGGAAAAGATAAAAGAACTTTAACAACTCATATTCAGGTAAATTATACCAAACTGATATAAGGAGTAAAAGCTATGTTTGATGTAATAAGGGGAAAGCATTTTAATTACGTACACAATTTGTTGAAAAAAGATGAGTTTGGGTTTGACAAGCCGAAAGAAGAGTGTGGAGTTTTCGGTATTTACAGTAAAGGTAATTTGGATACCGCACGTCTGACTTATTATGCCCTTTATGCGCTTCAGCACAGAGGACAGGAAAGTGCGGGAATTGCCGTCAACAATGGTGGGACACTTCTCTTTCACAAGGACATGGGGCTTGTTCCCGAGATTTTCAATGAAAAAATTTTAAACAGTCTCAAAGGCAAAATTGCAATAGGACATGTGAGATATTCGACTACCGGTGCGAGCAGCAGGGAAAACTCCCAGCCTATGGTTATAAAGTACAAGAACGGACAGATGGCCATGGCTCATAACGGCAATCTTGTTAATGCCGCAAAGATAAGAGAAAAACTTGAGGAAGAGGGTATTATATTCCAGTCGACTATAGATTCCGAGGTAATTTTGAATTTGATTTCAAGATTCAGGCTGACCAGCAACAATATTGAAGAGGCCATTGTCAAGGTAATGAAGGAGATAAAAGGTGCGTATTCGCTGGTTATTCTCACACCAAACAAGCTTATTGGTATCAGAGACCCTCACGGTATAAGACCGCTTTGCATCGGCCGTATAGATGATTCCTATGTTCTTGCTTCAGAGACTTGCGCTCTTGATGCAGTAGATGCCGAATATGTAAGAGATGTAAATCCCGGAGAGATTATCGTTATTGAAGAGAGCGGAATGACTTCAATACAAACGGAAGTTCCGGAAAAGACGGCACTTTGCATTTTTGAGTATATTTACTTTGCAAGACCCGACAGCTATATTGACGGTGTAAGTGTTCACAGAGCGAGAATTGAGGCCGGAAGAAGGCTTGCCCGGGAGCATCCTGTGGAAGCCGACCTTGTTTTCGGAGTTCCGGATTCGGGTGTATCCGCGGCACTGGGTTATTCCATGGAGTCGGGAATACCTTATGATTTGGGACTTATAAAAAACAAATATATCGGAAGAACCTTTATTCAGCCGGAACAGGGACAGAGGGAAAGCGGAGTGAAAATTAAGCTTAATGCTTTGAAGGAAGCCGTTAACGGTAAAAGGGTTGTTATGATAGATGACTCAATAGTCAGAGGTACTACCAGCAAGAGACTTGTTCAAATTTTAAGGGATGCCGGTGCGAAGGAAGTTCATATGAGAATCAGCTCTCCGCCTTATATGTATCCATGTTTCTTTGGAGTTGACACATCGAGCAGGTCCCAGCTTATTGCGGCGGAATGTTCCGTTGAGGAAATCAGAAAGATGACAGGTGCGGACAGCCTTGGGTACTTAAGTCTCGAAGGGCTCTTGAAAACGCCGGTGGGAGCAAAATGCGGTTTTTGTACCGGATGCTTCACAGGCAAATATCCGATGGAAGTACCTAAAGATGCCAGCAAGTATAGTTGCGGGTAATGATAGTTGTACATAATATTTGTTAATTGCTAAAATAATTGCTGAAATCTATTATATATAATTTATTTCATTTGTAATTAGGAGGTACTTTGATGACTACATATAAAGATGCGGGTGTTGATGTGGAAGCCGGTTATGAAGCGGTCAGGCTTATGAGAAATGATGTAAAAAGGACATTCAGGCCTGAGGTGCTTACTGATATAGGTGGCTTTGGTGGATTGTTTGGCTTAAACAAAGATAAATATTCGGAACCCGTTCTTGTATCAGGAACTGATGGCGTGGGTACAAAACTGAAAATTGCTTTCCTGCTGGACAAGCATGATACCGTTGGTATTGACTGTGTGGCGATGTGTGTAAATGATATTGTGTGCAGTGGTGCGGAACCTCTGTTTTTCCTCGACTATATAGCCTTGGGCAAAAACCGTCCCGAAAAAGTGGCTCAGATTGTGAAAGGTATAGCCGACGGATGTGTTGAAGCAGGATGTGCCCTAATCGGAGGAGAAACGGCGGAAATGCCGGGATTTTATCCTGAGGATGAATATGATTTGGCCGGATTTGCGGTCGGAATAGTGGAAAAAAGCAAGATTATAGACGGCAGTAAAATCAAGGCGGGGGACAAATTAATAGGACTTGCGTCATCAGGTATTCACAGCAATGGATATTCCCTTGTAAGGAAGATTTTGGCGCCTACTGCGAAAAAACTTGCGGAAGAGATTAAGATGCTTGGAACCACTTTGGGTGAAGAGCTTATAAAGCCCACAAGACTGTATGTCAAGACGATCCTGGATTTGAAAGAAAAGTTTGAAATCAAGGGAATTGCCCATATTACAGGCGGAGGATTCATTGAAAACATACCGAGAATGCTGCCTCAAGGTTTGGGAGTCAAAGTAGTCAGGGGTAGCTGGCCTGTACTTCCGATATTCACTCTCTTAAAAGATCTTGGAAACCTTGACGAAATGGATATGTACAATACCTTTAACATGGGAATAGGTATGACAATTGCCGTGGATGCTGAAATTGCAAACAGTGTTGTGGAGTATTTGAACAAGGATAAAGAGCAGGCTTACATAATCGGAGAAGTTGTATCAGACAAGGAAGGGCTTGAAATATGTTAAGAATTGGTGTGTTGGTTTCCGGAGGGGGAACAAATCTTCAGGCTATAATTGATAGAATTGAAAGCGGCTATATAAAGGACTGCTCGATTGTTACCGTTGTGTCGAGCAAACCCAATGTGTATGCCCTTGAAAGAGCCAAAAAACACAATATTCCGGCGGTTTGCATTGCCAGAAAAGATTATCCTTCGGTGCATGAATACGGGGAAGCGCTGATACAGCATTTTGAACGCTGCGAAGTGGGCCTTATTGTTATGGCGGGATTTTTGTCCATACTGGGAGAAAACTTTGTAAAACGGTTTGAAAACAGGATAATCAACATTCATCCTTCTTTGATACCTGCTTTCTGCGGCAAAGGCTATTATGGCATAATTCCTCATCAGAAGGCGCTGGAATACGGGGTCAAAGTGACCGGAGCAACGGTCCATTTTGTTGACGTTGAAGCCGACAGCGGACCTATTATTCTGCAGAAAGCTGTGTACATAAGGGACGATGACACTCCCGAAACTCTCCAGAAGAGGGTGATGGAGGAGGCGGAGTGGGAAATTCTCCCTGAGGCCATAAAGCTTTTTGCCGAAGGAAGGCTTGAAATCGATGGAAGGAAAGTTAGAATTAAGGATAATTAAGTTGACAGAAAGTTTGCAGAATTTTGCTTAAGTTTTGCTATAAACTAAAAAAGGAGTGATAGTATGATAAAGCGTGCACTGATAAGTGTATCCGACAAGACGGGAATTGTTGAAATGGCCCGTGAACTTCAAAGCATGGGAGTTGATATTATTTCCACCGGTGGTACTGCAAAGACATTGAGTGATGCCGGTATAAAGGTAATAAACATATCGGATGTTACCGGTTTTCCGGAATGTCTTGACGGAAGGGTAAAAACCCTTCATCCCAAAGTTCATGCGGGAATTCTTGCAATAAGAAGCAATGAGGAACATATGAGACAGCTGAAAGAGCTTAACATAGAGACAATAGACATGGTAATCATCAATCTTTATCCGTTCAAGCAGACGATATTAAAAGAAAACGTTGACCTTTCGGAGGCAATTGAAAATATTGATATAGGCGGACCTACAATGATTAGAGCTGCGGCAAAGAATTATCAGGACGTGGTTGTAATTGTTGACCCTTCAGACTATGCTGCCGTATTGGAAGAGCTTAAGACTACGAAGGATGTATCATTGAAAACCAAGTTCAAGCTGGCATATAAAGTGTTTGAACATACAAGTCATTATGATACTTTAATTGCAAAGTATTTAAGAGAGCAAATCGGAGAAGACGAGTTCCCTCAAACCCTTTCTCTGACCTTTGAAAAGGTCCAGGATATGAGATATGGTGAAAATCCCCACCAAAAAGCGGTGTTCTATAAAGAAGTGGGAGCGAATGTCGGCTGTATAACGGCTGCAAAACAGCTGCACGGAAAGGAACTTTCCTATAACAATATAAATGATGCAAACGGTGCCATAGAAATCATAAAAGAGTTTGACGAACCCACCGTGGTGGCGGTGAAACATGCAAATCCGTGTGGTGTGGCAAGTGCTTCAAATATATATGATGCTTATATAAAGGCATATGAGGCGGATCCTGTGTCCATATTCGGCGGTATTATTGCGGCCAACAGGGAAATTGACGAAAAAACGGCCGAGGAAATAAACAAGATTTTTGTTGAGATAGTTATCGCACCGTCCTTTACTGAAGGGGCATTAAAAATTCTTACCCAGAAGAAGAACATAAGACTGCTTCAGCTTGAGGACATTTCGGCTAAAATTCCAAAGGGAACTTATGACATGAAGAAAGTGCCGGGAGGCTTGCTGGTGCAAAATTACAACAGTGAACTTCTTAATATGGACGATTTGAAAGTTGTTACGGAAAAGAAACCTACCCAGGAAGAATTGGAAGATCTCATTTTTGCCATGAAAGTTGTAAAGCATACCAAATCCAACGGTATTGCGCTGGCAAAGGGCAAGCAGACTATTGGAGTCGGACCGGGTCAGACCAACAGAGTAACGGCCTGCAAGATTGCCATTGAATATGGCGGGGAAAGGACAAAAGGAGCCGTTCTTGCATCGGATGCCTTCTTCCCGTTTGCTGACTGTGTTGAGGCGGCAGCTGCTGCGGGCATTACTGCAATTATCCAGCCCGGAGGCTCGATAAGGGATCAGGAATCCATTGATGCATGCAACAAGTATGGCATTGCAATGGTATTTACGGGAATGAGACATTTTAAGCATTGATGATTAACTTTAAGGAGGAGTAAAATGAAGGTACTGGTTGTAGGAAGCGGTGGCCGTGAGCATGCATTGGTATGGAAAATTGTTCAAAGTCCCAGGGTGGAGAAAGTGTACTGTGCTCCCGGCAACGGAGGAATTTCCGCAATAGCAGAGTGTGTGCCGATAAAGGCAATGGATATAGAGGGAATTGTAAACTTTTCGAAGGAAAAGAAAATTGACATGGTAGTGGTTGCGCCTGACGACCCTCTTGCAGCCGGTATGGTTGATGCTCTTGAGGAAGCGGGAATCAGAGCGTTTGGACCAAACAAGGCGGCGGCCGTGATTGAAAGCAGCAAGGCTTTTGCGAAAAATCTTATGAAGAAATACAATATACCCACTGCCAGATATGAAATTTTTGAAAACAGCGCCGATGCCATAAATTATTTACAGGATCAGAAATATCCGGTGGTTGTGAAAGCCGATGGTTTGGCGCTGGGCAAAGGTGTAATAATTGCACAGAATTTTGACGAGGCCAAACAAGCGGTTCAAAGCATCATGGAGGACAAGGTCTTTGGTGAAGCCGGAAACAAGGTGGTAATTGAAGAGTTTTTGGTGGGTCAGGAGGTATCAATGCTGGCCTTTACCGACGGAAAAACCATAAAGACCATGGTTTCCTCCCAGGACCACAAGAGGGCTTTGGACAATGACCAGGGGCTTAATACCGGAGGTATGGGAACATTTTCGCCCAGCAGGATATATACAGAGGAAATTGACAGGTACTGCATGGAAAGAATCTACAAGCCCACGATTGAGGCTATGGAGAAAGAAGGCAGGAAGTTTAAGGGAGTATTGTACTTTGGGCTTATTATCACAAAAGACGGCCCGAAAGTACTGGAGTATAATGCAAGATTCGGAGATCCGGAGACCCAGGTGGTGCTTCCAAGGCTTAATACCGACATAATTGATATATTTGAAGCTGTTATTGATGAAAGATTGGATGAAGTTGAAATAAGCTGGAATGACAGTGCATGTGTGTGCGTAATCATGGCTTCGGGAGGATACCCAAAAGAGTATAAAACCGGCTATGAGATATCAGGTATTGAAGATGCGGAAAGAGATGCCAACATAGTGGTCTTCCACGCAGGTACAAAGCGTGAAAACGGCAAATATTACACCGCAGGAGGACGTGTGCTGGGAGTTACGGCCATGGAAAACACTTTGGATGAGGCAATAAAGAAGGCTTACGAGGGCGTAGGAAAGATTAAGTTCCAGGATATGCACTATCGAAAGGATATAGGAAAAAAGTAGGAGAGCATAATGCTCTCTTACTTTTTATCCTTTAAATACTTTCTTGCTAATAAACCATCAAATTTTCTCTCAACTCCCGGATTGTAATTTTTAAATCCCCGCCTGTTTTTATATTTTTTAAGTTGTTCTGAGGGTCGAGATATTCTTTTTTCAAAGCGAGTGCTTTATTAAAATTTTCAAGTGCTTCCTCAGTTTCTGACAAGTGATATAATGCCGCACCCAAATTGTTATATGCTTCTGCTTTGCCGGGGTCTGTTCGGAGCGATTTTTCGTAGCAAAATTTTGCTTTGTTATATTCTTTTGTCAAATAGTTTACATTTCCCAGGTAAAAGTATTTTAAAAATTTCGTTTTTCTGTCCTGAATATAGTCCGGGACTTGGATTTTTTCCAAGGCTTTACATGCTTCCTCGTATTCACTGATTTTGATAAAAATTTTACCAAGCAATAAAAGCTTTTCATGCTCAGGATAAGAAGACTTTTCTACGATATCTTTTATTTTATCAATTCCAAGACTTTTAACTACTTTGATTTCCATTTCTTCTTGTTTTTCTTTGTTATTGGTCAGGTTGGAGTCATGCCTTCTGTATTTGTAGAGGATTTTAGGCAAATATCCACATTTGAATCTTTGGGCCAGTTGGATGCTGCTCCAATAATCTTCCGCATACCTCATGCCGGGAATAAAACGCAGGTTTTCAAAACACTTTCTTCTATACAAGGTACTTGGCGGACAGGGAATGGTTTGTCTGAAAAGAAGCTGTGCCAAAAAATCATTTGGAGCCAAATTGCCATAATCGCTTCTAAGCACTTTAACCAAGTTGTCGTGAGCATCGATTAAAAAAGCGTCATTGTATACACAGTCTATATCTTTATTCTGTTGTAAAAAATCAACCTGTTCTTTTATTTTATCCGGTAAATATAAGTCATCGGCATCCAACCATGCAATATAATTTCCGCTGCAGTGCCTAAGTCCTGTATTCCTGGCTTCTGACACACCTTTATTCTCTTGATAGATATATTTAACATCGGGACAATAGTTTTTTACAATCTCGCCCGTCCTGTCCGTCGAACCATCATCAATTACTATTATTTCTATGTTTTGATATGTTTGCGCAAGGGCGCTTTTTATAGAAGATTCTATATATTTTTCGCCATTGTAAACGCATATGATTACTGAAACTAACTCTTTATTCAATTTTTGCTCACCATACTTTCTTTTCATTTATAAAATACTATAAAGTTATTTTTTTTATTAAAACAGCAAATATATATTTTTTGAGTACCGAAATATGACTTTTTCATATTGACTGAATTCCGACTGGAAATTAATAATTTTATGTGGAATAAACGTATATGGAAGCAATCATTCTCTATGAAACAGTCATTGCTTTTCGAAAGATTTTCAGATGTTTCTTTAAAATAATGAAAAATTTCATTATTTAATAATTATTTAATATTTGAATTCTTCATTTATTGTTGATAAAACTCAAAAATATATATCAACTCGATTCTAATTATAGAGATGTTCTACATTTTTTTGAAAATTCCTTCTTTGAGAATGACTTGTTTTTTATTTACTATTTACATTTATAATTATAAATTATCAGATAATTTCAGGTAATTATCATGAGTTTTATGAAACGTTTTTTATGTAAATACTTACGCAGTTATTTGTATGGACAATCAAATTATAGAAAAATCTTTTTCAGTTCTTTTTGCACCAGGACAGAAAAGGGAATTGGGTATAAACTGTTGGATATTATTGGAGATTTAAAGTATCTTAAAAGTTTTCATATAGCATTTTGAGTGAGTGCAAAACTGAATAGAGAAGGACTATGGTATATTGCTGTTAAAAACTGGACACAAATTGCTACTGATGGTATAATTAATAAAATTACATAGTAAACTTTGGAGGATGGTAAAATGGAAGGCATTATTGAAAAAGCATTAAAAGAAGATTTGCCGGATATATTGAATTTACAAAAGAAAGCCTTTGAAAAGGTGGCAATGGAAGAAAACAATTTCAATATTCTTCCTATGACCCAGACCTTGGAAAGCATTACTGAGGAATATGAAAAAAGACTGTTTTTAAAGTATACATTGGAAGGGAAAATTATAGGTTCTGTGCGTGCTCATTTGGATAATGACAATGTTTGTCATATAGGAAGGCTGATTGTACATCCTGAGTTTCAAAACAGGGGGATTGGAAAAGCTTTAATGAAGGAAATTGAAAGTGTGTTTAAAAACTGTACACGATACGAAATTTTTACCGGATTAAACAGTAAAAATACTGTAGCTTTATATAAAAAATTGGGATATGTTGAAACAAGCGTAAAAGATGTTGACGGAGTATTTATGGTTTTTATGAAAAAGGATAACAAATAGATGATATAAGTTTTAAGTCAAGGTTTCCAATCTGTATGGATTTATATAGATTTATTTATTTTAAACATGGCAATTGTGTGCTATAATAATTTTTTGAAAAAGATTCTTAATCGCACAAGCCGATTTTTGTGAGTGAAGGAAATGGGTTATGGAAGTAAATGTTAAGAGAATAGGCATACTGGGAGGAACATTTGATCCTATTCATAACGGCCATTTGATAATGGCGGAGATAATAAGGGGGGCTTTTGAACTCGACAGGGTGCTTTTTATACCTTCGGGCAACCCTCCCCATAAAAAAAATCAGACAGTAACCGATGCCGAACATCGGTACAATATGGTCTGTGAAGCTTTAAAGGGTAACCCTTATTTTGAGAAGTCAAGGATTGAGGTGGACAGGGAAGGGTATACTTATACGATAGACACCCTGGGCATTTTGAATGAGCAATACAGAGGAATTGCCGATTTGTATTACATAATTGGTGCGGATGTTTTGTATGACCTTCTTACATGGAAAGATTACGAGAAAGTGTTTGGAATCTGCAAGTTTATCGCGGCTTTAAGGCCTGGGACCGGCAAAGAAGGCTTCAGGGAACGGATAAAGTATCTTGAGGACAGATTTTCGGCGAGTATACTGGAGGCTGAAATACCTTTGATTGAAATATCTTCAACCATGATTAGAAACAGGGTAAAAGAAGGAAAATCCATAAAATACCTTGTTCCGGAAACGGTGGAGAACTATATAAAAAAAGAAGGATTGTATCTTAAATGATTTAGAATGGGCTGTAATTGAAATGATTAAAATCTGTAATTGGTTTTAAAAGATAGTTTTAAAATTAATTTAAAAGATGTTTTAATTTTTTAATACTTTTACTTTAATAATTTTGAAGTAATTCTAATACAGAGGTAATTAGCCATGACGATAGATGAGATAAAACGAAAACTTGAAAGTGTTCTTTCTCCTAAAAGATTTGAGCATTCACTTGGAGTTATGGACACGGCAATAAACCTTGCGGAAAAATATGGCGGGAATGTGGAAAAGGCGGCCTTGGCAGGGATTTTGCACGATTGTGCAAGGGAAATAAAGGGACAGGCCGTATTTGAACTGTGTAAAAAGTATCATATAAATGTGGATTATATTACGTTGGCTCAGCCGGAGCTTTTGCACGGCCCTGTGGGTGCGGTTATTGCCGCCGAAGAGTATGGCATTGAAGATGAAGATGTACTTAAAGCCATTGAATGCCATACCACCGGCAGAGAGAATATGACTTTGCTGGACAAAATAATTTTTATTGCAGATTACATAGAACCGGGAAGAAAGTTTCCGGGGGTTGAGGAAGTAAGGGAGCTGGCTTATCGTGATTTGAACAGGTCCATACTGCTTTCTTTGGACAACACAATAAGATATGTAATGAACAAAGGAGCATTTATTCATCCGGACACTATTCTGGCCCGGAATTTTATAATCAAGGAGAGCAGGTCATAGATTTCTGCACATGGGAGATTGATTATTCATGGCAAAGAAAAAGGTGAGGAGGAAAAAGAAAAACAGAGGCTCCGGTTTTTTTAGTGTTGTACTGTTTTTACTTTTGGCAGCAGGTTGTTATTTCTACTTTTTTAAAAACTCTTCGGTGGAAGTTGACAACAATTTCGATGCATTAATGGCAAGAATTATGAAAACGGAGACTACTCCTGCGGCCACAAGTCCTTCACCTGCAGTAAACACTGCAGAAAGCACTCCAGGTGTGGAGCCGGTTACTTCTGCTTCTGCGGAGAAGTTAAGCACGGAGAGTCCTCAGGAGACTGAGAATATTCAAGAGACGCCGGTTGTTATTCAGCAAAAAGGTGCAAGCATACATGTAATAAACTATACCGGACAAAAAAATCTTGGAGAAGAAATCAGGACGACCCTTGAAAACTATGGTTTTGTAGTAAGTTTGGGCAACGGAAGCTCTTTAAAACATGTCAGCTCTGCAATTATTGAGAAGAAAGAAAACGTATCGGGAGAGGAATTGGGAAACCTGTTAAATATAAAAAGAATCAGAAAGGAAATTGACCCAAGTTCACGATTTGATTTTATAATAATACTTGGAGATGACTTTAATCCTTGATTTTTATCAAGTTTTTATTCACAAAACCATTGTTTTGGTGTTATAATTTAAGACATGTAATGTTGATTTAATTGGATATATTAAGTAAATAATATATACTATATAAAAATATGTTTATTAAAAATTATTATTAAAATTCAGGATGAAAGGATGGAGGCTTGTTGGAATCCAGGGAACTGGCCGAAAAGATTGTAAGCATACTCGAAGAGAAAAAAGCGAAGGATTTAAATATCATTGATATAAGAGAAATATCAATTCTTGCGGATTATTTTGTAATATGCAGCGGTACATCTACCACACATATAAAAACTCTTGCAGATGAAGTGGAAGAAAAAATGTTGGAGGCCGGTATAGAACTTCTGCATAAGGAAGGCTATAACAGCGCAAGGTGGATATTATTGGATTACGGAGAAGTTGTAGTTCACATTTTTCATGAAGAGGACAGGCAATTTTACAATCTTGAAAGGTTGTGGGCTGACGGCGTAATGAAGCACAGACAATAGGGGCAGGATCCCTCTGTGTTTTTTATAAAAGATGTAATTGGACTCCATTAAGGATACGTTTATTGGAGTTTTGATATAATTAAATCGATTTTCAAGTTGGATCTGGAGGTTGTCTTATGTATTACAATTTTGTGGATATTGAAAAGAAGTGGCAAAAGAAATGGCTGGAGGAAAAAGCTTTTGCCGTCCGGGAAGACGAAAGCAAAAAGAAATATTATGTGCTTGAAATGTTTCCTTATCCTTCCGGAAATCTTCACATGGGACATGTGAGGAATTATTCCATAGGAGATGTTGTGGCAAGATTTAAAAGAATGAATGGTTTTAATGTTCTTCACCCGATGGGATGGGATGCTTTCGGTTTGCCTGCCGAAAATGCTGCCATAAAAAGAGGGGTTCATCCCAATGACTGGACATGGTCCAATATCGACAACATGAGAAGGCAGTTAAAACAACTTGGCATCAGTTATGATTGGGACAGAGAGGTTGCCACCTGTCATCCCGATTACTACAAGTGGACTCAATGGATGTTCCTTCAACTTTATAAAAACGGTCTTGCGTACAAGAAAAAGGCCTATGTAAACTGGTGCCCATCCTGTGCGACGGTTCTTGCCAACGAGCAGGTTGTAAACGGAGTTTGTGAGCGCTGCAAGTCGGTAGTCGGAAAAAAAGATTTGGAACAGTGGTTCTTTAAGATAACCGACTATGCTCAAAGGCTTCTGGATGATATTGAAAAGCTCAAAGGATGGCCTGACAAGGTTAAAGTTATGCAGCAAAACTGGATTGGACGGAGCGAAGGTGTCGAAGTGGATTTTAAAGTGGACGGAATGGACAAAGCCGTCAGGGTATATACCACAAGACCTGATACCATATACGGCGTAACCTATGTGGTGATTGCTCCCGAGCATCCTGTGGTGAAAGAATTGATTAAGGGAACGGAACAGGAACAGGTATGTAACGAGTTTATAAACAAGATGATGTTTTTGAATGAAATAGACAGAACTGCAACCGATGTTGAGAAAGAAGGAGTTTTCACAGGAAGGTATGTCATTAATCCGTTAAACGGAGACAGAGTTCCGTTGTACCTTGCCAATTATGTTCTTGCAGAGTATGGAACCGGTGTTGTCATGGCTGTTCCTGCTCATGACCAGAGAGACTTTGAGTTTGCAAAGAAGTATAATTTGCCGATTAAAGTTGTAATTCAGCCGGAAGGCCAGGAGCTTGATGCGTCCAGGATGACGGAAGCCTTCGTTGAGGTGGGTTATCTTGTCAATTCCGCAGAATTTGACGGTGTAAGAAGCGATGAGGCTATAGGAAAGATAATTGATTATATCGAGCAAAAAGGCTATGGAAAAAGAAAGATAAATTACAGGCTCAGAGACTGGCTGATTTCCAGACAGAGATACTGGGGTGCGCCCATACCGATAATCTACTGTGATGATTGTGGAGCTGTGCCTGTTCCGGAAGAGGATTTGCCGGTTATTTTGCCGACGGACATCAAATTTTCCGGTGTGGGAGAGTCGCCGCTTTCGACAAGTGAGACATTCATATCAGCCCCTTGTCCTAAATGCGGTAAGATGGGAAGAAGAGAATTGGATACCATGGATACCTTTGTATGTTCTTCATGGTATTATCTTAGATATTGTGACCCATGTAACGACAAGGCTCCTTTTGACAAGGAAAGGATAAGATACTGGTTGCCGGTTGACCAGTATATAGGCGGTGTTGAACATGCAATTCTGCACCTGTTGTATTCCAGATTCCTTATGAAGGTTCTCTATGATTTGGGATATGTGGATTATGACGAACCGTTTACAAACCTCCTTACTCAGGGAATGGTGCTGAAAGACGGAGCCAAAATGTCAAAATCCCTGGGGAATGTTGTAAGTCCTGAAGAGATAATTGAAAAATACGGTGCCGATACGGCAAGGTTGTTCATACTGTTTGCATCTCCACCGGAAAAAGACCTTGAATGGAGTGACCAGGGAGTTGAAGGCTGCTATAGGTTTATCAACAGAGTATGGAGAATAGTCAATGAGTTTGCCGATGCGGTAAAGGAAGGCGGAAATATTGACACTTCCACATTTACCAAGGCTGATAAAGAGCTGTGGTACATGCTGAACAACACATTGAAGCGCGTTACGGATGATATCAGCCAGAGGTTCAACTTCAACACTGCAATCAGTGCGGTTATGGAGCTGGTTAATTCCTTGTATTATTACAAGGATAAAGTGGCTGATGACAGCAAGAACAAGGCTCTTGTCAGGGAAGTAATTGAAAAGTTGATAATAATGCTGGCTCCCTTTATTCCTCATGCAACAGAAGAGCTTTGGTCCGCCATAGGAAAGGAAGGCAGCGTGCACGAACAGAAGTGGCCTTCATTTGACCCGGCTGCTCTTGTGAAGGATGAAATTGAAATAGTGGTTCAGATAAACGGAAAGGTGAGAGACAAGATTGTTGTACCGTCGGATCTTACAAAAGAGCAGGTTGAGGAACGGGCTTTGAATAGTGAAAAGATTAAAGCTGAAACGGCCGGGAAAAATGTTGTAAAGGTTATTTCCGTTCCGGGCAAGCTGGTGAATATTGTTGTGAAATAAAGTTAGCGTAAACAGAGTATGGTTTTATACTTTTTGGCAGGGATGGTTTGATAAACTTCCCTGCTTTTTATATGATTTTTTGTCTGACAATTTAATTTTTTTTATATTTTTTATTTATTTTTTTTATAAAATTATAAAAAAATATATCATCTTGCTAAATGAAATTAAAAATTATATAAATTGTATATATTGATTTTTTAAATAATGAAATATATAATATAGTTTATAAATTAAAGGAAAATACTATCATTTTTTTTAATTATTATTATATAGGGGGATCATAATTGTGAGAAAGTTTAACAGATGCGTAGCAATTGTTTTGGTTGTTTTGCTTATTGGTATGACGTTTGATGTGCCTTCTTTTTTTCCATATCGGATTCAACAAGTCTATGCTGAGAAGGAACAAATTGATTCCGGTGAATCGGTTGCAGAATCAGTATACAAAAAAATTGAAACTTATGATGATATACCGGTGGACATTGAACCACCGAAGCCACCTGCCAATCTTCAGTTGATATCCAAAACAAGTTCAACGGTATCGATGTCATGGTCTCCGGCTGAAGATAATACAGGCGTAAGCTATTATAATATATATAATGGTTCTTCAGTTGTACAAGCTGTGTATGGAGAAAACACATCATGTACCGTTTCCGGTCTTTTACCTTTTACGCAATATAGTTTTACGGTAAGAGCAGTGGATGAATCCGGAAATGTTTCAGCGCCCAGCAATACACTTGTAGTTACAACTCTTAGGGAATCAATTCGTGTTAATTCAAATATGGCTTTATTTGAAGATAAAATATATCAGGATTTATATCTCGAAAGCGGAAGTCTTAATCTTAACGGCTATAATTTGACGATAGAGGGAAACCTTATACATTCCGGCGGCACTTTAAATATAAATGGTGGGAAGCTCATCGTAAAAGGAGATTATAGAATTCAAAAGGAAAGTGTAAATGCGCAAGGTCAAATAACATATGGTGGTAGCGATGGAATCCTTCACATGACAAATGAGAATGATTATGTTTGTGTGGAAGGGAATTTTGTGACACAGTCGTATTATAGCCATTCAAGCCGTCTTACGGACGGAGTGTTGGAGGTAAAGGGAGATTTTATACAGAAAAAACATCAGTCTAGTTACGCGTATAGAGATAATTTTTATGCGTCAGGGAAGCACAAAACGATATTGAGCGGGGAGAAGCTGCAGAAAGTAAGTTTTGAGACAGCGGAATCCCGATTTAACATACTTGAGTTAAGGAACTATTCGGGAGATGGAGTGGAATTTAATCAGCCTTTAAATGCAAATACATTTATAGACAACGGATGCAAGGTAAAATTTGCCGGGAGCGGAGCTATAGGATGGACACTTGTAGATGACGAGACGTATGAAGGAGACTTGTATCTTGGAGGAGGAGTTTTAGACTTAAACGGGCATGAATTGAAAGTAACTGGGAACCTGATACAATCAGGAGGAACCATAGATATAAAGGGAGGAAAGCTTTACATAGAGGGAGACTACAGGCTGCAGACGGAGAATACGGATGCGAATGGGAACAAGACATATACGTACAGTAATGGATATTTAAAGATGACGGACAGTGGATCATATGTAAAAGTTGGAGGAGATTTTATAACCCAGAGTCAGAACAGTCATGAGGGATACTTGACGGAAGGAGTATTGGAGGTAAAGGGAGACTTTATACAGAAGAGACAAAATGCGTATAACAACTTTAAAGCATCAGGGAACCACAAAGTGATACTGAGCGGAGATAAGCTACAGAGAGTAAGTTTTGATACTTCATCATCATCAAGTTCATATTCTTCCATAAATATTCTTGAGATAAGAAACACATCCGAGGAAGGTGTGGAATTTACAGCGAAGGTATTGGTAACTGGAGAGATAATAGAGACAACAACTCCCATAAAAGGGAGCAAGAATTTGTATATAGGTGGAAGTGCGAGGATAGGCTGGGATGTATGGCCTTATGACCTTGGAATAGAGGAAAACTGTACATTGAGCAAGGATATAACGATAGAAGGGAATTTTTATCTGAGTGGAGGAACTTTAAACTTAAATCAAAAAAGTCTTACGGTTGGAGGAAATTTAATACATTCCGGCGGCACTTTAAATATAAATGGTGGGAAGCTCATCGTAAAAGGAGATTATAGAATTCAAAAGGAAAGTGTAAATGCGCAAGGTCAAATAACATATGGTGGTAGCGATGGAATCCTTCACATGACAAATGAGAATGATTATGTTTGCGTGGAAGGGAATTTTGTAACACAGTCGTACTATAGCCATTCAAGCCGTCTTACGGACGGAGTGTTGGAGGTAAAGGGAGATTTTATACAGAAAAAATATTTATCGGGTTCCGGGGCAAGGGATAATTTTTACGCGACAGGGAAGCACAAAACTATATTGAGCGGAGAGAAGCTGCAGAAAGTAAGTTTTGAGACAGCGGAATCCCGGTTTAACATACTTGAGTTAAGGAACTATTCGGAAGATGGGGTGGAATTTAATCAACCTTTAAACGCGAATACTTTCATAGATAATGGATGTGTGATAAAATTTCCGGGAGAGCAGAAAAGAGGCTGGAAGCTGTCAGCGGACGAGGAGTATACGGGAAATCTTTATATAGGTGCAGGAGTACTGGATTTAAATGGATTTAATCTTACAGTTAACGGGGATTTAATACAATCAGGAGGCGTTATAGATTTAAACGGCGGATGCCTGACAGTAAAAGGCGATTACAGGATTCAAACGGAAATTCCTTCAAGTAACGGTCAGACAATAAATGTGTATAGCAACGGATACTTGAAGATGACAAAACCTACTGACTATCTGAAGGTAGAGGGAGACTTTTTGATTTATAGTCAACATAGTCATGCCAATTACCTTACAGACGGTACTTTGGAAGTGAAAGGCAATTTCACACAAAAAAGGTATAATTCGTATGACAACTTTAAAGCTACAGGAAATCATAGAGTTGTGTTAAGTGGTGAAGAGTTACAAATAGTAACTTTCGAAAGTTCTTCCGGGTCAGGATCCTGTATTAATATACTTGAAATAACAAACTCTTCAGATAAAGGTGTCAGATTTACATCAAAGGTTTTTGTCAATGGAGCGTTAAAATATACGTCCACGCCTGTAGCAGGAGGAGAATATTTATGTATTGGTACAAATACGGCAATAAACTGGGATACTTGGGATTATGACCTGTGTATTGATGGCAACCGTACTCTTGTAAGAGATATAAATATAAAAGGAAGCCTGTTTTTAAACGATGGAATACTTAACCTGAACGGATATAAGCTCTCGGTGGGAGGAAATCTCATACAAAGCGGAGGTACCATGTATATAAACAAAGGTCAGCTTCTTGTAGAAGGCAGTTATAGAATACAGAGCAGAAATTATCAAGCGGATGGTACCTTTGAGTATGGGAGATGTTATGGATATTTAAGAATGAATAATGAAGAGGATTATGTCAGGGTTGGCAGAGACTTTGTAACTCAAAGTTATTACAGCCATGCTTCTTATCTTACAGCAGGAATTCTTGAAGTTAAAGGGGATTTTACACAAAAGGGTGATTCTTCCTCAAGCTCAAATTTCAGGGCAACAGGTACTCATAAGACGATTTTAAGCGGTGAAAGTCTGCAAAGAGTTACATTTACTCATCCTGGGGATTCGGGATTTAATGAATTGATTATAACCAAGCCTTTGGAAAGTGGATATATTTTCAGCCATAGTCCTCTTTGGAATATTATTAAAGAAGAAGTCATAGACAGTGAACCTCCGAGTGTTCCAACGAATTTGCAGGTGGTTTCAAAAACTTTAACCACTGTGACGTTGCAATGGGATACATCTGAAGATAATGTGAATGTGGAAGGGTATGAAATATACAGAAACGGTATCAGGGTAGGAAATTCCAGAACTTTAAGCTATATAGACCATGGGTTGGTTCCCAATACTGAGTATACGTATACTGTCAGAGCTTATGATGCAGTCCGGAATTTGTCGGACTTTAGTGAAGCTGTCAAAGTCAGAACCGATGTTGATAATGAACCTCCTACGGCACCTAAAAATCTTGGCATAAGCTCGAGAACCGACACTTCTGTGACTTTGACATGGTCAGCTTCAACAGATAATGCTGCAGTTACAGGCTATAAAATTTATAGAAATGGAGTTAATATTGCAGATACAGTTAATACAAGGTATACCGATTACGATTTGGAACCCGGAACTTACAGTTATTACGTGAAAGCTTTCGACGCGTCAGGAAATGTATCTGATGTTAGTAATACCGTTGTATTTGACAATCAGCCGCCTACGGCCCCGGAAAACGTTTTTGTGACATCTGTAACAACAACCTCAGTTTCTCTCGAATGGACTGAATCTACGGATAATATAGGAGTAGCCGGATACAGAATATACCGTAACGGTGTCCATATAAGAAACGTCACAGGAAATAAGTTTACGGATACAGGGTTAACTCCTGATGAAACTTACATATATATAATAAGAGCTTATGACAATGCAGGTAACGTTTCACCTGAAAGTGAAAGTATCACAGTGGTAGCGGCTTCAGATGCAGAACCACCGTCCGCACCTAGCAACTTGAGAGTGGTTTCGAAATCTGAATCCTCTATTACTCTCACATGGGACAAATCAACAGATAATGTAAAAGTTGCAGGATATAAAATATACCGGGATGGCATAGAGGTTGGGACGTCTGATACTAACCTGTTTATTGATAAGAAAGTTACCAAGGATCATAGCTATACATATTCTGTAAAAGCTTATGATATGGCAGGAAATTATTCTGCAGAAAGCCAACCTTTGACTGTTACCTTGGTACTGCCCGCGGCTCCGGTGCAAATTGAGGCTGTTGCCGGAGAAGGAAAGATAGATGTTGTCTGGTCAAAGGTGGATGACAGCGATATTGTGAAATACAGGCTTTACAGAAGTGAAAACGGTCATGATTATGAACTTATATATGAATCTGCGTTAATGTCGTATACTGACAGCAATGTTCTATATGGTAACACATATATATACATGGTAAAGGCTGTGGATATATATGGAAATGAAAGTTCCGGTTCAACAAGTCAGGCAGTGGAACCTTTGCCTGACATTACACCGCCTGTTATTGTCGGAATGGTTCCGGCAGACGGAAGCCGTGTGAACGGTGAAACAAGGTTGAGTGTTTTAGCTTCTGACAATGTAAAGATTAAAGCTATGGAATTCTTGTTTACCTCCAATAAGGAAGAAGGAACATGGGAAAGCATTGGTGCAACAACCACAGGTTCTGTAAATTGGAATACAAAAGAGCTTGTTGACGGTTTGTACTATGTCAAAGTAGTTGTAAGTGATACATCCGACAACATTAGTGAATTTATTTCAGAATACACTGTGGACAATACTCCCCCGGCTGCACCTGTGCTTAAAGCAAGTTCGTCGGAGTTACGAGTGTTGTTGGAATGGGAACTTTCTGTGAAGGCTGAGGATTTTGACCATTTCAGGGTTTATAGAAGTACTGAAGGCGGTGCTGAAGACACCTTTGAACTGATTGAAAACACTATGGATTTCTCTTACGCAGATACTGCGGCTCCTCTTGATGTGGATAGTTTCTACAAAGTTACAGCAGTTGACATGCTTGGGAATGAAAGTGAGGCTTCGAATATAGTAAGCGCAAGGCCGGGAAGTGACACAACACCTCCTCAGATAATCAAATTTACTCCGGAAGACGGCTCTTCCATAAGAAGTGGAGTTACGCTTACAGCATATGCGAAAGATAATTTGGAAGTAAATATGTATTCTTTCCAATTCAGGCCTTTGGATGAAAACGGTAATCCAATAGGAGATGGTGAATGGACGCCTATCGCAGATGTCCAGAATCCCGGAAAGAATGAAGTACAGGTTAAATGGGATACTTTGGCAACAGGCCCGGAAGGAGAGGAACTTTATCCGGACGGCTATTATCAAGTAAGGGTTATGGTAAGTGATGCTGCAGGAAACTTTTCACAAAAGATTCATACATATCTTTTGGCAAACGATCCGCCTTCACCGCCGGAGCATTTATATGTACAGGCAGGGGAGTGGCAGCTTGTTGTAAGTTGGTCACCGGTGCTAAGACCTGACTTCAGATACTATGTTTTGTATAGAAAAGAGGGAAGAGAAGGAACCTGGGAGAAGATAGTCAGCAATACAACATCAAATGTATATATAGATACAATGAGAGATCCGCAGAAAGAGTACTTCTATGCCGTTTCGGTAGTAAATGATTTGGGCAGGGAAAGTGAAAGAACTTATGATTATTCAAAAGATGAGAATATAAGTGAGGGCATTGACATAAGAGCGCTTCATCAGACATCCAGTCCGCTTATATTCAGTATGAAACCGGCGGAACTTTCAAGAACCAACAGTACGCTTGAGATTGAGACGGTAATAAGTGATGCGGTGGGCGTCAGTGTCATATATGAATATGCTTATTTGGGAGACTCGCCGTCAAGCGGTGTGGACGGAGATGAGACATGGCATTTGATTGGGGAAGATTCTTCTCCTGTACCGGGCAAAGTATATGATTTGGAAGACTTCCTGGAGAGAATATTGAAGGGAGAGGAACTTCCTGAGATAGGAGTAGGGGAAAACTACTTTGTTTCCAATTGCATTTGGAATGTTTCAAGTCTTGCATCCGGAACATATGCTGTACGGGCAACAGCAGTAAACAAAGGAAATAAGGAGGCATCATTAATTAAGAAATACATTGTGGATAGAGAAGCTCCCCAAACTCCTTCAGGCCTTAAGGTTGTAGATCCTAAAGTTGGAGGAGAGCTCCAGTTGTCGTGGGAAAGAAGCAAGTCAGACGACGTGGATCATTATGTTGTATATAGAGCTACGGAAAGTGGAGGGAACTTTAAAGCAGTGACCAGAACAAAGTCCCTTGTGTATACGGATAAAGGACTTGAAGATGGCAAAATATACTATTATGTAGTCACTGCGGTGGATAGCGCGGGTAATGAGAGTGGAAAATCCAACCAGGTTTCCTCTGTTCCTTCAGCATTAAGTGACCTTACCATCGTAAGTGTGGAGGCAAACCCGCAAGTGCCCGCATATGACAGACAGGCTGAAATAATATGCACAGTTAAAAACTTGGGTTATGCAAAAGCAGAGGGAAGAGTTGATTTCTATATTGAAAATCAGGGAGAATGGAGTAAAATTGGAAGCTCTACTATTGAAGTAAAGAGCATGGATAATTCGAAGGCTTCCATTACATGGATTCCTGATTCACATTTGGATAATATTGTGACTGTTATGGCTGTAGTAAATACTATGGACGGAAGTGAGGATATTAACGAAGACAATAATTCTTTGACTGCTGAATTAAGGCTTAATATACCTCCGGAAGCTCATATCCAGACTAAAGAATGGATTTATTCTGGCGATGTCTTTACTCTGGATGGAAGTCTTTCAAAAGACAGCGACGGAAGAATTGTGTCATACAAATGGGATCTGGAAAATGGAGTGGAAAAGAAGGGGGCTCACATTACCCATACATATCAGATTCCGGGAATCTATAACATAACTCTTACTGTGACGGACAACAACGGAGCAAATTCTACAGCAACGGTTTCAATACATGTTTACGACAATCGTCCTGATTTGATTGTTTCAGATATTCAATGGGATCCTGAAGAGCCACAGGAAGGAGATATTGTAAACATTGTCGCCAAAATTGCAAATGTAGGTAAAGGTCCGAACAGGCAAGGATTTTTAACAGGATTTTATATAGATAACAAATACATGGGTTATGTAAGGGTGGATGAAAGTATCAATCCCGGTGAGAGTATTGATGTGCCTTTTACATGGAAAGCGGAACCGGGTGTTCATGTACTTAAGGTTGCAGCCAATGATATATTGGACAATCTTAAGGAGATAAGTGTTGAAAATAATACAAAGACTGTTGCCTTGACAACTCAGCAGGTGAATTTCCCTGATGTCGTGGCAGATGAAATTACATGGACTTGTGGAGACAATGTAAAAATAGACAGCGAAAGTCCGTTTGGATATAAGGTTAAGATATCCAATATTGGTACGAAAAAAGCGGAGAAATTCTTTGTATCCCTTTATGTTGACGGAGAGTGGACAGCAAAACAGCATATAAATGTTCTTGAAGCAGGGGAAACTCGCGAGCTTACTTTTATCGTAAAACCCAAATCCGGAAAGCATGAGGTAACGGTAAAGGTTGATGACCCCGTACCCGTACTTGTGGAATTGAATAATGACAATAACGTAATAAGTGTAACTACGCCGGAGTTTAACGTAACGTACCCGAAAATTGAGCTCTCACCTGTAACATGGCTTCCGGAAGAATCAATCCTTACAGAAGGAACATCTCTTACATTTGAAACCAAGGTTAAAAATACCGGAACGGTGGATATCAGAAATAAATTTGATATAGATTTTGTGGTGGATAATGTAAAAATCAAGACTGTAACAGTGGAAGGACTTAACGCCGGCGAGGAAAAGACGGTATGGGCACGCTGGATGGCGCAACCGGGAACTCATAATGTGAGTGTGGTTGCGGACGCTTCAGGAACCGTTACTGACAGTGTTTACGGAGTCCAGGTGAGTGCTGTTGTACCTTATATAAAAATTCTGTATCCGGATTTGAATATTTCGGATGTTCAGTGGTCACCGTTATCCGTAAAGTATGGCCAGCCGGTAACCTTTATTGCAAGGGTAAGCAACCAAAGTGTTACGTCGATATTTAAAGAATTCAGTGTAGGATTGTATATTAATGGAAAGCTGTCAGATGAGAAGAAAATAAAAGGCTTGAGAGGTCATAGTACGGCTGTTGTTGATTTGACATGCACTCCTGAAGTCTTGGGAAATGCGGATGTAAAAATTGTAGTTGATCCATACAACCAGATAAAACAGGAGCCTGCAAGTGACAAGGTAATACGTATTTGGGAAGGAAATCTTAATATAGCTGATGCGCTGGTTGCTGAAATCAGACCGAGCCCGCAGGAACAGAATGACGAGTTCATGGCGCATATTTACTGCACTACAGACAACTTTATACCCCTTGAAGTTAAGGCAAAAAGAGCCAGCGATCTTTCAAAGCTGATAGGACCTAATGAAGGTATAAGGGCGTACTATATCCTGAGAAAAGACGATACCACTTTGTTGAACGGAGAGATAGGATTTGATTATGCTTCATCTGTATTCAAGGGTCAAATACCTCTTATGAGACTTGCTTCGGGCAATTATATACTGACAATTGAGGTGGGGGACGGAATTGAAAGCATAACTTCAACAAGTAATATTATGATTGTTGAAGAGACCGTTGCCACAGTTGAAACGGACAAAAAAGAATACCAGCACGGGGAGACGGTTCATATATCCGGCTACTTCAGATACAGAGACGGAACTCCTTTGGCAAATCAAAGGATCGTGTTGGATTTATGTCTTGAGCCAAGGCTTCCCGACCCTATAATAAGTTATATCAACGGAAAAATGATAATAAAAGCATGGCATGCAGAAACGTTACGTTTTGTAAATACCGATGAAAATGGATATTTTGAATATGATTTCTTGCCTACTACTCTTGGGGCCGGTAAATGGAGAGTAAATGCTTTTGCTTATGAAAAGGGCGTTGGAAGTGCTGCGGTTTCAGAATTTACCGTATGGGGAATGACAGCATCACCGTCAACCCTTTCGGTGGTATCTTCGAAAAACTCAAGCTTTTCAGCTTTTGTATCAGTGAATAATATGGCGAAAGCTGAACAGAGTCTTACCGGGGTAAGTGCGGTGCTTGTAGATCTCACACCCGACAGTGGGGTCAGAGCGGTAATGGATACTTCCACCCTTTCATCTGTAATTGGACCTAACGGCAAAAGCGGTGTTATGCTAAATTTCAATGCTCCGTTGAATGCTGCAGATACAGCGGAATACCAGGTAATATTCAGCAGTTCTGAAGGAGCGGTTGCCACAGCAAATGTAAAAGTGTATCTGAGACCGGCAATACCCAATCCTGTAACAGACCCAAAAGGTGTAAAAGTCGGTGTGAATCCTGGGAAAATTGTTACCAAACGAGTGACTGTTACCAACAAGGGTCTTGGTGAAATGGAGAATATAAAACTGTTGCCACCTGCAAATCTGCCATGGGTGAAAGCAATTAATCTGGAAAAGACTTTCCTGGCTCCGGGAGAATCAACAAGCTTTGATATTGTTGTTAATCCGCCTGAAGGTACTCCTTTGGGACAGTATCAGGACAGCATTACGGTTACTGACGGTAAGTATAAAGCTTTGGTTACTGTCGGAGTGGAAATATCAAGTGCCAACATAGGTTCACTTACGTTCCTTGTAAAGGATGACATGGGCCAGCGGGTTGAAAATGCTGAAGTAACTATAGTTGGGAAAGAGCCGTATGTTCAGATTATAAAAGGGCAGAAAACAACATATTATCAAAACTTTTACGGAAGAACGGACAGCAATGGAATTGTGACCTTTGAAGATGTTCCGATAGGTGAGTACACTTATACGATAAGAGCTAAGGCTAAAAAGCATGTGACGGGCACGGCCAATGTAATGCCCATGCATGAATCGGCCATGGTGGAAGTAACCATGGAAACTGAGCCGGTGCAGATAGAGTGGAGTGTAGTACCTACTACAATTGAAGACAAATATGACATACAGCTTGATTTAACTTTTGAAACAAATATACCAAGCCCGAAATTTGGATTTGTTCCGCCGTGGCTTACGGTACCAAAGCAAGTGACCGAACCAATAATTATTGAAGCTACAGTAATAAATACCGGACTTGTCGCGGTTACTGACGTTACTGCTTCAGTGCTTCGCGAAAATAATGAAGATACTGGAATAAGCATTGTTGGAGGAGGTTATATTGGTGAAATTCCTGCCCATGGAAGTGTACGTGTAAGCATTATGGTTAAGCCGGGTTATTATAACCTGAAATACGGCATTAACGATAAAACCGGTTTACCATATAATGCAATTGTACTCCGGGGCAAATATGTAAGCTTTGACAGTGATACAGGATTACCTGTATTCCATGCAAATCAAGTGACAGGAATGCTGCCTTTACAAAATCCGGGAGACAAGAATGCTGTATTAAAAGTCAAAACCGGCGAAGGCGAAGAAAAGATGGAAGTTAATCTTGCCAATGAACAATTGGTGGAATTCGATTATTTTGTTCCGATAGAAGATGATAATATTGATTACGGTGATGGTGCAGCAGGAAACACTCAAATAGCAAGTTTTAAACTTAGCCAAACGGCCACCTTGGAGAGACAAGCTTTTGATGCAACCCTGAAGATAGAAAACGGATATATTAAAGATGCTTTGCAAAACTTGGAAGTAAGGATTTTGATAACAGACACTGAAGGTAATAATATTACTGGGCAAAACTTTATAATACTGACAAGTCTGAATGGAATTTCCGCTCTTGACGGTTCTGCTTCTTTGTCTGCGGGAGAACAAGTAACTGCTACATGGCAGCTTATCCCTGGTGACGGATTGGGAGGAGAGGACCCGGAAGGCCAAACATATCTTGCACGGGCGATAGTCTCGTATTACGTAAATGGACGTTATGTTGAGACCGAGACAGAACCTCAGGAAATAACAATAAAGCCACAGCCGAAGATTAAGCTAACTTATTATGTACCGGGCAAGATACTTTCAGGACAGCCTTTCAGACTCGGGGTAGTTGCAGAAAATGTAGGTTATGGAACGGCTAAGAATTTGGTGATAGAATCCGGACAACTTGAAATAAAAACCAACCAATCCGGTTTGTTGACTCAGTTTGAAATAGTGGATACATCTTTTGGAAGTAAGACAGGCAACAGTTTCAGGTTGAATTTAGGAGATATAGAACCTCAGGGAAGAGTTAGCGGCTACTGGCTGGTAAGATGGATTATGTATGAGGAAGAGGAAAGAGCAAAACCTTTTGAGGGTGAATTCCGTGACTTTAAAGCGACACTAACTCATCGAGATTACAATGGTGTGCAGCTGAACCCGTTAATAGTAAGTGTTGATACGGAAATAATAGGAAAAGACAACATTTACGGAGATAAAAGCGGTACAGATGGTGTACTGAGCCTTATTGATGTTGGCAACACAGGATTCCCCAATTATTTAATAAATCTTGACACAGGAATGAAGTTCCCAATATATGTTCCGGAGACTTTAAATGTTGAGAGACAGCCGGATGATGAAAACAAGATTCTTAAATTTACGGTGCCAGCAATAGAAGAGAATCCTGATGCTCCTGAAATGCCGAAATATCAAGTACTTATGCTGAAGGATCCAATGCCTGACACTCCGATAAGCAGTGTGACAAGAGAAATGGATGCAGAGGGTACGGAACCGGTAGCACTTGGAAAAAACAATGTTTGGAAAAACAACGGAAACATATATATAGTGGATGAGATTCCTGTATTAAGTATAAAACCTAGAGATTACAATAATGAGCAAAGTAGATATTATCATCCTTCAACTTATACGATAGATTTCACTTCAGGTGCTGTAATAAGTGCAGTTGAATATGCAAGAATATACTATGATGTAAATCCTAAAACTTTAGAAGTTGAAGAAAAATATGCTTATTATGATATCGGAGTGTACCCAAACGAGGGTCAAATGACCAGAGTAAGAGCTGCTGTTTATAATGAGGGCCGCAGTGTTGAAGGTGGCATTGTGGAATTTTTTGCAACGAAACTTGATTTTAAAGGTGAAGTGGAAGAGGAAATAAAAATAGGTGAAGGACGATTTAATAACCTTGAACCGATGAATTCAACCTATGTGTATGTTAATTGGCTTCCGGAGAAGGGAGGAGAATACGTACTTAAAGCTAAAATTGCCGGAAATGGCTCTCCACAGGCAGTTTCTGAGGCAAAAGCCCGAGTGAACTTTAAACCTTTTGCAGACGCGGGTGCGGACTTCTCGGTTGATGTGTTGAAACCCACAAAGTTTGACGCTTCGCGCTCATTTGACAAAGATGGCTACATCCAAAGCTTTATATGGGATTTCGGAGACGGTGAGTCAGCTTTTGGTGTGGCTCCGGTACATACTTATCTTAATTCAGGTACTTATAAGGTAAAACTTACTGTTATTGATGACAATTATGTTGAAGCGACAACCGAAATGCAAGTTACGGTTAATGAGACGAGAGCGGATTTAAGAGTTACTGATATAAGTTTGAGCAACGATAATCCAAAAGAAGGGGAAAGAGTTAAAGTCACGGCAACGATCTTTAACGGAGGTTATGCTGCGACTGATAATTCTTTCCTTGTGGGATTCTATGTCAATAACATGTTTAAAGACTATGTAAGAGTAACGGAAAGCATAAATCCGGGCGAGTCAAAGGATGTAACCTTCGAATGGCTGAATATTGCAGGAAATCATATGATAACAGTTGTTGCAAACGATATGGGAAGACTCGTTGACGAAGCTGATTTTGACAATAATCAGTTGAGCCGTGCCGTCAATACGGAAAATGCATTTTTCCCGAATCTGAAGGTCACAGAATTTACATGGAACGGACCGGAAGACGGAATACTTGACTGGAATCAGGAAATAACACTGTCTGCCGTTATCGAGAACGATGGAATGGCAAATGCGGAAAAGTTTAACGTATCGTTTATGGTAAATGATAAGCTGATAGAAGCAAAAGTAATAGATGGTTTACCCTATTCAAAAGGACGAAACACGGTCAAGGTTTCGGCAGTTTGGAAAGTAAATACTGAAGGGGTGCAAACCTTTAAAGTTGTTGCGGACGGACCGATTCCTCATATTGTAGAAATAGAACGTGGGGATAATGAGGCAGTAATGCAGTCACCCAACATAAGACTTAGATATCCGGACTTGACAGTTCAAAATGTTTCAATTGAACCTGCTGATATGGTTATACAGCCGGGACAGCCTTTGGTAATAGATGTATCGGTTGCCAATGTCGGTTATGCTGATGCTAATAAACCTTTCAATGTTTCTGTATTTGCTGATGACGTATATATAGGTACAAAGGAGATTAATGAAATACTGAAGGGCACCACCAGTTCCGCAATATTTGTATGGAACAGACCTGTAGGAGGAACTAAATCAATAAAAGTTTATGTAGATGAGAATAACAGTATACGGGAGTATAATGAAGGCAATAATCGGTTTGTATATGACTTGAATATACCGCTTAATGTGAAACTTCCGAAGTTGTCGGTTGAGGAAATAAAAACAATTCCGGATGACGGTACTTCAAAGTTCGGAGACACTGTGGTTACCCAGGTAAGATTGAAGAATATTGGCGATGCGGCAATTAACAAGCCTTTTACCACTTCATTGTACGTAAATAATGTTTTGGCAGGAAGCTTCAGCACATCTACAGTATTGGAGCCGGGAGCTGTTGTTACCGGTGAAATTGAATGGACGGCGGACTATCTACCTACTGCTCCTTATTATGAGCTTGTGGTGTTTGCTGATGTTTACAGTGATATACCTATGGCTGACAGGGAAGCGGCCATAAAGACGGCTTATTACAAGGTAAACGATGAGCTTAGGTTGGAACTTGAGGAAACAAGAGAAGTGTACACGGTGAAGGAAGATATTGAATACTTCCTGAAAGTAACGTCAACGGACGAATTGTGGCGGCCTTTAGGAACGGAGGACGGAATTTCTGCAGAGTTGAAATTATTTAAAGGACAGTCTGCTGAGAATGATAATCCGGCAGGAAGTCCGGTATTTGCAAGTTTAATGGAATATGACAAGGTAAAAGGTCTGTTCAAAACAAGAATTGACAGAGGACTTGAGGCTGGAGACTACATTGTGCAGATTATAGTTAATGACGGTGTTGAACGGCGAAATACCGTTTACAGTGCATTTAAATTAGTACCTGACTATACAGTAACGGTGGAATCTGAAAAGCAGACTTATTCGGTAAACGAAGCAATAAGGATTAACGGTAAAGTCACCATGGGCGATGGCGTTACTCCAATAGAAAATGCCGAAGTAACCATAATAATAGTTGGTGAAGAAGAGTGGCGCACAGACACTAAAACAGATAAAAACGGTTGTTATACCGGAGAGTTTGATTTACCGGAAGGATTTGGAGGTTCTTATTCGTTAAGAGCCGAGGCAAAAGTAAACGGAGCGGTGAAATCCAGCAGTACCAAAGTGTTCTATGTTGAAGGACTTTACGTTTCCTTACCGCAGAAATTGGAGATTACGGCAGGATATGAGCAAAGTGCAAAGATTACTTTGGTAAACGTGGGAACAATACCTCTTACTGCAATCAATATCGATAAAATTTGGGAGGAATCGTCAGATTATGTTATTGCAGAATTTGAAGGCCACTTGCCTGAGACTGTCGAACCGGGAGAATCCGTTGATTTGAACATGGTTGTAAAGGCCGGCGAAGAAGCGGTAACGGGTATTTATACATTGAAACTTGTTGTTGGCTGCAATGAAGGATATACATATACTTCCGGCATTGAGGTACGGGTTGTTGAAGCAAAACCGGAGTATTATATAGAAATAACAGGATTGAAACCTTCTGTGACAAAAAGTAATGTTAGTTCCGGGGCAATTGAAGGCGCAGTGAGACCTGGAGAAATGATAACTCAAATTATTTCTGTATACAATGTGGGTACCGGTTCCATTAAAGACCTTCATGTAACGCCACCGGAAAAACTCCCGTGGATAACCCTGACTACCTCAGGAACGGATTTGATTCTGCCGATGGGTAAAGGATTGTCCATAAGAGACGAAAACGCTCGTGCGATTATTGCAGTAAACATTTTACCTAATGAATATGTAAGACCGGGCATATATGAGGATGTTATAACTTTGACGTCCAATGCCGGTACAAAAACCATTCCTGTAAAGATAAACGTTGGAGCAGCGCATGTAGGTACAATAACTCTTGAAGCCGTAGACAGCAATTATGCTCCTGTGGAAGATGCAAAAATTACTCTTATCGGGCCTCACACATCTGATTGGGAGCAGCCGATGGATGAAAAAGTGTATCAGGGAGTGGTTACAGGCAAAGGAGTATTCAGATTTGAAAATATCCCTGCGGGTATATACACCCTGAAAGTAAGTGCTTCCGGGTATGAGAGTGTTGAAGAGAGCATAATTGTACCTGCGGTTATAAATGAAATTCCACAGAAAGTAGTTATAGAAAAGAAAAAAATAAATCTTGGCTGGAGTTCCAGCAGTATAATGAATTCCATAAGAAAAGGATTGCGGAGTACTGAAGAAATAGTTCTTGAGCAGCAGATAAATACAGTTCCCGGAAAGCCTCAGCTGGTGGCAAACTTCCCAGGAGATGAGGTTACGGTCAGAGATACTGACTTGATTAACGGAAGTGTTGGAGGAGAGTTTAGAATTAAGAATTATTCAAGCGAAAGAGAGATTTATTGGGTAGAAGCTGAAATTAATTATGATAATCTTGACCTTCCGGCATATTCGGTCAATCTCAGCTATGGAAAGATAACGAACAATTCTGTTGCATTAGGGGATTTTGGTCCGGGAGAATCAAAGAACATAAGATGGAGCTTTGACTTATCTTGCTTGTATTACGAAGCGGATGTTATACCTACGGACACTCCGGACCAGTACAAGGTGATTGCACCAAAAGAAGTGACACCTGAGAATTTTGATGCCTGGTTGAAAGGATTGTCGTGGCTGTATTACGGAAACAGGGTTGTCAAAAAAATATCATGGGATGAGGAGACAAATACTTATATTATCGGTGTTCCGCAGAATGAAGACGGAAGCTATACGATGCCAAAAGGCTATATCCAGAGATTGTTTGGCAAGAGTTATGCCTTAGATTTGACAATATCCATAAGCGGTACAGGATTAGGCTTAAATGGTGAGGAAATTGAGGTTTCGCTGAATTTGCCTGTTAGAATAACATACTATCCGTCGGACATTATTGCCAATCCTATACCTGAAAATGACCTTAAAAAGTTTGGAGTAAAAGAAGTAAGCGGGAACGATGAGGATGGAGAAGTAAGAAAGTACAGCAGAAACTTCCTGAAAGAAAGATGCAATATGGATGTCAGTGATCTTCCCGAACCTGCCGGAAATGCAGCTGCATCCTTCGGTTTTTCACAGGATGTTGCAATGGTGGATGAGGCGTTTAATGCGGAGTTTGTCTTCTACAATCCTTACGAGGACAAAAAAATTGATGACGTCAGATTTAAGATTATAATTACAGACAAACCCTTGGATACAATGGGCAACATTGCTGATGGAGGAAGATCGGTTACAGAAAGATTCATAATGGAGGCGGATGATATTGGTAATGCTATGTCCAATGGCGAATGGATGATAGTAGATAAAATTGGACCTGACAGTAATTACTCATTCAGGTACAATATCAAAAGCCGGGCAGGCCTTGGAGATATAAGCGGAGATTATTATGCTTATGTTGTGTATTACTATGTACTTGACGGCAAAGTATATCAGGGATATATAGGACCGAAAAAGTTTACAATTGAACCGCCTCCAAAATTGTATATCAGCTATAAGCTTAACAAAATAGGAGAAAGTCATTATGAAATCGAAGCCATTGTAACGAATACCGGTGACGGTACAGCCCGTAATGTTACCGTTGGGCTGCCTGTCATACCCGGTGCGGGAAAAATCGAGGTTATCAGAATAGTATCAGGTGATGGATTCTTCCAAAGGGATTTAAGTGTTCTTAATATTGGAAACGTTTATGCGGGAGAAACGAAGTCAGGAACGTTTGAAATTGTAGCGAACGGGCTTGAGGATTGGATGAATCTTCCGAGTCTTGCTGTACATAGTACACAGGTAAATGATAACATTGTAGTTTCGCCAATGGCTATTCAGAAAGTATGGCGAGGTGATTTTGAACTGCTTATCCAGGAGGTTGAGAGACTTGAATACAATCTCCAGAACCTCATGAACAAAACAGTACATGACCTTGCAACGGTTGTAGTTGATGTTGCAGAATATGTCGGTGAGGCTGATGAGGCTGAAAGATTCTCAAGGGCAATCGATGGTATGTCTGCTGTAATATCTTACGTTGATTTTATGGTGAATTTATTTGACATATTTAAAGTTGCATTTGGATTGGATAACGAAATTCCGCTGAATCCATTTCCATCGAAACTGTACTATACACCTGAGGAGCAAAAATTACTGCAACAGATTGGTGCACAACTTAGGGAAATAAAGAAGGAGATTGAAGAAGCAAAACGGAAACTTGAAGCTGGAGATATGACTGAGGAAGAAAAATTGGCATTGGAGGAGAAGATTAAGGACCTTGAGGCTGAGTATGAGTACAATGTTGAAAGAATGCAAGCAATAATTGGATGGCCTACCAGTGCCGGTGAAATAATTCTTGAGCGATTTGGATTGAATGGAGTTGTAGAACTTATAAGCTGGACGGATGATTTAATGCAGTATAAAGCAAACCAAGAGGAAACCCGTAAAATGATGGGCGAGCTCGTAAGATTTGCTTATGACCTTCTTGCGGAAGGGATTTCTCGAGAAGAAGCAATTGATAAAGTTATTGAGAGGATTAATGCTAAAGCATTTAGACTTGTGGATAGAAAGAAGGTAGAGGACTTTTATGTGAATTCGCCTGAATTGGATGACGGTCAGATGGATGCTATGATTCAGGAATTAATTGATAAAGCCGAACAGTTAACCATTAAGGAATTGAAGTCCAGGGTAGCCCTTGAGTTGATGGAAGCCAAGCAACTGCTTGATTCCTACAGCTATGGACGGACAAACGTACCATCTTACTATCCTTTGGATCCTCTTCTTGAATATTTGAAGGGGTTAAACAAGGAACTGGAAGGCATGTGGAGCATAGGCGATGGAGAAATGGCTCAAGGTGTAGGCATGTACAAAAATGTTTGGGTATATCATCCATATTACGGGGATCTGATTCCATATCAAGTGAAAATCGGAGAATACAAAGAACCATTGGTTGAATCCTTAAAGATACAGAGCAGAGGTTATTCAAATCTGGCGGCAAGATGGGAAGTCAATGGAATAAAAGCAATGCTGCCTGCCTATGATTACTTTAACCTTGTTATTGGATTTTTGCCTCTTAGTCCTTACTTCGGATTGATGAGTTCCTTGTTTATTGATTCTATGCTGATGGCAAGCTTGAAATCTCAGATAAGTTTGAGAGAGATAGACTTAAGGTATGAACAGCGAAAGATATTTGAAGACATGATAAGCAATACCATCAGCACTACAGCAATGGCAGGTACAACACTTTCCAGGGAACTGTCGGTTGCAAATTCTGTTAACGGAATGTTTGTAGCGATTGATGAGTGGAGGAAAATTGACCCGCCACTTCCTGTGGAAGTAATGAGCATGGTTGTGCCGGATATTGCCGTTGGACCTGCAAATGAAGTAGGAGTTGGTAAAGCTGTACTTAAAATCAAGAATCTTTATACCGGAGCTTTGACAATATCTCCATCTCTGGAGGTATACAGCAGTGCCGGTCTTGTGGCTGTACCCGATACGAATTCTGTAACTGTTGCACCGGGCGAAACTGTGACTGTGGAAATACCTTTCAGTATACCAAGGTCCACGATGATGGATGCCGGTGGATATGTAGCCGTTGCTTTCTTTGGTGTCGCAGAGCCCGGCACGATGTCAATAGGTGATGTAAAAGGACCGTACACATCATACTTCTTTGTAGGAACTCAGGAGCAGATTGAAGCAAGACGTGCATATTATAAGCCTAGTCAGCCGCTTGGAAGAGATATTGAGCCCGGAGAACAGGATGAGATGTTTATAGAGTCGGACGGCAATTTAGGTGAGATAAGATTGTTTATGGCTGCAAAATGGGGAACGACACTTGAATTTGCCGTTTATGATCCGGAAGGAAACGTTGCCGGAAATGTTGAAGGAGTTGTCAGAAACGAAATACAGGGTGCGGAAATAAATGGATTAATAAATAGTGTGGATTATATAAGAATTGTAAACCCTGTAAAAGGCAAATACCGTGTAGTGGTAAAAGCTCCTGACGGTGAGGAAAGCGAAAGTTATTCGCTGAATATGTTGGAACTGCCGGATTTGGGAGCTGTGCCGGATGTAAGTTATCCTTATGTTGTTGTAAGTACTACAAAAGAAGTGGGATTTGAGTTTGATGTTTTTGAGTCTTCTATGAGATATGATATTGATAAAGTAAGCTTTAGTGTCGGAGAGCTTCGAAATGAAGACGGGTATGTAGTACCGTCAGGAATCTTCAAGTTTACAGGTTATGACGGAAAGACACTTGTGGAAACAGTGGAAGCGGGAATGGGCGTAACTGCAATTGCGACGGCAGAATTACCGGAAGATACTCCGGACGGAACATATGTCGGACTGTTTACGGTGACTGTGGAAGGCAGGAATTTAAATCCGGCTTTGGTAAGGCAAACAGGCACAATGTCTGTATCAGACTCGGTATATGGTTGGAGTGAAGGCTTTGTATCAGATATTGAAGGGCTGGAAGGTTATACGTACAATGTTCCGATAATAATAGTGCTGAATACCTCCATACCTCAAACGCCTGTGCTTTACCCGGTAAGTGAGCCGACAGAGGAAGCTCCTTATACAGTTAAGATAGAAGGTGAAGCGGAATCTGAATCAGGAATAATGATATGGGTGGATGGAACGTTACAGGGTATGCTTAAAGCGAACAGCGAAGGATTGTTCAGTACTTCACTGGGGTTAAATGCCGGAAGCCACGAGATTTATGTGACTGCATTCAACAAGTACGGTACGCAAAGTGAACCGTCTGAGGAGTATACTGTGAAAATTAAAGGCAGATACACGCAGACTCCGACGGCGCCGACAGACCTTGAGGCTGTATATGTGGGCAAAGAAAGGATTGAACTTAAATGGACACCGTCCACAGGCAGCCTGAGAGGCTATAAAGTATATCGTGACGGAAAGCAGATTGGAGAAGTTACAACTCCGGCGTTTATCGATACCGACATTACAGAGGGAGAAATTTATATATATGCAGTAACGGCAGTAGATATTTTTGGAGAAGAGTCCGGACAAAGCAATTTAGTGACTGTAACTGTGGAGAAGAAAGAGAAACCTGTGTTGATAGTGCCTACGGATATAGTAGCGGAAGCAACCGGACAGCGCACAAAAGTAGACATAGGTACTGCATATGTAGAAAATATGCCGGATGCTGATGTAAGCAACAATGCTCCCGAAGACTATCCTTTGGGTGTTACGACGGTTGTTTGGACAGTAAAAGACAAAGAAGGCAATGTTATTGTTTCTGGAGAACAAAAAGTAACGGTTGTTGATACTACACCTCCTGAACTTATGGTACCTATGGATACGACTGTTGAAACAACGGAAGAAAAAGTTTCTGTGGTACTTGGTGAGGCATCAGCTTATGACTTGGTCGACGGAGTTGTTGATGTGACAAACGATGCTCCTGATTTATACCCTGTCGGCACAACAATTGTTACGTTTACTGCTGTTGACAGCCAGGGAAATAAAGTATCAAAAACTGTAAAAGTTACAGTGATAAAGGTGGAGAAGCCAACCGAGCCTCCGGTTGAACCACCGGTTAATCCACCGATTGAACCACCGGTTAATCCACCGGTTAATCCACCGGCCGACAATCCATCTGCAGGTCCGGTTATATCTGAACCGGTGGAAGTGATTCCGGGGCCGGGTGGAGACAAGGAATCGGATGATGAAGAAAAGGTTCAGATGGATAAGGAAGGCAACATAACTGTGGTACCGCAAACAGAAGGAAACGCGGCAATTTCAACTGTAGCAGCCAGGGATTTGGAAAATGCCTTCGAGAAATTTGGAAGCGATCCGGCGGGAAGAAAAAAAGTAAGTATTGAAATTAAGAAGGCAGACGGTGTGGAAGTATACGAACAGAAGCTTCCTTCAAGTATATTTACCGATACGGAGAGTGGCAGGAAGATAGAGATTAAGACACCGGTTGCAACCGTGGAAATACCGCTTGACATGTTTGAAGAGAAAGACATAGAAAAAGCGGAAAGTATATCGGTAAGAGTGTCAAAAGTTGAAGCATCAGATTTGAGCATGGAGCAAAAAGCTCAAATAGGCGACAGGCCGGTGATACAACTGGAAGTTTTGGTTGACGGTAGACTGATAAATTGGAGGAGCAATAAGACATCGATTAAAATATCTGTGGATTATACTCCGAAGGGAGATGAACTTAAGAAAACCGATAGAATCTTTGTATGGTACGTTGGAGACAGCGGTAAGTTGTCCGCAATTCCAATGGCTGTATACAAGGAGGATGCCGGGAAAGTCATATTTAGCGTGCAGCAGTCCGGAAAATATGCAGTAGCCTATAGATACAAGTCCTTTGATGATTTAAAAGGATATGACTGGGCAAAAGAACAGATAGAAATACTTGCTTCAAAAGGCATAATAAACGGAACTTCAAGTACAAAATACAGTCCGGGATTAAATATAACAAGGGCTGATGCAGTTATACTGATTGTGAAAGCCTTGGGTCTTGAGGCAGAGTTTACAGAGAACTTTGATGATGTATCTGCAGATAAATACTATTACGAAGCTGTAGGAATAGCAAGAAGCTTTGGAATTGTAACCGGAGTCGGAAACAATAAATTTAACCCTGAAACTCCGATAACAAGACAGGAATTGATGGTTATTGTAAACAGGGCACTTAAAGTAGTCGGTATAAACCTTGATACAGGAGATGTTTCAGAACTTGAAGCATTTAAAGATTTCTCCGAGATATCGCCTTACGCTGTGGAAAGCGTTGCTGCTTTGGTGAAGGCGGGAATAATTAAAGGGGATGATAACAAGCTTATTGCTCCTTTAAGAAATATAACAAGAGCGGAGACGGCCGTAATTATTTATAAGTTGTTTGAGAAAATGACAGAATTGCTTCAGTAAACTATGAGTTGTCGGTTAGGAGTTGCCATTCCAGACAGAAAACGTGTTGCAATATTTTCTGCCTGGAGTGGCAATTTTGTTCTATTTTTCTATCAATCTGTTTGAACTTGTCTGAACATCTTCTGCAAAATCAGAAATGGCTTGGAAAGATTTGTTGAGTTCTTCTAAAACATTGGAAATATCTGATATTTCCGATGAAGTTGCTTCGAATTCGGAAAGGGTTTGTCCCATAACAGATTTAATGGCTTGGATATCGTCTTCCAATTTTTTGATAAGTTTTTCAGATTGAATTATTTCATTTATAACAGAATTTTGGCAGTTGTACATTTGTGAAAAATCCTTTTCAGTGTTTTCCAAAAGTTCGAGAGTATCAAATATATTTGTCTGTGTCAGATTAATTGCTTTTAAGGATTGATTGGTTCCTTCACCCATTTTATTCAGGATGTCAGTAATATTTTGAGCAGATGCGTTGGATTGATCTGCAAGTTTCCTGATTTCCATGGCTACAACCGGAAATCCTTTTCCTGCTTCTCCCGCTCTGGCGGCTTCGATAGAAGCGTTTAGAGCCAACAGATTGGTTTGCTCAGATACACTGTTAATGACTTGTAATGCTTCGTTTATTAATTCATTATTTTGCCTGATATACTCAAATTCCTCAATGGTTTGTTGATTGGAAGTATTGATTTTATTTACGTTTTCAACAATACATTCAATATTGTTTTGTTTTTTTTCGGTGATTTCACTCATAGATTCTGTCAGTTTTGTAATTATATCAGAATGTTCAAGAGTTTTATCAATGTGAGTTTCAATCTCACGTATATAATCCTGGCTTCCCTCAGCTTTGCCTGCCATTACTTCTGATTTGGATGAAATGGAAGATGCCGACTTTGCAATAGCTGTATCAAATAATATTCTGCTGAGCCGATGGCCAGCTTTTTTGTAAATATTACGTCATCCAGCATAAATGTTCCGTTGTACAAGAAGTACAAAAAAGCGACATGACTATTAAAGCGGGAATTTTGATAAGCATTAATTTTTTAAAAATTTTTGAGTCGTAGTGCAATGCTCCGATAACAAAAGGAAATATAAGCGCGGGTGCGGCATAAACCCATGAGCTTATATATAATCCAATGGAAATAAGTTCTGCTGAAATCAGCAAAACAGCAACAAAATTTTGCTTTTCTTTTGAAAATTTATAGTAAAAAATTGGGATTAGTGCTGCTATCCCGGATACAGCAATCAACCAATCTCCGGCATCGGCTTTCCATTGTTTGTTTAATTCAACAATGAAAAAATCAATTATCGCAAAAATAAAGCAGAACTTCATACATTTTAATGCGAAAATATCTGATTCCGTACGGCTTTTGGCAATAATATCTTTCGAATTCATATAACGGTCTCCAATTATTAAATCAGTTTAAATAAATTGGCAATTAAACACAATTAAAAATAGGCAACTCAGTGATGTTTCAACGAGGCACAAGATGGTTCCCCTCATTAAAAGCAAACCGGTACTTCTATTTATTACCTGCTACTTATAAGAAGTGGTAGACGTGCATTACCTCTTTATTAATTATCGGAACAATTCGATAAAAATTAATTTATATTCTATATCCGGCATATAAATTAAAAAAGTCGGATGGAATTAATAGGCAGCAATTTGGCAGGAGTATAGATTTGAAGTTTTACACTGTGCGCGTTAAAAGCGCGTTAAAAGAACATGTTAAAAGAGCATAAATAAAAGCCTCAGCCGGAATAGTATTATAAAGCTGAGGCTTTTGATCTTTTACTTATTACATCTTTCTTATACATTAGTTTTCTCAAGATATCGTTTAATCTTCTTGGAAGATGTTTTGGCAAATTCGTTTTCACGAATGGTTATATCAACAACTCTTTTATAGACCGGCATGTTTTTGTTTATAGCCCTAATTTCTGCCTTAATCAATTTGTAAACCTCTTCGGGTGACGGAACTGTGTCCGTTTTAAGCTTGGCTTTGATTGCATCCATATCGGGTACAATTTGAGCTACTACTATTGTTTCATCGTTTTTATCGTTTTCTCTTCCCGAAACCAGAGATTCTTTAATATATGGGCTTTTGTTAAGATAGGCTTCAACTTCTTCAGGGAAAATATTCTTTCCTGTTTTGGTTACTATAATGTTTTTCTTGCGTCCGGTAATGTATATAAAGCCCTTTTCATCCATGCGGCCAAGGTCTCCGGTATAGAGCCATCCGTCTTTAAGAACTGCTTTGGTGGCGTCATCATTATTGTAATAGCCAAGCATTACACTATCACCTTTGACTATTATTTCTCCAAATCCCTCTTTGTCGGGGTTGATGATTTCGACGTCAAGCCCGGGAAGAGGAAGTCCTACTGAATCGTGTCTGTACGACTTGTCGCGATTCACTGCAACTATTGGAGAAGCTTCGGTAAGACCATATCCCTGAAGGACTTTTATACCCATGGCCTCAAATCCTTTTGCCACTTCAGGGTCAAGGGCCGCAGCACCTGAAATGACCAGCCTTAATTTACCGCCAACATTGTCAATTACGGATTTAAACAACTTTCTTCGTATGTCAATTTTAAAAACCTTATATAGCAAATTACTAATAAAAAGTCCGGCTTTCAGCTTAAATTTAAGGCTTTTGTCTTTTGAAGCCTGTTCCCATATTTTATTGTACATGCTTTCCAGAATAAGAGGTACGAGAATAAGGATTGTCGGTTGTGCCTCTTTGAGATTTTTGCCGATGTATTTTAGTCCCTCATTGAAAGTTATTGTTGCACCGTTATATATCATAGTGAGGAAACCTGCGGTGCATTCATAGGTATGGTGCAAGGGAAGGATTGAAAGCACGGAATCTGTGCTGTCCATATAAACAGAAGCTGAAACGGCCATCATATTTGAGCAAATATTTTTGTGGGACAACATAACGGCTTTAGCCTGGCCCGTTGTACCCGAAGTAAAAATCATTGCACTCATTGCGTTTTCATCTATGGGAGCATTAAGATAGTCCTTTTTTCCTGATTCAAAAAGTTTTTTTCCTTTTTCAAGGAGAACCCAAAAGGATAAAAATTTATCATCCTCATGCTCATTGGTGTTCATATTAATGAAATATTTGATATTGCTTAAACGGGAAGACATTTCTTTAATTGCATCATGAAATTTTCCCGAGTAGACAATGGCATTGGCATTGGACTGTTTTAACAAGTTTTCCAGTTCGGGAAGGGGTAGTTCTTTGTCCAGTGGTATAACTACTCCGACGCCGTTTATAGTTGCAAGATAGGTAACACACCATTCATACCTGTTTTCACCTATAACAGCGACAAATCCTTTTTCTGTTCCCAACAAATCAAGCAGGGCTGTTCCGAAAGCATCAATATCATTCTTGAATTCGGCGAAAGTAATTCCTCTATATGAATTATCTTTTGTTTTCACGCGAAAAGCATCTTTGTTGGCAAACAGTTTGCTGCTTTGCTCAATCATGTCTCTTAAGTTTTTAATCGTTCTTACTTCGAAAACCGGTGAAGTTTTCATAATGTACCACTCACTCCTTTAGGCAAATAAAGGAACAAATAAATGGTTCCTTCAAATTTAACATATAAATTATAACATTAAAACAGAAGCTTTGTAACGATATTTTACAAAGCAAATTGCAAAAAGTTATGTTAATCCATAAAAACAGTTTAAAAAACAAACAGTTTAAATAAATAGTTCAAATAAATAGTTTATATTATAGTTTGGATTATAGTTTATATTATAATTATATTATTTGTGGATGAAATTCTTTATCTTTTTGTTTTTATCTTTTTGAATGAAGGCTTCGTGAAATTCTGCGCAAAGTAAATCTTAACATAAGGAACATTAACAGGAAGATCAATGCTCCTGTTGTAACTTTTTTCAAAATCGGATCGTTTGCTGTTTTAATAATTATGTTTTGAGGTTCAACCGGCGGCTCAAGTTTTTCAACATCCCTTGAAGCGACTGCATCTATTTTTCCGATGGTGACACCGTCTTTTTTAACCTCGATGTATCCGAGAACATCCCCTTTTTTTACCGGAGCTTCTATGTTTTCTAAAATATGTTGTTCAATTTCATAATCATTTTTAGTTGAATTGTTGGGCAGCAGGCATTTGAGTCCCTCCGGCGATGCCAGAATATCCAAGTTGTGATTTCCCGCTGCTTTTAAAACGGGTACAGAGGTTATATACGAGTTCGGTGCAATAACAGGCTGAACGGAGTAGTTTTTGAAACCGTATTCCAACAGCATTTTGGAATATTCGAACACCATGTCATAATTCTCAACGCCGAGAACCACAGCAATCAATTCCGTTCCTTCATCGTTGACGGCGGAAGAAACCAAGTTGTTAAGGGCCCTGTCGGTATAACCCGTTTTTATACCGGTTATTTTTGTATAGTGTTCCGATTTGTATTTTGAGTTGCTGTAGAGCAGCAATTTATTGGTAGTACCGACAATAACCTCTTCAGCATGCTTGTTTGTAGGAGGTATTTTGATAATAGTTTTTTGAACGATTTCCCTAAATTCCGGTATCGTCATTGCATACTGCGCTATTTTGGCGAGATCTCTTGCCGTGGTAAGATGATTTTTTCCCTTTTCTCCATTGTCAATACCGCAGGGATTTACAAAATTTGTATTGGTAGCCCCAAGCTCCCTTGCCTTTTCGTTCATAAGTCTGTAAAATTCCTCGCGGGAGGAGCAGAGGTTTTCGGCAATAACATAAGCAGTCTCATTGGCTGATCTCACCAGGAGAGCATCCAGTAAGTATCTGAGCTCCAGTTGTTCGCCCGGCAGCAAACCGATATGCATGCCGCCAGGACCTATGTCATCTATGGCAGACTGGCTGACAGTCATTATTTGATTGAGATCTCCAAGTTCGAGTGCCAGTATTGCTGTCATTATTTTAGTGGTGCTGGCAGGATAAGTTCTAAGATCCGGATTGTGTTCAGCAAGAACCTGACCAGTTTTGGAATCTATCAAAATGTATGCTTGTGCATTAATATCCAATGGTTGTGCTTTTAAAGTCACAATATTTGAAAACAGAATGATTGTCATGATTAAAAGTAACAATAGCCTTTTCATTATTTCCTCCAGTCAATCATGATGTTTTTATTATCAGTGAAAAATAAGAAACCAACATTATTTAAAGTATAACAAAAAAATGTTGAAAAAAATAGAGATATGTGAAAAAATCTGCAGGTAAATAAAGGAATGAGTATTTACATTTTTATGCACAACAATTATTATAATATATAAACAGTTTAATAAATTTTTTACATATTACAACATTGTATGTAGCTTGGAATCGGAAGTCGCTGTCTAAGAATTTGTAATTGAATTTGTTTTGAGGGGGGATATTTTTGCTGAGGGATTTTTTTAATCAGGAAGTAAGTATGAAAAAAGGAATAGTTGGGCTCATGATATTGGGATTGATTGTAACTACTTCGGTTACGGGATTTCTTCTTGCAAATGACGGTGAGGATATAATTATAAGCAAGGCGAAAGCCGGTCAATATACCGTGGAAGCGGAAAACGGTGAGGAAAAGACAACGGAAAAATTGGTTCAGGAGAAAGAAGAAGCTGCAGATGAAATAAAGGTGTATGTTGTCGGTGAGGTTAACAAACCCGGTGTGGTTACACTGAAAAAAGGTCAGATAATACAAGATGCCATTGAACTTGCCGGAGGTCCCACAGAGGATGCGGATATTGAGAATATAAATTTGGCTTATGAGCTCCGGGAGAATGTTATGATAAGGGTAATGTCCAAAAGTGAGACTACAGGGCAGGATATTGGTGAAGAAGGCGATATGCAGGTTGCTGCGGGCAATACTGAAAATAAAAGTACGGCTGCAGGAAGCAATTCAACCAAGAATAGTCAGTCGAAGAATGTTTCCGGCGGAACAAGCAAAAACAGTTCAGGCTCAAATGATGCAAAAAGCAATTCGGGAAAAAGCACCAACAATGGGGGTGTTTCAGGAATAGCCGTTACAAAGGACAGCGGCGGGGCGGTAGTCGGAGAAAATGCAAGTAGTAGTGAAAACAGCAAGACTGCAAATTCAAAAATCAATATAAATACTGCAACTGTGGAGGAACTTGATTCTCTCCCGGGAATCGGGCCGGCCATTGCGGCCAAAATAGTGGCTTATCGCGAGCAGAACGGCAAATTTAAATCAATAGAAGACATAATGAATGTCTCAGGAATAGGCCAGAGTAAATTCAACAATATCAAGGACTTTATTACGGTAAACTGAGTGGCATTTGTGGAAATATTTGAAATGGTATTACATAAAGCTTAATTTTGAAGTATAATTGTTTTAAGCGTATGTTATGAGGCTTGCTTTACAACAAAAAAAGCAAAGGGGGGTCAATTGTCAGACTTGAGTATTTTTAAAGTCTGATAAGAGAGTTAATGAAAAGAATTTTAACATTAATTGCAGCTTTGACCATTCTTGTGTTTGCGGCAGGGTGCAGCCTTTCCGGAGGAACAGGTACGGGACAGGCCGGCAATGAACAACAGCAGCAAAGCGATGAAGGTAACGGTAGTGAAATTCAGGAACCGGATTTGGAGAAAGAATCTGAGAAAGGATCCGAGGAGGAACCTGAGGAAGAGGAAACATTGACTGTAATGGTATATTTCGGTGACTTTCAATCAGAAAAGGTGGCTCCCGAGACAAGGACAGTGAAAGTAAAGGCTGGGGACAGCATTGAAAAGGTAGTTTTTGAGGAACTTGCAAAAGGTCCCGAAACAGAAGGATTGGATCCTGTTATTCCCGAGGGCACAAAGTTATTGTCGGTCAGGACCGAAAACGGAATTTGCACGGTTAATTTGTCGAAAGAGTTTGTTGAAAATCATATAGGAGGTTCCACTGCCGAGCTTATGACCATTAACTCGATTGTTGCTTCGCTTACGGAACTTCCGGGCATAGACAAGGTTCAGTTTTTAATAGAGGGCAATGTCAGGGAGGTTTTTATCCATGAAGCCCTGGATACTCCAATCAAAAGAAATGAAAGTTTTATAAAGAAATGAAAGCATTGTTATGAATGAAAATGAATGAAAAAAAGATGGGCTGGCAGATATGCCAGCTTTTCTAGTTATTCCCCGTCATTATGGGTATAATGATAATGGTTGTAAACAAGTAGCCCAGTAGAATAAAAGTGGTTGGCAGGATGAAGGTATATATGATAAATTTTTTAATTTTTTTACGTCTGAGTTTTTTGAATCTTTCCACTCTGGTTGTTCGCATATATACTCCCTCCAATTAATGCTAATCCACATTATACCACGAAACGGATTGTTTTATTATTTCCGGGAAATCAAAAATGACAAACAAACTGCGACCGAAAACGAGAAAAAATTGTAGACATGTTTAAAGACAAGGACTGGTCTTGGAAGAAATTTTATGAAATCAGTGTAAACTTAAAAAGTGAATAACAGAATTACAGAATATAACTACAGGAATAAAAACAAAAAAATGGAACTAAACTCATATATAGAAAAGTCTATGTATTTTTTATAGTTGACATTGAAGATGTAAAAATATATAATTATCTTTAACAAATTGATATCTTTGACAATTGATATAGTGCGTTAAAAATTGATATGGTATGTCAACGATGAAGAGAAGAGTAGACTGAATCATTCCTTTAAGAGAGAAGGTATCATTGGCTGCGAGTACCTTTAAGGAATCTCAGTCGAAGACCACCTCGGAGTTGAAACGGTGATTACGTTATAGTCACAATGAGTAACAATTAGGGTGGAACCACGGGAGACAACTCTCGTCCCTTGCTTTTTAAGGGATGAGAGTTTTCTATTTAGTATAAAGGAGGTATTTTATGATTAAAATAACACTTAAGGATGGAAGTGTTAGAGAATACAATGAAGGGATTACAATCAAAGAAGTGGCGGAAAGTATAAGTGCGGGGCTTGCGAGGGTTGCCCTTGCAGGCGAGGTGAACGGTGAGGTAAAAGATTTGAGTTACCCGCTTGAAAATGATTGCACTCTTAACTTGTTGACTTTTGATGATGAAGGCGGAAGAGACGCCTACAGGCATACCACATCCCATATACTGGCACAGGCCGTCAAGAGGCTGTATCCCGATGCAAAGCTGGCAATAGGGCCTGCAATAGAGAACGGTTTTTATTATGACTTTGATGTGGAAAAGCCTTTTTCGGTGGAAGATCTGGAAAAGATCGAAGAGGAAATGAAGAAAATCATAAAAGAGGACTACAAGCTTGAAAGATTTACTCTTCCAAGGGAAGAAGCCATAAAATTTATGGAAGAAAGAAACGAACCGTACAAAGTGGAATTGATTCGGGATTTGCCGGAAGGTGAAACAATATCTTTTTACAAACAGGGTGATTTTGTTGATTTGTGTGCCGGACCACACATAGAATCCACAGGAAAGGTAAAGGCTTTTAAGCTGATGTCGGTTGCCGGAGCATACTGGAGAGGCAACGAAAAGAATAAGATGCTCCAGAGAATTTACGGTACTTCCTTTACCAAGAAGAGTGACCTGGATGCGTATATTACAAGAATTGAGGAAGCAAAGAAGAGAGATCACAGAAAGCTTGGAAGGGAGCTGGATCTCTTTGATATTTATGAAGAAGGTCCCGGTTTTCCGTTCTTTATGCCAAAGGGAATGGTTTTAAGAAACGTTTTGGAGGAGTATTGGAGAGAAGAACACAGAAAAGCCGGATATCAGGAAATAAAGACTCCGATAATTTTGAACGAAGAACTGTGGCACCGCTCCGGGCACTGGGATCATTACAAGGAGAATATGTATTTTACGAAAATAGATGAGGCCGACTTTGCCATCAAGCCGATGAACTGTCCCGGAGGCATGCTGGTATACAAGAGAAAGCTTCATTCCTACAGGGATTTGCCTCAGAGGCTGGCGGAGCTTGGTCTGGTGCACAGGCACGAGCTTTCCGGAGTTTTGCACGGCTTAATGAGGGTTAGATGCTTTACCCAGGACGATGCCCACATATTTATGACTCCGGATCAAATTGAAAGCGAAATTCTTGGTGTTATAAGTCTGATTGATGACTTCTATAAAGTTTTCGGTTTCAAATATCATGTGGAACTGTCCACGAGACCGGAAAATTCCATGGGTTCGGATGAAGACTGGGAAAGGGCTACAAATGCACTGAAGAACGCTCTTGAAAAGAAAGGAATAGATTATAAGATAAATGAAGGAGACGGAGCATTCTACGGACCTAAGATAGATTTCCACCTTGAAGACTCCATTGGACGTACCTGGCAGTGCGGAACAATACAGCTCGATTTCCAGATGCCGGAGAGATTTGACTTGACGTATATAGGTCCTGACGGAGAAAAGCACAGACCTGTTATGATTCATAGGGTTGTGTTCGGCAGCATAGAAAGGTTCATCGCCATTTTGACCGAGCATTATGCGGGAGCTTTCCCTGTATGGCTTTCACCGGTGCAGGTAAAGATACTGCCCATACTTGAAAAACAGCATGACTATGTTGCTGAAGTTAAAAAAGCGCTGGAAGAGAAAGGCGTCAGAGTGGAAGCTGATTTGAGGAATGAAAAGATTGGCTACAAAATCAGGGAGGCGCAACTTGAAAAAGTGCCTTACATGCTTGTAATTGGTGACAAAGAGATGGAGAACAGAACTGTTGCGGTAAGATCAAGAAAAGACGGAGATTTGGGGCCCATGCGTCTTGAAGATTTTGTAAACAGAATTGTTGAAGCAATCAAGAATAAAGAAAATTAACAAGAATATCAAAGAAATAAAGGCAAAACAAATTGACGGGAATAGTAGAAAGGTAAAGTGGAGAATAATTGACTGAACTTTAATCAAAAAGGAAAAAGGCAAACTGAAAAGAGCGATTAAAATCAAGAGCTTTGGTTTGCCTTCTTTTTATTTTTATATTTTTTATTTGTACTTTATTTATGTTTTATTTAATTATTTATATTTTGCAAACAGAAAATTCTTTGCTTATACATTAAGATCTGTTATCTGTAATCCAGAATCTTTGGTGGTGCCAATATACAATTATGTAAATTCTTTTTTAGCTATTTATTATATTATTTTTTTGTGTGTTATGTTAAAATATATTTACGATATCTGAAAATGAGAGTTTTGCTTATATAAAGAAAAAGTTTAATAGGGATAATGTTAAATGGAATGATTAACAAATGATTAGTGATAAGTGGGGTTAGTTTGCTTATGAGTAAAGCTGATGAGATTTTTATAGCCATGTGCAAAGACATTCTTGAAAACGGAGTGTCTTCCGAAGGAGAAAAAGTAAGAGCAAGATGGGCTGACGGAACTCCTGCCCATACAATCAAGAAATTTGGCGTTGTGAACAGATATGATTTGTCGGAGGAGTTTCCAATCCTTACCTTAAGGCCGACAAATCTGAAAGCTGCAATTGATGAGCTGCTTTGGATATGGCAAAAGAAATCCAATAATATAAAAGACCTCAACAGTCATATTTGGGACAGCTGGGCCGATGAAAACGGTTCGATAGGCAAGGCGTACGGTTATCAATTAAGTATTAAGCATAAATATCCCGAAGGAGAGTTTGACCAGGTTGACAGGATTATCTATGACTTAAAGCACAATCCTTACAGCAGAAGGATTATTGCCAACATGTACAATCATAGTGACCTTCATGAAATGAACCTGTATCCTTGCGCATACAGCATAACTTTCAATGTCACCGGAAGAAAATTGAACGCAATACTTAATCAGCGTTCCCAGGATGTTTTGGTGGCGAACAACTGGAATGTGGCCCAATATGCAATTTTAGTACATATGTTTGCACAAGTCTGCGATTTGGAAGTTGGAGAACTTGTGCATGTTATTGCCGATGCCCATATATATGACAGGCATATACCGTTGGTAAAAGAACTTATACAAAGGACTCCTTATCCAGCACCGAAGCTATGGATTAATCCCGAGAAAAAAGATTTTTATGATTTTAAAGTTGAAGATTTTGTGCTGGAGGACTATCAGGCCGGGCCCCAGATAAAAAACATCCCTGTTGCCATCTAAGAAGGAGGACAAAATGAAAGCTATTGTTGCGGTTGATTCTAACTGGGGAATTGGATATAAAGGGAATCTGCTTCAACGTATTCCCGAGGATATGAGATTTTTCAGGCAGATGACTTTGAATAAAGTTGTGGTAATGGGAAGGAAGACGTTTGAATCGTTGCCCGGAAAAGAACCTTTAAAGGATAGGGTAAATATAATATTAAGTAAGAGTGAAAACATTGAAAAAGACGGAATAATAATATGTCGTTCCGTTGACGGGCTTTTTTTGGAGCTTAAAAAATATAACTCCGATGATATTTTTGTAATAGGCGGAGAAGAGGTATACACACAGCTGTTGCCATATTGCTCCGAGGCTCATGTTACCAAATTTAACGGTGCGTATTCTGCAGACAGATATTTTCCCAACCTCGATGAAATGGAAGGGTGGAAACTGGTTTGTGTGGGCGAGCCGAAGGAGTTTAACGATATCCGGTATAACCGCTTGAAATATGTAAACGAAAATCCCAAAGTATACTGATAATAAAAAATATTATAAAACTATTGACAAATAATTTATCATCTGATACTATAAAAAAGCGAAAATAAAGAAGAAGTTATCCACTTCTCACCTTACAAATTCTGTTTTGTAGGGTTAATACCGCAACGTTGCTGTATGTAAATGGCAGTAAGTGTATTAGTTTTGTGAGGGATAAGTGGATCATTTTAATGATTCACTTTTTTTGCATTAAATAAAAAATAACGCGAATTTCGAAAAGCCGGAGGTGTTTTCTATTAACAAAAACGAGTTAATGATCAACGAGCAAATAAGAGACAAGGAAGTAAGATTGATCGATACCGATGGTACGATGCTGGGTATTATGTCTTCGAAAGAGGCGCAGAAGATTGCAAATGCGAAGAATTTGGATTTGGTCAAGATTGCCCCTCAAGCCGTACCGCCTGTGTGCAGGATAATGGATTACGGCAAGTATATGTTTGAACTTGCCAAGAAGGAAAAAGAAGCTCGAAAGAATCAAAAGGTAATTAATGTGAAAGAGGTTAGACTGTCTGCTTCGATTGAAGAACATGATTTTAACTTTAAATTGAAAAATGCACTCAGGTTCTTGAAGGACGGGGACAAAGTTAAGGTCAGTGTCAAGTTCAGAGGCAGAGAAATGAACTACACCTCTTTAGGCCAACAAGTGCTCGAGAAATTTGCGGAAGCGGTTAAAGATGTTGCTGTTGTTGAGAAAAAGCCAAAACTGGAAGGTAGAAACATGTTTATGATTCTTAATCCTAAACAGTAATTATAGAAATTAAGGAGGAAATCTTATGCCTAAGATAAAGACTCACAGCTCTTCAAAGAAGAGATTCAAATTGACAGGTACAGGTAAGGTTAAAAGAGCAAAAGCGTATAAAAGTCACATATTGACGAAAAAAACTTCAAAGAGAAAAAGAAACTTGAGGAAATCAACAATTGCGTCTTCGGCTAATGCATCAGTAATCAAAAAGTTGATTCCATACAAGTAAAAAAGGAGGCTTCTTATTATGTCGAGAGTTAAAGGTGGGGTAAGAACCCGTGCAAGACATAAAAAAATATTGAAACTGGCAAAAGGTTATTTTGGTGCTAAAAGCAAGAATTTTAGAATTGCAAACCAGGCAGTGATGAAATCACTGGTTTATGCTTATAGGGACAGAAGAGCAAGAAAAAGAGATTTCAGAAAGCTTTGGATTACAAGAATCAATGCGGCTGCAAGAATGAATGGTTTAAGCTACAGCAAATTTATGAACGGGCTTAAAAAATCCGGTATAGCTTTAAACAGAAAGATGCTGGCTGAAATGGCCGTAAATGATGCAGAAGCTTTTGCACAGCTGGTGGAAAAAGTTAAAGCGGTAATATAAATAAGTCGATGATAATATAAGATGAAGATGATAAATTAGAATTATATATGAAATTAAAAGGGGAGAGCTTTAAATAGGCTCTCTTTTTTTTGATATAATAATTTTTGAACATTTTTTTATGATTTGGACTTTTTTGAGGTGATGAAATGAACTACATAACAAGTGCACAAAATCCGATTATAAAAGAAGTTAAGTCCCTGAAACAAAAAAAATACCGTGAAGAAAAGAAATTGTTTTTTATTGAAGGAATAAGGTTTGTGGAAGAGGCTCTAAAGGAAGGAGTTCAAATAGAAAGAATTCTTGTTTCAGACAAACTTGCCGAAACAAATTCCGGCTATGAGATTTTAAAGAAGGTGAGCAACGGAGGATATCCGGTTTTTCAACTGCCTCATAAACTTTTTATGGAAATATCGGATACTCAAAACCCCCAGGGGATATTGGCGGTGTTGAGTATGAAAAACTGTGACATTGAAGATGTTTGGGATGAAAAAAATTTTTTTGTAATTTTAGATTCAGTTCAGGACCCCGGAAACATGGGCACAATAATTAGAACCGCTGATGCAGCGGGAATGACAGGCGTCATAGTATCCAAAGGATGTGTGGATGTCTACAATCCCAAGGTTTTAAGATCCACCATGGGTTCTATATTTCATATTCCCATATGTCAAAGTCAAGATATTTTTGAGACAATGGACAGGATGAAAAAAAGAGGAATTAAGATTTGTGCTGCCCATCTTGAAGGAAGTTGCGATTATTTTGATCTTGAATACAAAAATAATATTGCAATTGTTATCGGGAACGAAGCTAACGGTATAAGTGAAGAAGTAAAAAATTTTGCCGATATTCTGGTTAGGATACCCATGCCGGGGAGGGCTGAGTCGTTAAATGCTTCGGTGGCTGCAGGCATACTGATGTATGAAATTCTGAGAAAAAATATAGGTAGACGATAATCTGATGCAAATTGGCGCGAAGTATATTTGTTAAAACATTTATTTAATGATATACTTATGGATAACAGTTCATTTATCAAGTATTATTTTAAATCACTTATGTTTTGAATTTCTCTATTTGGCATATAATAAAGTATGCTCCTATGACAAATTCTTTTATGTTAATGGTTTGCAGGAAAATAAGCGTCAAAATATGAAAACAGGAGTTGATAGATGCAGATGCAACTATACATTTTATATCTGTTGGGTTTATTTGGTATATTATTGTGCTTATTTTTGTTAGCAATTTTTTCAAATTGCAATGAAAGACAACGTCAACTAAAAGTGCAGGATGCATCTTTGACTTTTGATGAACTGGAAGCCTATGCGAAAGAAATAGCAATTGAACATTCTGTATCCGGGAAAAAGAGTATGTTTTCCTGGCCAATACCCAGGATGAATGATAATTACAGGTATATAATGTCCGTATATAAAGAAATGAATGAAGATGTACAAAAGGGTATCAGCACTACGCCTGCTGCAGAATGGCTTTTGGATAATTTTTATATTATAGAGGAACAAGTAAAGAGTTTAAGAAGGGACCTTACAAAGGAGGTCTATGCAAAACTTCCCGTGCTTGACAGCGGACACCTTAAAGGCTATGCACGGATATATTCCATTGCCCTGGAATTGCTTTCCCATACCGACGGCAGGATTGATGAAAAAGTGCTGGTTAACTACATAAAGGCATATCAGTCCAACAATGTACTTACCGGAAGGGAATTGTGGGCTTTCCCTATTATGCTCAAACTTGTGCTTATAGAAAAAACAAGATATATTTGCGAAAAAATTGCAAAAGCCCAGGAACAAAGAAGAAAAGTGGAAGAAATACTTAAAGCTTTTGATGAAAATATTGAAAACACCACTCAACTTATAACTGCCATAGATAATGAGCTTAAAGGGAAATACGAGGTAAATTCGGCATTTATTGAATATCTTGCATACAAATTCAGAAAGATGGGAAGAGCCTATACCCATGTTCTGCGTTATATAGATGAAAGGCTTGGTGAAAGCGGCACAACGGTTGATGACATTACCCAGAAAGAGCATAATGAACAGACAGCAAGCAAGGCATCCATTGGCAACTGTATAATGAGCCTGAAATTTATTTCAACCGTTAATTGGGTGGATATTTTTGAACAGCTTAGCAAAGTGGAGCAGATTTTAAGAGAAGATCCCTCAGGTTTTTATTCCTTGATGGATTTTGATTCGAGAAATTATTACAGAAACAGAGTGGAAAAACTGGCTCTAAAATATAAAGTTTCAGAATCCCATGTTGCCAAAAAGGCTGTTGAACTTGCCAGAAATGCGGTGGAAAACGGCAATTTGACCGATAAGCGTTTGGCCCATGTAGGGTATTATCTTGTCGGAAAAGGTATTTGTGAGCTGGAAAAAGAAATAGGCTATGAAAAAAGCTTTAATCAAAGGATGTTTGAAAGAATAAAAGAGCATCCTGCATGTTTGTATTTTGGTTTTATCGGGTTTATAACTGTCTTATTATTGCTATGCGTGACGAAGTATTCTCTTTTCAGAGCGGAGAAATACGGTATTGCCCTGTCAATTATTGCAGTTTTGGCAACGATTATTCCTGCAACCGACATTGCAGTTAATTTTGTAAACTGGGTATTGTGCAAGATGATTAAGCCTTCGCTGCTGCCAAAACTTGACTTTGAAAACGGAATACCTGAAGAGTATGCCACAATGGTTGTCATACCTGCTCTGCTTCCTGACGAGAATCGGGCGAGGGAGCTGATTGACAACCTTGAAGTATATTATCTTGCCAACCGGGAGAAGAATTTGTATTTCTCAATTGCCGGGGATTTCAAGGATGCTCCCAACAAAGAAATGGCCGGTGATAAAAAGATAATTGAAACTGCGCTGGGCAGAATTGCAGAGCTTAATGAAAAATATGGCAGAAAAAACGAAGGCGGAGAAAAAGACTCCCGGGACATATTTTATTATTTTCATAGACACAGACAGTTTAACGAAAAGCAGAACAAATGGATGGGATGGGAGAGAAAAAGAGGAGCTCTTCTTGAGTTTAACGAAGTCCTTCTGGGCTCAAGAACTACGAGCTATTCAATAATGTCCCATGACGTGTCACAGCTTCCGAAAATAAAATATGTCATTACTTTGGATGCAGATACCATACTGCCTTTGGGTGCGGCCAGGAAGCTGATAGGAACCATGGCCCATCCTTTGCACAGGCCTGTGATTGACGAACAGAAGGGAATAGTAACCGAGGGCTACGGGCTTTTACAGCCAAGAATAGGTTTTGATATTGAAAGCGTTAACAAGTCGCTGTTTTCAAGGATATTTGCCGGTGAGGAAGGAATAGACCCTTATGCCAGCGCTATTTCAGACGTCTATCAGGATCTTTTCGGCGAGGGGATATTTACCGGTAAAGGTATATATGACCTTGAGGTTTTCCAAAAACTTTTGAAGGATGCCATACCCGACAATACCGTACTTAGCCATGACCTTCTTGAAGGTTCGTATGTCAGAGCAGGGCTTGTGACGGATATTGAGTTTATCGATGGTTATCCTTCAAAGCTGAACTCCTATGCCATGAGGCTTCACCGTTGGGTGAGGGGAGACTGGCAGCTTCTGCCGTGGCTTCGTGGCAAAACAAAAGACAGAAAGGGAAATGTGATAAAGAATCCTCTTTCATTGATTTCCAGATGGAAGATATTAGATAACCTTCGAAGAAGTATAGTAGCACCTTCAATAACGCTGCTTATTGCTTTGGGATTCAGTATTTTGCCGGGCAGTTCCCTTTTCTGGTTGGGGGCCTCCCTTTTAACTATATATTTTCCGCTGATTACGGGAACTATAGACTATATTGCATCAAAGCCTTTAGGGGCAATTACTTCAAAAAGATACAAACCTGCCATATGCGGGCTGAAGGCGTCTTTTCTGCAAATGACATTGCAGTTTGTCTTCCTGCCGTATAATGCATGGCTTATGGTGCATGCGGCGGTATTGAGCCTTGTCAGGGTTCTGTTTACAAAAAGGAACATGCTTGAGTGGGTAACCGCACTGGATGCTGAAAGAGGCCTTAAGAATTCACTTAAAGGTTATGTAATAAAGATGAAGGCGGCAGCATTTCAGGCACTGGTTGTTGTGGTTCTGGCTTTTGCATTTAAAACCGGTTTTTCGGCGGCAGTATCCGTTCTTCCGTTTGCCGTGTGGGTTTCATCGCCTTTTATAGCTTATTGGATAAGCAAAGAGACGGTTTACAAAACAGAGACTTTAAGCGACGAGGAGAATCTGGAACTTAGACGTATTGCCAGAAAGACATGGAGATATTATGAGGAGTTTGTAAACAGGAGAAACAACTACCTTGCGCCGGACAACTTTCAGGAAGACCCTCCGAATGGCATAGCGTACAGGACGTCCCCAACCAATATTGGATTGGGTATGCTTGCAGCTCTCACAGCCAGAGACTTGGGTTATATAGGAACTTTGGAGCTTTGTGACATTATTTCAAGAACAATGAGTACCGTTGAAAAGATGGAAAAGTGGAACGGCCATCTTTACAACTGGTATGATACACGGACACTGGAGACTTTAAGACCAAGGTATATTTCCACCGTTGACAGCGGAAACTTTGTCTGTTACCTCATAACTCTCAAAGAAGGTTTGGCGGAGTATCTCAACAGACCTCTTGAGGACAGGGCGTTTATTGACGGAATAAGGGATACGGCAAGTCTGATTGCCGACGAAAACGAGAACCCTTACAAGGATATTTCATGCCTCAAAGAGTGCATTGTAATTTCCGAAGGCAGAAGTTATGTGGATATACCGCAGATGATGAAGGCATTGACAAAGCTTTCGGAAGACGGAAATAAGATGAAGGACAGCAAGGATGTATGGAAGGCAAAGGTTGACAGCATGATAGAGATGCTGAAAATTGAGCTGTACACCTACATGCCTTGGTGCGACATGATTGACGAACTGACCGAAGCTTTTGAAAAGAGCGAGGCTGATATAAAAGAAGCTTTTCATGGCATAATAAGGAAGCTGAATTCCGACTACTCCCTCAAAGCCATGCCTGTGGTATACAGGGAAACAATAAAACAAATCGAAAAGCTCAGGAAAAAGTTAAAAGACGGACAGCAAAAGAATATAGAAGGACTTGACAGGCTTAAGGAGGCTTTGGAAGGGGCAGCGGAAAGTGCGGACAAACTGGTGAAAAGATATGTGGATTTAATAAACAGGATATGCAGAATTGCTGATGAGACGGAATTTGTGCATTTGTATGACAAAAAGAAGCAGCTGTTTTCCATTGGATACAATATTGAAGAAAACAGTCTTACAAATTCCTATTATGACTTACTGGCTTCTGAAGCCCGGCAGACCAGTTACATTGCCATTGCAAGAGGAGAGGTGGACCAGCAGCACTGGTTCAAGCTTGGCAGAACACTTACCCAGATAGATCGGTACAAAGGAATGGTTTCATGGAGCGGAACCATGTTTGAATATTTTATGCCTTTACTCATTATGAAGAGTCACAAAAATACTTTGCTTGACGAAACCTATTCCTTTGTGGTAAGGAGCCAGAAAAAGTACGGAAAACAGAGAAATCTGCCCTGGGGTATATCCGAGTCGGGATTTTATTCCTTTGACATAAACCTGGATTACCAATACAAGGCTTTTGGTGTGCCATGGCTGGGGCTAAAAAGAGGGCTTGTTGAGGATATGGTTGTTTCTCCTTATGCGACCATGCTGGTTCTTCCTTTGGTTCCGAGAGATGCAATGGACAATTTGAAAAGACTGATTGCCGAGGGTGCCTACGGACATTATGGTATGTACGAGGCAATTGATTACACTCCCGAAAGAATTCCTTTAGGCGAGAAGAAAGGAATTGTAAAGAGCTATATGGCTCACCACCAGGGTATGAGCATATTGGCTCTGAACAACTATTTTAACGACAATATAATGCAAAAACGTTTCCATGCCGACCCTGTGGTTGATGCCGCAAAACTTCTTCTGATGGAAAAAGTACCGTCAAATATAGTGTTTACAAAGGAAAACAAGGAGAAAATACTTCCTTTCAAGGATGTGGTATATGATGAGAAAGATTTCCTGAGAGAGTGCGGTATGCCTGACCCTGTACTTCCGAAGGCCCATATACTGTCAAACGGCAACTACTCAGTCATGGTTACCGACAGGGGTACCGGCTACAGCAGATGGAAAAACCTGGATGTAACCCGCTGGAGAGAAGATGTGACTTTGGATAATTATGGAATGTTCTTCTATATAAGAGATGTACAGAACGATGAAGTATGGACTTCCACCTTTGCACCCGGAAGGAAAAAACCGGACGAATACAAAGTTGAGTTTACTTCGGGAAAAGCAAAATACTACAGAAAAGACGGGGATATTGACACATTGACAGAGATAGTTGTTTGCGCCGGGGAAAATGCTGAGATTAGAAGTATTACTTTGGCAAATCACGGACAGGAAAGCTGTGTGATGGAGATAACCAGCTATTTTGAACCGGTTTTGTCCCACCACGGTGCGGATATTGCCCATCCGGCCTTTGGAAACCTGTTTATCAGGACGGAGTTTTTGGCGGAACATAACTGTCTGATTGCCGGAAGAAGGCCAAGATCGGAAAAGGAAAAACCTGTATGGATAATGAATACCGTGGTTTTGGAAGGAGAAGGGGTAGGAAGCCTGCAGTATGAAACCGACAGAATGCAGTTTATAGGAAGAGGCAGAAATGTGTCGGAACCGGTGGCGCTGGAACCTCACAGGCCGCTTACCAATTCCGTTGGTGCAGTGTTGGATCCGGTTATGAGTTTCAGGCAGATAGTCAGAGTTGAACCCGGTAAATCAGTAAAAATATCCTTTGTAACTGCGGTGGCAAACAGTCGGGAAGATGTAGTGGAGATGGCCACGAAGTTTAAAAGCCCGCAGGTGATAAAGGATGAGCTTGGCATGGCTGTTACAAAGAGCCGAGTGGAAGCAAGATATTTAAATCTTGATACGGAAGAAATAGAACTGTATCAGGATATGATTTCCCATATACTGTTTATCAGTCCTCTGCAAAGACAGAAACAAAAATGGGTAATGAACAACAAAAAAGGACAACCGGGTCTTTGGCCTTATGGTATTTCGGGAGATATACCGATTGTACTTGTCATGCTTGACAAAACCGATGACATAGATATTGTGAGGGAAGTACTGAAGGCTCATGAATACTGGCGTTTAAAGAAACTGGCCGTGGATCTGGTGATCCTCAATGAGGAAGAAAACAGCTACACCAACCCGGTAAACAGTTTGCTAATGGATATAATTGCCGAAAGTCATGCCCATGACCTGATAAACAAACCGGGAGGAGTGTTTATTCTTAAGAAAAGTAACATGCCTCCGGAGGATATTGATTTGATTTGTTCGGTTTCAAGGATAATATTAAAAGGTGATGCGGGTGACTTGAAAGACCAGGTAAAATATGCAAGAAGCATTGCTTTGGCAGAGTTTAAGCAATTTGAAAAGAAACCGGCAAGTTACGACTCCAAGCTTGCAAAGGATTTGGAGCTCAACTTCTACAACGGTCTTGGCGGGTTTGGCAAGGATGGCAAAGAGTATGTCATTTTCCTTGAAAACGGCCAGAATACTCCTCTGCCATGGATAAATGTAATTTCCAATCAGAGATTTGGATTTATAGTAACGGAGTCCGGTTCAGGCTATACATGGTTTGAAAACAGCCGGGAGAACAAGCTTACACCGTGGTCAAACGACCCGGTAAGCGATACACCGGGAGAAATACTGTATGTCATGGATGAACATGCAGGAGATGTATGGTCCGTAACACCGTTGCCTGTGAGAGAAAAAGAGCCGTATATGATAAGGCATGGTTTTGGCTATACGGTCTTCAGTCATGCAAGCCATGGCATTGAACAGGAAATGGTGCAGTTTGTTCCGGTTGATGATTCGGTAAAAATTAGTATTCTGAAACTAAAAAATCAATCACAGGAAAATAGGGGCTTGAGTCTGACATATTATATAAGGCCGGTCCTTGGAGTCAGCGATCAGTTTACTGCCATGCATATAAATACTAAGGCTGACAATGGCATGATTGTGATAAAGAATAACTATAATGACGAGTTTCCCGGCAGAGTTGCCTTCATTGATTCTTCATTGAAAGTCAACTCACTGACCTGTGACAGAAAAGAGTTCTTTGGAGCAGGAGATATTGCAAATCCTGAAGGAATAAAACGTACTTCTCTTTCAGGAACAACCGGAGCGGGTTTTGACCCTTGTGCTGCCATAAGCGTGAGTGTAAACCTCAAACCTGATGAGGAAAAAGAGATCATTTTCCTTCTTGGAGCAGGCAGAGACGAAGAAGAAGCAAGGCAGCTTTCTGCGAAATACAAAAAATTGGAAGAGGCTAAAAAAGCATTAGGCGAAGTGAAGAAATTCTGGGAATTAAAGCTTGGGGCACTGCAGTTTGAAACTCCGAATACGGCAATGGATATACTGCTTAACGGATGGCTTCTGTATCAGGTTGTTTCCTGCAGGCTCTGGACGAGATCAGGCTTTTACCAGTCGGGTGGCGCATATGGCTTTAGAGATCAGCTTCAGGACAGTATCTCATTGACCCATATATGGCCGGAGGCCACCAGAAACCAGATACTTCTTCACTCAAGGCACCAATTTATAGAAGGGGATGTACAGCACTGGTGGCATGAAGAAAAATACAAAGGTACGAGAACAAAATTTTCCGATGACCTTCTATGGATGCCCTATGCTACGATTGAATATATAAGAATTACCGGGGATTATGACATACTTTACGAAGAGACACCGTTTTTAGAGGATGAACCGTTAAAGGAATTTGAAGATGAAGCTTATCGTGTTCCGAGGATATCTCATACGGTATCGACCCTTTATGACCACTGTATCAGAGCCATCAACCGGTCTTTAAAGTTTGGAGAACATGGAATACCGTTAATTGGCTCCGGAGACTGGAATGACGGAATGAATACAGTGGGCAACAAAGGAAAGGGAGAAAGTGTATGGCTTGGCTGGTTCCTTTATTCCATACTTAAAAATTTTGCTCCGCTGTGCGAAAGAATGGGTGATAATGAACTTGCAAAAAGGTATCTGGACACGGCAGACCGGATTGTTGAGAATATTGAGAAAAATGCCTGGGATGGAAAGTGGTACAGAAGAGCATATTTTGACAACGGGGTGCCTTTGGGTTCCATACAGAACAGTGAATGCCAGATTGACTCTCTGGCCCAGTCTTGGGCTGTAATATCCGAAGGAGGAGACAAAGAGAGGATTGCTGAAGCCATGAGTGCCCTTGAAAACTATCTGGTAAAACGGGATGAGGGACTTATAAAGCTTCTTACTCCTCCTTTTGACGAAGGAGATTTGGAACCGGGCTATATAAAGAGTTATGTGCCGGGAGTCCGTGAAAACGGTGGACAATATACCCATGCCGCTGCCTGGGTTGTCATGGCTTTTGCAAAGATGGGAGACGGGGAAAAAGCGATGGAGCTTTTTGACCTGTTAAATCCTATAAATCACTCAAGAACCCATATTGAATATTCCAGGTACAAGGTTGAGCCTTATGTAATGGCTGCGGATGTTTATTCAGTTCCGCCTCATACAGGCAGGGGAGGATGGACCTGGTATACAGGCTCGGCGGGATGGATCTATCGTGTTGGTTTTGAATATATTTTAGGATTTAAAAAGCGGGGAGAAACTCTTGAGATAGACCCTTGCATACCGGGAAAATGGACGGATTTTACGATTAAATATCGTTATTATGATACTGATTATATTATAGAAGTGAAAAACCCTGAAGGAGTGAATACCGGAGTCAAAAAGGTCATTGTTGACGGAAAAGTTTGCGATGACGGAAAAGTTCAGCTTGTCAATGACAAAGACACACACAAGGTAGAGGTCTATATGGGAAAAAAGTAAAATTTTGAATGGACAATTAAAGGAAACTGATTTATAATTTGGTATGAGTGTTTTGTTGCTTTATGAAATGGAGGTCGGCATGAAATATTTACAAGAAGTGTTCGAATTTTTGGGGAAGCATTTTTTGCTTGCGTTGCCCATGATTATTGCTGTTGCCATCCCGAATATTATTACCGGAACCGTGAATAATGCAGAAATATTGGAAGGCATTAATGAATTAAGTTCCGTAGCTGAATATGCACAGATGGATTCCATGGAGATGCTAAGAACGTATTTGGAAATCATGAAACCGTGGTTTACGGCTTCGACTATTGCCGGTATTGTATCTTTTTTGTTGAGTTTGTTTGTGGTACCTGCAACTTATGGTATGGTAAACAAAGGATTGGAGACCGGTAATGCGGATTTGGGTGATTTTTTTCCTCAAATGGCAATGAATCTGCCAAAGTTTATTATTTACAAGATATTCAATTTCCTCGTTGATACTGTTTTGAGCTTAGCGTTTATGCTTATTTTGGCACTTTTTATATTCTTGCTTTGGTTGCTCAAAGAGATTGGAACTTCGGTTTTGTTTTTGGGAATTGCCATAACTTTTGTGGTTGCAGTAATGCTTTATGTAGTAATATATGGTATTAAATGTATTCTTTCTTACTGGTATCCGGCAATGTTGGTCGACAGTATGAAGGTTACCTCAGCTTTTAAAAAGGCGGTTGAGGTGGGAAGGTCGTGTTTATGGCAGACTGTAGGCATTACTTTTCTTATATCAATGGCAAATTTCTTTATAACGGTGACATTAAAGAATTTTGCGAATACGCTGCCAAGAGTGGGGATCTATCTTGAACCTGTGCTGATAAGTATACCTTCAGGATTGGCAGGTTTCATTCTGCTGGCGTTTTATCTCGCGGTTTACAGGGATAAAACCCGCAAAATGGAAGATAAGGATGTGGACATATTTGAGTCTCCCGGAGAGTTTGTTTGAATATGGGCCGTCGATGCTTCTTATTTCCGGCTTCTGTATTCTGCGATAAGGAGATCAACCATTCTTCCGTAACTTCTTACTCCGTCTTGCTGCATGTTTGCCTTAAGGTAGGTGTTGTTTACCGAGGATGAGAAATCTTCTATGGGAGTGTCGTATTTTTCCCAGTAGATGTTTAAAGCGTCAAGGTCGCGGATTACACCTTCACTAAAACTGTTTCTCAATTTAAAATACTCGTCCCGGTTGTAGCGGTATAGGGTATTGGTGGCATTTATAAGAGCTGATAAAATTCCGGAATACTGAAAATCCGGTGAGGGATGATTTTTACATGCAATATAGGCTATAAAGTTTGCCTCGTCTTCTCTGGCAAAACCTATTTGATGGGCCATTTCGTGGCAAGCGGTGAAAGGAATTGAAGTATGGGGCATCGAAATATTTACGTTTGCTTCTCCTGTAAAGGGGAAATAAACTCCTCCGATGCCAAGATAGGACATTACTTCGGACAGTATTACCCCCTTTGGCCTTCCATAATTGTGATGAAGCTCCGGGTATGTTTTGGAAGCAGCTTCATAACCTAAACAGGCTCTTTTCAATGTTTCATTTACGCTGGCTGAAAGTTTCATAACCCCGTTGTTGTCTTCCTCAACATGTTTTCTAAGCCTATTTGCGTGCTCCATAAGACTTTTACATACCTCAAGCAATTCATCTGTGGAGGCGGGACTTGTGTCGTAATTGGCAATTTGGGAAAAAGGAAGCCTTTGATAGTTGATTCCCCACAGCAGCATAAAGCCAAAGTACAGCAGGCTTACGGCGGTAAGGATGTTGACGAGGGCGTTGCATAAAATTTTAAAAGCTTTTGATGAGGATTTTATCATCCTGATAATTGTCTTTACAATGTAAAACAATGCAAACAAAATAGAGAGCACTACCAGTATTTCTGCAATGGATACGGGTATATGGCCTGAAATTAGATTTAAAAATCTTGCAATTATTCTGTAAACACCTCTTGAATAAATTTTTTCCGCAAGGCCGGAAGCCCTGGAGGAGAGAAACTGTATTAGGTACGCCAGGGGAATAAGAAGGATAAAAAACAGTTTTTTATTGATTTTTGCATTCATACATCCTACCAACCTTTTAAAGTTATTTTAAAGATTTTAATTATTTCGAACTTGTTTTTGCTCATTGAAGAACTTCCAATTTCCTCTCAGTGTCTCATGGGAAAGCCCGGCTTCAAGGTATTTTAAAAACAGGTCACGGTCTATATTTACCGCTCCTAAAGACTCAAGGTGTTTTGAATAGACTTGGCAGTCTATCAAAAGAAAACCTTTTTCCTCGAGTTTCTGACATAGAGTGATAAGGGCTGTTTTTGAAGCGTTGTCCATAGTCGAAAACATGGACTCGCCAAAGAAACATTTTCCTAAAGAGACACCATAAAGTCCTCCGACAAGGCGACCTTCATACCAGGTCTCAACGGAATGGGCGAATCCTAAGTCGTGCAGTTTGGAATAACTTTCGATAATTTCGGGAGTTATCCATGTATTGCCTTCTCTCAACTTTGCACACATGGCAATTACATGTCTGAAGCATGTGTCAAAGGTGACTTCGTAGAGCTGTTTCTTTAAAAATTTTCTCATAGACCTCGATATTTTTATGTCTTTTGGGAAAAGAACACACCTGGGATTCGGGGACCACCATAATATAGGCTCGTCTTCCGAAAACCAGGGAAATATTCCGTTTTTATATGCAAGGAGGAGACGCTCGCACGAAAGGTCTCCTCCCACCGCTAAAATTCCATCTTCATCGGCAAGTGACGGATGGGGAAAAACCAATTTGTCTGTAAGTCTGAAAACGGGCATCGACTATCACCTTTGAGTTTTTTTGCTTATTTTAATTTCTCCGTCCACAACGTCTATTATTGCAGTGCCGCCTTTGGAAAGCTCTCCAAAGAGAACTTCGTCAACAAAATACGTTTTTATTTTGTCCTGAACATACCTCAATATTTCACGGGCACCGTAAATTGACGAAAGACCTTTTTGGGCAATCCATTTGCAGCATCTTTCCGTCACTTTAAGCTTGATATTTTTCGTTTTTAGTTTTTCCTTGAATTGATTTATGGCTTTTTTGGTTATAAGCAGCGCCATCTCTTCATTGATATGGTTGAATACCACAATATCATCAAGTCTGTTTCGAAACTCCGGAGAGAATATTCTTTCAACTTCTTTTGTCATGGCGCTTCTGTCAACGTTTCTGCTGTCAAATCCTATAAGCGTTCTTCCGACTTCCCGGGCACCGGCGTTGGAGGTCATTATCAGTATTACATTTCTAAAGTCCGCTTTTTTTCCGTTGTTGTCCGTAAGTACCGCATAATCCATTACCTGAAGCAGCACATTGTAAATATCGGGGTGCGCTTTCTCGATTTCGTCGAGAAGCAGCACACAATGCGGAGTTTTTCTTATTGCATCCGTCAAAAGTCCGCCTTCTTCATATCCAACGTATCCGGGTGGAGCACCTATCAACCTTGAAACAGTGTGCTTTTCCTGATACTCACTCATATCAAACCTTATAAAAGGAATACCGAGGTGAAGGGACAACTGTTTTGCAAGCTCAGTTTTACCGACACCTGTTGGACCGACAAAAAGAAGGGAGGCAACGGGTTTTTCATTTTCATTGAATCCCGCCCTGGACCTTTTTATAGCTTGCACCACAGTGTCAATAGCCTTGTCCTGGCCGAATATTGTGGATTTTAATTTTACATCAAGGTTTTTAAGTTTTGAAATTTCATCCCTGGATACACTCTGTATCGGTATTCTGGCAATTGCAGACACCGTGCGCTCTATGTCCTTGTTTTTTATGGTAATTACCTTGTCTTCATCTTTTGCATGAAGACGCACATAAGCTCCGGTTTCGTCAATTACGTCTATTGCTTTGTCAGGAAGATGACGATCCTGGATGTATTTTGCAGAAAGCTCCGCGGCAAGTCTTAAGGCACTGTCTGTGTATTTTACCTTGTGATATTCTTCATATCTGTCCTTAAGACCTTTGAGTATCTTGAACGTGTCATCAATTGACGGTTCCGGAACATCAATTTTTTGAAATCTCCTCGACAGAGCCCTGTCCTTTTCAAAGTACTTTTTATACTCTTCATAAGTTGTCGAGCCTATAAACCTCAATGTGCCCTGTGTAAGAAAAGGCTTTATGATGTTTGACGCATCCATCGCACCGTCGGATACGGCCCCGGCACCCACTATTGTATGAATTTCATCTATATAAACAATTGCTTTCGGCTGGTTTTGGATTTCATTGAGAACCTTTTTAATACGTTCTTCAAAGTCTCCGCGGTATTTGGTGCCTGCCAGCATGCTTCCCATGTCAAGATAGTATATTTTACTGCCTTTTAAACTTTTTGGAACCTTGTCCTCCACAATCAGCCTTGCCAGACCTTCGGTAATTGCAGTTTTTCCCACTCCGGGATCCCCAACGTGAATGGGGTTGTTCTTAAGCCTTCTGGACAAAACCTGTATTGTTCGTTCCAAAATATCCTCTCTGCCGATAAGAGGGTCTATTTTACCCTTTCTTGCTTTTTCGGTAAGGTCAATTGTAAAGTGCTCCAAAAAGTTGCTTTTTGAGGAGCTTTCTTCATCAATGTCTTCATCTTCATCAATATCTTCATATTCATAATCGTATTCCCAATCATCGGCATACTGGTAAGCTTCAAGATAAGTGTCGGTCTCCAAAGATTTTAAAGATGTTTCCATATTTTTTGGGACCAGGGATACTCCGTGGGAAATATATTTTAAAACGTCAAGTTTTTTTATTCCGTTTTTTTGAAGTATATAACTGGCAAAAGATTCTTTTTCACCGTAGAGGGCCACTATAATATCGCCTATGCGTATATATTCTCTGCCTGCGGCAATGCACTGATACGCAGTGGCCTGCATGACACTGTTGATCCCCAGGGATTCTATGGGCTCGTGGTTTTCAACAATGGGCATATTGTTGCGGAAAAATTCCAGCAAATCCTTTTTAATATCTTCAACTTTGCCGCCGCAGTTTTCTATTATGTCCCTGCCTTCATCAAAAAACAGGGAAGCATAAAGAATATGCTCCGGTGTGAAAAATTCATGTTTTTGATGTTTTGCTTCGTTATATGCTGCAATTAAGATTTTGTTAGCTACGTCATCCAATCTCATCATGGAGTCACCGTCCCTTTACAGATACAAAAATCATTTTTTGCTTATGTAAGAAATACAAAAAATTATTCCGGCTCCATAACAGCTGCAAGTGGGAATTCTCTTTCCGCTGCCATTTTTTCCACCAAAGCTATTTTGCTTCTGGCAATGTCATATGTATAAACTCCCACAACTCCTTTTCCTTTACGATGCACATCAAGCATGATTCTTGTGGCATCGGCGGCAGTCTTATGAAAAACCGTTATAAGTATTTCAACAACAAAATCCATTGTTGTATAGTCGTCATTAAGAAGGATTACTTTATACATTTTGGGCTTTTTAAAGTCAACATTGGTTTCTTTTTTAACTATCGTCTTTTCAGACATAAAAAGCAACTCCCATCGTTTAAAGATTGCTTTTGAATATCTCTTAATAAATCTTTCGGTAAATTTTGCACTCTTTTAATATATAACCAGTTTATATTTAATATATATAACCAATTTATATATAACATACAGATATAACTATCTATATACAATAGAATTATAACAAATCCAACTGCTTCAATACAACAGCTATCGGTTTATAATTCATGGAAAGTTATAGAATTTAATTAAAATGTGGAATATATATTTGAAATTAACCAAGAATAATGTTATGGACAACTTTGTTTCGGAGTGGTTTTTTTGAAAGGTAAAATTCCAATATCCCAATATCTCAAATTTGCGGTAATCGGGCTTGTCACAGGCATTGCAAACGGTCTTTTCGGTTCCGGGGGAGGAACAATTGTTGTTCCTGCCATGGTTTTGCTTTTGAAAGAAGAAGAGCATGTGGCCCATGCCACTGCCATATCGATTATTTTGCCGTTAACTTTGGTAAGTGCCTTTATTTATGTTTCAAACAGCTATATTGACTGGAATTTGACGGTGAAAACCATGCTGGGAGGGATTGTGGGAGGATATTTGGGGGCAAAGCTTCTTAACGTCTGTCCTTCCCATGTTTTAAGAAAAATTTTTGCAGTATTTATAATAGCGGCGGCTGTGAGAATGATAATATAACGAAAGTAATAAAGCAACGAGGAGGACAAATGGTTCTTTTTTTGATAGGACTTGCTTCGGGAATAATCAGCGGAATGGGAATAGGAGGCGGAGCAATTCTTATTCCGGCTTTGGTATTCTTTGTCAATCCGGACCAACACATTGCCCAAAGTGTGAACCTTTTATTTTTTATACCGACGGCGGTAATAGCCCTTATTGTACATATAAAGAATAAAAGGGTTAACTTTAAGCTGACGATTCCCATTGTCATCTTTGGGCTTGTCGGTGCGTTTTTGGGTTCTAAATTGGCAGTGTCGTTATCCGGAGCGTCGCTGAAAAGATATTTTGGGATGTTTCTTTTGATACTGGGTTTTTATGAAATGGTAAGAAAGGACAAAAAGGAAACAAAAAAACAGGGCGGGAGAGCTTAACTTGCCTACCCTACCCTGTCCGGTTTGCATTGACTTTTATTTTTTTAATTGTTTCCCACATCCGTATCAGGAGAATTATTATTGCTGTTATTTAGGTAATCGTTGAATTTTTGCAGGGTTTCAAAGTACTTTCTTTCAATTTCTTCTACGGTAATAATACTGCTTTCATCGATTTTTAAAAGCTTTTCTTTTCGAAGTTTGTTGTATGACTTTTTATCTGTGAAGTATTTGTCAAAATCAATATCAACCTGCAATGAAAGAAGGTATTCGTCAAGGACTTTTTCAATGCTGCCCAAGCTTTCTTCCAGTTTGACCATGTAATATTGAGATAATAAAGGCTGATATTTTTGCTTTAACGCTGTTTTTCATTAATGTTCCTCCTCTTTTGTGTGATGATAATTCCAAGTTGTTTTAATTTTCCCATATAATTTTATCAAAAATTTTTGGGTGGGATATATATGAACAAAAAAATTATATACGATTTGTTTAAATATAATAATATTAAATATTTATGGATTAAGGGCTTGGCATTTTTTGTGTTATAGGGTATAATAAAAATAATAATATTAATATACTTCGCATAAATTATAACTATAAAATACATTACTCTTTGCAATAATCGTTCTCTTCTTATCTGTTTCTCGTTCGTTTATATAAAGGGGTGGTGTTTCATGGATAATAAAAAAGAAGTATTGAGCACCGGTAATGAAGGTGTCAAAAATCTCATGGAAACTATAACGTCAAAAATCTCAGTAGATCAAAGCAAGGAGATTCTGTCAAACTTAAAGGATAGCATAGTGGAAAATATTCATGAAAGAAGAGAGAGAGCGACCAGCTTTATTAATTCACTGAAGAAAGACAAGATAAGAAATCTTGAAAGACTTTTGGATGTTACAAAAAGAGATTTGAAAAAGGCCGACAAGAAGAATTATATTTATATTACAGAGGCCGGAAGAATGGTTGTGGTAGACAGGGATATGTGGGGAGACCCGTGTACGGTTACCATAAAGGAAGGAAACAAGGTATTTCTCAGGATGGTTAAGTTTTTCAAAGATTATCCTTACTTGTTCCCGGTGTTCAATGAAAAGAATTTGAACGGTGATATCATATACATGAATGACGGCGAGATATGGTATCGTGACAAAGATGTAGCAACCCTGGTTCTTTTTAAAAACGAGAAACCGGATTTTCTTACGATAAATTTGGATAAAGTCAAAGCTTTCAAGGAAGATGAGTTGCTCAAATATCTTGAAAATTGCAAAATCCTTTATCTTGAAAAGAAACTTAGCGATTTGCTGCTGGAAGAAAGAAAAATTGCCGTTGAGGACATTGTCAGAGTGCGTCCGGGCTATGCACTATACAAAAACAATGAAAAGACATACACCATATTGCTTTTTGACCAGTTTAAGAACTTGTGCGACGAGTTTACCTTAAGAAAATTGCCAAATTTAAGTGAAGCGGCATTGGATGTTCTTTTCTCCCTAGATATTGTGGAATATGTAAAGTCAAAAGGTTATGCCTTCGAAAACTTTAAGCAGGACGATGATTATATAGAATATTGGCAGGAGATCGGAAGCAAGAGAGTGTGCGTAATGAGATGCAAAATCTAAATTTCAGGGGGATAAGTTTTTGGGGTAAACATTAAAAAATATATAAATTTGGCCCGTAAAAAAGGCATGTAATTTGACAAATAGGGCGATAACTATGTATTAGTGCGTCTGAGTGTAATTGGATGCGCTTTTTTTTACGCCTGAAAACTGTCAGAGTGTGTTTTTTACAGAGAATTCATTGATAAATTTTGTAATTATGTTGATTGTCGCGGCTTTTTCTAGTACAATATTAGTTAATGGTATTATTTTGTGAGGAGAGTAGAGAAAGATGAGTAAAAAAGATGTAACCAAGGTAGTTTTAGATGAGTCGGATATTCCAAAGCAATGGTACAATATTTTGGCAGACATGCCCAACAAGCCCGCACCTTACTTCAGCTCAAAAACCGGCAAACCGGTTACGTTGGACGAACTTCAGGCAATTTTCCCGATGGAACTGATTCAACAGGAAAATTCCCAGGAGAGATGGATTGACATTCCGGAAGAAGTAAGAGAAATGTACCGTCAATGGAGACCGAGTCCGTTGTACAGGGCTAGGGCTCTGGAAAAGCATTTGGGGACTCCTGCCAGAATCTATTACAAATATGAAGGAACGAACGCAACCGGAAGCCACAAGCTTAACACTTCATTGCCGCAGGCTTATTACAACAAGATTGCCGGCATAAAAAGACTTTCAACGGAGACCGGCGCAGGACAGTGGGGAAGTGCACTGAGCCTTGCATGCAATCATTTCGGACTTGAGTGTACGGTTTACATGGTTAAGGTAAGTTATGAGCAAAAGCCCTACAGACGTTCTTTCATGAAAACTTTCGGAGCCCAGGTGTATGCAAGTCCTACCAATCTTACAAGCAGCGGCAGGGCGATTTTGGAAAAAGATCCTGATTGTACCGGAAGTCTCGGTATTGCGATAAGTGAAGCTGTTGAAGATGCGGCTACGCACGATGATACCAATTATGCCTTGGGAAGTGTTTTAAATCACGTATGTTTGCATCAGACCATTATCGGCCTTGAGGCCAAGAAGCAGTTGGAATATCTGGATGAATACCCTGATGTGGTCTTTGCCTGCTGCGGCGGAGGATCAAACTTTGCCGGAATAGCTTTTCCGTTCCTGATGGACAAGTTTAAGGGAACAAAAGTGAGAGCAGTGGCTGTTGAACCGACTGCATGCCCCACTCTCACAAAAGGTGTGTATGCTTATGATTATTCCGACACGGGAAAGATCGGTCCGTTGGCAAAGATGTATACGGTTGGTCATGACTTTGTACCTGCCGGTATCCATGCAGGCGGGTTGAGATATCACGGAGTTTCACCAATAGTCAGCCAGCTTTATGAGGATAAGTTGATTGAAGCAAAAGCTTACGGACAGAGTTCGGTTTTTGAAGCGGCTGTTATTTTTGCAAGAACGGAAGGAATTGTTCCCGCTCCTGAGTCTTCCCATGCAATAAGGGCTGCTATTGACGAAGCCCTGTTGTGCAAAGAATCGGGAGAGGCGAAAGTTATTCTGTTTAATTTGAGTGGACACGGATATTTTGACATGGCCGCTTATGACAACTACTTTAGCGGAAAACTTAGTGACGTGGATTATTCGGAAGAGGAAATTGCAAGAAGTATGAAAAATTTGCCAAAGGTTGACTAATAAACTTTGAATTAATAAACTCTGATTGTGAGGAAAATTTAAATAAAGTTTTGAAAATAAACCCTGTTTTCGAAGAAAACAGGGTTTATTTTAGATGTGGGGGTTTTACTTTAGGTTGTTTTGAAAAACAAAAGTTTTCTCACCATACTACCTTGGCTGAAGCCTCAATTCCATCCAGTCAAAGGCAATCCAGTCATTTGGACCTGTGTTTGAAGTATTTTGAATTACAACTGTGTTGTTTCTTCTAAGATTCGGCACATTAAAGGTAAGAAGCCTCCAGTTGTTGAAACGCTGGCCCGCCGGTGAGCCGTGAACCAAAGGAAGTCTTCCTGTATGAACGACGGTGCCGTTTATTGTTATTCTGGCGGAATAGTTTGCCACAGGAACATTTGTGTGGTCATCAAGAACTCCCCTTATTACCAGCTGTGCAGTAAGGTTGCCCGGTATGAGTAAAATGGGCTGTATGTCAAATGTCCATGTTCCACGGTTGCCAGTATATAAAATGTCTGCGTTACCGCTGGGATTTCCGTAGTTTGGATATCCGGTAAGTTCTTTAAAAAGTACAATGGAGGTCTGTGCAGGTGCGTTGCTTAATACCGGTTGGGGTTGTCTTTCTATAGCAGGCATGGAATACAAATATAATTCATCGGCTCCCTGAGATTGCCACACATTTGGTGTATATACAGCGTAGGGATCGGATACAAAAGGATAATAGTAGTAATCCATAATAATTCTCCTTTTCATATTAAATATGTCTACCTGCTATACATAATATTCTGAAAAGCAGAATTATGTTACTTTAATTACCGGGGAGATTTAACCAGACGTATTGTATATCTTGTTGTAAGATTGGGAGAACAATTGATTTCAAAAAGTTCCGGGGCTTTGTAATCTTTAGGGAGCTTGTCCGGAGAGAATTTTACATTGTATATACCGGAAGGGAGTTTGAATACAGCAATGCCTTCTTCGTTGGTCACTGAGAAAAACCTGTCGGGATTACCGGATGGTTCTGGGTTTTTTGAGGATGCAGAATGTAACACATCGGCAGATGGAGTAGGTTCAGGATGTTGAGGTGAGTTTTTTTCACTGTCAACATAAAGTTCAATGCCCTCTACAGGATGGTTGTTTTCGTCCAGGACTTCGATTTCCGTAATTCCGGTGCTTTGGGTCAATGCCTGGTTTTTGCTGAGATTCACTGTAAGCATGGTTGTTCCCACTGATTTTAGTTCATAGAAAAATGGAGACGGCAGAATGTAATCGGTGCTTCCTTCCGCCGGAGAAAATGCCAGGTGAAAGGTTCCCTTTCCCAGTGTGAATTTAACGGTGCCGGTTTCATCGGTTTCGCCTGCGATGTTGTAGTACTTTTCGGGATTGTCCGTTTTGCCGTTTACATTTATTTGAATACCCGAAATCGGAGAGTTGTCTTTGGCGTCAACAAGTTTAATCTGAAGCATATAAATTGTATCATCTTTTGCGGATATTACTTCTGTATAAGAGTTTGAATTGGTCAGTCTTGATATCAAGTTGGAAAAATTATTGGATTCAAACTCTTTTTTAAAGGAGTACAGTTCAAAGCAAAAAAGTGAAAGGGAAAAAATCAATAACAGCATAATGGTTGTATATTTTAATATTTTTTTGTGTTTGATTGAAAAGTTTTTAAATTTAAATATATTTATATTTACAGAGCTGAATTTATTCGCAACCTTGTTAAGTGACACAACCAAAAAGGCCAGTAACACCATTAGGATTCCTGAGGCCGTGAAAAATACAAATAACGGGACAAAACAGTCCCGGATATAGGACAGAAGTACTTCGGATTTCAGAGGGATGGCTACAGAGAGCATATATATATTCCCGGGAAGGATTTTGTAGGAATATACCAGGCAAAATATTGCCGTTATAATGCACAGGATGCTGCAGGTCATTAATACTCTAAAAAGCCAATTTAGCATTTCTTTTATATTTTTGCCAAGCAGCAGTGATTTTAAAAACAGCAGTAACAGAAGCAGAGCGCAAAATACCGGTGCAAAATCCATGATGAAATAAATCAGCTTTATAAAAAGAAGCATATCCAAAATATCACTGCGATTTATAGACAAAAGTATTGCATTGAGATTGACTCTTTTTATTTTGCTTAATACGTATTCGGAATTTGTAATGTCTGAAGTATCTTCCGAAGAGTCCCCTTCTGCCGCGTTTGAACTTTGCAAAGATGTTGGGTCGGTGTCAATAATAATATCGGGCAAAAAGCTTTTTTCGCCGTTGAAGTATTTGAACAGGCCGTCGGCGATTGTATCGAGGTTTGTTTTGACCATTTGAGGCGAAATGGAACCTTCGAGTATTGCAAGTATTTCCTCTTGTTGGTCGCCAAGCTGCGGCAGCTGCCTGCTTAAGTCAGTAAATATGCTCTGTACCAGATTATTAATTTCATTTTGAACTTCATCGTAAATATTGTTTTTTTCGAGTAGTTTCTTATGAAAACCGGATGTCATAACGGAGGTGCCAAGGTTTATTGACATAATCCAGACAAAGAGTATGATTCCCGCAAGAGAGGATGTTATAAATAAAGCGATGTTTTTTGTGTATTTGTACAAGTTGTTCATGACATCCTCCTTATAATGAAATAGTGATGGTTGTATCTATTATAATTATTACCTGTACAATATTATATCATTAAAGCAGCTGGAATTGATTCGGGAAAATATGGCTGTTTAGTTGCTGTTTATGCTTTGCTTACTTGTATATTATGGTAACAATTTGTATAATGGATTTATATAATTGGGTATAAAAAGCTTTGACTATCTGATTTGCTAAAGGAGAAGATTTTATAATGGATACATTAAAAATAATAACAGATAGGTTGATAATTACTGAATTTAATGTGAGTATGGCTGAAATTGTCCATGAGAATATAGGTTATGTGCAGGCAGTTCCAATTGGTGATGAATGGGAAGTGGGATATCATATTGCGTCAAAATATACGGGTAATGGTTATGCAACAGAAGCGGTAAAGGCTTTTGTGCCGCTGATAATGAAGCGGCTTAATATTAAACGTATTTGGGGAATTTGCCGTGGAGATAATATTGCTTCCTGCAGGGTTTTGGAAAAGTGTTCCTTCAGTTTAAAAGAAAAGTGTTTTGGGGATTACAAGGGGCAAAATCAAGAAATATATAAATATGTTTATGAAATGTAAAATATTTGTATGAGGGTGAAGGAAAAATGAGTTTGGTAGAGAAACTTATTAATGATTTTGAACAACTATCAGAAGAAAAGAAGAAAGAAGTAATTCATTTTGTAGAGTTTTTAAAATTAAAAGAAAGAAAAGAGAAAAAATAGGGAAAAGAATTGATTGAGTATCTGCAAAGTAAATATATCTTGATCGAGATATATGAAAAAAGAGCTGCGGATTCAATAAATCCGCCACTTCCTGCAGCTCTTGCAGTAAGCGGCGGCAATTTTAAGCCATGTTAAATTTTCACCGGCTTAATCTTTTAATGCATTTCCGGGAACAACCCTCCTTAAAGTAACAGCGTAGAAAGAATGCGGGTAAAGGTTGAACTTAAGAATCATGCCTCTGCTTTGCAAAATATGTTTATCGAGCAATTTGGACCCTTGTTTACTCATGTCGGATCCTTCACGTTCCACAAACCATATTTTTTCCCGGCCGTCTATAAATTCTTTGATGTCCGAACCGTAGGAGCCGGCAGGTGAAAAAGCATCATATCCGCTGTATCCGTCGAAGTCGGGAGGAAGGTAAAGATAATGCTTGTTGTTGGGATAATAATAACAAAATGTTCCAAATGTATGTTCATCTGTGTGAATAAAAACGTCTTCCGGAGTTATATTCTGGCTATTGATATAACTGCATACTTCTTTCATCGGACCGTTAAATCTTTTCTCGATAATCAACTGGTTTTGCGAAATTGAAACGGCCAATAATGCCACGCAAACGAATATTGAAGCACCTTTGCTGTTGAGCATGGATATTCCGTATGCAAAGGCCAGAACAAACAGTCCGACAACCGGGAATATGTATCTTTCCACCAAAAGAGGCCTTATTACATTGGAAAGAACAATTGCACTTACCAGGGTCAAAGTATATATCAACACTGCAAGCAAAGACATTAACCCTTGCTTTTTGCGTTTTATTACCGAGAATATCAATCCCCATAGTATGAGTACGACTGCACAGATAAAACATACTCTTGAGAATCTAAATGTCCAGAACTTGGCTGCAAAGGGATACTGTAAAGTATACCAGATGACATCTTTCGTGACGGGCGGTATCCAGAAAGATTTGGAAACCTTTTTTGCTTGACCGAATAATATAAAAATCCACGGAAAATAGCACAGTACTACAGCTCCTGCAGTAATTAAGTAACTTGTAAACTTCTTTTTATCTTTGGTGGTTATGAATCTTAAAAGCAGCCAGACAAAGAGCAGTACATTTAAAACAGTAACGGCAAGCAGTGCGTAATAATGAGTAAAAGCGGATGCCAGGGTGGCCAGTCCAAACTTAATCCAATCGGACCTTTTGTTTTCCTGCAATGCAAGATATCCGTACAAAGCGCCGGCTGTGACAAAAAAAGCCGCCCATGTGTACATCCTTGTTTCCTGGCCTATTGACAGGCTTATGGGGACGGCAATTACACAGAATGAATACATCATACCCATGAATTTGCCAAACACCCGTCTTACCGGACCTGCGCCAAGAGTTGCCAAAGCCAGCAATCCCAATACCGAAAAAAGTCTTAGTGCCGATTCAGTGCGTCCAAACACAGAACTGAAAATTTTGAGCATTATAAAATATAAAGGCGGGTGACTGTCGTTTGCAGTAATTCTGATTATATCAGGTATTGAATGGTTGATAATGGCGGCCGAATAAGATTCATCGTACCAGAGAGTTTCATGACTGATTCCTCTCGTTAGATACCAAAAACCTGCGATTAGAATAACGGACCAGATGATAATAGATTTGTAGTCCAATTTGGGAATCTTGAACTTCATAAAAAATGTCAACTCCTTTATACAGGAATCTACATAAAGCTGGGTTCTATAAATCCCTGTAAACATAGTACTGAATAAATTCATTATATCATAAAAAAGAAAATGTCATAAAGATATTTTTCCATGCTTTCCATACAAAAAATATGGCTATTAACATGCTGTTATGTTATAATTAAAGTAAGCAATTCTATAGTTTCTATGTCAGAGTTTGGCTTTTTACATTTAGAGCGACAGAATTTGAGTTTGACGTTTCAGGTAAATCAGTTCTGGATAACAATATTCTAACAATATTTAATGACAGTATTTTATGACTGACTCGGTAATATATATGAAAATATGAAACTTATGCATGAGTCAACCGGAATAAGGTAATATCCCCAAAATTCTAATTTTTTTATATTTAGGTTTTGGCGATGTCATCAAGCTTTAAAAGTTTGAAGAAGGATTGGCTGCACATTTGGTAACATTTTTTAACGAATATTCCACAAAAAGAGGGGGAATGAAGTATGGAAAGACTGGATTTTTCAAGTATCATACGCAAGGACAGGGAAGAACACAAGAGCAAAAAGTTTGAAGGAACTTTCCTTGAGTACCTTGAAATTGTGAAAGAAAACCCCGAGATTACGATGCTTGCTCACCAAAGAATGTATAAGCTTATCACGGAACCCGGTGTGACCGTAATAAGAACCGAGGAAAATCCCAGACTTCGCAGGATATATGGAAATGATATTATAAAGAAATATAAATTTTTTGAGGATGAATTTTTCGGAATAGATAAGACAATCATGAAAATCGTAAGGTATTTTCATTCGGCTGCCATGGCGGGAGAAGAAGCAAGACAGGTACTTTACCTGGTGGGACCGGTCGGTGCGGGAAAATCATCATTGATGGAAGCTTTAAAACGCGCATTGGAAATGAGTCCTCCGATTTATGCATTAAAGGGATGCCCAATGAGGGAGGAGCCTTTGCATCTTGTGCCAAAACATTTGAGAAAAGAATTTGAAGAAATATTGAATGTGAGGATAGAAGGAGACCTGTGCCCCATATGCCGTTACAGACTTAAAAACGAATATAATGGGGAATATGAGAGATTTCCCGTTGAGACGGTGGATTTTTCCATCAGGTCAAGGAAAGGTATCGGTGTGGTACCTCCCGTGGATCCCAACAACCAGGACACATCGGTTCTTATAGGCAGCGTGGACATATCCAAGATAGACTTGTATCCGGAAGATGACCCCAGAGTTCTTTCGCTGAACGGTGCGTTCAATGTCGGAAACCGCGGTATTGTTGAGTTCATTGAAGTGTTTAAAAATGAGACCGAGTATTTGCACACAATGATTACCGCAACCCAGGAAAAGTCGATTCCGTCTCCCGGAAAAGGTTCAATGATATACTTTGACGGTATAATTCTGGCCCATTCTAATGAGGCGGAATGGAACAAGTTCAAGTCCGATCACACAAACGAAGCAATACTTGACCGAATTGTAAAAATCGAAGTTCCGTATTGTCTGGAGCTTAACGAAGAGATAAAAATTTATGAAAAAATATTGAGAAAGAGCAAGTTCGATGCCCACATAGCACCTCACACCATTGAAATTGCTGCAATGTTTGCAATACTGACAAGGCTTGCCCCGTCAAACAAGGTGGACCCCATGACCAAGCTTAAGATATACAACGGTGAGGAAATAATTGAAAAGGGTATGACAAAGAAAGTTGATATTTTTGAACTTAAAGAAGAGGCTCCGAGGGAAGGAATGACGGGTATTTCCACGAGATTTATCATGAAAGTGCTGGATACGACGCTTTCAGAATCGGAACACAACTGCATCAACCCCATATCTGTTATGGAGACACTGGTTAAATCAATAAAGGAGCTGTCAATCAGCGAGGAAGAAAGGGAAAGATATTTAAGGTTTGTGCAGGACAGTATAAGAAAAGAATACAACAAGATTTTGGAAAGAGAAATTACAAAGGCGTTTATTCATGGCTACAAGGAACAGGCGGAAAGCCTCTTTAACAACTATCTTGACCATGCCGAGGCCTTTGTAAACAAGTCAAAGATAAAGGACAGGAATACGGGAGAAGAGCTTGAGCCGGACGAAAAATTCCTAAGATCCATAGAGGAGCAGATAGGAATTACGGATACTGCGGCAAAGGGATTTAGAGCGGATGTTACGGCATATATGTTCTATGTTTTGAGAAACGGCGGAAAGCTTGACTATACCAGCTATGAGCCTTTGAAGGAAGCTATTGAAAAGAAACTTACATCATCGGTCAGAGAACTTAGCAGGGTTATTACACAGGCAAAGGTAAGGGACAAAGAGCAGAGCGAAAAATACGATACAATGGTTCAGGAGATGAAAAATAACGGATACTGCGACCATTGCTGCAATGTTATATTGAAATATGCGGCTAACAACTTGTGGAAGGATTAAACCCCTTAATCCCGCAAAAATCAAACCGGGGGGTGATTGATGTGGCTATTTTCAGAGAATATGTGAGCGGCGGAAAAGACAGAGCTGCTGAAGACAGGCGGCGCCACAGGGAATTGGTTGAAGAATCCATAAAAAAGAATATAGGTAATATCATTGCAGAGGAAAGTATTATCGGTCAGAGCAAGGACAAAAAAATAAAAATACCGATAAGAAGCATTAAAGAATATCAGTTTGTATACGGGAAAAACGGTCCTTCGGTGGGTTCCGGAGACGGAACGGAAAAGCGCGGGGAAAAAATAGGCGAGGAGAAAACGGCTAACGGCGGACAGGGAGTTGGGCAGGCCGGAAACCAGGAAGGGGAAGAAATTTATGAGACAGAAATTACAATTGAGGAACTCATAAATTATCTCTTTGATGATTTGAATCTTCCGGATATAGATAAAAAGAGGATTGCGGAGCAGGAATCCATAAGAAGCTACAAGAACCTGGGTTATCAGCGAAAAGGAATACCCCCAAGACTTGCCAAGAAGCGTTCCGTTATTGAAAAGATAAAAAGAAAGCAGGCATATCTGAGAAACAGCAGAGAATTGGGCGATTTGGACGAAAGTGCCGAAGAGGATATCGCCGCGCAGGAGACCTTGGACGGTGTCAGAAAGAGATTTCCTTTCAGCGAGGATGATTTGCGATACAGAAGGGTCAGAGAGGACCGCAAAAAAGATTTCAATGCAGTGGTTATCTGTATTATGGATGTTTCCGGTTCCATGGACCAGACAAAGAAGTATCTTGCCCGAAGCTTTTATTTTTTGCTGTACCAGTTTATAAGATTGAAATATGCCAATGTTGATGTTGTTTTTATAGCCCATACCACCACTGCGAAAGAAGTCAGTGAAGATGAATTTTTTCACAGAGGCGAATCGGGAGGAACATATATCAGCAGCGGCTATGAAAAAGCTCTTGAAATAATCGAGCAGAGATACAACCCCAACAGTTGGAATATATATGCTTTTCATTGCAGTGACGGCGACAACTGGTCCGAGGACAATAAAAAAGCCGTCGAACTTGGATTGAAACTCTGTGATGTGTGCAACCTGTTTGGATACGGTGAAATAGTGCCGGGTTATTATTCCACCGGAAGTACTATAAAAGACGAGTTTCAAAAAAGCATTAAAAGAGACAATTTTTCTGTCATAACAATAACCAATAAAGATGATGTGCTTCCAGGATTGAAGAAACTCCTGGAAAAGGAAGGAGAATAACGGGGCAAATGGGGGTGAGATAATGGCCGAATACAGCATGAAAGAACTTATTGAATGGAACGAAAAAATAGAAGAGATAGCCCGTGCCGAAGGCCTTGACTACTATGAACAGGAATTTGAAATATGTAGCTATGAGGATATGATTGCTTATGAGACTTATGTAGGCATGCCTTCGCACTACCCTCATTGGAGCTATGGAAAGAACTATGAGAGAATCAAAACTCTTTACAAATACAATTTGACCGGATTGCCTTATGAGATGGTTATAAACTCGGATCCGTGCATAGCTTACCTTATGAAGGACAATACGCTGCTTTTGCAGATATTGACAATGGCACACGTTTACGGTCACAACGACTTTTTCAAAAACAACCGGCTTTTTAAACTTGGCACAAGGGCCAAAGACACGGTGGATATGTTTAAAAACCATGCTGACAGAATCCGCGAGTATATACAGGATCCGGGAATAGGTTATGCCAAGGTGGAAAAAATACTTAACGCCGCCCATGCCATTAGGTATCAGATATCCCGTAATATCGGCGTTAGGGTGCTGTCCCAGGAAGAAAAAAAGAAGGAGCTGCTTGAAAGATACAATAAGCCTAAAAGCGAATATCCTCTTTTGGAACCTAAGTCCAAAGAAGAGGAAGCGCCCCCGGATTTTAAGAAAATTCCTGTTGAACCTGAGGAAGATATGCTTTTATTTTTTATGAATTACAGCAAGCTCACAGATTGGGAGCGCGATATTTTAAGCATTGTCAGGGAGGAAACGCTGTATTTTCTTCCTCAGATTGAAACCAAGATAATGAATGAAGGATGGGCAAGCTTTTGGCATTACAACATTTTAAACAAACTAAACCTTGAACAGGGACTTCATTTTGAGTTTTTAAAAAGGCACAATCAGGTTATAAGGCCCGTTTTGGGACAGTTAAATCCATATTATATCGGATTTAGAATATTTGAAGACCTGAAGAAAAGATATGAAGATGATCCGAAGAAAATATTTGAGGTAAGGGAAGTTGAAAGGGACCAGTCATTTATAAGAAGGTATCTTACCCGGGAGCTTTGTGAGGAAATGAATCTTTTTGAATATGCCAAGATCGGCAACAGCTACATCGTAACGGAAGTGTCGGATGAAGAGGGCTGGAAAAAAATAAGGGATACGATAGCAAACAATGTGGGTCTTGCCGGTATTCCTGTCATAAAAGTGGCGGAATGGGTTCAAAAAGATAACACACTGGTTTTGGAACATGAATATGACGGCAGGGAAATTGAATTGAGCTATGCTTATGAAACCATGAAACATATAGTTGATCTTTGGGATGGAAAAGTTATGCTTGGCACGGTAATTGATAATAAGAAAAAAATTATTGTATGCAACGAGCAGAAAAAAGTTACTTTAACGGACAGGTAAAATCTGTTAAAAGAGCTTTTTCCGGCTTTAAAGCTGAAGTCGGAAAGAGCTGCTTTTTTTTGGTGTTTTTTATTTGCATTTTTAATTCTGGACATGGAATTTAAGCGGGTATAAAATATTCTAATGTAAACTTTTTAAAAAAAGGTTAAGGAGCAGGATGATTTTGGATAATCTTAAACGTTCAGAAAGATACCCGTTCTCTTTTATTCTGTTTTATTCCTTGTTTTATATGGGCCTTGCGGTATTTGGCGTGTTTATGCCTGTGTATTTGGAAGGGCTGGGCTATGACAATACGGATATAGGAACATTTCTTTCAATCAGTTCGTTTGTCGGCCTGTTTGCACAGCCCATTTGGGGTGTCATAAGTGACCGGGCAAAATCCAAAAACAATGTGCTGAAAATGTTGGTGCTTTTCAGCAGCATTGCCATTTTTATGTTTCGTCTCTCGGGCAACTATTACTATATATTTGCGGTAATGGTTGTTTATGCCTTTTTCCAAACGCCCATTACTCCGATAGGTGATGCGATTACATTGGAGTATATTACTGACACAAAATGGAAGTATGGCCCGATAAGGCTTGCCGGTGCATTGGGATATGCGGTGATGGCATTTATCGGAGGGGCATTGACAAGAAAAAATATCAACGCTATTTTCTTTATATGCTTTGTCATAGGTATTATGTCTTTGATTACAGTATTTAGAATGCCAACGGTAAAAGGACATCAATCGGACGGAAACAAGCTTTCCATTTTAGAAGTTTTCAAAAACAGCGAACTTGTGCTGCTTATGGGATTTACACTTGTTATTCATACTACCATGGGTTTTTATAATACTTTCTTTCCGATTTACTATAAAAACATGGGTGCTGACAACACCATTCTGGGATTGGCGGTGTTTATCGGCTCGGCGAGTGAAATAATCTTCCTTGTTTTCGGCGACAGGATAATAAAACGTTTGGGAATCAAGTTTACGCTGTTCGGTGCAGCGGTTGTTGCAGTTGTACGGTGGGCAAGTTTGGGATTGATTAACAATATTTTTGCAGTGCTTGCACTCCAAATTCTCCATGGTTTTATATTCATTGTTTTGGCCTACTCCATGGCAACATATATCAATAATGAGATGCCACCTGAATTGAAGGCCTCAGGACAGACGGTAAACTCCGTCATAGGTTTGGGTATTTCCAGGATAATTGGAAGTACAGGCGGCGGTGTGATAAGTGATTTAATCGGAATCAGGCAGGTATTCTTTTTAAATTCGGTTATTGTTCTTGCTTCAATTGTCATTTTTGGCGCAATATTTTTGGTAAGAAGACAAAAAATTACAGGACAATAGTTTTTATCCGGTTTTTATATCTTTTTGGAAAAGCAAGCTTGTCTTTTGGTTTCAAACTATGGTACTATATCCTTATGCACGGTTTAATTTTTGGCAGTAAATAAAACAATGAATTTTTTAAAAAATGAATATTATGAAAAACTATTTTCCCAGGAGGTTGAAAATGGACAATATATACGAAAAGGCACGGGAAACGGCTTCATTTATCAAAAGGATAATAAAAGAAACGCCTGAGATTGCCATTGTCCTTGGTTCGGGTTTGGGACCTTTGGCGGATGAGATTGAAAACAAAGTTGAGATTGATTATAAAGACGTACCCAACTTTCCGGTGACTACCGTTGAAGGGCATGCCGGCAAATTTGTATACGGAATTTTGGAAAACCGGCGCGTAATTGCCATGAAAGGGCGTTTTCATCACTATGAAGGATATGATGTATCGCAGATTGTTTTTCCCGTCAGGGTCTTTAAAATGCTGGGAATAAACAATCTTATTGTCACAAATGCTTCCGGTGGGATAAACAGAAGTTTCAGGCCGGGAGATCTTATGATTATTAAAGACCACATAAGCTTCTTTGCTCCGTCTCCTTTAAGAGGCAAAAACATAGATGAGTTCGGATTAAGGTTTCCGGATATGTGCAAGGCATACAATCCGAAGCTTGTTGAAATTTGTAAAAAAGCAGCTTCAGATGTGGGAGTGGATGTCAAAGAAGGAGTCTATGCTTTTACCCAGGGGCCCATGTATGAGACACCTGCCGAGATAAGGGCGCTTGGAATACTTGGAGCCGATGCTGTCGGTATGTCCACGGTTCCGGAGGTTATTGCGGCAAGACATGCTAATATGAATATTCTGGGAATTTCGTGCATAACCAATATGGCGGCGGGAATTTTGGATCAGCCTTTGACTCATGAAGAGGTTATGAAAACGGCAAAAGAAGCCGAAAATAAATTTGTCCGTTTGGTTAAAAGAGTAATATCCGTCTGGGAGGTATAAAATATGGGTAGTGTTATTCGTGATATCAGCCTTGCAAAATCCGGCAGGCAGAAAATAAATTGGGTAAGGAAGAATATGCCGCTTTTAAGAAGCCTTGAGGAAGAGTTCGCAAAAACAAAGCCTTTTGACGGAATAAGAATTACGGTATCGGTGCATCTCGAGGCAAAAACGGCGTATCTTGCAAAGCTTTTTGCAATAGGCGGCGGACAAGTTTCCGTTACGGGAAGCAATCCGCTGTCCACCCAGGATGACGTTGCCGCGGCTCTTGCGGAAGACGGGCTTAATGTTTACGCATGGTACAATGCAACGGAAAAAGAATATAAGGAACATTTGAATCTTGCTTTGGATGGCAGGCCGAACATTGTTATTGATGACGGAGGCGACCTTGTACATCTGCTGCACACCGAAAGAACTGAGCTTCTTTCCGATGTCATGGGTGGATGCGAGGAGACCACGACTGGGGTTATAAGGCTTAAGGCTATGGAAAAAGAAGGTGCCTTGAAATTCCCCATGGTGGCGGTAAACAATGCTTACTGCAAATATTTGTTTGATAACCGATACGGTACAGGCCAGTCGGTGTGGGACGGTATAAACAGAACCACCAATCTCATCGTGGCCGGAAAAAATGTTGTTGTGGTAGGTTACGGATGGTGTGGCAAGGGTATTGCCATGAGAGCCAAGGGATTGGGCGCAAGTGTTATTGTGTGCGAAGTTGATCCGATAAAAGCTGCCGAGGCCGTCATGGACGGATACAAGGTTATGCCCATGATGGAGGCGGCAAAGATTGGTGATTTGTTTATTACCGCAACCGGCTGCAGCAGGGTGATACACCGTGAACATTTCAAGGTAATGAAGGACGGCGCCATACTATGCAACGCCGGACATTTTGATGTGGAAGTAAGTGTTAAGGATTTGGAAGAAATGGCTGTCCGCAAGGAAGAACAGCGCAAAAACATTATGGGATACATGATGGAGGACGGCAGGTGGATAAATCTTCTTGCGGAAGGAAGACTGGTAAACCTTGCGGCCGGAGACGGACATCCGGCGGAAATCATGGACATGAGTTTTGCCCTTCAGGCCCTGAGTGCAAAATATGTGCTTGAAAACCATTCAAGGCTTGGAAAAAAGGTGATTGACGTGCCTGAGGAAATTGACAGAAGGGTTGCGTTAATGAAACTTGAATCCTGGGGAATTACAATAGATGAGCTTACCGAGGAGCAGAAAAAATATCTTGACAGCTGGTGCTAAACAAGCTTTGGAACGGATAAACTTTGGATATGAACTGTAAAAGTTATAAGCATATAAGCAAAGGACATATAAGCAAAGGAGAATTGTTTCGGTGAACATACTGATAAAGAATGCCGACATAATTACCTGCAATGCGTCAGATGACGTGTTGCAGGGTGCGTTTTTGGGCATAAAGGATGGATATATTGATTTTATAGATACAAAAGAAGATGCTTTAAAAGACTTTAAGGCCGACCGGATTATTGACGCAAAGGGAAAACTGGTTATGCCGGGTTTGGTGAATGCCCACACCCACAGCGGGATGACAATACTCAGGAACTTTGCAAACGACCTTGCATTGGAAGACTGGCTTTTCGGCAATGTACTTCCCGTGGAAGAGAAACTTACACCGGAAGACATATACTGGGGTACATTGCTGGGAATAGCCGAGATGATAAAATCAGGCACTACGACTTTTGCCGACATGTATCTTCATATGGAAGAAGTGGCAAGGGCTGTTTCGGAAACGGGCATAAGGGCAAATCTTTGCAGAAGTCCGCTTAAAGACAGCGATAAAAGTGTGGAAGATGCCGTTCGGTGTTTTGAATATTTTAAGAAGTGGGACAACAGCTTTAACGGTAGAATAAAAGTGTACATTGAAGTTCACTCGGTTTATCTTTTTGACGAACCGTCGCTGCGTATGTCGGCGGAAGTTGCAAAAGAGATCAACACAGGAATTCACATACATGTGCAGGAGACTTTGAAAGAGTGTGAGGACAGCAACAAAAAGTATGGTATGAGTCCTGCGGAAATTTGCTGTAAGACCGGCATTTTTGACGTTCCGGTAATCGCTGCCCACTGTGTGCATTTGTCCGACGGGGATATGGGTATAATCAGGGATAAGGGCGTAAATGTGATCCACAACCCCACCAGCAATTTAAAGCTGGGCAGCGGAATAGCCAAAGTGGATGATATGCTCAAAAACGGTATCAATGTGGCTTTGGGAACTGATGGTGCCGCAAGCAACAATAATCTTAACATGTTTGAAGAAATGCATTTGGCGGCGCTGATACACAAAGGGGTTCACATGGATCCCACATTGATTGGTGCTTCCTGTGCATTAAAGATGGCAACCGTAAACGGAGCAAAGGCACTTGGGTTTGGAGGCGAGATTGGAGAAATTTCAAAGGGAATGAAGGCGGACCTTATCCTTATAGATATGGACAAGACGCATCTGTGCCCTGTTAACGACCCTGTTTCGGCCGTGGTATACTCCGCGCAAAGCTCGGACGTTGACACGGTAATAATTGACGGCAATATTGTGATGGAAAACAGAGAGCTTAAGACCATAGATGAGGAAAAAGTAAAATTTAATGTTAAGGAAATTGCCAAAAGAGTATTGAGATAAGGTATGTAAATTGCAATATTAAATGCAACACCTATAGTGGAAATCATCCATAATTTTAGGTGTTAAAGTACAACATCATCT
>ENA-OWOZ01000181-OWOZ01000181.1-bioreactor-metagenome-genome-assembly--contig:-NODE-181-length-88833-cov-4.576119_pt1 | contig 88833 bp, 75 predicted proteins | sample MGYA00238140_ERZ651804 | MGnify/ENA primary metagenome ERZ651804 (study PRJEB26910, sample SAMN07631232) | bioreactor metagenome | isolation source: Switchgrass digestor | place: USA: Dartmouth...
GCCTATCCTCATGAGTTATCTGGAGGAATGAGGCAAAGGGTAATGATAGCTATTGCATTGTCTTGTAATCCTAAGATACTTATAGCTGATGAACCTACTACAGCCCTTGATGTAACTATTCAAGCTCAGATTATGGACTTGCTTAATGAATTGAAGCAAAAATTTAATACTGCAATTATATTAGTTACCCATGATCTTGGTGTAGTTGCGAACTTTGCAGATAGAATTCAAGTCATGTATGCAGGAAGTATAGTAGAAACAGGTACTAAAAATGAAATCTTTTATAACAGCCAGCACCCATATACTTGGGCACTGTTAAACTCTGTACCTAGACTTGATACTAAGAGCAAAGAAGAACTATATTCATTAGGCGGTACACCACCTGATTTAATACTTCCATTAGTGGGATGTCCATTTGCGTCTAGATGTGAATATGCAATGGAAATATGTTTAGAGCAAAGACCATCTGAAACTGTATTGTCAGATACTCATAAGGTAGTATGCTGGCTTCAGCATCCATATGCTCCAAAGGTAGACAGGCCTAAGTCATTGGGAGGTGGAATAAATGGGTAATGAGAATTTAATAGAAGTAGTAGATTTAAAAAAGTACTTTCAAGTAGGTAAAAAAGCAATATTAAAGGCAGTAGATGGAGTATCTTTTAATATAAAAAGAGGAGAGACATTGGGACTTGTTGGTGAATCAGGCTGCGGCAAGACTACTTGCGGAAGAACAATACTAGGCATATATAAAGCAACTGATGGCCATGTGTTTTTTGATGGACGGGATGTTCATTCTATGAACCGCGAAGAGAAATTAAAGTTCAAGAAAAGAGCTCAGATCATATTTCAAGACCCTTATGCTTCTCTCGATCCTAGAATGACTATAGGAGACATTATTGGAGAAGGAATGGATGTTCACTTAAAGTTAAGCCACCAAGAGAAAAAGGATAGAATAGAAGACTTGCTGCGTAAAGTAGGACTTACATCTGAACATAGATCAAGATTTCCTCATGAGCTTTCAGGAGGTCAAAGACAGAGAATAGGCATTGCTAGAGCATTAGCAGTGGAACCAGAATTCATAATGTGTGATGAGCCTATTTCAGCCCTAGACGTGTCTATTCAAGCCCAAATAGTAAATTTATTGATTAAGCTGCAGAGAGAGATGGGGTTAACATACTTGTTCATTTCTCACGATTTGTCAATGGTAAAGCATATTTCAGATAGAGTAGGTGTTATGTATTTAGGATCAATGGTAGAGTTAGCTAGCAATGAAGTTTTATATGAAAAACCGCTACATCCTTATACTCAAGCTTTAATATCAGCAATACCTATTCCAGACCCAGAGGTTGAGGGTAGCAGAAACAGGATTAAATTGGAAGGAGAAGTTCCAAGTCCTATAAATCCTCCTGAAGGATGTAAGTTTAGACAAAGATGTGCATATGCTAAATCTGTATGCAGTGAGGCTGCACCAAAGCTAAAAGAAGTGGATAAGGACCACTTTGTTGCCTGTCATTTATTCTAATGGTATTTAAAAGTATAAAATTGTTTTAAATAAAGGCTTCGGTGAATTAATGCTCAAATCGAAGCCTTTATTGATATTTTGACATAATTTGGGGGAGATAAGAATGCTTAACAAATCGACTATTGAAGATATATTCAATGTAGCATTATCAAATGGTGGAGATTTTGCAGAAGTATTTGTTGAAGATAGTTTTTCTACAGAGATAGCTACTGTAGGAGGATATATAGAAAGAGGCATGAGCGGTAGAGACTATGGTATTGGTATCAGAGTATTTAATGGTTTAAATAGCGTTTATGCTTATAGCAACGATTTATCAAAAGATAATTTAGTAAATATGACTAAAAAGGTTTCTAAAGTTCTTAATGATGAGAAAAAGGATATAACTGTCAACTTTGATAAAAAAGTGGAGCCTAATATCCACAAATACAACATACTCCCTAGTAGTGTAGATTTATCAAAAAAAATAGAATTAGCTAAAAGAGCTACTTTAGCAGCAAAAAAATATGATGAGGTAATATCTCAGGTCACAGTTAACTATTTAGATCAGGAGCAAAATGTACTCATTGCCAATACAGAAGGTGTTTTTGTAGAAGACAAAAGAGTAAGGACTAGAATGTTAATTGTAGTAGCTGCTGAATATGGTGGGCAAATAGAAACTGGCTACATTGGGCCAGGGGCATTAATGGGTCTTGAGTTTTATGACAATGTAAATATAGAAGACTATGCTAGAGAAGCTGCTAGAACTGCTAAGACTATGGTATTTGCTGGATATTGTCCAGCAGGAGTTATGCCAGTAGTAGTAGACAATGGATTTGGAGGATTGATGTTCCATGAGGCTTGCGGTCACAGCTTAGAAGCTTCATCTGTGGCAAAGGGATTATCAGTATTTTCAGATAAAATCGGTCAGCAAATTGCTTCTCCTATTGTCACATTAATTGATGACGGCTCTATATCTAACGAATGGGGATCCCTTGGAGTAGATGATGAGGGCAAAAAAACTCAAAAGAATATTCTGATTGAAAATGGTATTCTTAAAAGTTATTTGATTGATAAGCTAAATGGTAGAATGATGGGCATGGAGTCAACTGCTTCAGGTAGAAGACAAAATTACAGATTTGCACCTACTTCAAGAATGACAAATACTTATATAGCCAACGGAAATAGTACGAAAGAAGAAATTATCGAAAATACTGAGTATGGACTTTTTGCAAAATACATAAACGCAGGTTCAGTAAACCCCGCTACTGGAGATTTTAATTTTTCACTTTCAGAGGCTTATCTAATAGAAAATGGGAAGATAACTAAACCTGTTAAAGGAGCTACACTTATTGGAAATGGCAGTAGAATTCTTCAGGATATAGATATGGTAGGGAATAATCTACAAATAGGACAAGGCTACTGCTTTGCAGAAAGTGGTGCGTTATTTATTGGAGCTGGTCAGCCTACAATAAGGGTTAAATCTATGACAGTAGGTGGAAGGGAGGAAGTATAATGGATATAGGATTACTATTTCTAAAAGGGAAGGAATATGGAATTGAAGACATGGAAGTATATACATTAAACAGCATTTCTATGGGTTTTAATATATATGAAGGCAAATTAGAAAGATATGGTATATCCTCAGAAAGAAACCTATCTATTAGAGGATATTACAAAGGGAAGATGGGATATTCATATACTGAGAAACTTACTGATGACTCTATTGATGAACTGCTTAGTAACCTAATTCAATATGCACAAAACAATGAAAGTGAAGATGTTGAAATATTATCTAGTTCAAGCAATAGCTGTGTAATAATTCAGAAAAAAGAAAATAAATTAGATAGGTATTCGGATGAAGAAAAAATAAGTTTTTTAAAATCCATAGAAAATGATGCCTTTAAATATGACTCTAGAATAAAAGCAGTTAGAACCTGCCGATACAGAGAAAAGACTACTACTGTATATATAAAAAACACAAAGGGGCTAGAGCTAACAGATACTCATAGTATAGGTGTAATAACTCTTTCCGTTGTGGCTAGAGATGAAAAAGATGTGCAGACAAGTTATACTCAAATGGTTGTAGATGATTTGTTAGAAGAGTATAAAGATAAGTTAGTTAGAGAAGCAGTTTCAGATGCTGTAAATATGCTTGGAGCTACTTCAATAGAATCAAAAAACTATGAAATAATTCTTAGAAATAACGTTGCTGCAGACTTATTTAGCAATATGAGTCCAATATTTTTTGGCAATATTGTTCAAAAGAATTTATCTTTAATGAAAGGTAAGATTGGTAAAAGGGTAGGAATTCCAGAATTAAGTATAATAGAAAATCCACTAATGGATAATGGAGCAGTATTTAGAACCTTTGACGATGAAGGTATACCTACTTATTCTAAGTATATAATTGAAAATGGAGTTTTAAAGACTTTTCTTCACAATAATAAGACAGCAGAAAAAGAAGGACTTAAGTCAACAGGAAATGGTTTCAGGAATTCGCATAAAGGGTCTATTGGAGTTTTAGCTACTAATATGTATATTGAAAAAGGAAATTCAACTTTAGAAGAAATGATAAGCACTATTGATGAAGGCATTATGATAACAGAAATAGAAGGACTACATGCAGGTATAAACTCTATATCAGGAGAATTTTCACTATCCTCAAATGGATTTTTGATAGAAAAAGGGAAAATAACTAGACCAATATGTCAAATAGTCATTTCAGGAAATTTCTATGAGCTATTAAATGATATAGTATCTATTGGCAACGACATTAAATTTTCATCACCTGAAGGCAATTACTTTGGTTCTCCTTCGATTAAGATAAAAAGTTTAACAGTAGCAGGTAAATAAAAGGCAAAGCTCTGATGCTAAACATCAGAGCTTTAATTTTATTTAATATTCCATCATTAATAAATTACAATCTAATAGGCAGGGAATTGATATGAGATATGGCACTCTAAAGATAAGATACGTGGTTTTAAAATAATTGAAATTCTGTGGGAATTATATAAAGGTAGGGTTAATCAATAAAATATTTTACGAAAAGTGATATAATGATAAGTGATTCTATAAAAGAAATACATGAAAATGCAATTAGAATTCCTAAAATTTAGGGTATTAATTTAATAAAATATGTAACAAAGGAGTTGTTGTTGAATGAAAATTGCAGTGCTAGAGCCCTTAGGAATATCAGAAGAAGAGATAAGAAGCATAGCAAAGCCTATTACAGATAAGGGGCATGAACTTATAATATATAATGACAAAGTGACAGAAATAGAGATATTAAAGGAAAGAGTAAAAGGTGTGGATGCTGTAGTATTAGCTAATATGCCATTAAAAGGTGAAGTAATTAAATCAAATGACAGACTAAAGATTATTTCAGTAGCATTTACTGGAGTAGACCATATAGACTTAGAGGCCTGCAAAGAAAATCACGTAATTGTTTCAAATTCAGCAGGATATAGTACATCATCAGTTGCTGAGCTTACATATGGTTTGATTATTTCACTGCTTAGAAAAATAATTCCATTAGATAATGCTACTAGAAATGGGCAAACCATGGCTGGATTTAACCAAATAGACTTATACGGAAAAACTCTGGGGGTAATAGGAACTGGGGCTATAGGAAGCAGAGTAGCAGAAATAGGTTTAGCTTTTGGCTGCAAAGTAGTTGCATATAATAGGAGTCAAAACGAGGAACTCAAAAATAAGGGAGTGACATACCTATCTTTAGAAGAGCTATTAAAAGAAAGCGACATAGTAACTATACATCTTCCACTTACAAAAGATACAAGAGGATTAATTGACGCAGAAAAACTTAGCTTAATGAAGAAAGGTGCTTTGCTGATAAATACAGCTAGAGGTCCTATAGTAGATAATAAAGCATTAGCAGAGGCTTTAAATAGTGGGAAGTTGGGAGGAGCAGGAATAGACGTATTTGATATGGAGCCGCCATTACCTTTAGACTATCCATTACTTAAGACACCAAATACAGTATTAACTCCACATATTGGCTTTGCAACCAAAGAAGCCATGAAAAGAAGAGCTCAAATTACATTTGACAATATCTTCTATTGGCTTGAAGGAAATCCTAAAAATAGAGTGATATAAGGTTTCAACGTATGGGTTATAGTTGAATGTATAAAATAGTTATATATAATGCATCTAAAGAAGGATTGATTTCTAGAATTTTTACGCAACTATGAGATCTTAGGGGGAGAGATTCACTGTGCGGAAAAAGAAAATTAAAAAAACTATAGTTATAGTTTTAGGAGTAATTCTATCTTTATTTGCATTAGAAAGGCTTTATAACAGTAGAGCAGAATTCCAGACTGTTGCAGAGGATGCATCATATTATGGAATAATAGATGCTAAATTGACTACTAAAGAGAAATTAGAAGATTTTGAGTACTTGTACAATGTTTTAAAAGAGGAGTTTCCTTTTTTGAAATAAACAAGAAACAAAATGGAATAGACTGGCTAGAAAACAAAAACAAGTACAAAAGGATTATCAAGAATACGAAAAATGATGCTGAATATTTAGTAGCTTTAGGCAACATATTAAAGGAACTGAATGATGGACATACATATGTTATGACAGGTGAAATATATAAACGTTGGTATAAATACAATTACTATTATTGGCATGAAGTTATTAAAAATAAAAGGTCTATGGCAAGATATGGATTTGATTTGTTTGATGGTGGTTATGATGATATAGAGTTAGACCCTAGTAATAAATTTTTATTCCGCGATGAGCCTGTTTTAGAGACTAAGGTATTAGTGGATAATGAAATAGCTTATATGAAAATCGATGCAATGTCTACTGAACATATTGCAGAGGATTATGATAAAATAAAGAATTTTTTAATAGAAATAGAAGATTTTGAAAAGCTCATTATAGATATTAGAGGTAATGGCGGAGGGAATAACGAATATTGGAAGAATATTGTAGGACTACTTTCAGAGCGGGGATATACCTATATGTACTATTCTCTGTTTAAGAAAAATGCTATATCTAATCTCGATTTCTACAAGATATCTGGTATAAAATCTATAGATTATTTGGATAAGGAAATTTTAGAAAAACTTCCGTCCTATGTAAAAGAAGAATTTAAATTCTTTAGGCCATATGTTATTCGTGTAAATGCAGGAGACCCTTGGGACGAGATAAAATTTAAAGGGAAGGTGTATTTGCTAGTAGATAAAGGAACTGGTTCAGCAGCTGATAACTTTGCAGCTTTTGCTAAAGATACAGGTTTTGCCATATTAGTAGGAGAACCTACAAGTGGAACTAGAGCTAATGCACTAATTCCTATGGTTAGTTTGCCAATTAGTGGTTTTGTAGTTAATTATAGCAGGGATTTAGTTTTAAATGCTGATGGCACTATAAATATGGAGGTGAAGACTACTCCTCATATTCTAGTAGATGATCCTACATATAATGAGGATTTTACGAAGGATAAATGTATACAGGCTGTTATAGAAGACAAAATATAAGATGATGAGAACAGCAAGATATAATATAATTAAAAAAATAGTAAGCTAAAAGCAAGTGCCTTTACACTTGCTTTTAGCTTTGAGGTTATTTTTTGTCTAAGCAATTTTTGATATTTATATAAACTTTAAATTATCTAGCATATAACTCAATAATTTTTAGAATAACTTCCACAGCCTTTTCCATAGATTCTATAGGGATAAATTCATATTTTCCATGAAAATTGTGTCCACCAGTAAATAGGTTAGGACAAGGCAGCCCCATATAAGATAGTCTTGCACCATCAGTTCCACCGCGAACAGGTGTTATTATAGGAGTTATTCCTAGCTCTTCCATAGCTTTTTTAGCAGTTTCAACTATATGCATTACTGGTTCTATTTTTTCCTTCATATTGTAGTATTGGTCTTTTATTTCCAAATGGATAGTACCTTCGCCGTATTTAAAATTCAAGAAGTCTACTATTTTTTGCATAAGGGCTTTCTTTTCTTCAAATTTGTCTTTAAAGTGATCTCTTATAATATAATCAAGCTTTGTCTCTTCTACATCACCATTTATAGATGAAATGAGGAAGAATCCTTCATAGCCTTCTGTATATTTAGGCTTTTGATTTTCAGGTAGCATAGAATTAAGCTCCATTGCTATTTCTATGGAGTTTATCATTTTGTTTTTAGCTGATCCAGGGTGTACATTTCTACCTTTAATGACTAATTTAGCACTGGCAGCGTTGAAGTTCTCGTATTCAAGTTCTCCCAATCCACCACCGTCTACTGTATATGCAAAATCTGCATTGAATTTCTTTACATCAAAACGATCTGCTCCTCTTCCTACTTCTTCATCAGGTGTAAAAGCAATCTTTATGTTGCCATGTTTTATATCTGGATTTCTTACTAAATACTCTACAGCAGTCATTATTTCTGCTATACCTGCTTTATCATCAGCTCCTAGTAAAGTAGTGCCATCTGTAGTAATTAAAGTTTGACCTATGTAATTTCTTAGCTCTGGAAAATCCTTTGGAGATAAAACTATATTGTTTTCTTTATTTAGAATAATATCTCCGCCGTCATATTTTTCAACTATTTTAGGCTTTACATTTTCACCTGACATATCAGGGCTAGTATCCATGTGGGCAATGAACCCAATAGTAGGTATATCTTTATCTACATTTGAAGGAAGAGTAGCCATTACATAGCAGTTTTCATCTACAGAAACGTCACTAAGTCCAAACTCTTTTAATTCTTTTGCTAAGAGATTTGCTAATTCAAACTGTTTTTTAGAGCTGGGAAAGCAGGAAGAATCATATTCAGATTTTGTATCTATAGCTACATAATTTAAAAACCTGTCAACTACTTTTTTCATTTTAAATATCACCTCGTAAAGCATATTTTATATTAATATTACATTTTACATTAATTATAATGTATTTATTTTAGAAGTAGAATAACTTGGAACAAAATTTAAAAAATATGTGTATAATCTTATGATATCGGTTAAAACATAAAAGTTATAACCATTGCAAATTAAAATTGACATATTTATTTTTTATAAGAGATTATTATAGATCAAAAACCAAGAGATTAACCCTGTTTCATTATAAAGTAAAAATAAATAATAAAATTTACAAATATCTGTTTAAATTAGTTAACATAGGGTAATATAATAATAAAAGTTGATAGCAAATATCAACTAAATCAACTACCCCCAAAAATAATAATTCCCCCTTTGACTACAGGCTCCCCCCCTGTAGTTTTTTTGTTTTTTGCTTCTAAAAGTTTAAAAAAGTGATATAATATAAATACGAACATATGTTCTAGAAAGGGTGGATGATGGGGTAATATGAATAGAAGAACTATAATGCATATAGATGTGAATTCAGCTTTTCTATCATGGCAAGCAGCCTATGAAAAACAAATAGGAATGGAAAGGGATTTAAGAGAGCTCCCGGCTATCATAGGAGGCAACGAAAAATCAAGGCATGGTATAGTTTTAGCTAAATCAGCTATTGCAAAAAAAGCAGGTATAAGAACAGGAGAGAGCATAATGGAGGCTAGGAGTAAATGTAAGGACTTAATTATAGTTCCTCCAAATTATGATTTATATATGAAATGCAGTAGGGCTTTGATATCACTATTAAAAGAATATTCTCCTAATATATCAATATTTAGTATAGATGAGTCTTTTCTTGACTATACAGAAATGGAAAAGCATTTTGGCCCTCCTATAGAAGCTGCATATAAGATAAAGGATAGGATATATAAGGAATTAGGATTTACAGTAAATATAGGTATATCAACGAATAAGCTTCTTGCAAAGCAGGCGGGAGAGCTTTCAAAGCCAAATAAAGTTCATACTCTTTATCCAGAGGAGATAAAAGAAAAGCTTTGGCCCCTTCCAGTTGAGGAGCTTTTTATGGTAGGCAATAAAACGAAGCAAAAATTAAATAAAATAGGAATATATACTATAGGAGATTTAGCAAATAGTGATTATAATCTAATATCAAGTAAGTTTAAGGCTCATGGTAGACTAATATATAGGTATGCATGGGGCATAGATGACTCTAATATTAATTGGGGAAATTCAATTCCATTTAAAAGTATAAGTAATGGTACTACAGTTCCATTTAATGTGGAGGATGAAGAAACTGCACATATAATATTGTTAAGTCTTGTGGAGACTGTTTCAAGAAGGCTTAGACAAGAAGAGGCTAAAGCTAATGTAATATCTGTTTTCTTAACTAGTTATGAATTTAAATATTCAACTCATCAAAGGAAATTACTATTTCCTACTAATAATACAAATGAAATATACAATACAGCAAAAGACCTTTTTAACGAAATGTGGGATGGACTTCCTATAAGAAAAATTGGTGTAAGAGCCTCTGAACTTGTGAGTAGCCTTATAACACAACTTACCTTATTTGATAAGGAAAATAAAATTAAAATGGAAAGAATAGATAAAGCTATAGATAACATAAGAGAAAAATATGGGGATCATTCTATAATGAGAGGTATTTTTGTAAACAGTGGGTTAAAACCTATGATGGGAGGATTTGAAGTTGAAGAATATCCACCTATGTCTAGTATTTTATAATAGTAAATTAAGCTATTATATGGGAGGTATTTTTAGTGAAAATATTAAATGAACCTATTGATATGATAGCAATATTTAAATCTGATTTGGGAGAAATAAGACCATTTAAATTTAAGTATAATGATAAAGCTATAAAAGTTCAAAAAATATCTAAAATATACGAGGAAAAATTTGCTGGAAATAGGAGAATAGTGTTTGTTTGTGTACATAACGAAAAAGACGTATATGAAATTAAGTATGAAGTAGATAGCTTAAAGTGGTATTTATTCAAAAAGTAATTAGATTATAATTTAAATGTAATTATATCATATAAAATGTCAATAAAAATTGATATAATAATAAATGAAGTAGAAAAGGCGAGTGACTAATACTAAATAATTAAAGTAGTTATAATTAATCATGTTGCATAAGGTAAAAAATAGGTATATATGGATTAACTTATTAATAATAGTTGAAAAATAACGGAAAATGTCGCAGATTGTAGTAAAAAACTTTAGGCAAAAGCTCGACATTATGTTGTATTTAAAGCCAAAAAATGTTATAATCTACAACGTGTGCATATTTATATATATAAATGGGAAAAAATAATAAAACTTTGTCCATAGTGTTTATTTTTGCAAGGAAGTGAATTTTTATGGATAATTTCTCTAATGAAGACTTAAAAAATGCTATAGAAAAGAAACAAGAGGAATTAAATAGGCTTTTAGAAAATGAAACTATAGATAAAGTGGAAGCTTTAAAATTAAGCGTAGAGTTAGACAAGCTAATATACAGATATTATCAGTATGAGAGATAAAATGTCATAATAAGTATTCTAAAATATTTAAAAGTTAGATACCCTTTGAATGTGCATTTTAGGGGGTATATAGCCTTAAGTATTTTTGTCCCAAAAATTAAAGTTTAATATATATTAGTGAAGGCGGCAAGGTATTGCCGCCTTTGTCCATGTTTATCCTAAAGTCACATCTAAGAACATCATTATAACAAACCCTATGAGAACTCCATAAGTAGCTTGTCTTTCATATCCGTTCTTATGAGTTTCTGGTATTATTTCGTCACTGATAACAAATAGCATTGCACCAGCAGCGAAGGCTAATATAAGGGGCAGTAAAGGTTTAGCAATGTTTACTAATAAAAGTCCTATAAAGGAACCTATTGGTTCTACTAAGCCTGTTAGCGTAGCAATTAGAAAAGCTTTTTTAGTAGAAAAATTTTCTCTTACAAGGGATAAGGCTACAGCTAATCCTTCAGGCAAATTTTGAAGACTAATACCTATTGCAATAGTCAATCCATTGGGTATATTTCCATCTCCAAACCCTACACCTACTGCAAGACCTTCGGGAAAGTTGTGTATAGTAATGGCAATTATAAATAACCACATCTTAGCTAGAGATGATTTATTTCCTTCTTCACGTTTATCAATAAGATGTACGTGAGGAGAGTGCCTATCAGTAAAATCTAAAAATATTCCTCCAATTATTATGCCTATCAGTGTAATAGCAGCACCTCTAAATCCACCGCCTCCAGCCTCTATAGCTGGTATGACTAGTGAAAAGGATGTAGCTGCTAACATTACTCCTGCAGCAAATCCCAACATAGTATCAAGTGTTTTACTAGAAACATTTTTAGCAAAGAAAATAGGAAGGGCCCCTACTCCTGTTGAAAAACCAGCTAATATACTGGTTATAATACCAACTAAAATAACATTTTCTGAATTAAGTATATTTGTCATAAGAACCTCCTTTTAGCTGTAATATTTGCTTTTACAAAAATGCATTAAAGTAGAGCTTTTTATTTACTACAATAAGAAAATAAACTAACAGTCTATAAATACCCTATATACAAGTATTATATCAAAAAGTTCACAATAAATGCTTTATTTGATAATATAAATCTATAGATATGAAACGAGGTGATTTTATGGGCAGTAACTTTTATAAAGTGTTAGTAGTAGATGATGATGTTGAAATATGTAATATGATTGAAATGTTTTTAATCAAAGAAAAATTTCAAGTAGTAAAGGCTTATGATGGAGAGGATGCTTTGAAGAAATTCTTAGAAGAAGCACCAGATATAGTTATATTGGATCTTATGCTTCCTAAAATGGATGGATATGATGTTTGTAGAGAAATAAAGAAAATAAGCCAAGTTCCTATAATAATGCTTACAGCTAAGGGTGAAACCTTTGACAAAGTATTGGGGCTTAGACTGGGGGCAGATGACTACATAGTTAAACCCTTTGATCCAGAAGAGCTTATAGCAAGAATAAGGGCTGTTCTGAGAAGAACTAATCCTAACAAATATAATGAAGGTGAAAAAATAGTCTTTCCTTCTCTTATGATAGATATGGATGACTTTAGCATAAAGGTAAATGATAAAACAATGAATCTACCTAAAAAAGAGATGGAACTTTTGTATTTTTTAGCTTCTAATCCAAACAAATTATTTACAAGAGAACAGTTAATAGAACAAATCTGGGGATATGATTTTGTAGGTGAAACTAGAACAGTAGATGTACATATAAAGAGATTAAGAGAAAAACTAAAAAGTGTAGAAGATAAATACGAAATAAAAACGGTTTGGGGAGTTGGATATAAATTTGAGGTGAAAAAAAGTGTTTAACACAGTATTTAAAAAATTATTATCTGTGTATCTCATTGTAATACTGATTATTTTTACAGTACTGGCTGTATCGATGATTAAAATGTTTGAAAACTATTATTTTGAAAAGAGAAGTGAGGCCTTAATTGCAGAAGGACAAAAGCTAAACTCTACAGTAATAAAGTATCTCAACAATCAAGTGACTTATGAAAGACTGGAAATGGAAATGGAGTCCATTGAAAGATTCTTAAATGCTAAAATATGGATTATAGATAAAATGGGCTATGTCTATGGGGTTTCAAGCAAATCTGAAACTAAATGGATTGGAAGACAACTTACTGAGGGAGATATAGTAAGTGTCTTAAAAGGAAATATTATTGCAAAACGAGGAAGCTATGATACTTATTTTGGAAGTCCAGTCATGACAGTAGGTATTCCAATATTTATAAATGGAAAAGTAGAAAATGGAATTTTTATGCATTCTCCAATATATGAAATAAAAGAGACGTTAAAAGAGACGTATAAAATAATCGTATATTCTATGCTTATATCAATGATAATTGCAGTGGTACTGCTTTATTTTATTTCTGAAAAGATATCTAGGCCTATAAAAGAGATGAATAAGATTACAAAAATAATAGCATCAGGGGAGTTTGACAAAAGAGTTACTATAATGTCAAGGGATGAAATAGGACAGCTTGCTGTTTCATTTAATAATATGGCAGAGGAATTAAACAAGCTAGAGGAAATGCGAAAAGGGTTTATAGCAGATGTTTCTCATGAACTGAGGACGCCTTTAACCTTAATTAAAGGTTATGTAAAAGGACTTATGGATAAGGAAATAGCTGAGGAAAAAAGAGGAGAATATCTAGATATAATATATAAAGAAACAGATAGACTTACAGAGCTTATAAATAATCTTCTTGATTTATCTAGAATGGAATTAGGTAAGAATATATTAAATATAGAAAAATTTGACATTAATGAACTGATTAGAAGAAACATAATAAATTATAGCAATAAACTTGAAGAGAAAGAAATAAATGTAGAGGCTAACTTTAAATATGACCCTATATTAGTAATGGCAGATAAAGAGAGTATTTCCCGGGTAATATCGAATTTAGTAGATAACGGGATAAAATTCATGAATAGTGGAGGCAGTTTATTTATAAGCACAGATGTAAGAGAAAATAAAGCTATAATATCTATAAGGGATACAGGTGTAGGTATACCAGAAGAAGATATAAATAACATATGGCAGAGATTTTATAAAGGAGATAAATCTAGGTCCAGAAAAGTAAAGGGAACTGGATTAGGCTTAGCCATAGTTAAAGAGATAATTAAAAACCACAATGAGCAAATATGGGTCAAGAGTAGAATTGGAGAGGGCACAGAATTTACGTTCACATTGAAACTAGGAGATAAAAATGAAGAACGGAGAGAATTATTAAACAATTAAAAAGTATAAAATAGCATTTGGCAGCTATTGTTTAACTGCTACTGGGCTATTGTTTAATTACAAATTTACAATTTGTTCATATTTTATTAAAAACTTTTGTCTATAATAAAGTTAACAAAACAAAGTACTTATTACAGATAGACGTTAGTTGATACTATTTATAAGGAGGGTTTATAGATGGATGATTTTAATATGAACAACAATTATAATAACAATAATAATTATTATAACAATTTTTACGATAATAATGGTTTGAATAATAGCTACAGTGCAGATAATAATAACTATATCACTACAAGCTATAGTATAGGCTATGATTCTAACAATAGTTTTAAAACATTTAGAGAAGAAGAAAACAGGCGATATGAAAAAAAATATAGAAGAAGCAAATTATTAAATATTATATTAGCTTCAATGCTTATAGGAGTCATTATAGGAGGACTATTTACTTATGGATTGTTGCAGGCTAATGGTATTGATATATCAAAAATTGCAGAAGCTGCATCTCCAAGTAACAATTCGAATAATTCCAATATATCTAATAGTTCCAGCAGTTCTAGCGTAAAGCTGGTGAGTTCAGAATGGTATACAAGTCCAGTTGTAAAAGTAGCTGAAGAAGTGCTTCCATCAATAGTAATGATAAAGAATAAAGTAAGTATTAATAGAGGATTCCAAATTCAGCAAATAGATAATGGAACTGGTTCTGGAATTATATATAGAAAAGATGGATATATAATAACAAATCAGCATGTTATTGATGGTGCTACTGATATAGTAGTAATTTTACATGATGGAACTGAATATCAAGGAAGAGTGCTAGGACAAGATTCAAAAACTGATTTAGCAGTAGTAAAAATTGAAGCAGATAATCTTCCTGCTGCTAAGTTTGGAGATTCAGACAAGCTAAAGGTAGGAGAGCTTGCAGTTGCCATAGGTAACCCTGCAGGAGAAGAATTTTCTGGAACTGTTACAGCAGGTATTATAAGCGCATTAAATCGTACTCTCACAATAGGGGAGAAAAAAATGAAGCTTATACAAACTGATGCAGCTATAAATCCTGGAAACAGTGGAGGAGCATTAGTTAACCAAAACAGTGAAGTAATTGGAATAAATAGTGTAAAACTTGCGTCATCAGAGATTGAAGGAATGGGATTTGCTATTCCAATTAATGATGCTCTACCTATAATAAATGAGTTAATACAAAATGGATATGTTAAAAGACCTTGGATGGGAGTAGGTATAACTACTATAACAGAATCTATATCTAAGCAGTACAATCTTCCAGTAGGAGTATATATAGGTCAAGTATATTATGGCAGCCCAGCAGAAAAGTCAGGTCTTAAACCGGGCGACGTAATAGTAAAAATAGATGAAGTCACAGTGAAGACTGTGGAAGATTTATCTGAAATCATTGAAAATCATAAACCAGGAGATACTATTAGATTGACAGTATACAGAAGTGGAAAATATATAGACATTGATATAACCCTTGCTGTGATGTCTCCATCATTAAATTAGTATTTTTCATATTTTAACTTGATAAATATAACCTCCCCAAAATCACCACAGAAATGTGGCTGTGAGAGTTTAATTGAATAAATATAAAAAAAACTAAAATCCGTAGGATTGATGTAATATCATACCTACGGATTTTAAGGTTTTTAAGGCATATTTTATTAGAATGAACTTTTGCTTACTTTTCTTATAACGAATATGAAAATTTAGTTTTGTAATCTTTATTATCTAAGAACATTCAGGTAATGAATCTTAAGAAGATTGTGGAGATTTTTGTTTTCACTTAAGCCAGTATGCAGCATTTTAATAGAAGTTTTTTAATTACTAATGTTTTTTATATCAGTTCTTTTTTACTTAATACATATAAAACTATATAGCCTACAATAATAAAAATGATAGTGAAAATTGCTTTAAAGATTACGCTATTCATAGATCACCACCTGTGAAATTGTCCATTATAGAATAGTATATGCAGTATGGGAAAAAATATATACACAATACATATTAGGAGTTGATATGATTTGAAGACATTTATAGAAGTTATAGTTCAGACATTTTTAGCCTTTTTTGCAATATTATTTATTACTAGGCTATTAGGAAGACAGCAGGTGTCACAGCTGACATTTCATGAATACATAAATGGAATCACATTTGGCTCGATTGCTGGTGCTCTTGCCACAGATGTTGAGCAAAGAACTTGGCAGCATTTCGTAGGTCTTATTATATTTGGTGCACTTACTTTTTTGATATCTTATATAACTATGAAAAGCAGGACAATAAGTAAAGTTTTAGAAGGAGAACCAGTCGTGATAATACAAGAGGGAAAGATTCTTGAGAAAAATTTAAAAATTATAAGATATAATATGGATGAATTAAATGAACTTTTGAGAGAGGCTGGTTGCTTTTCACCTGATGATGTGGAATACGGACTTTTAGAGGCAAATGGAAAGCTAAGTATTATAAAAAAAGCAGATAAGAGGACAGTAACAGTAGGAGATTTAGGCTTAGTGACAAGTCCCGAGACAATACCTACAGAATTGATTATAGGAGGGCAAATAATATACGATAATTTAAGAAAGATGAAAATAGATGGAAAAACACTAATGAATAACCTTAAAAAGTACGGTGTAAATAAAGTAGATGAAGTAATGTATGCTACATTGGATAGTAACGGAAATTGGTACGTGGATAAGTTTGAAGATAATTTAAGCGAAAAACTTGATATGAGCGAAGATAATAAAAGAGTTTAATCAAAAAATGCTTGACAGAATATTGAAATAAAAATATAATATATTAAAATTACAAATAATGAATATATCTAAAGCGATGAGAGGACGAGTAGATTAGGAAACGGTCTAAAGAGAGGGATTGTCGTGGCTGGAAGCAATCCTAGACTAGTCTAATTGAAAACTACCCTTGAGTTGTATCTGAAACCAGTTAATGGGTAAGGATTTCCGTTGATTACGTTATAATCACAAGAGTGGAATTTTAATATTATTTAAAATTCTAATTAGGGTGGTACCGTGGGACATACAGCTCTCGCCCCTAGACATATCTAGGAGCGAGAGCTTTTAATTTTATATTCTACAATATCAAGAGGAGGTTATAAAAAAATGTCAAAGATAAATATTACACTACCAGATGGTTCAGTTAGACAATATGAAAGTGGAGTAAAAGTTATAGATATTGCAAAAAACATAAGTGAAGGACTTGCAAGAGTAGTTTTAGGCGCAGAAGTAAATGGAAACTTATTAGGATTAAATGATGAAATAACTGAGGATTCAAGCATAAAACTATTGAAATTTGAAGACGAAGGTGGACGTGAGATATTTAGACATACAAGTGCTCACATTTTAGCTCAAGCTGTAAAAAGACATTTCCCTGATGCAAAACTAGCTATAGGTCCTGCAATTAAAGATGGATTCTATTATGACATAGATGTGGACCATAAGTTTACACCAGAGGACCTAGAAATGTTAGAGAAAGAAATGCTTAAAATAGCACAGGAAGATTTAGAGATTAAGAAGTTTATACTTCCTAGAGATGAAGCATTAGAATTTGTGAAAAAAGCAAATGAAACATATAAAGTAGAGCTAATAGAAGACTTACCAGAAGACTCAGTAATTTCATTCTACCAGCAAGGGGAATTTGTGGATTTATGTAGAGGACCTCACCTACCAAGCACTAAAAAGGTAAAAGCTGTTAAGCTGACAAGCATAGCAGGAGCATACTGGAGAGGCGACGAAAAGAGACCTATGCTTCAGAGAATATATGGAACATCTTTTGAAAAGCAGAAAGACTTAGATGCATATTTAGAGTTCTTAGAAGAGGCAAAGAAAAGAGATCACAGAAAACTAGGTAAAGAGCTGGATTTATTCAGTATGCATGGAGAAGGACCAGGATTCCCATTCTTCCATCCAAAGGGAATGATACTATGGAATACTATACAAGATTTCTGGAGAAAAGAGCATGCTAAAAGAGGCTATGGAGAAGTGAAGACACCTCTTATACTAAATGAGCAGCTATGGCATCAATCAGGACACTGGGATCATTATAAAGAAAATATGTACTTTACAACAATTGATGAAGGACAGTATGCAATTAAGCCTATGAACTGTCCAGGAGCTATGCTGATATATAAATCTAAAATGTACAGCTATAGAGACCTACCACTTAGATTGGCTGAGTTAGGTCAGGTACACCGTCATGAGTTAGCAGGTGCATTACATGGTCTTATGAGAGTTAGAACATTTACTCAAGACGATGCTCATATATTCATGCTACCAGAACAGGTAAAACAAGAGCTTATAAATGTAATAGACCTAGCTGACTATATGTATCAAGTATTTGGATTCAAATATCATGTAGAGCTTTCCACTAGACCAGAGAACTCTATGGGAACTGAAGAACAATGGGAAAGAGCTACAAATAATCTAAAAGAAGCATTAGAAGAAAAAGGTATTGACTATATTATCAATGAAGGTGATGGAGCATTCTATGGTCCTAAGATAGATTTCCATCTAGAAGACAGTATAGGACGTACTTGGCAGTGTGCAACTATCCAATTAGACTTCCAAATGCCAGAAAGATTTGATTTAACATATGTAGGTCAAGACAACGAAAAGCACAGACCAGTTATGATTCACAGAACTATATTAGGAAGTATGGAAAGATTTATCGGAGTACTAATAGAGCACTATGCAGGAAAATTCCCTGTATGGCTTTCACCAGTGCAAGTAGATATATTACCGATATCAGATAAGTATAATGACTATGCTTATGGTGTTCAAAAGAGACTTCAAGAAAAAGGCGTAAGAGTTGAAGTAGATGCAAGAGCAGAAAAAATTGGATTTAAAATAAGAGAAGCTCAGCTTGCAAAAACTCCTTATATGCTAATAGTAGGGGAAAAGGAAGTAGAAAATGGCTTGGTATCTGTCAGAGTAAGAGACCAAGGAGATATTGGACAAATGGCAGTAGAAGAATTCATTGAAAGGATAGTTAAAGAAATAGAAGAAAAGGTAAAATAATTAAAATATATGTAAGTAAAAGCGGCCGAAAGGCCGTTTTTATATTTATGCAAAGCATTTAGAAATTTTGATTTTTATTTATGTTGAAATTATAGATATTTAAAGTATAATGAAGCCATTAAATTTGCATATGAGAATGGATTACACTAGGGCAATATTTGTGACCATACTCTATAGAATGATGAATGAGCCGCTTGTGAATCAGTTTAAATATTTTACTGATATAGATAATAGTGCTTATTATTCAGAAGCAGTAACTTGGGCTTATGAAAACCAAATTATAAAAGGCACAATCAGTACTGAGTTTGGACCAGACATCAGTATTACACGTGAACAGCTAGTCACTATTCTTTATAGGTATGCTGTGTATATGGGCTATGACGTAAGTACGACAACTAACATTTCAAGATATGAGGACAGCGATTTAGTTTCTGATTATGCAACTTCCGCTATGAAATGGGTAGTTGTTTTTTTCAGCAATAATCTCATATTTTGGATATATATTGTCTATATTTGAATTAAGTGATAAAATGTAATATATTTGTTATACATATAGGAAGAAACTCGTCAAAAAACACAGGGGAAGGATTGCTAAATGAACCTTATTATCTTATTTCAGGAAGATTTCATTACAGAAAATAAAGTGGTATTAAAAGATAGAAGATTAAGGCATGTATTAAATGTGCACAGAGCAAAAGTAGGAGATACTCTAAGAGTTGGGCTATTGAATGATAAAATGGGAAAGGGGCTAATCACAAAGCTTAATGAGAAAGAATTAGAGATGGAAGTAGAATTGACGGAAAAAAGTCCTGAACCTTTGAATGTACAATTAGTTCTAGCCTTGCCAAGGCCAAAAGCATTAAAAAGAATAATTCAAGATGTGACTACCATGGGAATAAAAAAAATATATGTTATAAAGACTTGGAGAGTTGAAAAAAGCTTTTGGAGTAGTCCAGTTTTAGAAGAAAAGAGCCTATTTGAAAATATGATATTAGGACTGGAGCAGGGCAAAGATACGATACTTCCAGAAATAGAAATAGTTAAGCTTTTTAAGCCTTTTGTAGAAGACCGCATACCAGACATTATTAAGGGTACAAGAGCCATAGTGGCACATCCAATTGCAGAAAAAGAATGTCCGAGGAACGTAAAAGAACCAATTACCTTAGCTATAGGACCAGAAGGAGGCTTTATACCCTATGAGATAGATATGCTGCAAAAACAGGGATTTGAAGTAGTTAGCTTAGGGGAGAGAATATTGAGAGTTGAGACAGCTATTCCAGTTATACTAGGTAGACTCTCATAAATTAATGAAAAATTTATTTAAGTACAAGCTATATTATTGCAAGGCTTTAAATATAATTGTATTATTGTAAATTATAGAAAAACAACAAAACATTTAATAAAAGCTATATATGAATTACTTCACATGGCACATGGAGGGAAAATAAAAATGAACAGTGTACTACATGTTGGACTAGATGTAGGTTCAACTACAGTAAAGTTGGTTATATTAGATGAAATGGCTAATATACTATACAAGAGATATTCAAGGCATTATTCAGACATAAAAAATACAGTTATATTAATGCTCGAAGATGCAAAATCAATTCTAGAAGGGAAAAAAATCACAATAATGATTACTGGTTCAGGAGGTCTTTCTATTTCTAAAAGACTAGGTGTTTCATTTATACAAGAAGTAATAGCTTGTACAACTACAATAGAAAGATATATTCCTCATACTGATGTTGCAATAGAATTAGGTGGAGAGGATGCAAAAATAACTTATTTTGGAGATACAATTGAACAGAGAATGAATGGAACATGTGCAGGAGGTACTGGAGCATTTATAGACCAAATGGCAGCTCTCCTACAGACAGATGCAGAAGGTTTAAATGAGCTTGCCAAAAAACATAAAACCATATATCCTGTAGCGTCTAGATGTGGTGTTTTTGCTAAAACAGATGTTCAGCCTCTGTTAAACGAAGGAGCAGCTAAAGAAGACATTGCAGCTTCAGTTTTGCAAGCAGTAGTAAACCAAACTATAAGTGGTTTAGCTCAAGGAAAGCCAATAAGAGGGAATGTGGCATTTCTAGGAGGACCTTTGTTTTTTATGTCTGAGCTTAGAAAAAGATTCATAGAGACTTTGAAGCTTGATGAGGAAAATGTTATATTTCCAAATGATTCTCAGTATTATGTAGCGTTGGGTGCTGCTTTATCTTCTGTAAAGGAAGAGCTTATTCCCTTTGAATGCCTATATGAAAGAATACCATATATAAATAAGATAGATGCTGACGAAGAGAATAAATTAACTCCTCTATTTGCTGATGAAGATGAATATAAAGAGTTTAAGGAAAGACATAGTAAGCATAAAGTCAAAAGAGTATCACTAGAAGAGTATAGCGGAAATGCTTTTTTAGGTATAGATGCAGGTTCAACTACAACTAAAATAGCTTTAATCGACGAAAATGGAGGATTATTATACTCCCATTATGGCAGCAACATGGGAAGTCCTTTAGAGTCTACTATGGAAGCATTAAAAGATTTGTATAGTAAATTAAATGATAGAACAAATATAGTAAATTCTGCGGTTACAGGGTATGGAGAAAGCTTAATAAAATCTGCTCTAAAGGTAGATATTGGAGAAATAGAAACAGTGGCACACTACAAAGCAGCAGAATTCTTCCTACCTGGAGTAGACTTTGTACTAGACATTGGCGGACAAGATATGAAAAGTTTAAAGATCCATGATGGTGTAATAGATTCTATTATGCTTAACGAAGCTTGCTCTTCTGGCTGTGGGTCATTTATAGAGACTTTTGCCAATTCATTGAATATGGATGTAAAGGATTTTGCAAAAGCAGGCCTAATGTCAAAAAGTCCAGTAGACTTAGGTACACGTTGTACAGTATTTATGAATTCTAAAGTAAAGCAGGCACAAAAAGAAGGAGCAGAAGTCAGTGATATATCAGCAGGTATATCTATATCAGTAATTAAAAATGCACTGTATAAAGTCATTAGACTTAGGAGTGTAGAAGATTTAGGAGAAAAGATAGTAGTTCAAGGCGGTACTTTCTACAACGATGCAGTTTTAAGGGCGATGGAGCTTATAATTGGTAAGGAAGTAGTAAGACCTGATATAGCAGGAATTATGGGAGCTTTTGGTGCGGCCTTAATTGCTAAGGAAAGGTATACTGAAGGGCATAAAACTGAGCTTTTGAAAAAGGAAGAGTTAAAAAGTTTTACATTTGAAACAACCATGAGACGATGTGGATTGTGCGGAAATAATTGTCTATTAACAGTAAATCATTTTTCAGATGGACGTGAATTTATATCAGGAAATAGGTGTGAAAGAGGAGCAGGTATTGAAAAAGTCAAAAATGATATACCTAATCTTTATGAATATAAATACAACAGACTTTTTAGTTATAAACCATTAAAACCAGAGGAAGCTAAGAGAGGCACTATAGGTATACCTAGGGTTTTAAACATATATGAAGATTATCCTTTCTGGTTTACATTCTTCACAGAATTGGGATATAGAGTAGTGTTATCAGGACGTTCTTCAAAGAGTATTTATGAATTGGGAATGGAGACTATACCTTCTGAGTCAGTATGTTATCCAGCTAAAATGGTTCATGGACATGTAATGGATTTATTGAAAAAAGGAATAAGGAAGATTTTCTATCCTTGTATAGCTCATAATATACTAGAAGATGAAACAGCAGGTAATCACTATAATTGTCCTATAGTTACGTCTTATCCAGAAACTATAAATGCAAATATAGATGAGCTAAGGAAAGATGGAATTATATTTTATCATCCGTTTTTACCTTTAGATGATCCGAAAAGACTTAAAAAGAGAATATATGAAAAGCTAAGAAACGAAGGACTAAGCAGGAGTGAAGTATCTAATGCAGTTGATAAAGCATATATGGAACTAGAGAAATACAAATTAGACGTTAGGAAAAAAGGCGAAGAAGCAATTGAATATATAGAAAAAAATAATATTAAAGGCATATTACTGGCAGGCAGGCCATATCATATAGATCCTGAAATAAACCATGGTATACCAGAAATGATAAAGTCCTATGGATTTGCAGTAATTTCAGAAGATGCGGTTGCACATTTATCAAAAGTAGATAGGCCTACTAGAGTTGTTGACCAGTGGGTATATCATTCAAGAATGTATAGAGCAGCAACATATGTTGCTAAGAGAAAAGATATAGAGCTAGTTCAGTTGAATTCTTTTGGCTGTGGATTAGATGCTGTAACTACTGACCAAGTGAAAGAGATATTAGAACGATTTGGAAAAATTTATACAGTAATAAAGATAGACGAAATAAACAACCTTGGGGCTATTAGAATACGTATTCGTTCATTAATTGCAGCTATGCAAGAAAGAGAGAAAAGAAACTTTGAGCCTGTTGAACTTTACGGTGTTACAAGGCGAATAATATTTACAAAGGAAATGAGAAAAACTCATACCATATTATCTCCACAAATGTCGCCTATTCATTTTCAGTTTTTACAGGTCGGATTTAGAAAAGCAGGATATAATATTGAAATATTGCCATCAGTAGATAAGAAAGCTATTGATGAGGGACTAAAACATGTGCATAATGATGCTTGCTATCCTTCAATCATAACAGTGGGACAGATTATGGCTGCTTTAAAGTCTGGAAAATATGACTTAAATAATACATCAGTTATTATATCTCAAACTGGTGGAGGATGTAGGGCTACAAACTATATTGCATTTATTAGAAAAGCTTTGAAAGATGCTGGTATGGGACATGTGCCTGTAATTTCTCTAAATGCTATCGGACTTGAAAAAAACCCAGGCTTTAAAATAACTGTACCTATTTTAAATAGTCTGCTTATGGGTATAACATATGGAGACTTGTTAATGCGAGTATTATATAGAGTAAGGCCTTATGAAAAAGTACCAGGTTCAGCAAACAAGCTGTATGAATATTGGGTAGATAAGTGTATAAAAAGTTTAGAAAATGGAACTCGAAAGGATTTTATAAGAAATATATACAATATAGTAGAGGATTTTGACAATCTTGAAATCCATGAAGACATGATTAAGCCAAGGGTAGGAGTAGTAGGAGAGATATTAGTTAAATTTCATCCTACTGCTAATAATAATATAGTAGACATATTGGAGGCAGAAGGTGCAGAAGCTGTAGTTCCAGATTTAACTGACTTTTTCTTATACTCTGCATATAATAGTAAAACAAAATACAGAGAATTATCAGGATCATTTAAGGGCTCGCTGCTTGGCAGTTTATCAATAGAGGCAATAGATTACTATAGAAAAGATATGAAAAAAGCATTAGCAAAAAGTAAAAGATTTACTCCACCTATATCCATAGAAGAACTCGCAAGGGGTGCAGAAAAACACTTGTCTCTATGTAATCAAACTGGTGAAGGTTGGTTTTTAACTGCTGAAATGGTAGAGCTAATAAATAGTGGGGTACCTAATATAGTATGCCTACAGCCCTTTGCTTGCTTGCCAAATCATATTACAGGCAAGGGAATGATAAAAGAACTTAGAAGGGCTTATCCAGAGTCTAATATAGCTGCAATTGACTACGACCCAGGTGCAAGTGAAGTCAACCAACTCAATAGGATTAAGCTAATGCTGTCAGTGGCATTTAAAAATCTTCATAAAGAAATAGAAGAAAAAAAGCTCAAGGAAGAAGCAGCTTTAACACACTGATAAAAGCTTCTGTTGAAGCTTAATAGCTTCTTCTTTAGATAAAACAATAATAAGGCTAGAAACACAATTCTTTCTAGCCTTAAAATTTTATTTTGGCTTGCTAATAAACATTTCTACGATGATATTTCCATACTTGCTGCTCTCGTATACTCCTACTCCTATGTGAGTAAAATTAGAGTTTAATATGTTTTCTCTATGGCCCTGTGAATTCATTAATGCTTTATGGGCATTAGAAATAGAAGGATTACCTGCTAGGTTTTCACCAGCATATACATACTTAATTCCGAAGTTTCTGAGCATATCAAATGGACTTCCATAAGTAGGAGAATTATGACTAAAATAATTGTTATCTATCATGTCTTTTGCCTTAATTCTAGCTACCTTTGTGACTTCCATATCTATTGTTAGAGGTGAAAGATTTTTTTTAGCTCTTTCTTGATTAACTAATTCAATAATCTGCTGTTCTTCTGATGTAAGCCTAACTGCACCTTGCATTTGAGAATGCTGAAAATCTTCTACTACAGGTTCAACATCTTTTTCAGAAACTGCTCCTATCTTATTATTACTTAATCTTACAACATACCAGTCATCTGATTTTCCTATTGAATCGAGTATTGTGCCTTTATCAACTGTCTGTATTACATCAAATTCAGTTCCAGTACCACTTCTTATTTCACAATTGTCTACAGCCGTTTTTACATTTTTTATGGTATTAGTGCCATATATTGAAGATTGCATTTTAAGCATATCTTCATTATTTGGCCTTTGAGGCTGATTAGCACAAGAAACTGTTAGAAATACACAAAGTATAATAAGAGAGATTTTTCTTATCATTTAAAGCACCTCCAATTAATAATATTATTGGAGATTCTGCATTAATATATGATTAGCAAAAGATTCCTTACTTTATTTTTACATAGTATTGATGTAACTATAGTATAATGGAATATGCAAATTACAATACGAGATTATAAAAAAGAAGCTGTAGTTATGCTAAAAGCTAGATATGAAAAAGGATTATAGTTACTTAATAAGATACCTTAATATTCACGATGGATTTATCGAATATATATATGTGCCCATATGGAAAAGAGGTGAAGGAATGCTATTTAAAGGCTCAATTGAAGACAGAGTAGAAAAAGCAAAAAACGATCCAGAAGAAGCAAATAAACTCATAGAAGAATATAGGCCATTTATAGCAAGTACGATACAAAAAAGAACGGGACGATTTTTAGAATATGGTAAAGATGATGAACTCACTATAGGAATGATGGCATTTAAGGAGTCTATAGATTTCTTTGATAATAGTAAGGGAAAGTTTTTAAGCTTTGCAAAGCATGTAATAAATTTAAGAATGATAGATTACTATAGAAAGACAAAAAAAGAAAAAAATGAAGTTTCCTTAGAGTTAATAAATCAGCAGGAAGCTGAAAACACCTTAGACATAGCAGCAATTAGAGCAATAGAAGAGTATAAAAAAGAGAAGGATAATGAATCTAGAAAATTAGAAATACTTCAATACAAAAAAGAACTAGATGAATGGGGGATTCAATTTTCTGATTTAGTAAAAGTTTCACCTAAGCAAGACAAGCTTAGAGACATATATAAAGATGTGGCAAGACTGATAATAGAAAATGAAGAATTGTTAAATATTCTAATATCTACCAAAAGACTTCCTATAAAAGAAATAGAAAAGCTAACAGACCTACATCGGAAAAAGATTGAGAGAGGTCGAATATATATAATATCATTGATAATAGTCTTAATGGGAGACTATCCTTACTTAAAAGAATATATAAAATGGAGGTGAGTTTTTGAGAGGAGTAGTAGTTGAAAAAAATAAGAACGGACTCATATTGTTAACTAATGAAGGTCAGTTCATAAAGATAAGGAAGCATGTAAAGCCTGTAGAAATTGGACAAGAAATAGAAGTAGAAGATAATACTTTTTATAAAACAGAAGTATTGAAAAAAATAGTATCAATAGCGGCATCCCTATTATTTTTATTAGGTGGACTTGGAGTATTTAGCTATAATACAGTTTATGGTTATGTAGACATAGATATAAATCCAAGCATAGAGCTTTCATATAATCTATATAAGAGAGTGATTAAAATTGAATCACTTAATGATGACGGTAAGAATCTTTTGGAAGGTGTTAAGGGCTATAAAAATAAACCTGTAGAAGATGTAATAAATAAGGTTATAGACAATGCTATAAAAGAAAATTATATAAGCGACAGAGGAGAGAATACTGTTTTAGTTACCATAACAGAAGATAAAAATAATATAGACCATAATAAGATATTAGAAAAAGTAGATACTCATCTAAAGAATTCATCAATTGAAGCTGAAGTAATAGTTATGAAAAGCGATAAAGAATCACGTGAAGCTGCAAAGAAAAATAGTCTGTCTCCGGGAAAAGCTAAACTAATAGAAAAGGCAGTAGATTTAAAGGAAGATATTAACCCAGAAGAGATAAAAGATAAATCGGTTAAAGAGATAATAAATATCATAAATGAAGCTAAAAAGTATGAAAAAAAACAGAAAAATACTGATGTGCAAGAGGAAAAAGAAAATAAAGATGAAGAAAAGATTATAGAAAAGGAAAATAGAAGAATTGAAGAAAAAACGAGAAAGTCTCATAAATCAAATGACAAAAAAATCCTTACTAATGAAAACAAAGATCACAAGACTATTCATGGTAATAAAAAATTAGAACATAATAATAAAGATAAGGATGTTAAAAGTGAAGAACAATATAATAGCAGATTTAAAGATAATGTAAATAAAGCCAATAAAAATATAGTTGATAAAAAACATAAATATAATTACCGTAATGAAGACAACGATGATGACAATGACGATGATGATTCTTACGATTATAAAAAATTAAAAAAGAACGATAATAAAAAATTGAACTTAATTATTAATCAAAAAAATAACAGAAAGAACAGTCAAAATGCTAATGATAAAAACAAAAAATAGTATCATAAAACCTAAGCCCTTGCATAAAGCTAGGGCTTTTCTCATGTTGCTATATAGAACTGTATTATGTTTTTTTCTATAGTAATGAAAGTATAAATAAAAGTACTACAATAAAGATAGCAATTGCAATAACACTATACAATACCTTTTTTCTTATGAAAAAAATCTTAGCCATAATATCACCCCTTATGGAAATTATAGACTAGGGCACAGTTTTCCATATTATAATCTATTTACAAAAATAAAGATATATTCATAAATCGTACAAATAAATTACTTTTTAGCAGCAAAACCTTAAGATTCAATGTAAATTTTTAACCTAAATTCTTCAATATAATATTTTTTTAAATTTAAGAAATATTATGGTATATATTAACAGCATAAGGCAATTATATTAATAAGTCTATAAACCGTAATAGGGGGATTGTAAATGGGTATTAAAATAATTACAGATAGCGCCAGTGATATACCATTAGAATTAGTAAAAAAAATGGGAATAGATGTATTGCCTTTATCAGTTTTTTTAGGAAATATAGAATACAAAGATGGAGAAACAATAAAACCTAAAGAACTTTATGACAACATGAGAGCAGGTAAAGTATACAAGACATCACAAGTATCTCCTCAAGCTTTTAAAGACAGATTTAGAGAATATGCTGAGAAGAATGAAGCATGTATATATCTAGCCTTTTCTTCTGAATTGTCTGGTACATATCAATCTTCTCTAATAGCAAAGAAAGAAATATTAGAAGAATATCCTAATTTTGATATAACTATAATAGATACAAAATGTGCTTCAGGAGGACTTGGATTAGTTGTACTAAAGGCAGCACAAATGGCTGCAGAGGGGGCATCAAAAGAAGATATAGTGAAGATGTCAGAATTTAATTCTAAACATATGGAGCACATATTTACAGTCGACGATTTAGAGTATCTCTATAGAGGTGGAAGAGTAAGTGGAACAGCAGCCTTTATAGGGTCAATGCTAAACATAAAACCAGTACTACACGTGGAAGAAGGCAGATTAGTTCCATTAGAAAAAGTTAGAGGAAGAAGTAAAGTTTTGAAGAGGATGATAGAAATAATGGAGGCAAGAGGAGTTAATTTGGAAGACCAGACTATAGGCATAACTCATGGAGATGATATTGATATAGCTATGAAAGCTAAAGAAATGATAGAGGAAAGATTTGGCTCCAAAGATTTTGTGATAGGAGATGTAGGATGTGCTGTAGGAGCTCATTCAGGTCCAGGTACATTAGCTATATTTTTCTTAAATGAAATAAAGTAGAAATTTATCTAAAAAGTTAGATAAGAAAAGCATATAAAAAATCTAAAATTTATTAGGTGTATAAAAATTTACAGGAGATTGAATATTTGCTATATTATAAAGCCAAGAAATAAGGTTTGGGTTCTATAAAAATAGACTCAGCCTTTTTTTGTTTTAAATTAATAATAGTAAATAATAATAGAATATTAAGTAATTGTAAAAACTAAACAAAAGATAAAATTTGGAGGGATTTCGTTGGATATTATTAATAGTATAAATGATGTCCTGTGGGGACCGTTTATGATGGTTCTTTTATTAGGAACAGGTTTAATGTATACAGTGAGATTAAAGTTCATACAAGTAGCTAAACTTGGAACAGCTATCAGGCAGATTTTTGGGAAAAAAGAAGGCGATTCTGATGCAGCAGGATTATCACCATATCAATCTCTCACTACTGCTATAGCAGCACAGGTAGGAACAGGAAACTTAGCGGGAGTAGCTACAGCTATTGCATCTGGTGGACCGGGAGCAGTTTTTTGGATGTGGCTCAGTGCTTTTCTAGGTATGGGAACCATATTTGCTGAGGCAGTATTGGCTCAGTTGTTTAATGAAGAAAGAGATGGAGTTCTTACAGGAGGCCCTGCATATTACATAAGTAAAGGATTAAAGAGCAAGTTTTTAGCAGGCTTTTTTGCTATATCAATTATAATTGCATTAGGTATAACTGGGAATATTGTGCAGTCAAATTCTATAGCTACGGCCATTAAAAATGCAGTTCCTCAAATACCATCAATAGTAATTGGAATAGTAGTTGCAGTATTAGCAGGTATGATTTTCATAGGGGGAATTAGCAGAATAGGTTCCTTTACTGAAAAAATAGTTCCTATAATGGCAGTTCTGTATATACTAGGAGGGATAGTAATAGTAGTGTTTAATATAGACATGTTGCTTCCTGCATTAAAAATGATATTCTATGGAGCATTTAATCCGAGGGCTGCTACGGGTGGATTAATAGGTGCTACTATAAAAGACAGTATTAGATATGGTATAGCTAGAGGTCTTTTTTCAAATGAAGCAGGTATGGGTTCTACACCGCATGCCCATGCAGTAGCAAAAGTTGACCATCCAGTCTCTCAAGGGTTAGTTTCAATGATAGGTGTAATTGTAGATACAGGTATAGTTTGTACAATAACTGCACTAGTTATAATAATGACAGGGGCTTTAGGAACAGGTCTTACAGGACCTGAATTGACACAGGAAGGATTTAGACTTGGACTGAGCAGTATAACAGCAAACTTCGGAATACAATTTATAGCTGTAACTCTATTTTTCTTTGCATTTTCAACTATAGTAGGATGGTATTTCTTTGGAGAACAAAATGTTATATACTTATTTGGAAGCAGAGGAGTACTTATTTATAGAGTATTAGTTTTGGCTGGTATTATTATAGGTTCACTCCTCGAAGTAGAGCTTGTATGGAGTTTAGCAGACATGTTTAATGCACTCATGGTTATTCCAAACCTTATTGCTTTAATCGGCTTATCATCTCTAGTAGTTAAATCAACAAAAGATTTTAATGAAAAATATGAAAAAAAGTAAGTTATAGAGATAATTAAAGAAATTTTCTGCTCAACTATTCTGAAAAAAGTATTTGTTGTATAACATATTTTAATTATCTAATTATTAATATTATATATTTTGTTAGTTAAGCAAAATATGGTACAATATGACTACTAGGTCTTATATACAAGAGGGGGGAGATTGAATGCCTAAAGCTACATTCTTTAATCTGTCTAAGGAAAAGGCAGATAGAATAATTGAAATAGCAATAGAGGAGTTTAAAGAACATTCTTATGAAAATGCCAGTATCAATAGGATTGTAGAAGGCGCAGAAATATCAAAAGGAAGCTTTTATCAGTATTTTGAAGATAAGAAAGATTTATATAAGTACATATTAGAAAAAGCAGAGAAAAAAAGAAACAAATATTTATTAGATTCTATTAAAGAGGAAAATTATTTAAGCTTTTTTGATTCATTGGAAAAATTGTTTGTTGCAGAGGCTAAGTTTGCAATAGAACAGCCGGAGCTTTCTATGATAGTTTTAGATTTTATAAAGAATTCTGATATTACTTTTAAAAAAGAAATATTAGAAGATGGTTTATGTACAAATAGAATTTTTAAAGAACTTTTATTAGAGGGCATAGATAATAAGGACATAGATGAAGATATTGATATTGAATTAAATATTTTTTTTCTTGCATCAATATATGCTTCTGTATTAGAATATCATATATATCGAGTTAATTTTGACTGCGAAAAAACTATCAAATACATAAATAATATTATAAAATTTCTGAAAAATGGCGCTAAATCAAAGAAAAAAAGCATAAGAAATATCGAAGATAGATTTTACTAAAGTGAAGGGGAGATTGTATGCTTGTTGGGGAAAAAGTAAAATTACGAGGATTAAAGATGGAAGATGTAGAGATCGCCTACAGGTATATGTGTGACCCTGAAGTCCTATTGAATTTAAGCCCTGGTATACCATATCCTATGACTCTGGAAAGAGAGAAACAGTGGTTTGAAAGTCAAATAGCTATGAAGGATACATATAATTTTGCTATAGAAGATATAAAAACTGGTCTCTACATAGGAGGATGCGGAATAAATAAAATTGATTGGAAAAACAGAGTTGCAACAGTAGGCATATATATAGGTGATAAAGATTTTAGAGGAAAAGGCTATGGGACAGAAGCTATGAAGCTTCTAATTGAATTCATATTTAGTGAGATGAATATTAACAGAATTCAGCTTTTTGTATTTTCTTTCAATGAAAGGGCTATAAAATCATATAAAAAGAATGGTTTTGTAGAAGAGGGTAGATTAAAACAATCAATTTTTAGAAATGGAAAATATTACGATGAAATAATAATGGGATTACTAAAAGAAGATTATTATAAGAACAAACGAGATTAATTGCTTTAGTGAATTTGCATTTTTATATTGAAATTATTAAGGAAATGTAATATAATAACTTAAAAGAGGTAATATTTACCTGAACTAAAATGTATCAGAATTTATTGACTATTCAATAAAAGTGTTATATCATATATTTACTTGTACTTATATACTTAAAAAATCAAATTTCGCATTTTTTGTAAGTAATATAACTTGATATTAACAGAAGAGCATTGAAAATATAAATTTCTACAATAGCCCCTTAGACCATTTGAAAAATGCGTTGAATTTTTTTTGAGTTTATATTAGAATATAAAAGAGCTTACAAACTTACCATTAAAAAGTATATATGTCTATATTAGGCAACATAATTTTTAATTGTTCAGAATAGTAATTATATAAATAAAAAGCAATAATCTATTGGTCTGGATTCTTATATAAAGTGAGACAAACATATATAATATTAGCTTTTAAAAGAGATATGATATTTATCATATCTACTTTTAAAATAAATAATAATTAAATAAATATAATAACTAATTAAGGGGGAAGAAAAAAGAATGAAGAAGAAAAGTCTAATTCTATTGTTAGTGTTGACACTGGTACTTTCAACATTTTTAGCTGGTTGTGCTAAAAAAGAAGAGCCAGTTGACCAACCAGTTGAAACTGAAAATCCAGCTGACACAACATCTGAACCTGAAGAGCCAACAGAGCCTACAGGGAAAATTACAATTGGTAACACTACTGAATTGTCTGGAGACTGGGTACCATATTGGACAAACAATGCAGCAGACTATGACATTTATCAAATGATCACTGGTTATAGTACTGTTGATATGACATTTGGTGGCGAGTATGTAATTAATGAAACTGTAGTAGAAAAATATGATGTTACAGAAAATGAAGATGGTTCTAAAACTTACACTTGGACTATAAAAGATGGTCTTACATATGCTGATGGTAGTCCAATTACAGCTTTTGACTATGTATCATCAGTTATGCTATGGTCATCACCTCAAGTTCAAGCAACTGGCGCAAAAGCAAGCTATGGTTATGATTTATTAGGATATAATGATTTTAATAAAGGTACAACTAAAGTATTCAAAGGCGTTAGATTAATTGATGATAAGACTTTCTCAGTTACTATTAATCCAGAAAGACTTCCATATTTCTATGAGTTAGTTATGGTAAGTGTTGGACCTACTAAATTATCATACTGGACTGATGATACAGTTACTATAAAAGATGACGGAGAAGGATGCTACTTCTCAGATAACTTTACTACAGAAGCTTATCAAGAAAGATGGAACGTAGCTAGATATGGAGTAGAAGATTTCCCTTGCAGTGGACCTTATAAGCTAGTTTCTTATGATGAATCAGCTAAGACTGCAGTTCTAGAAGTAAATGATAAATTCTTAGGAGACTATGCTGGTCAAAAACCAAGAATTAAAACTATAGTTTATAAGAAAGTTAACCAAGAAACATCTCTTGATGAGTTAGCAACAGGACAAGTAGACTTGCTATCAGGTATGGCAAGTGGAGATGAAATAAATGCAGGTCTTGACCTAGTAGATAAGGGCGGATTTGCTTATACTGCTTATCCACGTTCTGGTTATGGTAAGCTAGTATTCCAATGTGACTTTGGACCAACTCAATTCGTAGAAGTTCGTCAAGCAATTGCTCACCTAATAGACAGAAATGACTTTGCTAAAGCATTTACAGGTGGATTTGGTACAGTAGTAAATGGACCTTATGGAGAATCAATGTGGTTCTATCAAGAAAGCAAGAGTGAATTAAATAGCAAATTAAATCAATATCCATATAGTTTAGAAAAAGCAGTTGAACTACTAGAAAAAGCAGGATTTACACTAGATGCTAATGGAAATCCATATCAAAGTGGTATCCGTTATAAGAGAATGGATGATGGTACTTTAATGCCACTTATCATTGAGTGGGCTTCTACAGAGCAAAATGCTGTATCTGACTTACTAGTAGTAAAACTACAAGAAAATCCAGACGTTGCTGCAGCAGGTATACAAATTAACCAAACTGTTATGACATTTACAGAATTACTAAACTACTTGTATCGTGATAGTTCTGTTGATGCTAAATATGGAGTTCCTACTTATGGAATGTTTAACTTAGCAACAAACTTCACACCAGCTTATGACTTATCTACAACATATACAACTGATCCAGATATGGTTAAAGCTGGATACAATAACAACTATCTATTAGATGAAAAGCTAGAAAGCTTAGCTAAAGCAATGGTTCTAACAGAACCAACAGATAGAGATGGATTCAAGCAAAAATTCGTTGAATTCGTAGCTAGATGGAATGAATTATTACCTGATATACCACTTTATTCAAATATGTATCACGACTTCTACAATGAAAAACTTAAGAATTACAACATTAACTCACTAGTTGATATAAGTCAAGCACTTCTTTACGCATATGTAACTGAATAATAGTTTAAGACATAATATAGTTTCTTAAACATAGAAATAGGGTATGTAAATACCCTATTTCTACTTAAAAGTAATTATTTCGAAAAATTAATCATTTTGTCGAGAATAATACAAAAAAGCAAAAAAATATTAAAAAAATTAATATATTGTATTTAAAACTATAAAAATTTGAATAAGGCAGGTAATAAAATGGTAAAATACACACTTAAAAGAATTTTGTATATGTTATTTGTGTTTGCGATCATGACTGTTGTACTATTCTCCTTGTACGAAATGATACCAGGTGACCCTGCTAGAGCAGAAGTAGAAGCTTTAAAAGATAAGTTAAAGCCAGATGAATATCAGCGTGCGTACGAACTTGCAAGGGAAAGACTTGGTTTAAATAAACCTGCATATGTAAGATATTTTGAATATGTAAAGGGTTTATTAAAAGGAGACCTTGGAGATTCTAGAGTACACAAGCAGCCTGTTACTAAGGTAATTTCTACACCTTTAAAGGTGACAATATTTATAAATATATTTAACGTACTTATTGGACTAGCTATTACTATTCCTTTAGGAATTATTTGTGCAGTAAAGAAAAATTCGACCTTTGATAAAGTTGTACAAGTATTGACAATAGTAGGATATAGTATTCCAGTATTCATATTCGCATTATTGTTCATTTATGCCTTTGCGGTAAAGCTTGGCTGGTTCCCAGTAAGTGGCATGAAAACACCTAACTTCACAGGAACTCAATGGGAAGTTATTAAAGATTATGCTAAGCACTTAGCATTACCTCTAATGGTTATGATAGTAGGTTCTCTTGGAGGAATGACAAGGTATGTACGTGCTGCAATGGTTGATGCTTTAAGTATGGACTACATTAAAACAGCAAGGGCAAAAGGATTAAAAGAAAGAGTAGTTGTATATTCACATGCTTGGAGAAATGCGCTTTTACCAGTTATCACTTTAATTATTGGTTGGTTTATGAGTGTATTCTATGGTTCATTGATCATTGAAAGAATGTTTAACCTAAATGGTTTAGGAAAACTACTTATAGATTCATTAAATAATCAAGACTATTATGTAGTTATGGGTATTCAACTATTATATGTTGTCATTGCTCTAACTAGCAACTTGTTATCTGATTTAAGCTATGGATTAGTAGACCCACGTGTAAGAGTAAATAAATAGGAGGAGGTATTTGAATGACTGTAAAGCAAGTTAATGAAGGTAAAAAAGACAATAAAAATAATAGAAGCTTCAGCCTCCTCTTTAAAAACCTTTTTGGCAATAAAAAGGAATTATCCATATTAGAAGAGGAGCAAGTTCAGAGTCCTTGGAGAACAGTTGTGAGAACTTTTAGAAGCAATAAAGTTGCTATGACTGGTCTCACCGTATTTTTATTGATTTTCATAACAGTTATGGTAGGGCCATTGATTAAGCCAGTTGATTTATCTTTCTCAGAAACTTCTCAACAGAATGTCGCTCCTGGTTTTGATTTAATGAAATTTCCTAAATCCTTAGATGGGAATGTGGCAGATATTTCAATAGGACCTACATTCTCAGTAGCAGCATCTAAAGATGGAAAACTTCATATATGGGGTAAAACAAGAGTAAGTAGTGTTATAGACGTTAAAAATTTACCTAAGGATGAAGCAACAGGAAAAACAATCAATATGGGAAAAATCGTAAAAGTTGCTGCTGGTTATGATCATGTGCTAGTGTTAAATGATCAAGGTGAGGTTTATGCTTGGGGGAATAATCGTCAGCAGCAATCAACTGTCCCAATGGAAGTAAAACAGCTTAAAAATATTAAAGACATATATGCAGGATACCAATGTTCAATTGCACTAACAGAAGATGGAAGAAGTATTTATTTTGGTAATCAAATGAATAATGACTATAATGCGTTCCATTCTTATCAAGGACAATTAGATAAATTGGCTGTTACAGCTGACGCAGTAGCTGGATTAACTAAAGATGGTAATGTAGTTTACCTCGGAACTCAGCAAAACAGTTATGCCAACATACCAGAAAATATGGGTAAGGTAGTAGATATAGCTGCTACTGCTTCAACAATAGCAGCAGTAAACGATGAAGGTAAAGTGTTTGTTTGGGGTAATGTATCTGTACAAAAAGGAGAAGGAAATATTCCAGAAACTTCAGAAAAGATAGTGAAAATTTATGGTGGAAGATACCACTACACTGCATTAACAGAAAACGGAAATGTAATAGCTTGGGGTGCAAATTATTATAATCAAGCTAATGTTCCTAAAGAAGTACAAAACGCTGATATAGAAGAAGTTTATACTGGATTCTATCAAAACTATGCAATTACTAAGGAAGGTAAAATACTTACTTGGGGATTAAAAGGATATTTGTGTGGTACTGATGACTTAGGTAGAGATATATTTACAAGATTACTTAATGGTGGACGTATGTCTATGACCATAGGTGCAGTTGCGGTAATTATTTCTACTACTATAGGAATAATAGTTGGATGTCTGTCAGGTTTCCTAGGCGGTGCAGTAGATACAGTTTTACAAAGAATTTCAGAAGTAGTAGCAGCATTGCCATTCTTGCCTTTTGCTATGATTCTATCTGCTTTAATAGGAAACTCTATGAGTTCATCACAAAGGATAGTACTGATTATGGTCATTTTAGGTTTACTATCTTGGACTGGATTACAAAGGTTAGTTCGTGCACAGGTTTTATCTGTTCGTGAACAAGAATATGTAATTGCCGCAAGGTCATTAGGTATTAAAAAATCACATATAATATTTAAGCATATATTACCAAACGTTATTTCTGTTATACTTGTAAATGCGACTCTAAATTTTGCAACTAGTATGTTAACTGAATCAAGTTTGTCATATTTAGGTTTTGGTGTACAAGCACCACATCCAACTTGGGGTAATATGCTTTACGGAGCAAACAATAGTATCGTTATCCAAAATTACTGGTGGAGATGGGTATTTGCTTCTATCGTATTAGGTATATGTGTTATTTGTATTAACCTAATAGGTGATGGCTTACGTGATGCAATTGACCCAAGATCTCAAGAACGTTAAGGGGGGGAGAATATATGGCACTATTAGAAATTAAAGACCTGCACACTTATTTTGAAACGAAAAGAGGAACAGTGAAAGCAGTAAATGGTGTATCCTATTCTGTCGAAGCTGGGAAGACCCTTGGCATTGTTGGAGAAAGTGGAAGTGGTAAGAGCGTTTCAGCAATGAGTATTATAAAGCTTCTTGATGGAAATGGTTATATACACAAAGGTGAAATTCTATTCAATGGAAGGAATTTAGTAAATGTACCTATTAATGAAATGTCAAAAATTAGGGGGAACGATATTTCTGTTATTTTCCAAGAGCCAATGACTTCCCTTAATCCTGTATTTACAATAGAAAAGCAAGTTTCAGAGCCATTTATTATACATCAGGGATTGAGCAAAAAGGAAGCTGCTAAAAAGGTTGTAGAGATGCTGTCTCTTGTAAAGATACCAAACCCTGAGGCAGTTGCTAAACAGTATCCTCACCAGCTTTCTGGTGGTATGAGGCAGCGTGTTATGATAGCAATGGCGCTTGCTTGTATACCAAAACTCTTAATTGCAGATGAGCCAACAACAGCACTAGATGTTACTATACAAGCTCAAATTCTTAAACTTATGAACGAATTGAAAGAAAAGATAGGGACTTCTATTTTGTTTATTACTCACGACTTAGGAGTTATTAATGAAATGGCAGATGATGTTGCAGTTATGTACTGTGGACAGGTAGTAGAAAAGGCACCTGTTAGAACTATATTTGGTAAGGATAGTCCATATTCTCACCCTTATACAGAAGGATTAATGTATTCTATCCCAAGACTTGATACACCTACAGGAGTTCGCCTCGAAGCAATACCAGGCGCAGTACCTCACCCATTGAATTTACCTAAGGGATGTAAGTTTGCTCCTAGATGTAAATATGCAACGGACAAGTGCCATGCTGAAGAACCACAATTAGAAACTATTGAACCTGGCCATCAAGTTCGCTGCTTCTATCCAAGGAAAGGGGTGAGATCCAATGGTTAAAAATGAAAAAGACAAAAAAGTATTGATTAGAATCCAAAACCTAAAACAATATTTTCCCGTTAAGAAAAAATCACCTTTTCAAAAAGAGCAGCTATACGTAAGAGCTAATGATGATATATCTTTAGATATTTATGAAGGAGAAACATTAGGTTTAGTTGGAGAAAGTGGTTGTGGTAAATCTACATTAGGGCGTAGCCTTTTACAGTTGTATGATCAAACAGATGGACGTACAATGTATTATGGTAGAAGTCTTGATGAGGTAGCACCAGTATATGTTTTAAATATACTAGACAATTTGGTATCTGAACGTAAAAGATTAAATGACCTCAGAGAAAAAGAAGAAGCTGCTCGTAAAGAGTATGAAAGATTACCTGAAGGTGATGAAAAATATAGAGCATTAGAGAAGTATCGTAATGCAGAAAAAGAAGCTAGAAATCTATTCCTTGATATAGTACAACTAACTGGTGGATTATTAGTAGCTGATGATCTAAAACCAGTATCAGAAATATTAGTTAAGGAATATGAAACTAGTATTAAAGCTAGAAAAATTAGAAACAAGATTAACGAAGAAAAAGTTGCATTAGAAGGAACTAAAGCACTGCTTAAAGAAAAAGGCAAAAGCGAATCTGAAATTAACAAGGAAATATCAAATGATTTAAATAAAATAAAGAACAGCGAAGATGAACTTGCAAAAATAGAAAAAGAACTAGAGTCTATACGTAAAGAAATCGAAAAGCTTAAGGACCAATATCGTCAGCATCCTGACTTTGAGAAGTATGAATCATATAAAGATGATGGAATCAATTTAGCTAAGTTAACTGAAGAGGAAATGAGGGTACTTAGAAAAGACTTACAGTTGATTTTCCAAGACCCATATTCTTCTTTAAATCCAAGGTTGACAGTAGGACAGATAATATCTGAGGGATTATACGCTCATAAGATGTTTTCAAGAAATGATCCAAAGATTCAAGATTATATCCTAGAAACTATGGAGAAGTGTGGATTAGCGCCATATTTCTTACACCGTTATCCACATCAATTCTCAGGTGGTCAAAGACAGCGTATAGGAATAGCACGTTCAGTAGCATTACAACCTAAGTTTATAGTATGTGACGAGGCTGTATCAGCTCTAGACGTTTCTATTCAATCACAGATTATTAACTTACTATTAGACTTAAAAGAGCAGGAAGATTTAACTTACTTGTTTATTTCACACGACCTAAGTGTTATTAAATACATTAGCGATAGAGTAGGAGTTATGTATTTAGGAAATATAGTAGAGTTAGCAGATACTGGGCAGCTTTTTGCACACCCACTGCACCCTTATACTGAAGCATTGCTTTCTGCTATACCTACTACAGATGTTGATAAGAAGAAGAAGATCGATATTCTCGAAGGGGATATACCTAGCCCAATTAAACCTCCTTCAGGATGTAAGTTCCATACTAGGTGTAAATATGCTACTGATATATGTAAAAAGGTTGTGCCAGTATTTGAAGAAGTTAGACCAAACCATTTTGTAGCGTGCCACCACAAGCTTAATACTAAAGAAGAATAATAGAAAGGCTATGATGCTACATGTTATTGCAACGAAAAATTGATCGAGCTATGAATTGGCTGAAGGAAAAAAACAATCTAGAGAAAAGCAACAGCGAAGATTATTCAAATAAGCTTCCTGATGACAATTCAGATTTATATAGCTTCGATCCTAAAGCAGAATGGAAGGCACAAGAAGAAAATATTAAACTAGAAAAAGGAGATATTCCAGCCTTAATAATCTCTGCGCTAATAGTTTTTGGTCCAATATTTCTAGTTTTAATTGGAATATTGATGTTTGTATTGCCAAAACTAAGTGATTTTTAAATATTACTACAGTCAACTGCTCAATGATAGTTTAAAAGTTGTTGCTTTTTATACTACCTTTTCTATGAGTGGTTGGCTGTTTTATTATAATTGTTTAAGTATATATGTTTAAAAATAAAACTTAGAATTTAAAGTTTAAAAAAGGTAGAGCGACTATTGTTTTAAAAATAAATTAATATTTTTAAAAATAGAGTTATATTCAACCAAAATCAATAAAAATTTCTATAGACAAATAAAAAATATAGTAGTATAATATCTTTTGTAGTCGATTTTAGATACTAATTTGCATCTTTAGCTCAGTTGGTAGAGCAACTGACTCTTAATCAGTGGGTCCAGGGTTCGAGTCCCTGAAGATGCACCAGTAAAATAGTGGCTTCCAGATGTTAATCTGGAAGCCTTTTTTATAGCCAATAGAAAAGCCTTAAATTCAAATAACGCCAAAAACTATAAACCCAAAATAATATGATAACGATAAGTTAAAAACTTTAGAAAGGTATGATAAAGTGTTTACTGAAAATTTGATTATAAAAAAGGTAGCTGTTCATATACTAGACAGCAATCTACAAATGCCAGTTTTATCAGAAGCTGAAAGCTATTTAAGTGATGATGTAGTAGAATTTGTTGGAAAGCATATTGAAAAGGCAATTAAGGATGACGACTTAAAGAGTGCAGAATTTATTGGAGAGGACAATAAAATAAAGTCAATCTGTATGGACATATCAATGGATAATAATCTGTTTTTGAAGGGGACTGCTAGTATGGCAGAAGAATTATTTAAAATTATGTACGAAAACCCAGAGATTCCTCCAGCAGATGTAATATTTATTCTTTTTAGTTTAGAAAATACAATACATCTTGCGATATTAAAGCTTAATTATAAGTATTCTTATATACATCATATTGAAGCAACGGAAAATGGAATTATAAACTCAATTATTAAGCAGAGAACAGCTTTACCATCTATAGGGCAAAGAATAGATGAATTTGCACTGATTAACTTGGAGGACTTATCTTTGAAAATTAGTGAAAAAAAATATACTGTTAATGGTGAGAAGATATATTACTTTTCATCTATGTTTTTGAAATGCTATAGTGAAGCATCTTTAAACGAAAAAGTAAAGCTATTCACAAAGGCAACTAAGAAATTTAGCGATACATATTTTGATGAAGATCCGATTATTCATGGAGAAATAAAAAAGGCTATAGTTGAAAGTATTGAAGAAAATGATGTAATAGATGTTGAGAAAGTAGCTAAGGCAGTATTTCTACAAAACCCACAGCTCAAGCAAGAATATATAGAGCACATAGAGAGAGCAGGGCTACATGAAAGAACTATTCCTATAGATAATGAAAAAATAATAGAAAAAAATTTTAGGAAACAGAAAATAAAGACTGATATTGGAGTGGAAATCAGTCTTCCTGTCGAATACTATGGCAACCGGGATAAGATAGAGTTTATTAGCAATCCAGATGGTACTATATCTATATTGATAAAGAATATAGGCAAAATAGTAAACAATAAGTAATATATTATATTAAGTTAAGAAATTAAGAAATACTATAGTTTAGGCAGTTTTCACCCCTCAGATTATTAAACTCATTTTAATACTGCATGATAAACTTAAAAGAGACTTTTCGACTGAGTTAGATGATAATTTGAGAATAAGTTATTTAGAGTACTCAAGTCTGAGGAGTCTCTGATTTTATATCAACTCTATATTATGGAGATTGTACCTAATAAAACTTTATAAACTCTGTTTTATAAAGCAAAAGTATGATATATTAATAGTAAAGAATAATTTTCTATTCTTATTACTTGAAAGGGGGCGTAGGTTTGGATTTTCAATTAACTCATAGTATGCTGTGGCTAATAGCAGCTGTAGCATTTGGCTTGATAGAACTAATCACACTAGGATTGGCTACAATATGGTTTGCAATAGGAGCACTATTTGCGTGGATCTTTGCATCATTTAACGCTCCATTAATAGTTCAAGTTTTGGTTTTTTTAATATCATCAGGAGTGCTTCTTTATTATACAAGGCCTATTGCACAGAAGGTACTTAAAGTAGGCCACACAAAAACAAATGTAGAGACTTTAAAAGGAAAAACTGCAGTAGTTATAAAAGAAATTAATAATCTCCAGGGAGAAGGACAAGTAAAGGTATCTGGGCAGATTTGGTCAGCTAAGTCCTTTAATGATGAAAAAATACCTGAAGATAGTATCGTAGAAATATTAGATATACAGGGAGTAAAGTTAGTTGTTAGACAAAAAAATAAAGGGGAGGAATCTTAATGGCAGGGGTTATAACGATTATAATTTTGGCTTTTATTGCACTTATACTGATAGTGACAAACATTAGAATAGTACCACAGGCGTATGCATTTGTAGTTGAGAGGTTAGGTGCATATCAAGAGACATGGGACGTAGGCTTACACATCAAAATACCACTAATTGATAGAGTAGCTAAGAAAGTATCTTTAAAAGAACAGGTAGCAGATTTTGCACCACAGCCAGTAATTACAAAGGATAATGTGACTATGCAAATAGATACAGTAGTATTTTTCCAAATAACTGACCCTAAATTATTTACTTATGGGGTAGAAAATCCAATTTCAGCAATTGAAAATCTATCAGCTACCACCTTGAGGAATATAATTGGTGACTTGGAATTAGATGAAACATTAACTAGCCGTGATACTATAAATACCAAAATGCGTTCTATATTAGATGAAGCTACTGACCCATGGGGAATAAAGGTAAACAGGGTTGAGTTGAAGAACATTATTCCACCTAAGGAAATCCAAGATGCTATGGAAAAGCAAATGAAGGCAGAAAGAGAGAGAAGAGAAGCCATACTAAAAGCAGAAGGAGAAAAGAAGTCTGCTATTTTAGTAGCTGAAGGAAAAAAAGAATCTGCAATTTTAGAAGCAGAGGCAGAAAAACAAGCCGCTATATTAAGAGCAGAAGCTAAGAAAGAAGCAGCTATTAGAGAAGCTGAAGGTCAAGCTGAAGCCATATTAAAGGTTCAACAAGCCACTGCTGAAGGTCTTAGAATGTTAAAAGAAGCAGGAGCTGATCAGTCTGTTATTGCACTAAAGAGCTTAGAATCTTTAGCTAAAATAGCAGATGGAAAAGCTACAAAGATTATAATACCTTCTGAAATACAAAGTTTAGCTGGGCTAGCTATGTCATTAAAGGAAATTGTAAATGATGAAAATAAATAAGAGAAACAAGGCACTGTCCCATAAACAGTGCCTATTTATTTAAGTGAAGTTTTTGTGAATTACTGTGAAATTTTTGATTCTTGGATTTTTTTAAAACTTAATGAGATAATTATGAAGGAGATAATAGTCTTTTCTAGAATTTTATCTAATAAATTATAGTTCTATGACATAAGAAATCATTGTTGAATATTAACAATTATTAATGTGATATAATCATAAATATCAAAGGGGGGTTATTATGGAAAGAATAAAAATATCACGTCTTGTAAAATCAGAGGACTTAAATCATCATGGTACATTATTTGCTGGTAGAATGGCTGAATGGTTTGTTGAGGCCTGCTTTATATGCGGAGCAAAAGAAACAGAAAGACCTGAAAATATAGTATGTGTGAATGTTCATGGATTTGCTTTTAAAGAACCAGCTAATAAGGGGGATATTGTTAATTTAGAAACTTACATTGTTAGAGCTGGAAAAACAAGCTTTACTGTTTATGGTAAAGTGACAAAAAACAATTTAAGCAAAGTAATTTGTGATGGATTTATTACATTCGTTTTTGTAGATGAAAATAATAATCCTATACCACATGGTATTGTATTAGATGAAACAGAGGATGAAGAAGAAAAAATGGCTAGAGAAAAAGCATTAAAGCTGAGATGAATTAGTTTGACTAGAGAAATCTAGTCATTTTTTATTCCTTGACTGAATTTTCCAAATGATTTTTGTCGATAATTTTTTGCAGATAAAATAGTAGATAAAATACTATAAGAGATCAATTTGAATTATTTAAGTGTAATAAATTTAAGTAAAGAAACGAAAAATTTTCTTTACACAGAACATATGTTCTGATATAATGTATTTGATAGAAAATATAAGGAGTGATAATATGATCGACTATGTCATCAATTACTCTTTTGAAAACCATAAGGCCATTGACATTATATATATGAAGGGAATCGAGATAACTAAAAGGAGAATAAAGGTTGTGAAAGTTGAAAATGATGTTATAAAAGCTGTTGATTTAAAAAAAGGTCAGATAAGAAGCTTTAAGAAGGATTTCATATTATCGGCTATGCCTACATCATCTTTAGCTCATATGGACATAAATGCAAGAATTTACAGACAGAATACCGTGAGTCATATTCATTAATATTTGAAACTTTTAAGAATTTTTTCCGTCTAATTATAAAGTATAATTGGGAGGAGCTTTTATATGCTTACAAAAAGAGAAAAAGAAATACTAAAGGCAATAATTGCTTCAATAGATAATAAAGGGCCAGTAAAAATAAAAATTAAAAAAGATAATATTTATGTTAAGTAGAATGAGTATTGTTGAAGCTTGTTTCTATTAGTATATACTAGAGTAAAAAAAGCTTAATGTAGAAAAAGAGATGTTTAAAAGACATCTCTTTTTCTATATTAAATAAGTCACTAGAATGTAAATTATAAAACTTAAGTTCTTTTACATATCTTAATATTTACCAAATCCTCTACCAGTTCCGCAAGTGCAGAAGATGATAACTAACAATATAAAGAAGAATAATAATTCACTTCCGTGACTGTAATCATAGTTATTGTTCCAATTATTTTCTACCATAATATGACCTCCTTAATTTTTTAATATTTACCAAATCCACAATTTTTGTCTTGGAAGAGGAAAATGATTATAAGGATTATGATAATCCACCAAATGATGTCTCCTCCACACCAGCCGCATCCTTGTTTACTAGTAGCTTCTGTCATTGCAGACCCTCCTTTATATTTGAATCAAATATCCATTTATTTATGCTGTTAATACATTATATGTAATGTAGATTTTTTGGTGAAAAAAAGAAGTTATGTTTTTTAAATAGCAGTGATTTAATAGTGAAGAAATAATATAATAGATAAAAGTGCATGAATTTTTTAGGAAATTAAATAACTAGTTGCTTTTTTTATATTAACAGAATATAATATTAGTATTTAACTTATGTAAAGGGGTGTTTTTTGTGGGTAACATAGCAGCATTTTTCGATATTGATGGTACACTTTATAGGAATTCGTTAATGATACAGCATTTTAAAAAGCTTATTAAGTATGAGGTCATAGATCCATATATTTGGCATAGTAGAGTTAAGCATACCTATGAAGAATGGGAAAAAAGATTTGGTGATTATGAAGTCTATTTAGAAGAATTGGCAGATGTATATCTTAAAGAATTAAAAGGAGTAAACAAGGCTAATATTGATTTTATAGCGAAACAAGTAATAAGTCTCAATGGGGATAAGGTTTATAAATATTCTAGAAGTAGAATTGAATGGCATAAGAAACAGAATCATAAAATTTTCTTTATATCTGGAAGTCCTGATTTTTTAGTGGAAAAAATGGCAGAAAAGTATGGAGTAACTGAATTCAGGGGAACAGTATATGTAGTAGATGAAGAAAATAACTTTACAGGGGAAATCATTAAAATGTGGGATTCAGATAATAAACAGAAGACGATAGATGAATTTGTAAAAAAATATGATGTAGATTTGGCAAATAGCTATGCTTATGGAGACACTCAGGGAGATTTGTCAATGCTTAAAATGGTAGGTAATCCTATAGCCATAAATCCTAATAGAAATTTATTTAATTCAATAAAGAATGATCCAGAGCTTTCTAAAAAAACTGAAATAATTGTTGAGAGAAAAGATATAGTATACAGATTAAATTCAAGTGTAGATATAATTAAAGGACTTTATGATTAATTATAATTATTTTTCTAATTCTTTAGACTTTACTGTAAATTCTAGTACTTTAATGGTTGTCTTAAATGATAAGTCTTTTATTTTTGTTTTTACAGTGATTCTTTTTTTAAACCTTAGCTTTAAAATTTTTATTTCCTTGTATTTATTAAGTTTAGCTTGACAAAAACCAATAATATGGTATATTATTTAATATTAATATTAACATTTATACAATTTAATATTTACAAGCTATGACGAGGAGAGTAGTAAAAGGAAGTAGTATACAGAGAGATAATCATTGGTGAGAGATTATCTACGAAGCCTTTTATGAAGATCACCTTTGAGCTTAATGCCTGAACTCATGTTGGAAAAGTTCTTTGAGTAAAATACAGAGATGAATTTTTTCTATAAGTAAGGCATTACGTATACATGCGTTAAATCTAATGAGTGATAGGAATATTTATATTTTCCTATAATTGGGGTGGTAACACGGTATATAATCGTCCCTAGGTTTTTGCAGCCTAGGGATTTTTTAATTATATTTGACTTTGCATAATGTGATGTTAAATTTTATCATTGAAAGTATATTGCTTAGTGCTTTTTAGTGATATTAAAATAATTTTTTTAATCTTACTATTTTTAATGGAAGGGTGAAAACATGCAAAAGTTTAAAGAGCTATCAAATCTATCTGTTTCAGAAAATGAAAAGAAAATATCAGAATTCTGGGACGAAATTGATATACTGACAAAAACAGTAGAAAATCGTAATGGGAATAAACCATTTATATTTTATGAAGGTCCTCCTACAGCTAATGGTAGACCTGGGATACACCATGTCATATCTAGGACGCTGAAGGACTCAGTATGCAGGTATATGACAATGAAGGGATATCAAGTAAAGAGAAAAGCTGGATGGGATACTCATGGACTTCCAGTAGAGATCGAAGTAGAAAAGCAGTTAAAGTTAAAGGATAAGCACGACATAGAAAACTATGGAATAGCTGAGTTTAACGAGAAATGTAGAGAATCAGTATTTACCTATGAAAGTCTCTGGAGAGAAATGACTAAGAGAATGGCCTATGAAATAGATTTAGATAATCCTTATATAACATTAGACAATAACTATATTGAAACTGTATGGTGGATACTAGACAAATTTTTTAAAGAAGGGCTAATTTATGAAGGTCATAAAATATTGCCATATTGTTCCAGATGTGGAACAGGATTAGCATCCCATGAAGTAGCACAGGGATATGAGGAAATAAAAACTAATACTGTAATAGTTAAATTTAAGAGGAAAGATGCTGATGAATATTTTCTAGTATGGACTACAACACCTTGGACATTAGCTTCAAATGTAGCACTTACAGTGAATCCAGATGCGACATATTTAAAAGTGAAATCAGAGGGAACAGTATATTATGTAGAAAAAAATCTATCTAAGAAGGTATTTGGAGATAAAGAATTCGAAGTGCTAGAAGAAATGAAAGGTAAGGATTTAGAATATATTGAATACGAGCAGTTAATGCCTTTTGTAAAGCCTGATAAGAAAGCATTTTTCGTAACTGTGGCAGATTATGTAACTACAGAAGATGGTACTGGTATAGTCCATACTGCTCCTGCATTTGGAGAAGATGACTATAATACAGGAAAAAGATACAATCTTCCAGTATTGCAGCCAGTAGATGAAGATGGGAAATATACTGATACTCCTTGGAAGGGCATGTTTGTCATGGATGCAGATGTTGAAATAATCAAATGGCTGCATGCTGAAGGAAAGTTATTTAAAAAAGAGAAGATATCACATAACTATCCACATTGTTGGAGATGTAAAACACCATTACTATATTATGCAAAGCCAAGCTGGTATATAGAAATGACAAAGCTTAAGGATCAGCTTATAGCAAACAACAAAACAGTAAAATGGTATCCAGACTTTGTAGGAGAAAAAAGATTTGGCAACTGGCTAGAAAATCTTAATGACTGGGCAATTTCTAGAAGCAGATATTGGGGTACTCCACTTAATATATGGAGATGTGAATGCGGCCATACTGAGAGTATAGGTTCAAGGAAGGAATTAGTTGAAAAAGCTATAGAAAATATAGATGAGAGTATAGAACTCCATCGACCATATGTAGATAATGTTCACATAAGATGTGAAAAATGCGGCAAGGCTATGACTAGAGTGCCAGATGTTATAGACTGCTGGTTTGACAGTGGTTCAATGCCTTTTGCACAACACCACTATCCATTTGAGAATAAGGAGAACTTCTTTGAAGAACTATTTCCAGCAGATTTCATATGTGAAGGTATAGATCAAACAAGAGGTTGGTTTTATTCATTATTAGCCATATCAACATTTATAGCAGGGAAGGCCCCATATAAGAGAGTGTTAGTAAATGACTTAATACTAGATAAAGAAGGCAAGAAAATGTCTAAGTCTAGAGGAAATACAGTAGACCCATTTGAGCTATTTGACAAATACGGTGCAGATGCTCTAAGATGGTATCTACTATATGTATCTCCAGCTTGGACACCAACTAAGTTTGACGAAGAGGGTTTAAAAGAAATTTTAAGTAAGTTTTTTGGAACAATAAAAAATGTATACAACTTCTTCACTTTATATGCTAATACTGATGGCATAAATCCAAAGGACTTCTATGTAGAAGTATCAAAGAGGGCAGAGCTGGATAGATGGATTATATCTAAATACAACAACTTATTAAAAGCTGTAGAAGAGGACATGGCAGAATTTGACCTAACAAAAGCTGTAAGAAAGATACAGGATTTTGTCAATGAAGATTTATCTAATTGGTATATAAGACGTTCTAGAAGACGCTTCTGGGAAACAGAATTAACAGAGGATAAAAAGGCTGTATATAATACAACTTATGAAGTATTAGTTGGACTATCTCAAATGATAGCACCATTTGCTCCGTATTTATCAGAAGAGATATATAAAAATCTAACTGGAGAACTATCTGTTCACTTAAGTGATTATCCTGTAGTAAATGAAGAGTATATAGACAACAAGATAGAGCACAAAATGGACCTTGTAAGAGATTTAGTAGGTCTTGGAAGAGCGGCTAGAGAATCTGTAAAGATTAAAGTTCGCCAACCAATACAGAAAGTTCTAATCGATGGAAAACATGAAGAAGAAATTTCAGATTTAGTTCCATTGATTAAGGAAGAGCTTAATGTTAAAGAAGTAGTATTTGCTAAGAATTTAAACGAGTACATGAACTTTAGCTTAAAGCCAAACTTCAGAATAGCAGGCCCAGCTCTTGGTCCTAAAATTAAAGATTTTGGGAAGGCACTTGCAGAGTTAGATGGTTCATTAGCAGCTCCAAAACTTGAAAATGGAGAAAGCATTGTATTAAATCTTGGTGGCGAAGACTTTGAGGTTACAAAGGATCTAGTAACTATTACAATAACTGCAAAGGAAGGCTTTACAGTAGCCATGGAAAATAACCTCTTTGTGATAATAGATACAACACTAACTGAGGATTTAATCAATGAAGGCTTCGCAAGAGAGTTCATCTCTAAAGTACAGCAAATGAGAAAGAACAATGGCTATGAAATGATGGATAGAATAGAAATCTACTATGACGGTGATGATGAAATAGCTAAGGCTGTCAATATTTATGAAGAGTATATTAAAAATGAAACCTTAGCAGTAAGCATAGTAAGAGTTAAAGATGATAGTTTTGAAAAGCACAACTTAAATGACCATGAAACTGGTCTAAAGCTTGAGAAAATTCAATAGAATACAGTAAATAAAAAACAGGCTCCAAAACTGATAGGTCTACTTATTGTTTAAGGATTTTATCCTTATAAACACCTTAATAATAGGCTTCATCAGTTTAAATAGGGAGCCTGTTTTTAATTTGCATCCTTATATTTTATCAACTAATTACAATAAATGCGTAAGATTACGTGACTTTATTTGTATATTAATAATAAAGGTGATTTTAAAAAATAGTAGAATTTTATTGTAAAATCAAATATTTTTTTAACCTACCTATATATACAATTTATAAAAAGTTATACATTTCTATTTGCTGCAACATCTTTGAAATCATCCAATTATTGCTTAATTTTGCTAATTTTTCTGCCGATATATTTCATGTAAAGTAATTTGAAAAAAACATAATGAATTGTGTAAGTTTTAGTTAAAAGGGGGACTAAGTAAATGTTTAAGCAGGAAAGAGCCTTTTACTTAGCTTTGCTGTCAAATTTGTTTTTGAATGGAATATTGATTATTTATATGAGCAACTTTAATGTAAATATCATAGTAAGGACAGTAGTGCCTTCAATAATTATGTTAGCCATTTGGGCGCTGTATGTGCTGTTTAAGGGCAAAGACACTGTGTTAATTAGCGAAATGAAAAGAGTTTTAAATGAATATTCTAGAGGCAATTTTCTTGCAGAATTCAATGCTAGCTCAAAAGCCCCCAATCAAGTAGAAATAAAGCAAATTATTGATGAACTCCGAGCACACATGCAGATTTGGCTTTACAATGTTTTATATTCCAGAGTAGAAATTGATGATTATGCAAAATTACTTCAAAGAAATGCAAATACTACCTTAGAAAACATAAAAGAAATATCTAATGCTATAAATAACATAAGCTCAAGTTCTTCTAAGGCTGCAGAGGATACAACAGAAAATGCTGCAATAGCAGAAGAACTTTTAAGCTCAAATACTGAAATCAATGAAAATGCTATAAAATTTAGTGTAGTTACTCAAGAGTCTGCTGATAGAATCATTAAGGATACTGGAGAAATAGAGAAGACTTTAGAAGACTTTGCCAAAATCGAAAATATAATGGAAAACGTTTCTAAGGAAATAGAAAAGCTTAAAAACCACTTAAGTTCAATTTTCAATATGAGTGATATGATTTCTGAAATGGCAGAACAGACAAATTTATTGTCATTAAATGCATCTATAGAGGCTGCTAGAGCTGGTGAAGCTGGAAGAGGCTTCTCTGTTGTTGCAGAGGAAATAAAGAAGCTTGCAGAGCAAAGTGCAAGAACTACTACTGAAATAAAGGATAACGTTTCTCTAATAAATTTGAGCATAAATAAAGTCATAGAAAAAATAGATGAAGGTATGGAGAAGTCGTTAGAAATTATAGAGAAAAGTGGAAGGGCTAGCAAAAACCTAAATGGAATAGTGGTTAAAATCAATGAAATGGCAGATTTTATAAACAACATTTCTAAAAACATGGAAGAACAGAACAAAGCAACTGAATCTTTGGCTAAAAATATTGAAAATGCAGCAGGATTTATAGGTAATTTAAATAAGACTATTGAAGAAATAGACAATAACATATCTAATCAAGTTCAAATGGAACAAGAAAGCATGAAAACATCTAATAGAATTGCTGAAGCAGCTAATAGATTCAGAGAATTTACTGAGGTCTTTGAAGCAGAAATAAATAAAGAATTAATAGCAGCTTGTGAAAAGATTGCTGACCTTGAGGCTAAAGGACTTATAGATAATACGTTTCTTCAAGAATTATCAGAAAAAACTGGCATATCTGAATTTTATATAACTGATTCTCAAGGAGTAACTGAATATTGCAATAATCCTATTGGAATAGGTTTTAGATTCAGTGATGACCCATCTACTCAGGCCTACGATTTCTATAAAATACTATTAGATCCAGAGTTAAAAGTATGTCAGGAGTTGAAAATTAGAGATATAGACGGCAAGTATTTTAAATTTGCAGGAGTTTCAAAGAAAGGTAAAAGGGGTATTATTCAAGTAGGATTACATATAGATGATTTACTAAAATTCAGAGGTCAATATGCTTTGGGAGAATATGATTAAAACTAATTATGAAAAATTACCAAAAAAAATTTTTAAAGTTCATTATATTTATAAAATTTCGACAATTGTATTCATGATATACTGATATAGAGGAAGTAAAAACGTTTTCATGGAAATAACATCTTAAAATTTATATGATAAAAATTATATCTTTCAAATAATTTTGGAGGTGAAACAATGAAGTCTTTTGAATATTTTAAGCCACAAACCCTTAAAGAGGCTAGTGAATTACTTGTAACCCATGGTCCAAATGCTCACATACTTAATGGCGGTACGGACTTAGTTGTACGAATGAGAGATAGAGTAACTGTTCCAGATGCAGTTGTAGATATTAAAGGAATTAAGGAACTTCATAAGATAAATTACGATGAAAATGAAGGACTTTTTGTAGGTGCTTGCGTTAAGTTGAGTGATATGGTTCACAACAGAGCAGTTGCTGAGAATTATAGCTTTCTAGCAGATGCAGCTGAATCTGTAGGATCAGGTCAAGTTAGAAATCTTGCTACTATGGTGGGGAACAATTGCAATGCTTCACCACTAGCAGATACTGCAACTCCACTTCTAGTATTAGATGCTGTAGTATGCATTTATGGACCTAATGGTGAAAAGGAAGTATCAATCCATGATTTCTTCAAAGGTGTAAGGAAAACTTGCCTAGAGCTTGGAGAAATAGTGACTGGTATAAAAATACCTGCTTATAAGGACTTAAAGGGAGTATTTATGAAGAACTCTAGAAGAAAAGATGTAGACTTATCTACAGTATGTACAAGTGTAGCCAAAATAGGAAATGAAATCAGGATAGCTATGGGAGCAGTAGCACCAACCCCAATAAGAGCTAGGGAAGCGGAAAAATTTGCTAATGAAAAAGGGCTTACAGATGAAACTATAGAAAAAATCGCAGAAATTGCAGCATCAGAATGTAAACCTATTGATGACGTAAGAGCATCTAAAGAATATAGGATTGAAATGGTTAGAGTAATGATTCGCAGAAGTCTTGAACAGCTAAGAGGCTAGTAGGAGGTGAAGGTCTATGAAATATAAAATTAGTTTTACATTGAACCATGAAAAGGTTGAGCATGAGGTTGAGCCTAATAAGACTCTTCTAAAAATGTTAAGAGAAGACTTTGACCTTACTGGAGCAAAAGAAGGCTGCGGCCAAGGTGAATGTGGTGCTTGTACTGTATTATTAGATGGTAAGCCAGTAAATTCTTGTCTTGTATTAGCAGTAGATGCAGATGGTAGAGATATACTTACAATTGAAGGATTAGCAAATGGAAACCAATTAGATAAATTACAAGCTTCATTTATTAAGCATGGAGCATTACAATGTGGATATTGTACTCCTGGAATGATAATGGCAGCAAAAGGATTGCTTAACGAGAATCCTCATCCAACAGAGGAAGAAATTAAAAAAGCTATTAGTGGAAATCTTTGTAGATGTACTGGATACAAAAAAATAGTAGAAGCAATCATGGCTGTAGCAGAAGAATAGGAATATTTATTTGAAGGGAGGTCTAGTATTATGAAATATGTAGGTCAAAGAATAGAAAGAGTAGACGGTATCAAGAAGGTAACTGGGGATTTGAAGTATACTGACGACTTAAAAATGCCTGGTATGCTTTATGCAGCAGTTAAAAGAAGTCCATATCCCCATGCTAAGATACTAAATATAGATATAAGCAAAGCAGAGAAATTACCTGGTGTAAAGGCAATTACTACTGGAAAGGACTTTCCTAAGAGAGTAGGACTTTATCTAGCAGATAAAACATTTCTTGCAGTAGATAAAGTTAGATATAGAGGAGAGGCTGTGGCAGCAGTTGCAGCTGAAACTTTAGAGATAGCTGAAGAGGCAGTTAGACTCATAGAGGTTGAATATGAAGAATTAGAACCTGTAACTAATGCATTAGAAGCTATGAAGCCAGGAGCACCACTTGTCCATCCGGATCTTGGAGAGTATTCTCACGCCCCAATATTCCATACAGTTCCTGGGACAAACATAAGTGAGCATTTCAAACTTAGAAAAGGTAATGTAGAAGAAGGCTTTAAACAAGCAGACTACATTTTAGAATCAAGCTTTTTTGTTCCACACATTCAACACTGTCCAATAGAAAATCACGTAGCTATAGCTAAATATGATAGAGATGGAAGCTTAACAGTATGGGCAAGCTGCCAATCACCTTATGCAGTTAGAGCAGCTTTATCAGCAGCCTTTGAAATTCCATTAAATAAACTTAGAGTTATATCTCCAGCAGTAGGTGGAGGTTTTGGTTCAAAGGCAGGAACAACACTAGAGGGTATAGTAATACCACTATCTATGAAGACAGGTAGACCAGTTAAGTTGACATATTCAAGAGAAGATGAATTTGTCAACTCCTATGTAAGGCAGGCTATGTACTCTAAATTTAAAACTGGAGTAACTAAGGAAGGAAAAATAGTTGCATTAGAAGTAGAATTTGTTTGGGATGGTGGCGCATATACAGAATACGGTGTAAACATAACTAAGTCTGCAGGCTTTGCAATGGCAGGTCCATACGAGGTTCCAAATATTCATGGAGATTCGTACTGTGTATATACTAACAACCCAGTAGGTGGACCATATAGAGGATTTGGAATGGCTGAAATTCATTTCTGTATAGAACAGAATATGGATGCAGTAGCAAATGCAATAGGGATGGACCCAGTAGAATTTAGAAAGATAAATGCACATAAGCCAGGGGGAAGAACAGCTACAAATGAACCAGTTTATGATAACTGCGGACTTGTTGAATGTATAGACACTGTAGCAAAAGACATAGGCTATTATACACCATCAGAGCAGCCAAAGGATCCTAAGAAGGTAAGAGCAAAAGGTATAGCATGTGGAATGAAGGCGCCATCAATGCCAAATGATGTAGCATCTTCTGCAATTATCAGACTAAATGAAGATGGAACAGCTTATTTGTCAGTAAGTGCTCAGGATATAGGACAAGGTTCAGATACTACACTTATTCAAATAGCTGCTGAAGCATTATCACTTCCACCAGAAAAAATAACTATAAATACAGGAGATACTGCTAACACACCTTATGAATGGCAAACAGTAGCAAGTAGAATTACATTCTGTGCAGGAAATGCAGTATTAAGAGCTGCAGAGGATGTAAAGAGACAGCTAATTGAATTAGCTAGCATAAAATTGTCAACATATCCAAGAGACTTAAAACTAGAAGATGGATATGTAGTATCAACTCAATATCCAGATAAAAAAGTTTCATATGCAGAACTAGCTCTAGGACTTACAATGCCAGATGGTTCAGGAGTTCATGGACCAATTATAGGAAGAGGCTCATTTATTCCAGAGAACGTAAAGAACTTTGACTTAGAAACAGGTCAAAGTGAAAAACCAGTCGCATTCTGGACATATGGAGCTAACGGAGTAGAAATAGAAGTAGATACTGAAACAGGACATATAAAAGTGCTAAAGGTAGCATCATGCTGGGATGTAGGAAAGGTAATTAACCCTACATTAATAGAAGGTCAGATTCAAGGTGGTATAGTTCAAGGTATAGGCTCAGCTTTGTTTGAAGAAATCAAGTTAGATAAAGGTAAATTCTTGAATCAATCCTTTATGGACTATAAGATACCTACAGTTGGGGATATGCCTGAAATGATTGTTAAATTTGTAGAAAATGAACAACATGATGGACCATTTGGAGCAAGGGGTATTGCTGAACCAGCTATGATACCAGCTGCACCTGCTATAGCGAATGCATTATATAATGCACTGGGGGTAAGAATACATCAAATACCATTAACTCCTGAAAGAGTATTACAGGCTATAAAAGAAAAGCAAAATAATAAGAATAACTAGCAAAATACGCACTCACCTAGGGTAAATAATTTCTTAGGTGAGTGCACATAAATGTACATAAATATCAGCAATAATTTTTGGAATATTTCGAAAAAAACAGATATACTCACTTAGCTGTAGTATAGATGACAGCTAAGTGATGTATATAAATTAATAAAAAGTAAAGGGGGATTTATAAGATGGAAAATGTAAAACAAGCTGAGCCTATTAGAAATTCATTAGAACAGCTCGGGGTTGGCAAAACAATTCTTTTAGGTTTACAGCACACATTCACAATGTTTGGTGCTACAGTATTAGTTCCTGTTTTGACAGGCATGAGTGTGTCTGTTGCATTGTTTATGGCAGGAGTATGTACATTAATTGGGCATTTTATTATGAAAAATAGAGTGCCAGTATTCCTAGGTTCATCTTTTGCATACATAGCACCTACCATTGCTGTAGTTGAATTGGTTAAAGCAAACGGTGGAACTGATGGGATTGCATATGCAACAGGTGGTATTGTAATAGCAGGATTGATATATGTAGTAGTTGCAGCACTTATTTACTTATTTGGTGTTGAAAAAGTAATTAGCTTCTTCCCACCAGTAGTATGTGGACCTATGATAATGGTTATAGGTCTTAATTTAGCACCTACAGCTATAGAAATGGCAGCAGAAAACTGGCCATTAGCAATAGTTGCATTTGCAGTTGTTGTGGCTGTAAACATTTTTGGTAGGGGCTTCATACAAATTGTTCCAGTTATTATAGGACTTATAGTTGGTTATATAGTTGCACTTGTAACAGGACATGTGGACTTTACACCTGTTAAACAAGCAGCTTGGGTTGGATTACCTGATTTTACAATAGCAAAATTCGATCTAAAATACATTATGGTAATAGCTCCGGTAGCTTTTGCAACAATAGTTGAACATATAGGAGACGTTATAGCTATAGGCGCTACAGTTGAAGATGACTTTACAAAAGACCCAGGACTTCATAGAACAATGATTGCAGATGGATTAATGACTTCATTATCAGCTTTTGTTGGTGGACCTGCAAATACAACTTATTCAGAAAATACAGGAGTATTAGCACTAACTAGAATATGGGATCCAATTGTAATGAAAATAGCTGCAGTATTTGCAATAATATTAGGTGGAGTTCCTAAAATTGCTGCTATAATTAATACAATACCAGGACCAATTATTGGTGGTATATCTATAGTATTATTTGGTATGATAGCAGCTATAGGTCTTAGAACAGTAGTTGAGAACCAAGTTGACTTTAAGAGCTCAAGAAACTTAATAATAGCTGCGACCATATTAGTATTAGGAATTGGTGGAGCAGTATTACCAATCAAAATTGGCTCATTTGAATTAACATTCCAAGGAATGGGTTTAGCTGCAATAGTAGGTATTATATTAAACAAAGTTTTACCAGAGCCTAAAAATTAAACATTCTAAAAAGTCCCTATGCACATTAAGTGCATGGGGACTTTATATTTTTTCAATTAAGAAATTTAATTCTAAATCTATGTTGTTTGAATATAATATCATCAAAAATGCAAAAAAGAAAATTGTTAAAAAAGTTTATAACTTTTTCGATGTGGTATACATAAAATAGAGGTTTGTTTATAGCTTTATAGCTATTTACAGCATTTACAGTGATCGAATGAGCTAGGAGTTAACTATATAAAGGGGAGTGGTATTAGTGGATAAATATATAGCAATAGGTCAGAGCCATCTAAGAATGGAAGGCAAAGACAAGATAACAGGAAGGCTAGAATATGTAAATGATTTAAATCCACCGGGACTTTTACATGCAGCATTAAAAACTAGTCCCCATGCCCACGCTAAAATTATATCCATTGACACAGAAGAAGCTAAAAAAGCTTCAGGAGTTAGAGCAGTAATTACAGGAGCTGATTTACCTTTTGTAGTAGGACTCTATTTAGGAGATAAGTATCCATTAGCAAGAGGTAAAGTAAGGCACTATGGAGAAGCTGTAGCAGCAGTTATAGCTGATAGTGAGATGGAGGCAAAGAAAGCTGTAGACTTGATTAAAGTAGAATATGAGCTATTAAAGCCTGTATTATCCGTAGATGAAGCACTTAAGAAGGATTCTCCTTTAGTTCATGAGGAACTCGAAAGCTACCAACATATTTCTGCAATTCATCCAGAGCCAAATACAAATATTGCTAATAGAACAAAGATTAGAAAAGGTAATATAGAAGAAGGATTTGCAGAATCAGATGTCATTATAGAAGAAGAGTTTTCAATTCCACCAGGAGACCATGTGGCAATGGAGACTAGAGCTTCAATTGCAGAGATAAAGAGCGACGGCCAAGTGATAATTACAACGACTAGTCAGGCACCTTTTGTAGTAAGAAGTCTTATGAGTGAGTTTTTCAATATTCCAACAGGAAAAATCACAGTAATAGCTCCACCTATAGGGGGAGGATTTGGAGGTAAAGCAGGAATTCAGCTGGAAGCATTGACATATCTGTTATCAAAGGCAGTAAATGGGCGACCAGTGAAGCTAGTAAATACCAGAGAACAAGATTTGACTGCTTCTCCAGGAAGGATAGGATTTAAGGGCAAAGTAAAGATGGGATGTACAAGGAATGGAGAAATAAAATCTTTAGAATTACTGTATTTATTTGATGCCGGTGCATATGCAGATTATTCAGTTAATATAAGTAGAGCTGCAGCTATAGCATGTACAGGTCCATATAGAGTGCCTAATGTAAAGTGTGATTCACTCTGTGTATATACAAACCATCCTATTACCAATGCCTTTAGAGGCTTTGGGCATACGGAGTTGTCCTTTGCTATAGAAAGAGCATTAGATATTATGGCAGAGAAATTATCATTGGACCCATCAGAAATTAGAATTATCAATGCTATAAAAGAAGGAGATACATCTCCAACTAGAAGTCTAATGGATGAAAATACTGGAGATTTAACAGAATGCATAAAAAGAACTAAGAAGTTTTTAAATTGGGATGAAGGCACTTATATTAAAGTAGATGAAAATAAGATAAGGGCAAAAAGCTTGACTTGTTTTTGGAAGGCCCCAGCAATGCCTACAAATACAGATGCTGGTGCTATAATAACCTTTAATGAGGATGGCAGCATAAATCTACATACTTCCATTGTAGAAATAGGTCAAGGAACTAAGACTGGTTTAGCTCAAATATTAGCAGAAAAATTTAAAGTAGGACTAGACAAAATACATGTAGTTTTTGATGCAAATACTAAAGTTACTCCTCATGATTGGGCAACTGCTGCTAGTAGAGGATTATTTATGGGAGGTAGAGCAGTTATAGATGCAGCAGATGATGCTATTAAACAGATAAAAGATACTGCTTCACAGATTTTAAGATGTCCTCCTGAAGATTTGGAGATAGCAGAAAGTAGAGTATTTATAAAAAATGAAAAAAATATTGGGATACCATTAAGAGATATAGTTTTGGGATATGTTTATGAAAATGGAAATGCAGTAAAAGGACAGGTAATTGGCAGAGGAAGGTATATTGCAAGGAGATTGACCGATATAGATAAGGACACTGGAGAAGGACATCCAGCATTAGAGTGGACTTTAGGCGCTGAGGGAGTAGAGGTAGAATTAAATTTAGAAGATTACAGCTATAAGGTTATTAAGGCTGTTTGCGTAATGGATGTAGGAAAATTAATAAATCCTAGTATAGCAAGAGGGCAAATTGTTGGTGGTATGGCTATGGGACTTAGTCTTGCTTCAAATGAAGGCTTTATATTTAATAATAGGGGTCAGGTATCTAATGATGATTTAAGATCATACAAAATAATGAGATACGGAGAAGAGCCTGAATATTTTGTAGACTATGTAGAAACACCTCAAGGAGATGGACCTTTTGGTGCAAGAGGTATAGGAGAGCAATCTATAATAGGTATGCCTAGTGCCTTGGCAAATGCATTATCTCGAGCATTAGGAGTACAGTTAAATACATTACCTTTAACACCAGAAAGTCTATGGAGAGCTAGAAAGGAGGCAAATCATGATAGCATATGATTTTGAATACTATAGACCAGAAACTTACACAGAAGCAATAGAAATATTTCATGAGAAGTCAAAAGAAGGGAAATCACCAATATATTATTGTGGAGGTACAGAAACAGTTACGTATGCAAGAAAGAATTTAGTAAGTACAGGTGCGGTAATAGATATTAAAGCCATCCCAGAGTGCTTAGAATTTTCTGAAGAAGGAGATAAAATAATATATGGAGCAGCATTGAACTTAAATTATATAGTAGAGAAGACTAGTTTCAAGCTAATGTCAGATGTAATAAGAAAGATAGCAGACCATACTGTTAGAAATAGATTAAGTTTAGGAGGAAACATTTGTGGACGCCTTTTTTACAGAGAGGCTATTTTACCAATATTAGTTACAGAAGGAGTAGCAGTCATAGCTGGTAAAGATGGAGTGAGAAGGGTTCCTGTATTAGAATTTTTCAATAAAAGAGTAAACTTATCAGAAGGTGAGATATTACTTCAAGTAGAAATTGACAAGAAATATACAGCTTTACCATATTATAATGAGCGAAAAGAAAGACAAGGGAAAATAGATTATCCATTGTTTCATCTAGTAGCTATTAAGGTAGGAGAGCAAATAAGATTTGCATTTTCAGGAATATGTCCTTATCCTTTTAGGGCTCTAGGGTTAGAAAAAGTATTAAATAATAGAATTATGAGTATAGAAGATAGAGCTAAGTATGCAACTGAAAATCTTCCAACAAATGCTAGAAATGATATATACGCATCAAGTGAATTTAGAATTTATTTATTTGAAAAAGCTGTAGTAAATGCTCTTAGAAAACTGGAGGTGGAAAATAGTGATAGCTTATAAGGATTATACATCTATAATACTAAATGTAAATGGTGAAAAAAGAAGGGTTGTTGTTAAACCTTCGGATACACTTCTAAGAGTACTTAGGGAGCAGCTAGGACTTACAGGAGCAAAACCGGGCTGTGAAAATGGAGATTGCGGAGCTTGTACAGTACTATTAGATAGAAAGCCTGTGAAGTCTTGTATGATACTTGCTGTAGAAGTAGCTGACAGTGAAATAACTACTATTGAAGGTTTAAATAATACAGAAATTCAAGAAGCATTCTATGAAGAAGGAGGGTTTCAGTGCGGCTATTGTACTTCTGGCTTCTTACTAAATACATATGCACTTTTAGAAGAAAAACCAGATGCAAGTGATGAAGAAATAAAAGAATGGCTGCAGAGTAACCTTTGTAGATGCACAGGATATGAGGGCATAAAAAATGCAGTATATTCTGCTAAGAAAAAGATAAAAGAAAGATAAGAGAAAAAATAAATATCCGTCAATTAATTAATTGACGGATATTTATTTTTATATGAATTAGAATAATACTGTTTTCTTAGCAGGTTCAGTTTTTGCTATTAGTTTTCCTTTAGTAAAGTTGTATAGAACTTCTTTCTTTTCATTAAGTGCATTATAAAAATTATCAGCATTTAGAATTATAAAGCTAGCAGGATTACCTTCTTTGATACCATAGCTATCTCCTAAATGAAGAGTTTTAGCAGCATTGTAAGTAATCAGCTTATATGAATTTAGGATTTCTTCATATCCCATCATCTGACATACATGTAATCCCATATGAAGAGCATCTCTCATATTTCCATCACCTAGTGGATACCAAGGGTCAAATATGTCGTCATGTCCAAAGGAAACGTTTATACCATCAGCTAGTAATTCTTTAACTCTTGTTACTCCTCTACGCTTAGGATAGGTGTCAAAGCGTCCTTGCAAATGAGTATTAACTAATGGATTGCTTACAAAATTCATTTTACTCATACGTAGAAGTCTAAAAAGCTTATAAGCATAAGCATTGTTGTATGAGTGCATTGCTGTTGTATGGCTTGCAGTTACTCTGTCTTTCATACCTGATTCATATGCTCTTGCTGCTAAAGTTTCAACGAAACGAGATTGTTCATCATCTATTTCATCGCAGTGAACATCAACAAGTAAATCATATTTTTCTGCAAGCTTCATAGTAAAGTTTATACTTTCAACACCATATTCGCGAGTAAATTCATAGTGTGGAATTGCACCTAAAACGTCAGCACCCATTTTTGCTGCATTTTCCATTAGTTCTTTTCCATTAGGATAGCTTAAGATACCTTCTTGTGGGAATGCAACTATTTGAATATTAACTTCATCTTTTAGTTCATCCTTTAGCTCTAATAGTGCTTCCATAGCAACTAGAGAAGGATCTGTAACATCAACATGAGTTCGTACATGACCTATTCCATTAGCAGCTTGTTTTCTAATTGCAGCTCTTGCTCTTTCTTTAACATCTTGTTTAGTTAGCTTTTCTTTTCTCTCAGCCCAGCAAGCAATTCCTTCAAATAAAGTACCAGATAGATTCCATCTTGGGTCGCCTGCTGTTAGTGCAGAATCTAGATGAACGTGAGATTCTATAAATTGAGGTAATACCATGCAGCCATCACAATTAATTACCTCTTCTCCAGGTTGAGGCTCGATATTTGGAGCAATTTTTTCAAATTTTCCATCTTTAATTAAAATATCTGTTTTTTCATTACTGTTTTCTAAAAAAACATTTTTTATTAACATAGTAAATCTCTCCTTTTCTTTAAAATATTTTGATTATATTAGGCATTTTTCTTCCTAAGAGTTTCAGCAATAAAGTATATTACACCAGAAACAACAAGTGAGTTTACAGGAGCTATACCCCATTTAACCAACGTACCTACTAATGCACCAGCGATAACTGCCACTATAGCACCTATATTTATTGCTTCTGGCTTATAGTTAGGATTTTGATATTGAGCTTTGTTCATGAAATAGTGGATTATTATTACAACTCCAACAGGTGGAATCATACCTCCTAGTAAGCTAAGATATGATACGAAGTTGTTGTATAACCAAATTGCAGTTACTGTACCAATACCGCCACCTATTAAAACCAAAGGTTTACTCTGAATCTTAGTTATATTAGCAAGTCCAAGCCCAGCAGTGTAGAGTGCGTTGTTATTTGTAGTCCAAATATTTAGTCCAAGAACTAATATTGCTGGGAGTGTAAGGCCTTGAGCAATTAGAATATCAAATATGTCAGGATTTCCTGTAGTAGCTCCACCTACAGCTCCAAATATAAACATTATACAGTTTCCAATAAAGAATGCTATAATAGTTGACCAAACTGCACTCTTAGATGTTTTAGCAAAACGAGTAAAGTTAGGAGTACTTGTTCCTCCGCTTATAAAGTTACCAATTACTATAGTAAGTGCAGCTGCCATAGTAAGAGGCTGAGCAGGTATTTCTGGGAAAACATTTGCAAAGCCACCAACTTGATTTATACCGTAATTTACAGAATAAATACCAAGAATTGTTATTAATGGTACAGCTATTGAGCCTAAAACTGCAAGTGCTTTAAATCCATAGTAAGCAGTAGCAGTCATTGCAATTCCTGTAACTATAACTAATAATGTAGAGTTGATATTTAACAGCTTTGCGACTGGCAATGCAAACATAGCAACACCAACACCAAACCAACCAATTTGAGTAAAGCTTATTAAAGCAGATGAAAGATATGAACCTTTTTCACCAAAAGAACGTCTTGCTAATAAGTCCATTGTAAGTCCTGTAGTTTGACCTATATGAGCAAGAACTGCAGTATAGGCACCTAGGAAAACATTGCCTAGGATCATTGCAATAAAGAAGTCTCTCATATTTAGCCCTAGGCCTAAGTTACCACCTGCGGTCATACTTGGTGAGAAGAAAGTAAAGCCAACTAAAACCACCATTAGTGACCAAAAACCTTGTCTGCTTTTTTCGTCAACGGCTGACAAAGAGTGTTCAGTGTCAGCAATTTTGTTTTTGGTTGAATCTGACATAAAAATCCCCCTTACATTATTAAAATTTATTTTCCTTAATGTAACCATTTACAGATTCATAAGAAAAATCAAGTATTTTATAGGATTTATTATTTTAATGAAATACACTGATAAAATCTTAAAAAATGTAAACGGTTACATTTCTTTATATAAAAGTTAGACATTAAAAATAAAAATCCTTCTTTATTGAAAAAAATTTTTTTAATATTTTTACTTTTGAAACGAATAAGGAAGTCTAACTTCTCAATCTTTTTAATAAAAAGTTTTCTGTAAAAAGAAAAATTCCTTTAATTTTGATATTTGAATTTTGGACCTTTGATAGAAATTTTTCTAAATTAGGCTTTTAGAAAATGCATTTATCAAAACATCATATGATTATTTTGCAGTTTATTATATTAGAAGTGGCTATAATACATTAATGATTAATAAGATCTTAATTTGTTGAGAGAAGTTGTTTTGATTAAGAAATCTCATAACAAGATTTCTTTTTTATTATATAGAAATTTGTAGAAAAACACTAAAGAAAATCAGCCATTTATATTTAAAATGCTACATTAAATATTAATTTTTTATAAAAATATGTTTTTAGCAGGAAAAAAAGGTAGAAAGGAGAATTTTTATGTAAACGATTACATTTGTCTGCTTTTACTACCGAGGGGAGGATTTAAATTGATAAAAAAAAGACAGAATATTTTATCAACTCTTATTTTATTAATTGATGCTTTCTTTATTTGTTGTATTATTTTCGATAGTAGTTTACCGTCAGTACTTAATAAAGTATTAGGGATATTATTATCGATCCTATTGGGCTTTACTATAGCTAATTTATTGTGGGAAAAAAGGGTTCAAATAATAGAAAAATATTGTGACATTGCCGATAAAAGTAAATACGATGAAGTTTTATCTGATTATAAAATACCAAAACAATTAAACAGATATGTAAATTCACTATCAGGTCTCTTTAGAGCATCTAAGGATGCAAATAAAAATACCCTAGAGACAAGCGTAAAAGTTGCTCAATCTATGGCTTACTTAAATGAAACTATTAAGGAAATGGAAGTTGCTACAGAACAAATTACTTCTTCTGCAGAAAATTTGGCAGAAGGAGCTTCAGATCAGATTCAGTCCTTGGAGAAGATTTTTAAGCATTTGGATGATGTCATTTATAATGATTTAGAAAATATAGCAAAAAAATCTTTTGATAGTGTAGAAAGAGCCGAAAAATCTTATAATAGTGCACAGGAAGGAAAGATGTTAATAACTGAGTCGAAAAAAACTATTGATGGAGTACACCAGATAACAAATAGACTCTTAGATCTTATAACTGATTTGAATAACCAAACTGTAAATATATCACGATTTGTAACCACTATTTCAGAAATTTCTGAAAATACTAATCTCTTAGCTTTAAACTCATCAATAGAAGCTGCTAGGGCGGGAGAGCATGGAAAAGGATTTGGCGTAGTGGCTAAAGAAATAGGAGTATTAGCCGATCAATCTAGAAAGGCTTCAAAAGATATTGAAATTATACTTAAAAATACAGAAGCAAAGTTAAAGGAATTATCTATGGTCTTAAGAGAAAATGTGACAGAGGTTGAGAAAAGTAAAGAAGTCATCGAAAAAACAAATATTTCTTTCGGAATAATTGAAGAGAATACTTTTTCATCTATGGAAAGCATAAAAGATATTAGCAATTCAGTAAATTTAATTAGAGAAAAGGGACGTGAAATAATTAATTTTATTAGTGGTATTCAAACAGTTTCGGAGACTAATGCTTCAGCAAGTCAAGAGTTAAGTGCAATGGTTCAAGAAATTAATGCTTCATTTAAAAATATTGTGTCTAATGCAGAAGCATTAGCAGATGATGCAAATAGATTACAACAGAGTTCTGCATCGATGGCAATGGAGTCATATATGTACCATAAAGCCTTAGAAGTAATTGATATAATAGATAAGGAAGGCATTGAAAAGTTAGATAGTGATAAGCTATTAAGTATAGCTAGGAATCTTAAATTAGATGATATATACATAGTGAATAAAAAAGGCATCATAGTTAATTCTAGTATAAAACAGGCTATTAATTTAGATTCATTTGAAGTTGATCCTGTATCTAAAAAGGCAGCAGAAGGAAATGTTGATTTTTTGGCAACCCCTATAAGAAAGAGAGTGGAGGACAATCAGATGTACAAGTTTCTTCATGTTCCTTACAAGGGAGGAGTTATTACTGTATCCTTATCTTTAAATTCACTATTGAATCTATAAAAATTTGGACGGATATACATACATCCGTCCTTTTAATATGTTATAATTAAGAAAAATAGTATTATCTTGGAGTGGTAGTATGACGAATATAAGAAAAGTATCTAAATTGGCAGGTGTCTCTGTAGCAACAGTTTCAAGAGTATTAAACCACCCTGAAAGTGTTTCTGAGGAAACAAGAAATAGAATACTTAAGATAATGGAAGAAGAGAATTATGTTCCTAATAGTATTGCAAGAAGTTTAAGTACAAATAAAACAAATACTATAGGACTTATAATACCTAATATACTTGATCCTCTTTATCCTAGCATTACAAAAGGAGTGGAAGACGTTTTCTTTAAAAAAGGTTACAATATATTATTAAGTAATACTGAGTATGATGCCAAAAGGGAAAAGGACTGTATTGAAATGCTTTTAAGTAAAAAGGTAGATGGCCTCATAATATGCTCTAGTATTCTAGGAAGAGAAGGCTTTGAAATAATTATGAAGCAGAAAGTTCCATTTGTATTAGTAGGAGAGTACATAGATGATTCAGATATCAATATAGTATATACTGATTACCTATCTGGAGCTTACATGGCAACAAAGCATCTGATAAAAGCAGGCTATAAAGTTATAGCTCATATTTCAGGTCCTATGAATAGAAAAGTAAGCAAAGAGAAGCTGGAAGGATACAAAAAAGCTTTATTAGAGGCTGGATACCCATATGATGAGGAGTATGTTATAGAAGGAAATAATCAAATAGATGGTGGACATCTTGCATTGAAAAAGATGATAAAGAAAAAAGGAAAGCCAGATGCAATTTTTGTTGCAAATGATCTAATGGCTTTAGGTACTATTGAAGCAATAAAGGCTCTAGGATATGCAGTTCCAAAGGATATTGCGATAGTTGGGTTTGACGATATAGATGTATCATCGCTTATAGAACCAAAACTAACTACTGTAACTCATCCAGTATATAGAATGGGTTTAACAGCAGCAAGGTTACTACTTGACTATATATTAGATGAAGAAGAAACCTGCTTTAAACAGAAAATATTTATTCAACCTATGCTTAAAGTCAGAAAATCATGCGGATTTGATAATAGAATTGAAGAAATATTTAGTTAAAGAGGGGGATATTATGAGTCTGTCAGTAGATTTTATGGGTATAAAACTAAAAAATCCTATAATCGTAGCAGCAAGTCCTCTTACTGGTAATGGAAATATGATAAAGAAAGCTATTCAAGCAGGTGCAGGTGCTGTTGTTACTCAGACTATAGCTAACGAAGTAAGAAAGAATGTTAGACCAAGGATAGCAGCAAATTTTTATGGAATGCAGAATATTGAACTTTATAGTAATTTGACTTTGGAAGAATGGGAGAGAGAAATATATGATGTAAAGGAAAAAGGAGCAGTAGTTATTGCAAATATCTTAGCTCACACACCCTCTGAAATGGCATATATAGCTAATAAGGTAGAACGCTTTGGAGTAGATGCTATAGAATTAGGCATATCTATTCCCCATGGAGAAGGAGTAGAGCTTCTTATAAGTGACAAGAAAAGATTATATAACTTAACTAAAACAGTTGTAGATTCAGTAGAGATTCCAGTTATGGTTAAGTTTTCTCCTAATGTAAGTAATTTAACTGCTTTAGCTAAAACTGTTGAAGAGGCTGGTGCATCAGCTATAAGTGCTATAGACGCTATAAGGTCTATTTTAGAAGTAGACATAGATAAAGCAAAAGCAATATTACCTACATATGGAGGGTACTCAGGAGAAGGAATAAGGCCCATAGCATTAGCAGCAGTTGCCAATATTGCACAAGCGGTAAAGATCCCTGTTTCTGGTATAGGTGGAATAGATAACTATAAAAATGTTATTGAATTTATGATGCTAGGAGCAAGTACTGTACAAATTTGCACCTCTTTAATGAAAAACGGATATGACAAAATAGAAGAAATTTTAATAGAGTTAGAAAGATGGCTTGGAGAAAAAGGATACTCTTCTTTGGAAGATATTAGAGGACAAGCTTTAGACTCTTTAAAGTCCTTTGAAGAAATACCCATAGAACCATATACTGTAAAGATGAAGTCACAATGCAGTGGAGACAATTGTACCAAGTGTTTAAAATCTTGTATATATGATGCTATTTCAATTAGAAATAATAGGATAGCAATAGACGATTCAAAATGCACAGGATGTGGGCTTTGTGTGAGTCTATGTAAAAAAGAGATTTTATACTTAGATTGGTAAGCCTTATTTTGGGTATTACTTAAATGAAGCGGGGTGATTAAATGTACAAATACTCGGGAATTACAGTTAGAGAATTACTAGGGCTTGAAGTTATGAAAGATTCAAAGGTTTTAGCAGGTGAAGGCGGTTTAAATAGAAGAATTACAAAGTTAAATGTAATGGAAGTGCCTGACATATTAAATTGGGTTGAAGATGGGGAATTTTTACTTACTACAGCATATTCTATAAAAGATAATGTAAAAAAGCTAGAAGAACTTATACCAGAGTTGGATAAAAAAGGATTAGCCGGTTTAGGTATCAAGACTAAAAGATATATAGAGGATATTCCCAACCATACCATTGAGCTAGCTAACAAAATTGGATTTCCAATAATAGAAATACCATTTAGTGTTTCTTATTCAACTATTATAGCTAGTGCTTTAACTGAAATTGTGAATAATCAAACTAGTATATTATATAGAATAGATAACATCCATAATAAGTTAATAAATGTAATGTTGAGCGGAGGAAGTTTGAAAGAAATTGGAAATGCACTATATGATAGTATTGATAACAATTCAATGGCTATAAAAGAGTACCTTTTTGAATCAAGTGTGATTTTCTGCGATGAAGATAAGAGAAAATATATTGAGGCTATAGTTGAGGCAGACAGATTGAAAAGAACAAATTATGAACTCAATGGAAAGACCCTTCATGAAAGGCACACCGATATAATTGGAGATAAGAAGGTAGATAGATTAACTATTCCAATCTATACGAAAGACAGGGAATATGGATTTCTCTATATATGGGAAGATAAAAAGCCAATTACTCCAATTGAGCTTACAGTAATAGAAGCAGCTATACCAATTATTGCCTTAGAGCTTAATAAAAAGCAATCTATTTTTGAAATTGAAAGTAAGCATAAAGTAGAATTTTTCGAGGATTTATTTTCAAGCGATAAAACGAGGCATCAAAAAGCACTGGAAAGAGCCTCATATTTTGATTTTGATAGCAGTTTAGGGTATTCTGTAATAGTAATATCAATATACGATAATAAGAACAACCAGTATAGTCCTGATTCCACTAGACATTTACAGCAGATAAATGTCAGACTATTAAGTATTATTAGTCGAATTACTAAGAATAGAAAAGAAAGAATTATATATGGAAATAGAAGTAATAGTATAATTATACTTTTTGGAACAGATTTAGATACTAAAGAGACTAAAATAAAGCAGAGTATAGATTCATTCTGTAATGAAATACTAAGGTATGCAGAGTATGAGTATATAGATGATCTGATTTCAATAGGAGTAGGAAGAAATTATAAAGACACTCACGATTTATGGAAGGGTTATAGAGAAGCTAATAGAGCCGTAGAATGTCAGAAGAGGACACATGAAAAGAGAATCACTCATTACGACGACTTGGGAATTTTTAGAATCCTTTCATATGAAGAATTGCAGCCTGAACTTCATCAGTTTTATAAAGAAATATTAGAGCCTTTAGTAAACTATGACAAAGAAAAAGGAACTGAGTTAATTGAAACCTTAAAGAAATATTTTGAATGTGCAGGGAATTTAAAAAAGATATCTGAAGAGATGTATACTCACTATAATACTGTTATTTACAGGATTCAAAGAATAAAAGAAATAACTGGTATAGACTTAGAAGATTATGATGACAGACTTAATTTCCAAATATCTTTAAAGATCTTAGAAATGCTTGAAAATGAAAGGCTTAATTATAAACATGTAAAGACTTCCCATTAAAATAGGGAGGTCTTTATTCGTTTATTAATTACTTACAAACAACAGCAATTAGATTTAGGTAGTCTATATAAAGAAATGGCTCTATAAATAATATATTATATAATTAAAGAACAATAGTTAGTTTTTTAAGGATTGATTCCATGAATGCTACTGATATTTCAAAGGAACTTTACAAAGTTATACAAGACAAAGAGGTAAGAGGACAGATACATTCAGTGTTTGATAATAGCTTCAATGTACTAGATGAGAACTCAAAACTTATTTCCTTCCTAGGTCCTAATAAACCTATGGCACCATATTCAATAAGAATTAAAGAAAAGATTTCATTTCTGGATTTAGGTCTTGAAAAAGGACAGCAGCTTACATTTTTCAAAGATTTTGTATCAATTGGCAGTACTGACATAGTCATTCATTATAATAAAGCTTTACTATGGGATAGTAGTCCTATTCTATTTCAAGATAAGAGGTTAGCTAGAGATTCCATTGAAAACGTTTTTACTAAACTCAGTTTAATGGCTGAATTTATACTAAATGAAGGAAAAAAAGAGGGCATTTTCCCACTTTTAAAAACCCTTAAGGATAAAATTAAATATATAGATAAATTATTTGACGATACTATTACTTTAAGCAAAAAAGAAGATTTTATAAAAGATAGATTTTTATCATTTATGGATAGCTATATTAGTGAGGATGTAGAGAAACTTCCTCAAAGTGCAAGTAAGGTAGTAGGCTATGGAATAGGTCTTACACCTTCTATGGATGACTTTTTATCAGGGATTATGGCGTCAAGAATATATTTATCATCTTATCTAAATCTTGACTTAAAGAAAGCCTATGAAATAAATGAAGCAATTATTAAGAATATAAATAACAAGACTACTTTAGTAAGTCAAGAGATGATGAAGTGTTCTTCAAGGGGAGAAGTTAATGAAGACTTTAGAAGTCTCATAATTTCACTATTAGCTAATAGGGGCATAGATGATTTTTATAAGTACTTAGAAAAGGTATCAGATTTTGGAGAAACTTCTGGCACAGATATTATTTGTGGCGTATATATAGGTAGCTTGATAATGCTTAATGAATACTTAGGAGGTTAGGTATAAATGAGTAGTGTGAAATATGAAATTAGAAAAAACACCTATTATGACTCAGTTACACTTATGCTTATTTCAAAAGAAATTAAGAAAATAGACGGAGTTAAAGAAGCACTTGTAGGTATGGGTACAGATTTAAACAAGGAATTAGCAGAAAATCTTGCAATATCAAATGATGATATTAGGAACCTTTCTCCAAATGACTTCTTTGTAACTGTCCTTGCAGATGATAATGTTCAAATAGAGACAATTTCAGCTGAGGTAGATAAATTACTTAGTAATAAGAAAAAAAGTAATGAATCAGATTATATGCCTCCAACATTAGAATCTGCACTAAAACATGAGCCAGAGTCTAATATAGTAGTTATTTCAGTAGCAGGAGAATATGCAGCAGCAGAAGCAAAAAAAGCACTAAATAATAATCTACATGTAATGTTATTTAGCGACAATGTAAGTATAGAGGACGAAAGAGAATTAAAAGAGCTGGCTTGTCAGAAAGGACTATTGATGATGGGACCTGACTGCGGTACAGCAATAATAAACAATGTGCCACTAGCTTTTGCAAATGTAGTTAGAAAAGGACATATAGGTATAGTCGGTGCATCAGGTACAGGAACTCAAGAAGTAACTGTTATCATAGATAAATTAGGAGAGGGAGTATCTCAAGTAATAGGTACTGGCGGTCGAGATCTAAAAGCAGAAATTGGTGGGCTTATGATGCTTCAAGGTATAGAGGCACTAAAAAATGATCCACAGACAAAAGTAATAGTATTGATTTCTAAGCCACCAGCAGAGGAAGTAGCAGAAAAAGTATTAAAGGCTATAGAGAACTCACCTAAACCAGTAGTAGTAGATTTTATAGGCGGAGACAGAAAGCTTATTGAAAAATATGGAGCATACTCTTGTGTATCCTTAGAAGATGCAGCAAGAAAAGCAGTAGCACTTCTAAGAGGAGAAGAAGTGAGAGATTTTGAAGGCTTTAGTTTGCCAGATGAGGAAATAGAGAAGATAGTAGATAGAGAAGTTGCTAAGTTTGATAAAACTCAAAAATATCTTAGAGCTTACTATACAGGTGGTACATTAGCTGATGAGGCTATGAAGCTTCTAAGCAGCAGCATAGGAAACATATATTCAAATATTCCTTTGACTCCTGAATATAAACTGGAAGATGTAAGGGTAAGCAAGGAGCATACTTGTATAGACTTTGGTGATGATGAATTTACTAGAGGAAAGCCTCATCCAATGATAGATCCAGTATCTAGAGTAGAACGTCTTATGAAGGAAGACGACGAAGAAGTAGCAGTATTATTGATGGATTTTGTTCTAGGATATGGTTCTCATGAAGACCCAGTAGGAGAAATGCTTCCAGCAATAAAAGAAGCTAAAGAAAGAATGGCTAAGAAGGGCAAGTACCTTTGTGTTGTAGGTTCTGTTTGCGGTACTGAAAATGACCCTCAAGATTTGAGAGAATCTCAAAGAAGGCTTGAAGAAGCTGGAGTAATAGTAATGCCATCAAATGCTCAAGCAGTAAGACTAGCAGGACTTATCCTAAATAAAATTAAATAGATTTGGAGGGTACTGAAATGTCAAAAATAAATGAACTTTTTAATAAAGAGGTAAAGGTTATAAATATTGGGTTAGAGTCATTTTACAATGATCTGAAAAAGCAAAAGGTTTCTGTAATTCATGTTAATTGGAGACCTGTTGCAGGTGGAAATAAACGAATGGCATCACTTTTATCAAAATTGAAATAAAAAAACAATCAAGAGGAGTGAGAAAAATGATAGCTGAAAAGATAGCACAGGCCAATAAGGAAGCTGTGGAACGTTTATTAAATGCACAGCCAGTGCTTGTAGGAATAGGCACAGCTGGTAAAGACTTACCTGGAATGACCAAGAAAACAGTTTTACACTCAGGACCTCCAATTACATGGGATAAGATGAGTGGACCATTAAGAGGAGCTGTAATCGGAGGACTTATATACGAAGGATTAGCTGCAAATGAAGAAGAAGCTATAAAATTAGCAGAGTCTGGAGAAATAACTTTTGAACCATGTCATCACCACAATGCAGTTGGTCCAATGGCAGGAGTTGTAACTTACTCAATGCCAGTATGGATAGTTAAAAATAAGACTTATGGAAACTATGCTTACTGTACTTTAAATGAAGGCTTAGGAAAGGTTCTTCGTTATGGAGCATATAGTGAAGAAGTTATAACTAGACTTAAATGGATGGAAACAGTATTAGCTCCAGTACTTAAAGCAGCATTAGAGCTTTCAGGAGAAATTGATCTAAAGACAATGATAGCTCAAGTAGTTCAAATGGGAGATGAAGGTCATAATAGAAATAAGGCAGGTACATCTTTACTAATAAGAGAATTAGCACCATACATTGTGCAAACTAATTTCCCTGAAAAAGATAAAGTAGACGTGCTTAAGTTTATGCATAGCAATGACCACTTCTTCTTGAACTTAACTATGCCAGCTGCAAAATGCTCACTAGAGCCAATGAAAGGCATTAAATACAGTACATTAGTATACACAATGGCTAGAAATGGTACTGAATTTGGTATTAGAGTAGCAGGATTAGGAGATAGATGGTTTACAGCACCAGCAGAAATAATAGACGGGCTATACTTCCCAGGATTCACTAAAGAAGATGCAAATCCAGACATAGGAGACAGTGCTATAACAGAAACAGCAGGTCTAGGTGGATTTGCAATGGCAGCTGCTATACCTATAGTGCAATTTGTAGGTGGTACACCACAAGATGCATTAAACTATTCAAAACTAATGTATGAAATTACAGAGACTGAAAATAATGCATATAAAATTCCAGTTCTTGATTTTAGAGGTACTGCTACGGGTATAGATATACAGAAGGTAGTAGAAACAGGTATACTTCCAATAATCAATACTGGTATTGCTCATAAAAAAGCTGGAATAGGTCAGGTAGGAGCAGGATTAGTTCGTCCACCTATGAAATGCTTTGAAGATGCATTAGAAGCTTTTGTTGAACAGTTAGAAGCTGAGGGAGAAGTACAATAAAGGATAAAATTTTTACTTATAAATAAAGATTCAAAATAAAAAAAGGAGGAATAAAAATGAATCTTTTACAAAACTGGGATAAGGTTAAAATGTATGATTTAACTCAAAGCACAAGCCATTTAACACCACCATGGCCAACATATGAGCCATTACAAGTAAAATTCTTTAAGAGACTATCACCAAATGGAGCTAATGGTCAATTAATCACTACATCAAACCACGTAGGAACACACCTAGACGGTCCATTGCACTTTGATACAGCAGGTGGAGATATTGCATCATTACCACTAAGCAAATTAGTAGGACCAGGAGTTATAGTAGACCTATCAGATATAGCTGAAGATTTCGGAATCTATACTCCAAAAGACATTACAGACAGAGTAGAAGTTAAAAAAGGTGACATACTTATCATCAACACTGGATACCACAAATATGGATGGGATCAACCAGAAGCAGATGAAAAGAGATACATGGTAAGACATCCAGGCCCATCATTAGATTTTGTTGATTGGGTAAAAGAAATGGAAATAGCTTGGATAGGTGTTGACTGTGGTTCTGCTGACCATCCAATGAACACTAAGATTCGTGATTGGGAACCAAGAGAAGCAGAAGCATGCGACAAATATATGAGAGAAAAATTCGGTAAGAGCCTAAATGAAATGTATCCATGGCCAGATGCATATCAAGCAATGCATATCCAAGTGTTCCCAAAACCACATGTAATAATCCATGCTGAAAACCTTGGAGGAGACATAGACAAAGTACTTAATAGACGTATGATAATTGGATGCTTCCCATGGAAATTCCAAGGTGGAGAATCAGCATTCTGCCGTATAGTAGCATTTGATTTTGAAGAATAGACTAATATATAAATAACTGCCCGCCTTTGGCGGGTAGCTATTTATTAGAGTAATTATAAATATTGCGGAGGGGGCGGTATTATGAAACAAGCCTTAGAAAATATAAGAGTACTTGACCTTACAAGAGTGCTAGCAGGACCTTATGCTACAATGATATTAGGGGACCTAGGAGCAGATATAATAAAAATAGAAATGCCAGGAACCGGAGATGATTCAAGAGCTTTTGGCCCTTATGTAAATAATGAAAGTGCTTATTTTATGAGTCTTAATAGAAATAAGCGAAGTATTACATTGAACCTAAAATCAGAAAAAGGAAAAGAAGTTTTCATAGAGATGGTAAAAAAGGCAGATGTACTGGTTGAGAACTTCAGACCTGGTACAATGGAAAAGCTAGGATTAGGTTATGATTATTTATCAACAATAAATCCAAGGCTAATCTATGCCGCATCTTCAGGTTATGGTCATACAGGTCCATACAGTAAAAAAGCTGCCTATGATGCCGTAGTGCAGGCGATGGGCGGAATAATGAGCATTACAGGACAAAAAGATGGTAAGTTTACAAGAGTAGGAACTTCCATAGCAGACATAAACTCAGGATTATTTACAGCTATAGGAATACTTGCAGCTCTAAACAGCAGACATGTAACAGGAAAAGGACAGAAAGTAGATGTGGCTATGTTAGATGCATTAGTGGCTATATTAGAAAATGCGATAGCGCGCTATGTAGTAACAGGAGAAGTGCCAAAACCAGGCGGAAATAGACATCCTTCAATAGTACCTTTTGAACCATTTGAAACATTAGATGGAGAAGTAGTAGTAGCAGTAGGTAATGATACATTATGGGCTAAGTTCTGTCAGGTAATAGGTAGAGAAGAATTAATAAATGATGAAAGATTTAAGACAAATCCACTAAGAAACAAAAACTATGATGAATTAAGACCACTTATAGCAGAGTCAATGAAAAAGAAAACAACTGCAGAGTGGCTGAAGCTATTGGATGAAGCAGGAGTTCCAAATGGTCCAATAAATACAATAGATAAAGTGCTAGAAGACCCTCAAATAAAGGCAAGAAATATGATTGTAGAAATAGAACATCCAGTAGCAGGGAAATTAAAAGTGCCGGGAGTACCTATAAAACTAAGTGCTACACCTGGAAGTATCAGAACTCCAGCACCAGTTTTAGGACAGCATACAGAGGAAATTCTAAAAGAGCTATTAGGCTATGATGATGAAAAAATACAAAGCTTAAGAGAGGCAAATGCAATTTAATATATAGGCTCTTCTAAAAGGAGAGCCTATATTTGGATTTAAAGCTATGGCATATTACTTAAATATATTGTATAATTTTCCTGAGGGGGAATAATGCCTGAAATTGGGTAAGAATTTTTAATGAAAAATGCTTTCATTATTTTACTTTACAATTACTTAGGAGGGATATACCAATGGAAAAAGTAGTAGTTGCATTAGGGGGAAATGCTTTACAGGCAACAGGAAGTGAGGCTACAGCAGAAGCTCAGCTTGAGGTAGTTAAACAGACAGTAGTATATTTGGCAGACATAATAGAAGAAGGCTATAATCTAATTATATCTCATGGCAATGGACCACAGGTTGGAAGAATAGTTATACAAAATGAAGTAGCAGACAGCGTAACACCAGCTATGCCATTTGATGTATGTGGTGCAATGAGTCAAGGAATGATAGGATATCATCTACAACAAGCTTTAGGAGATGAGCTTAAAAGCAGGGGGATAGACAAACCTGTAGCAACAATAGTTACTCAAGTAGTAGTAGATAAAAATGATAAAGCATTTCAGAATCCAACAAAACCAATAGGACCATTCTACAGTAAGGAAGAAGCAGAAAAAATAGCAGCAGAAAAAGGTTATGTAATGGTAGAAGATTCAGGTAGAGGATACAGAAGAGTAGTTGCTTCACCTAAGCCAGTGAGAATTGTAGAATTAGAAACAATAAAGACACTTATTAATAACAATAATATAGTCATAACAGTAGGTGGCGGCGGTATTCCAGTAGTAGAGGAAAATGGAAGATTAAAGGGTGCTGCAGCAGTTATTGACAAAGACCTAGCATCACAAAGACTTGCAGAAGATATAGATGCTGATATATTAGTTATACTTACAGCAGTACCAAGAGTAGCTATTAACTTCGGAAAACCAAACCAAAAAGAGTTAGATAAAGTAACAACAGCAGAAATGAAGAAATATGTAGAAGAAGGACACTTCGCTCCAGGAAGTATGCTTCCAAAGGTATTAGCAGCTATAGAATTTGCAGAGTCAAAACCAGGCAGAAAAGCTGTTATAGCTTCTCTTGATAAAGCTAAAGAAGCTTTAAGAGGAGAAAGTGGAACTCTTATTATAGCATAGTATAATAGAGTCGTCGTTCTCTAATAGTGTAAAACTAGAGAGGATAGACGGCTTTTTTTATCGAATAGAAAAGCCCTACATGATAATGTTACTCTGAAGATTTGACCTAATTGAATTTTAAGTAGATTACCTAAATCTTTGATTTCGTCCAAGTTGCTTATATAGCAACATAAGAAAGGCTTTCTTAGTTTTTTTGATGTTTAGATAGAGGTTTTCTAAAAGAATAAAAAAGTATTGCGTTGTAATCCTTACACTAATGTTGCCAGATGTAGTATCCTAATGCTAGTCTATTAATATAATAGATGAACTCCCTTAAATCATTGAATACTATTAAATAATAGATTGAAGGTGAACTTCATGATAATAAGCGCTAGCAGAAGAACTGATATACCAGCTTTTTATGGCGAGTGGTTTATAAATAGAATAAGAGAAGGATATTTTTATAGAGTTAATCCTTTTAATCCAAAGCAAGTGAAGAGAATAAGCCTTCTTCCAGAAGATGTAGACGTTATTGTTTTTTGGACTAAAAATCCTAAGAATATGATGAGAAATTTAGAAATATTAGATCAGCTAGGATATAATTATTATTTTCAATATACATTAAATGATTATCCAAAGTTATTTGAAGCAAAATTACCAAGCTTAGAAGAAAGAATAGATACATTTATAGAGCTAAGTTGCAAAATAGGAAACAGTAAAGTTGTTTGGAGATATGATCCAATTATAATAAGCGACAAAACTCCTACAGAATATCATATTGAAAGATTTGAGAAAATTTCAAGCCAGTTAAAAGGACATGCTGAACGTGTTGTAATAAGCTTCTTAGATATGTACGCTAAACTTAATAGCAAATTTAAGAAAATACAGCATGAGAATAATTTCAAAATCTATGATATAGCTTTACCTTCTTACAGAGAAAGATTGATTAACTTTGCCAAAGAACTTAAAGGCATAGCTGATAACGCAAACTTAGATGTGTTTACATGTAGTGAGAAGGTTGATTTAAGAGAATATGGCATAAACCATAGAAGTTGTATAGATACCGATTTGATTAATAGAATATTTAATATGAATATCAAATATAAAAAAGATAAAAATCAAAGAGAAGGGTGCTTATGCAACGAATCAGTAGATGTAGGAATGTACAATTCTTGTTTACATGAGTGTTCATATTGTTATGCAAATTTAAGCCATAAAGCTGTTATAGCTAATTTTGGGAAGCATGATATGTACAGCGGTATTTTAATTGGAAGCTATGATGGATCAGTAGTTGAAGATGAAAAAGCTAAGGTAGAAAATGATGAGGGAGAACAGTTAAAAATACCGGGGTTATAATTATGGATATAAAAGCAATTCAATAATAGTTAAACTAAAAGATTGAAATTATAAGATAAGAATAATAGCAATTCAAATACAGAATATCAAAAATATACTGTTAAATAATGAAATAAATTATAATCGTCGATCACAAATAGTACAAAAACTATTGAGATTGACGATTTTTTTGAGTTTTTGATTATTATTGTAAAATGTTTATTTGTAAAAAATGATTGAATTAAAGAGGAATTCCTAAATAAATGTAGAAAGTATAAAATATAGTATTTACGACAAATACATGGGACTATAGGTTACCTATGAGGAATTGAAGCGCATGAATATTTGCTCCATTTTCTACTAGTAATTTGACTATAGCTTACCTATGAGGACTGAGATATATTTCAATATAACATTAAGAGAAATAGTTTTATAAATGAAAAAATAAATGTATGAATTATTCTTGTTATATTAGGTGCTGGTATTTTTGAAGCAAAAATATTATTCAAAAAACTAGACTATCTTGTGAAGTGCTGTGATAAGAATATTTTGCTTAAAATGAGGAATTTTGATTTACAGGTATTTATATTATGATGTTTCTGAGTAATTGTATTTTGTTGTATAGAGGGAATTTTAGAGTAAATATACTATAATTATTGGGGAGAGAGGGCTTTGAAAAAGATAATTACTTTTTTAGGGAAAGGAGACTATCAAGAAACTACATATAGTTATATTAAAGAAAATGGAGAAAAAGTTAAAAAAACAACTAAGTTTATTCAAGAAATTATATATGATATAGTTGGACAAGATTCAATTTTTTATGTTGCACTTACAAAAGGTGCAAAAGAGACTAATTGGATAGACCGTTCAACAAATGATGGAGTAATTTATAAAGGTTTAAAATCTATTTTTGACAGCAAAGGTATTGCCTATAAAGAACTTTCACTATATGATGGAAAAAATGAACAAGAAATGTGGTTGAATTTTGAAGCCATATTTGATGTTCTAGAAGAAAATGACGAAGTATATGTTGATGTAACCCACTCTTTTAGGTCAATACCTATTATTATGATGTCTGTATTGAATTATGCGAAGTTTATTAAAAACATATCCATAAAAGCTATATATTATGGTGCATTCGATGCAAAGGTTGATGGTGTTGCACCTATTTTTAACTTATCGTTATTTAGTACCATAACAGATTGGACTATTGCTGCTGAGAAGTTTATAAATGCAGGTGATAGTAGCCAATTATCAAGTATTATTAGTCAAACTATCGAACCAGTACTTAAAGAAACTAAGGGTAAAGATGAGAATGCAAGTGTTTCTAAACAGATAAATAAAAAGCTAGAGGCTTTTTCAAATACATTATATACAGTTAGAGGAAAAAACATATCAGAATATGGAACTTCACTAAAAGATTCCCTCGAAAAAATTAAATCAATCAATATAATTCAGCTTAAACCATTTGAAAAGATACTAAACAAAATATATGAGAAGGTTTATTTCTATTCTAATGATGTGGTTAAAGATATTCATAATACTGTAAAGCTGTGTAAAGACTTAAGATTAATACAACAAGCATATACATTTTTGCAGGAAAATATAATTAATCATTTATGTATTGTAGGAGAAATAGATATATTTAATACTAAGGCCAGAGAAATAACTGAAACTGTATTATTAAGTTGCCATAATCTAAAAAAGGATGAAATAAGACTATCTGAAAAACATTTTCCTATAAGAGATAAAATAAAAGACTATATAAATCATGATTTAGCAGATCTATATAACCAGATAAGCGATTATAGAAATGATATTAATCATGCAGGATATAGGCAAGACTCAAAAAAAGCCGAAGCATTTAGTAAAAAACTTGATGAGTTTATTAATGAGTTTGAAAGACTAGTGATAAATCGTGAAACAAGCTAATGAGGTGATTTTATTGCAGGATATTAAATACACAGAGCTGGTGTTTAAGCTTAGATTTCTAGAAGATGTTAAATTACCTAAATACAAAACCTCAATGCTTAATGGTGCATTATTAAGTATACTATCCAACTTGTATTGTATAAATAATAAAAAATGCAAAGAGTGCAATATAACTTCTAGATGCATAATTCAAAGGCTATTAGGGAGTAATTATGATGCACAGATACCTCTTATTTTACAAGATACAGATATTTATCCATACTATATAGTCAATTGTAAAAATGAAAGAACAAATTTTATTAAGTACCAAGAACTTATTTTTAGTATCAAGCTAATTGATTACGCTATTGATTATATAAGCCAATTTATATATGCCTTTGAATTGCTAGGAGAAGTAGGACTAGGGAGAATTAAAGCAAAATATGAATTGATTGGAGTTTATGACGATAAAGGTCAGCCAATATTTGAAGAAGGCATATTATATGAATCAAACATTAATGTCAAGTCTATTATAGATTACGTTAACCGAAGAAGAGAATCAATACATGGACAGATATCCTTAGAATTTCTTACACCATATGTAATAGATAAAAAGTACAGTAGACAATCTAATTATAATATTAATAATATTTATTTTTCTGTTATTAATAGACTTACTAGCTTAAATTTTTTAAATGAAAATGATAAAAAGCTACTGTTTCTACTTCCCAACAGTGGGATAATAAGTGAGTTTTCTTTAAGCATAATTAAAAGGAATTATCCGATAAAAGAGAAAAATCAAGATGAGGTAATAATTGGATTTAAAGGTAAAGTATGCTTCATTAAAGAGGCAGATAAATATTTAGATTTTTTGCTAGCTTGTGAAAACCTATCTATAGGTGCTTATATTCTATTAGGATATGGAAATTTAATTATTAAGGGGGAGGGATAAAATGCAAGTAAAAATTGATAGCTTATTAGCTTGCTTGGGGCCATCATCTATATCTAAAAGTGATTATGTTAAAATACTAGGAGGAATAAAAGATGAAATTCAAAACAATAATCATATTGCCAGCGTTTTTGATAAATATTCAGACATACCCTATTATTTTAGCATTAAAGATATGCCAATAGATGATAAGGGTCCATTGCCATCTATTAAGGATACTGCATCGTTATATGTATTATTGGATTATTTATTAACTGAGGATAAAAGGAAATTTAGTAGAGATAATAGCTATAAAGCATTTATAAATGGTGAAAGTGAAGCATTAATAGATGTATTATATTCTATATTTAAAGGTGAACATATTAAGCAGTATGGTGACAGAAAAGTTTCTTTTGTAAAAGGCTCTTTATATAAAATTAAAAAATATTTTCTTGAAAACAATAAAATTAAAGATATTAGGGGAGCGAGTGCTATTTTAGATTACTTAAATACTGATGCTACATTCGAGTACCTGGATAAAAACTATATAAGAGAATGCGCAATATATTGTGGAGGGGGAAATGTTCTTATAATTGCTCCAGAAGACCAAGGAAAAATAATATGCGAAGATCTTGAAAGATTGTATTCTGAAATTTCTTTAACTGCAAAAAATGCATTTGAATATATTGAGTGCACTATAGATGAAATTTCAACAAAATATAATGAGAAATTGGAAGAACTTAATGAAAAACTAGAGGATAGAAAGAAAGTTAAGCTATATGAGATCAATCCAGAAAACCAAACGTCTGATATAACTATTAAAGGTAAAAAGTATAAATTTAACAAGGATAAGAAAGTAGAAAATGGACAAGTATGTCAACTCTGTGGGATAAGAGATGCATATTACTTGACACCTTCACCAGAAGGTGAAATTGAGGTTTGTCCTTCCTGTTTGAGGAAGACTACAGTAGGAAGAGACAAAGCTATATTTTTTGATGAATTTGAGCAGAGTCAGGGGGTTAAGATTACACAAAAACATAATATAAACTCTTTAAACGATATTGCTGATTCTAGAGGATATGTGGCTATAATATATGCTGATGGTAACAATTTAGGGAATGTAGTGAAAAACATCAAGACTCCTTTTCAGCACATGTATTTTAGTAGAAAGCTAGAGAATACAACTAAGTCATGTGTGTATAGCGCTATTTACGATACAATGAGTGCAGTTAAAAGAGATATATTATTTGAGGCAATTTGTCTTGGTGGAGATGATTTGTTAATAGTTGTTCCTGCCGATGTTAGCCTCAATATTGCAAATAAAATAATTGAGAAATTTGATGATACATTTAATCATAACATGACCATTTCAGCAGGTGTATGTATCGCGAAATCCAATATTCCAATCAGAAATATGTTTTCTATTAGTCAGAATTGCTTGAAGAATGCAAAAAAATACCAAAAGAAAAATAATGAGAAATACGGCACACTAGATGCTGTGGTATTAGAAGGAAATACTAATATAGATTTGGACAGAAGAGGGACAACCTTATTTCCTATGACTAATAAAAGAGTTGAAAAGATAATAAATGTTATCAATAAAATGAAAGTAGATAAGGATATAAGTAAGAACCAAATTTATAAATTGAGATATGCAGCTAATAATATGTCAGTCAATGAATTTCAGTTATTTTATCTATATCAGATAGCTAAATTGGAATCAAGAAAATATACAAAATATACTAGCGAAATATTTGATTTAGAAAGCTCAGGTTTTGCTGGATTAGTTAGGGTAGATGACAAAATGGTGTCTCCTTGGGAAGATATAGTGCTTTTATGGGATTACTCAGGAGGTGAAGAAAATGAGCCTGATTACGTATAAGGTTGATATAAAACTAATAACTCCTTTTAATATTTCAACTGGTGAGAATGTTGGAAATTATGTAGATAAAAGTACTGTTAAATACAAAGGGAAGCCATACATCCCTGCTAGTACTATAAAAGGTAAAATCAGAAGCAATTTTTATATGATAAGCGACTTAGACCATAATGAGTATAATTGTTCCTGCCCAATGTGTAATATTTTTGGGAAGCCAGGATATAGTCCATCGAAAATATACGTAGATGACTTTGTAACAGACGAAGAGCCTTTTACTGTAATTAGATTTGGTAATGCAATTGATAGATACAGAAAAATAGCAAAAGATAAAGCATTGTTTACTGAGGAACTGTCTGCAAACAGCTTATTTAAAGGTGAGATAAAAGTAAATTTTGACCAAGAAACTATTAAGTATAAAGAAAAGTTAGAAATGGCAATAAAGATGATAGATTCAATTGGTAATGGTAAAAGCAGAGGACATGGGCATGCGGAGATTTACATTGAGGAGGTGAAGTAGTTGAAGGTCAAATTAGATTTTTCCTCGCCTGTCATACTAGGTGGAAGAAAAACAGTTTCTAATTATATAGAAAGCATTGATTACATCCAAGGAAATGTAATGAGAGCATCCTTGGCAAGGTACATACTAAATAAATGCACAGAATTTAATTATGATGAGATAGTGGAAGTAAATGGCCAATTGAAAAAGAATTGGGTTTATTTCAGAGACAAGGAAGGATGTAAAAGCTGTAAATTAGCTAATTTATGTAAGAAATTCAGCTCTCTTAAGTTTTCATATTTTTATCCAAAAGATGCAGTTGTATTACCTCTTACATCAATGGTATGTAAATTAGACGAATCTCATGGTTATATTGATTTACTTTTACATAATAAAGAATGTCCAGAATGTGGAAAAGACGGTAGGGTTGAATCTGCCACTGGTTATATAAGAGATAATAAAAAATACAACGTAAAAAAGATGTTTTTAACTAAGACTGAGATAGATAGATACACAAAAATTGCTAGAGATGGAAGACTATATTCCCTAGTATCTGTTTCTGAAACTTCTAAAAATGAAAATTCATATACAGGATATATTTATGGATTGACTGAAGATGATTTGAAGAATATCAATGAATTAAGAGTAGGGAAATATATTTCAATAGGTTATGGGAAATGTATTATATCTAAAATTGATGAGAATGAGATGCAAAGAGAAGAATTATTGAATAAACTGCAAGACTTTAACAATAAATATAAAGATTTAAATATAAATAATGCAGAAAATGATTTTAACTATTTTGCTATAAAATTCATTTCAGATGTTAAATTAAATGTTAATACGGATTTATCAAAGTACATGACTACTGCAGAATATATTGCATTGTGGCAAGATATTCTTAAAATTGATAAAAGATTTGAGATATCAAAGATGTATTGCGAAACCTTCAACTTTAGAGGATTTGATTTATCAAGAGCAGATTCTGATATTAGAGAAAAGCCAAGCATAATGTTAGAGAAAGGAAGCGTCATATTATTCAAAACTAAAGAAAAATTTGAAGAGGTTTTAGAATATTTTATAAATTTGAAGGGCATTGGCGAAGAAAACGAGAACGGGTTTGGTGATTTCATATTTTATTTTGGGGGTGTGACTCAATGACAAATATTAATGAAACACTATTAAAATATGTTAACGAAATAGGTGGTAATCAGAAATTTTGGGATGCTAAATATAAAAGAAGCAATGATACTATTAAAAATAAAATTGGCTCTAACAATATACGTGAACTTGCTGTATTAGCTTTAAATGCGGATTGCTATGAGGAATTTAAGTTATTTATAAAGTATAAAACTGCCAAGGGCAATGGATGGGAAGCTTACTTTGATGAAGGAGAAAGATTTGGAGATGCAATTATAAGATATATAGACAAGATATATGAGGCATCTAATAAAAATGACAAAGAGGCTTTGCAAAATATCAGCAGATTTTTTGGTTATTTATATTGGAAAAAGAGAATAATTGGTGACAAATAGTGAGGGGGGATAAAAATGCTCTTTAATAAGTTTCAAAATAAATATATTATAAAAGGTGTCCTTAGAGCCAATACTCCTTTACATATAGGAGCAGGACAAGACAGTTTAAATCCAATTCAAACAGATGAAGGTGTTATAGTAGACCATAATGGAAAACCATATATACCAGGTAGTTCATTAAAGGGAGTACTTAGGACATACCTAGAGATAATGATTAATAGCGGAATTAATCCTGAGTATGAATCATGTCTTATAGTGAATGAACCTTGTCTTGATGAGTCAAAGGTAAAGCAAATAAAGAGCAAATACGATAATGAAAAGTTGAATAAGGATTTGAAAATAGCTCAAGAAATATATGAAAATATGTGTGATGTTTGTAAAGTATTTGGTTCAAAATATTTTTCATCTAAGATATCCATTAGAGATTGCACTTTGATAAGTGAAAAAGCGTATATTCAAAAAAGAGATGGTGTAGCTATTGATAGAGATACAGGTACTGCTGCAGATAATAAAAAATATGATTATGAACAGGTATCAGCAGGCACAGAGTTTGATTTTTATATGAGTATTGATAATTTAGAGGATAAGCATATAGATTTATTTAAAATAATTTTAAATGCACTTATAAGAGGCGACATTCAAATTGGTGGCAAAACCACTTATGGTCTTGGAAGTGTTCAGCTAACAGATAGCAAAGTATATAGAATAACTAGTGAAAACCTTAATCAATATCTTCTATCAGGGGTAACTGAAGAAATGAGGTGGGATTATGTTCAGTAAGCTATACAATGAAGCACTGATTACTTTTACTATGGAAACTATGAGTCCGTTGTTTATAAAAGCCAGTGAAGATAGTACTCTAGATCCAACTGCAGCAGATAATACTTATATGGCTTTTTATAAAGATGGCAAACAAGTGCCGGTTATTCCGGGGACAAGCATTAAAGGGGTATTTAGAAGCAGTGCTGAAGAGCTTATAAGGGCTTTAGGGTTAGAACCTTGTAATGTATTAGAACGTCCGTGTGGTAGAAAAATTGGTGAAAAGCTTGGAAAAGAAGATAAAAAAGATGTGAAGAAAATATATTCTCATTGCTGCCCGATATGTAAGCTTTTTGGTACAACTACATTAAAAAGCAGGGTTTATTTCTTTGATGCTTATGTTGAAGAGGGAGATTATAAGATTGGCAAAAGAACATCTGTAGGAATAGACAGAGTAACTGGAGCTAGTAAGAGAGGAGCACTTTTTGATTTCGAATATGTAGAATATGGAAAATTTAAAACCCAGATAAAACTAAAAAACTTTTTTGGATGGCAGCTTAAACTATTATTTGATTTGTTTGATAGAGTTAACGACGGTCGTATAACATTTGGAGGTCTAACATCTAAGGGCTTTGGAAAGATGAAAATAGATGATGTCAATCTTGAAATAAGGTATTATAATAAATCAACAGAACCGCAAGGCTATATTGAAAAAGATTATTATAGGACTAAAGAGATAAAAGGATTAGAAAAAATCAAGGAGTTATTAGGAAGTATAGAAATAGATGAAAATACCATTAGAAGGTGTGAGTTAGAAGATGAACAAGCCTTATGATTTTATACCATTTTTAAAATGTGAAGTTTTTACTGAAGAAGGTACACTTGAAGGTATAATACCTTTAAAAATAAAGACATTAACACCTATACATATATCTTTTGGGGAACATAGTATTAATGATAACAAATATATATATAAACCCTTTGTGAGAATTAATGATAAAATAGCTATTCCTGGAACTAGTATGAAAGGGATGGTAAGAAGCATTGCTGAAGCACTTTCCTATAGTTGTTTAACACCTTCTAGTAATTTTGATAGGAAAAGGCTTCCTAACAAAAGCCATGATAAAGATGATAACTGTATAATTTGTGATATGTTTGGGAAAATGAACAAAAAAAGTAAGATTCAATTTAATGATTGCTATCTTACAAAAGGCAGAATAGAATTATTAGGTTTGCCTTCATCGTTTGGTCCAAGACCGAATACTCAAGCTTATTTGGATGAAAACGGAAAATACAAGGGATATAAATTTTATAGGCATGGGATTTTAGGAATACAGCAAAAAGGAGATATTTTGTACGAATATGTATTAGAAAATGCAGAATTTGAAGGGAATGTAAGATTTGAAAGACTTACAGAAGAACAACTTCAACTACTTTGCTTTTCTCTAGGATTAAGTGGAGAAATACAACCTAAAGTTGGATTTGGAAAAGCCTATTATTATGGGAGTATCAGTATAGAATCAGAAGAAGAATGGGTCAAGAAAGCAAAAGAATACAAGAACACACAAAAAAAAGATGTTACTAGAAATATTTCGAAAGCTATAGAGATACTAAGTTTTAGCAATGCAGTTAAGTCTCTTGAATAAGGAGGTGTTTACGTGCAAAACGACAAAAAATATCTTCTTAGCTGTGCTGAAAGTGCTGCTAAATTCATAAATGAGAAAGGTTCAGGAAGTTTTATTAATCTAATTATTGATATGCTTAATTTTTCTATAGATAAGTTCCAGGAGGAAAGCGATAGGAAACAACAATTTTGCGAAATAATTTATAATATCAAAAATTTAAGAGTAGATAAATTTCTTGGAGGAGGAAAAACTCTGGCAAATTCTTTTAGAATGTTTATTGAGGATTTTTTAATGCTTAGAAAAGAGAAGGAAGGTTACGTAATTAACAATAGAGATTTTGGGAGCTTAACAGTAGATGAATTAAAATATGTATTAGGTTGGACTAGGAGATTAATAGAAAAAGATTCGGAATCAAATGAAGGAGTGAAAGATGTAAAGTATAAAGAAAAAATAAACAATTCTGTTCCAAAAAAGCAATTTAATGAAAGGGTTTATAGAGCAGGTGGGAAGAGTAATAAACATAATAGATATCAAGAAGCAGAACAGTTTAATGATGCTATGGCATCTCAGTTAAAGAAATTTTTTGAAGGAACTAATGAATAACTGGAGTGATGAATTTTGAATTTGCTAATTATAATGTCTCACTATCTTTCAGATATACAAGTTGAAGAAGCTAAAAGAAAATACTTTGAAATGCGGGAGCAGGCACGTATAAAT
>ENA-OWOZ01000182-OWOZ01000182.1-bioreactor-metagenome-genome-assembly--contig:-NODE-182-length-88808-cov-5.979320_pt1 | contig 88808 bp, 79 predicted proteins | sample MGYA00238140_ERZ651804 | MGnify/ENA primary metagenome ERZ651804 (study PRJEB26910, sample SAMN07631232) | bioreactor metagenome | isolation source: Switchgrass digestor | place: USA: Dartmouth...
CATCTGGGTTACCGGTTCTAAAATTCCGGCTTTGATACGGTCATAATAAATAGGCTTGAGTCTGCCAATCCCGTGAGAATCAATGCCCCGTTTGTCTGCAGTAATAAGTACATCAGCGCAGATCCTGGCATCATCAAGAGGGACACCCAATCCCACAAAAACATCGATCATGAATTGCTCCATCAGATCAAAGGGAATCCAGTAAATTTTATCCTTCTCCATCTTTTCACCTCATTATAATGCTTGGTTGGGAATGGTGAGAGCACATTTAACTGCCTTATGCCATTCCTGCTGAAGGCGCTGGCGCTGGTCTAAACCAATGGAAGGCATAAAGCGGCGGTCTATCTGCCGCATATTCTTTAATTCTTCCAGACTATGCCAGAACCCGCTGCCCAAGCCCGCCAGGTAAGCAGCACCTATGGCTGTAGACTCAGTATTAATCGGTCTTTCCACCGGAACACCTAATATATCGGTCTGAAACTGCATTAAAAAGTTATTGGCGGCTGCTCCGCCGTCCACATTAAGGGTCTGCAGGGAAATACCGGAATCACGCTGCATGGCCTCCAAAACATCCATGGTCTGGTAAGCGATAGACTCCAAAGCAGCCCGGGCCAGATGGGCCCGGCCGGTGCCACGGGTAAGACCGATTAACGTACCCCGGGCATGCATATCCCAATAGGGAGCTCCCATGCCTACAAAAGCAGGCACCAGGTAAACCCCGTCATTTCCGGACAGTGATTCAGCCAGAGCTTCAGTTTCCGCAGCAGTCTCGATAATTCTCAGCTCATCTCGTAACCATTGGACTGCGGCCCCGGCAATAAATATGCTGCCTTCCAAAGCATAATATACTTGGCCTTCCTTTTTCCGCGACCAAGCTATAGTAGTTAAAAGGCCATGCTGGGAGCGGACCGCTTGCTGACCAGTATTCATGAGCAGGAAACACCCAGTACCATAAGTATTCTTTGCCTCTCCGGGGGTAAAGCAGGTCTGTCCGAAAAGAGCGGCCTGCTGATCTCCAGCCAGGCCGGCTATGGGAATCTCATTGCCCAGCAACTGGGGATCGGAATAACCGTAGATTTCGGAAGAACTGCAAACTTGAGGCAATAGGCTGGCGGGAATACTGAAATAGCTTAGAATTTCCTTATCCCATTCCAGTTGATGGATATTATATAGCATAGTTCGGGAAGCATTGGTTACATCGGTAGCGTGGACCTTGCCGCCGGTTAGCTTCCATAAAAGCCAGCTGTCAATGGTGCCGAACAAAAATTGTCCCTGTTCAGCTTGAGAGCGAATAGCAGGAGAGCTGTCCAAAATCCAGGCCAGCTTGGTAGCCGAAAAGTAGGCATCAATTACTAATCCGGTTTTTTCACTTATTTTAGGAGACCAGCCTGCCTTTTTCATTTCTTCACATATAGGGGCGGTACGACGGCATTGCCAGACTATAGCATTGCTTACCGGCATCCCGGTTTCCCGGTCCCATACTACCGTAGTCTCCCTCTGGTTGGTAATACCTATAGCATGAATATCGCTGCTTTTAAGATTGGCCTGAAGCAGGGCTTGGGTAGCTACACTGAGAGTAACTGCCCAGATTTCCTGGGGATCATGTTCTACCCATCCGGGCTGGGGGTATATTTGGGTAAACTCCCGGTAAGCTCGAGAAATAGCTTTTCCCTCATGATCGATCAGCAAAGCTGTAGTTCCTGTAGTACCTTGATCAATAGCTAAAATATATTTGTTTGGCATACCCTCACTCCTTCCTGCCATTACCTTTATTTTAACAAACCAATTTGCATGCATCGCAAAATTCTCAGGAAACCAGGACACAGTAAGATAATTTACTGTAGATTCGATTTAGCCCACTTGGTAAATGTATGGACATTTTACGAATTTTGAGGTAATTTGGCAAAAAGAGATAGTTTTTGGATGGTTAAAGGAGAGGGAGAAAGCTATGAAGATTTTCGTGCTCAACGGACCTCCTGCCAGCGGAAAATCGGTATTGATGGATTATTTGTTATTGAATGACAGTGATTATCTTGAACCTATTATCTCCTTCACCACCCGCAGACCCAAACCCGGAGAAAAGGAGGGCAAGGACTACTATTTTATAACTCGGCAGCAATACACTGATTATCGGGTCAAAGGAGAGATAATTGAAGAAATTACATACATGGAGAACAATTACGGTATTACCCGAAAAGAACTTGAACGAGTACAGAAATCCGGTAAAAATGGACTCGCCATATTAAACCTGGAGGGACTGCGCATTTTAAAAAAGGTATTAGGCCCGCAGAACATTGTCAGTATATTTATCTACCGGGATTTGAAAGATATTCTGCAGGAACTTAAGCAGATATGCAATGAAATGGAGTATACCAGGAAGGTTGCCAGTGCCAAACAAGAAATGAAGGAAATTGGTGCCTCTGACTATGTATTGTACAACATCGGTTCCTTAGCTGAGGCTTATCAACAGCTGAAAGATATTCTCAGAAAGGAGATTAATGCTCCTCCTATCAACCGGGTCATAGAACCAGGCCAGCGCTATAGACATTTCAAAGGTGATCTGTATGAAGTTATTACCACAGCCCTTCATAGTGAAAACTATTGCCCTTTAGTGGTCTATAAGAATCTATCCACAGGAGAAGTCTACGCCCGCCCCTACGATCTGTTCTGCGGCAAAAAAGAACTGGAATCCCAGAACCGTATCGTAAACCGCTTTGAATTAGTGGAAGAAAAAGAATAGGATAAGAGTTTTAATTTTCTTTTTTAAACAGGCTGATAAATAACAAAGAACTAATAAGCCAGGCGGGGATAGACAATACAATGGCCCAACCCCATTCAATCCCTGCCAGCAGTCCCCATAAAGCAACGGCTACACATACTGTACAACCTAACATGCCGGCAGTAGCTCCTAAGGCTAACTGGGAAGCTGCTTCCGGCCCTTCCAGCCAGCCCGACATAATCACTGCTGAAGCCAAAACTGCCGGGAAAGCAGCAAATATTCCGGCGAAAGATTTCCAGGGCAGTATTAAGAGCAGCAAGTAGCACCCGGCTACAGCTCCACCACCCAGCAGGAACCTAATCAACAGATCCAACCAAATCCCTGATTTCTTCATACCAGCACCAGCTTCCAGGTGAAATAAATACAGGTGGCAGCCAGCAGCCAGATCAACAGGGCCTGGCCCAATCCCTTTTGCCATCCCTTTTTAAGCACCAAGCGGCTAGCAGCTATTGCACATATAATATTTGCCAGCATTCCAACCAAGGCACCCTCGGAAACATGGACTGACATTTCCACCAGCTTTTGCCCCTGGTAATCAAGGGTGAGACTAAGAAGAGCTGCCAGATAAACAGCGGGAAAAGCAGCAAAAATACCGCCTATTCGCGGCCCGAAAGATCGTGCTATTATGGTACAGAGTACGATAGCTCCTCCTCCCAGCAGGAAGCGCAGCAACACTGGCATTAAGAGAGAACTACCGGCCAACATAATCACCACCACGGCCCATTATATAACAGGCTGGTCTGGATGACCAGAAAATAAATGCTGCTGACCTTCCGGCCGGATTGGTCTCCTTCGATCATAAAAGCCCCTTACTTTGAACAAAATAAACATTGAACCTAGTCTGCGGCTACTGAAGGAGGAATATGATGAGCGCACCTAAAATACCAGTCAAATGCAGCGTGGAAAACTGTTTTTACAACAAGAACCGCTTCTGCCATGCCGATGCCTTGGAAGTAAATGCCAAGGGAGACGGTATAGCTATTTCCAGTGATGGAACCTGCTGTACTACCTTTATAGAAGGCATTTCTTAAACCCAGTCATGAGAAACAGATTGCCACGTCTTTGTCCCGCAATGTCTAAATTGTCATTGCATAGTCCTTGGCGACGTGGCAATCTCTTTTTTTGATCAATTGTCCAAAAACAGCCTTATCTAAGGAATAAGGCTCTTTTTTTAAGTTCCCACATTCAACATGCTACATCATGGTACGTCGTTGGATTTCGTTCCAGATTTCCTCAGGACTTAAACCGCTGGCATTGATTACCGGGGCCTTGGTGACTATATTTTGCATCCCCATGATGTTCTGATCGGCGCCGGATAATACAACAGCATCCACTTCCGTGTCCTTGACTCTGTCCACCGCTATGATCCTGCAACCTTGAGCGGCTAAAAAATCTTTAACCGGCTTTAAATTATTCTCCACAGCTATTACTCGATCCATATTCCACCTCCGGGGTAAGTTTTTCTGACAGAATTAGTATGTTACAGGAAGCACAAAACTAACCATTTGCCAGCAGTATTGACGGCATTACAGGTTTAGGAAGGTTTATTCCTTAGCAATGACGAATTAGCTTGACAACCGTTTTTTATCATGAAGGAGGAATCTAGAATGCAGATATCAGATAATGTAATGCTGCTGGGTAACGGGCACTTTAATCATTATATTGTAGGCCGCAGCCAGGCTGCTTTACTTGAATGCGGTATGAGTGCCGGTATTCCTGCTTTTATCCGTCAATGGGAGAGTCTGAATCCCCAGCCCCAAGTGACTCATATCCTGGTATTGCATTCCCATTTTGATCACGTATGCGGACTCCCCAGCTTTAAAAAAATGTTCCCCCAGGCACAGGTGTTAGGCCATGCGGCTGCTGAAAAGCTGCTTGCCAAGGAGAAAGTCCGTCAACTAATGCAGATGGGCGATGAAATGGTCAGCCAGGTGTATTTTGAGGATCACCGTATCAGCGAAAAACCGGTTCCTCCGGATATAGCCCTGTTACAGATTGACCAAACAGTAGGGGAAGGGGACACTATCAGTTTGGGATCCGGCCTTACCCTGCAAATTATTGAAACTCCCGGGCACAGCTCCTGTTCCATCTCTGTATATTTACCTGAAGAAGAAGTCATGTTCGTATCTGACGCTGCAGGAACAGCCATAAACGAGGGAATAATAGCACCGGTTTTCTTTCAAGACTACGATTTATACCTGGACAGCCTGCGCAAGTTGATGAATTACCCCACCCGTGTTCTGGCCCTGGGGCATGGACCGGTTATCAGCGGGTATGAGCAGGTACAAGATTTTTATCAACGGTCCTTGCAATCCGCTCAGGACGCTTTTGCAGCTATTAAGGAAGAATTGCTGGCGGGAGCAAACCATGATGCATTAACCAAAAAATTCTATGATCAATATATAAAAGGCGGGCTGGCTGATTATCCTGTACAGATAATGCTTGCCTCAGTAGGTCAGCTTATAAACAATGTTGCCAAACGGATGTAGTCAGCCTCAATAATCTCATCCGATTCACTCTGCCAGGATGGTTGCTTCATCCAAGATCTTGATGGATGGAACTTTTTTCAGATCGTCCATCAACTGGAACAGGGCACCATCCTTTTTCTTGGCTTCAATCATAACATCAATATCCGTGTTATAACCACGTATTTTATCTACAAAAGACATGAAAAACTCCACATCCACATAATCGGCATGGGCCCGAATATTTCTGCTGCTGCGGGGACTGGAGACATGTACCTTAGGAGGGAAGGATTCTTCTTTCCAGGTGGCCAGAATATCACCAAAATAATCCCGGATATCATCCCCCTGGTTATTGCACCAGTGATGATGGATATCCAGAACCATAGGAATATGTATCTGGTGACATAGTTCCAGCACCTCGGCAACAGTGAATATCTTGTCATCATTCTCTAAAATAATACGGCTCCTGATTTCCGCTGGTATCAGGGCAAAATTTTCTTTAAACCTCTGCAGGGATTCTTTTTTGTTCTTATAACTGCCTCCTACATGTATAACCAGCTTAGCTGATGCATCCATTTGCATAGCCTGAAATATCTTATGATGGTATTCCAGATCCCGCAGGGAAGCAGAGACAACCTCCTCACGAGGTGAATTAAGCAGAGTGTAATGGTCGGGGTGGGCGCTAAGCCGAAACCCGTTTTGGCGGGCATATTCACCTAGAGAGGCCAGTTGCTCCTGAAGCTGTTCATACCAGTTCCAATCCTCCGCCAGAGGGTGAGTGGCCAAAGGAATCAATTTGGAAGTCAAGCGAAACACTTTAATATCGTGAGCTTTATTATGAAAAAACAAACGCTGAGTGTTGTGCAGGTTCTCCCTCGCCAAGCGCAGCAAGCGGCTGTGCCTGGCTTCTTTTGGCTCAATTTTGCTGAGATTGCCGGCCGTTATAGTCTTGGAAGGGGAGCAGTTTTGCAATACAGAAGACATGGCTACATAACCTAGACGAATTTTCAAGGAAACTCACCTTTCTAAAAAACAAAATAAAAGACCGCCATATCTATAATGACGGCCGCATATGGTGCATCCGTTTAACTGAAAATCCTGGCTTCAACTTCATTAGGCCCGGCTTTGACATGCTGTAACTTGTTAATTGCCGGTCCTTCAATAATTTCACCTTCGTAGGTAAACCGTGAACCATGACAGGGGCAATCCCAGGACTTTTCCGCATCGTTCCAGGTTAATTCACAGCCCAGATGGGTACAGGTGGTATCTACCATGTGCAGAACACCCTCGGCATCCCGGTAAGCTCCAATTCTTTGCCCTTCAACATCGATTACTTTTCCTTCACCTTTTTTAACATCAGCATCCTTTTCGCCCCGTTCCAATTTACCGGTAATATACTTTTCAGCCACACTTAAGTTAGTACCGATAAATGTCTTTAGAGCTGATCCGGAAGTGATAAAACGGGAAGGATTGTAGACCTGAGCCCAGGGATTATCTCCGGTGGCGATCAGGTCACTGATTATTTTCGCCGCGGCTATGCCGTTGCTCATGCCCCATTTGCCAAAACCAGTAGCCACATAAATATTGGGACTGCGGGAAGTGAGGTTTCCTACATAAGGTACACCATCAATGGTCACGCAATCATGGGTAGACCAGCGATAATAGATTTTTTTAACATGAAAGTGCTGGTTGGCAAAATCCATCAGATTTTTATAATGCTTGTTGGTATCGGTACCGTGCCCGGTTTTGTGGTGTTCACCCCCAAATAAAACCAAAGGGCCATATTGAGAGGAAGTATAGCGCAGGGAACGCCCCGGGTCTTCTGCGGATATGAAGTGGGCCTCAGGAAACTCTTCCGCAATAGTGGCAGCAACGACATATGATCTTTCCAGATACATACGGGAAAAATAAAATCCCCCGCCATCAAAGAAGGGAAAATGAGTAGCAATCACTATATGGGAGGCTCTTACCTTTTTGCCCGTTTCAGTGACAACGGTCAAGGGGCTGCCTTCCTCGATATTGATGGCCTTGGTGTTTTCAAATATATAGCTATCCCGGCTGGGAATGTGCCGGGCCAGTTCCTTCAGGAATTTCAGACAGTGAAACTGGGCTTGATTATCAAAGCGCATGGCTGCTTTGACCGGAAAGGGCAGGGGAATATCCTGCTGAAAGGAAGCTTTCAGGCCCAATAAGCGGGCTATTTCTACTTCCTCTTCAATTTGTTTAACATACTGGTCAGATTGTGTGAAAGTATAAGCCGGCAACCGGGTGAAATCACAGTCTATCTTTTTCTCCTTGCTGATCTGTTCTACCAGATCTAGGGCATACATATTGGCATCAGCATATTGCTGGGCTAGTTCTGCGCTCATCTGCTTTTTAATTTTGGAGTAGATAATAGCGTGCTGGGCAGTAAGCTTGGACGTGGTATGGGCGGTAGTACCCTGAAGAATACGATCGGCATCCAGTACCGCCACCGATCCCCCCGCCTGTTTTAACAAGTAGGCCGTAGTTATACCCGCGATTCCGCCGCCGATGATTGCTATGTCCACTCCTATATCCCGGTCCAAGGCGGGATAATCGGTTCCAGGTGTGGAATCTATCCAGAATGAGCTGGGCACCTCGGGAAGCATATCAATAGTATCCATACCTTCACCTCTTCCTTTAGTTTGGTATTAGCATTTACATTCGGACCTGGTTTTATATAATTAATTAGCTGCCCTTACCGAGAAAAATCCTTTCTCCTTTGAAAGTATTAATAGCTAAAGGCGTATTTTCTAATAGAAAACATTCAGGAGGTCAGTGTATGTTCAAACGTTTCACAGCAATAAGTGCAGTTATTACTTTCACCCTTTGTATGCCGGGGATAGCTTCAGCCAGTTCTGATCAGATCTTCAGCGATACCAGGGATCACTGGGCCCAGACGTATATTGCCAAAGCTGCAGAACAACAGTTAATGATGGGAATAGGGAAAAATGAACGGGGTGAAATGATATTTGCCCCCAACCAGTTAGTTACTCGCTCCCAGGCAGCCTCGGTTCTAGCGCGAGCTTTCGCATTAAACCACGATAAACAGCAGGATGTCAAAGAGCCGGCTGTATCTGACTTTTTCCAGGATGTAAAGGAAGATACCTGGTATGCTCAATCAGTTCTCCTGTGCGCAATAAATGAAGTATTTCCTTTCCAGGGCGACCTCTTTTACCCGGACCGTCCTATAATCCGGCTGGAAATGGCACAGGCTATCCAAAATGCCTTTACCGCCAAAGGTATCAGTGTGCCTATGATTATGCTGATGCCCGAATTTAAAGACACCGAAGGTCTAAGCAATCAAGAAATGAATGCGGTGGTTTTTGTTCACAATACGGGAATCATGAAAGGCGATGACGGGTATTTTCGTCCTCAGGACAGCCTGACTCGGGCAGAACTGGCTCGCATCATTACCGCCTGTAAAGAAATCATTGATCTGAATGCTCAACCACCTGCACCTGACTCCCAGCAGGACTTAAGACTGGAAAAGAAGATAATAAAAGAGAAACAGGAAAATATGGAGGTGGACTTGGAACTGCCAGTAATAACTGGTATGCCTGATCAATCACTGCAGGAGCAAATCAACTCCCGCTGGGTAAAAGAGGCTGAAGATTTCCGGCAAGAAGTAGCTTCCACTTTGGAGGAGTATGTAAATAATGCCAAGCAATACGGTTATCCTGTTCATGACTATGTGGCTATGTCCCGCGTTCAGGAAAGCTTCTGCAGCGATCGCTTCCTGAGCCTGTATATTGAATACTACAGCTATACCGGGGGAGCTCATGGTTTTACTGACCGCCGGGCTTACAATATAGACCTGACCACCGGTGGGGAATTAAGGTTAAGTGATCTGTTTGCACCGGATTATGACTATATTTCTATAATTAACCAGGAAATAAAAAAACAAATTGAGGCCAGTGATGGGATCTTTTTTGATGGGGAATTGGGTTTCCAGAGCATCACCGAAAACCAACCCTTTTATATAGAAGAAGGTAATCTGGTTATCTATTTTGGTCTCTATGAAATCGCTCCTTATGTTGCGGGAATACAGGAGTTCAGATTCCCCCTGGATAGTTTCGGGGATAACTTTATAGCCGGGTTATTCTAACTCCATTTGTACTAGGCAAAGAAAAGGCTGTCCCTTAGTCCGCTGGCGGGTTGGGGACAGCCTCGTTGTTTATATATCCTGTTTCCGGCTATTTCCCCTGAAACTGGGGCTTGCGTTTTTCAAAGAAAGCCCGGATAGCTTCATTCTGATCTTCCGTACCACAGCAGAAAATAGATTGAATTTGTTCTAGTAAGAGTCCTCCCGCTATGCTGCTGTCCAGGGAAGCATTAATGGCCTTTTTGGCAAACCGCACTGCCCAGGGCGGATTGTTAATGATTCTTTTGGCCATTTTCTCAGCTCTTTCGTACAGTTGATCCCTGGGCACCACTATTTCCACCAATCCGATCTCTTTAGCTTCACGGGCATCAATTTCATCACAGGCAATAATTAGACGCTTGGCCTGGCCAGGACCTACCAGGCGCGGCAGCCTTTGACTGCCTCCCATATCAGGAGATAAGCCGAATCTCACTTCCGGAATAGAAAAACGAGCATCTTCCGAAGCTATGCGGATATCGCAGGCGATAATCATTTCAAAAGCTGCTCCGTAGCAAACCCCATGTACTGCGGCAATTACTATCGGATTCATGTCCTGCCAGCGAGAATTGAGACGCTGCAGCCAGTGGATATTGTCGGCTACCCAGCGGGAATCAACCTTTTCCAGGTCATGCAGATCAATACCGGCACTGAAATGATCGCCATCGGCTTTGATAATTACCACACGAATATCAGGGTTGGCCTCAATTTCATCCTGAACTAAGACAATCTCTTTCCAGGGACCCAAGCCCAGGGTATTTAAGCGATCAGGCCGCTTCAGTGTTACATAAGCCAGAGGGCCTTGCACATTAAGATCATAATATTCAAAATCCGGCATGCGCTTCACTCCTTTCTAAAAATATTATAATCCATAATATTCTAACCGCGAAGTAATATTCCATCCGCTAGGAGTTGCTGCTATTTATACTATGGGCTGGCCGGCTTTAATACGTTTTCCCATTTCGTCGGCAGTCAAAATAGCATCAAACACTAGTTCCTCAGTAATGGGGAAAGCATGGTTATAAATGATGGCTTTGGGCTTGCAGGAAACAGCCACAGCTTCTCTCAGACGCTCTTCGCTGATGTTATCTATGTGCAAATCAGCTAAAGTAATCGGCAGGCCCACTTTATAGTTGAACTCATAAACCTGTTGGATAAGCTCTTTCGGCCGGCCCTCCAATACCATTTGTACCAGAGCCAAGAATCCTATTTTTTCGCCGTGATAAAAGTCATGGCATTCTTCCAGCATATTTAAACCATCCTGGAGAGAATGGGCTGCAGCCACCCCACCGCTCTCAAAACCGATACCGCTCAGCAGAATATTGGCCTCAACTACTTTTTCCAAAGCGGTGGTTACTGCCTGGCGTTCATTAGCTATTTTAGCCTGCAGTCCATATTCCATCAGAATGTCAAAACACAGCCTGGCCAAAGCCATCGCTGCGGAAGTAGGCAGTCCCCGGGCAGGATTACGGGCACCTGATTGACAAGCAGCATCAGCTTCCAACCAGGTAGCCAAAGCATCACCCATGCCGGCTACCAGCATTCTGACGGGTGCCTTGGCTATTATTTCAGTATCGACCAAAACTAAATCTGGGTTGGTAGGGGGGATGAAGAATCTTTCGATTGTACCATCGTCTTTATAAATTACTGACATGGCACTGCAGGGAGCATCGCTGGATGCTATGGTAGGTACAATTACCGTCCGGGCATTTACCGCTGCGGCGACGGCCTTAGCGGTATCAATGGCTTTGCCGCCTCCACTGGCAACTATCACATCACATTCCTTTTCCCTGGCCAGATTACTCAGGCGCTCAATTTCCGCAGAACTGCATTCACCGCCGAAGAGTTCCTCCACCTGGCTGATGCCATTTTCGGCAAAACTTTTTTCCCGTCCTTCCCGAGTACTGGCCAGACCAGTTTTGCCTCCTATTACCAGTGCTTTCTTACCTAATTTCTTAACGTGACGTCCAATCTCAAAAATAGCTCCTTGTCCCTGAACATAACGCCCCGGAGCAACCATTACCTTAACATTTCCTGCCATAGTTATTCCTCCTTATAGTCACTTTTACTGCTGTTGGTATTAGGACGAGATAATGGCGTACCATATTATTTTACTCAATGGCCGGGCTTAATTATAGATATGAAGCGGATGAGCATCCATAAACAAGTATTAATCTTGAAGATAATTGTATAGGATTGGTAATTTTCAGGTACCAATATGGTATGCTTAATTAAAACAACCTTTAGGAGAAGGAGCAGAATGACTAAGCGCTCTAAAACCAAACCAGTTTATAAGAAGGTTAGAGTAGGAACATCTCACTTTCTCAGGGGTGGTGCCGGAGCTCATGTGGATAAAAAGAAGGAACTGCAGAAAAAATTATGCCGTATCAAACCTCAGCAGGATGAGTAAGTTCCCCTAGGAAACGGAATATAAATAATTATTCGGGAGGGAAAGGTATGAGTAAAGATTTGGTGACAGTGGAGAGACAGGGACATGTACTGCTGATCGGCTTGAATCGTCCCGAGAAAAGGAATGCTCTGAGCCTGGATATGTACTGGCAATTGGCCAAAGCCTATGGAGAGCTGCATCAGGATCCCGATCTTTTCTGCGGCTTGCTGTTTGCCCACGGGGATCATTTTACAGGCGGTCTGGATTTACCTGAGTGGACAGGAGTTTTCGCTGAAGGCAAAATGCCTGATCTGCCTGAAGATATGATCGATCCCTTCGGTCTGGATGAAGATCGCCGCTTAAGCAAACCTTTGGTGATGGCGGTGCAAGGTATCTGCTATACCGTGGGCTTTGAGATGCTCTTGTGTACCGACGTGAGGATTGCAGCCTCAGATCTGCGTCTGGCCCAGATTGAAGTCAAACGAGGCATTTATCCGGTAGGCGGAGCAACAGTGCGCATGTTTGAGGAACTGGGCTGGGGTAACGCTATGCGCTACCTGCTTACCGGTGACGAGATAACTGCAGCAGAGGCTTATCGTCTTGGTCTCGTACAGGAAGTGGTTGAACCTGGCCAGCAATTCCATCGTGCTCTGGAGATTGCCAATCGTATAGCCAAACAAGCACCTTTGGGAGTACAGGCAGCATTACGGTCAGCGCGAATTGCCAGGGTGGATGGTACCAGAAAAGCACTGGCCAGATTAATGCCGGATATCATGCCTATTATGAAGAGTGAAGATGCTGCAGAAGGGGTACGGGCATTTATTGAACGCAGGGAAGCTAATTTTAAGGGCCGCTAATAGCCAATTGCATACTTACATCACAGTAATAATTCAGCAAGGAGAGCAGCTATGATTGAACAAGTATTGCCAGACATTTTCAAAATAGAAATTCCTTTACCCAAAAACCCTTTAAGGGCTACCAATTCCTACTTTATTCGAGGTAATGAACGAAATCTATTGGTGGATACGGGGTTTAATTGTGAGGAATCACGCCAGGCCATGGTTAGCGCTTTGCAGGAATTAAACGTCCGTATGGAAAACACTGATCTCTTTATTACCCACTTGCATTCCGACCATGCCGGACTGCTTAGTTTTCTGGTCACTCCTGAAACTACAGTTTGGATGAGTGAACCGGATGCTTATGTGGTAGGAGGCGGACAGGAGAGTGCTCATTGGAAAATATTCAGCAGATTTCTGCTCAACAGTGGTTTAATAGCTGATGGAATCGAAAACACCATTGAGCGCCATCCGGGTTATCGTTATGCACCGGAAAGATTCCACGGTTTTACTACCGTAGAGGAAGGATATGTCATAAAGGTAGGCTCATACTGCTTCAAGTGCCTGGAAACCAAAGGACATACTCCCGGACATATATGCCTGTATGATCAGGAAAAGAAACTCCTGCTGTCAGGAGATCATATCCTGGATAAAATTACCCCCAACATAACCCTGTGGCAGTTGGGGGAGGATGTATTGGGTAATTATCTGAACAGTTTGGACCGTATAGCCGCCTTAGATGTTGAGGTGGTTTTACCGGGTCACCGCAATATCATACACGATTGTCAAGGCAGAATAAATGAATTAAAAAACCATCATCAAGCACGTCTGGCAAATGTACTGGACATTCTTGGCAGCCAAAGATTAACTGGTACCCAGGTAGCTAAACAGATGAAATGGGACCTCACCATCAAGGAATGGCACGATTTTCCCTGGGGTCAGAAGCTTTTCGCTGTAGGTGAAGCCATGTCTCATCTTTATCACCTGTTTCAGCAAGGGGTACTGCAGATTACCTGTGACAACGATGTATTCTATTTTCAAAAACGATAACTCATAGGAAACAGGGAGCGCTGGCAGACCAGTCGCTCCCTGTTTTCATCTATCGGTCTATGACTATTCCTTTTTTGCTAATCTCCGCTTTTTAACAGCACGTAATATGCCGTATCCTAATCCTGCCAAGATCAAATAGGGGAGTACTACAGAGAATATTATCACTAACCAGTTAAACAGCTGCATCATCGAGTTAATACTTTTTATAAAAGCAGCTTTGGCTTTAGACACGGTACCTTGAGGAGCGGAAATCTCATCGTAGGAAGAATTCAGATGAATATTAAACTGGGCATAGTTAACCTGATTTTTCAGCACATTCATGCGGGCTTGCAGTGATTCCCGCTTCTCCCTTACCTGGGCAATTTCCCGTTCAATAGCTAATAAATCCTGAATAGTTGCCGATTCATCATCCATGAATGACAGCATGCGTTCTTCTTCCTTTTGCAAGACTTTGATCCGCGCTTCGGTGTCATAATACTCAGTGGTTACATCTTCGGTATACATGGACTGGTTTTGAACCGTACCCATTGATTCCAAATAATTGGACATCTCATGCATTTTATCCTGGGGTACTTTAACCACCAGGCGCGCATAATTGGATTCACCATTGTGGGCTGAGATATGACTCTCCACTAAGTATCCGTTTAGGTTATTAGCCTGTTCTATAATTCTGCTGACTGCTTCCTGAGGATCTGATACTAAAAGGCTATATTCCAGAGTATGTACAAGCTTAGTCCCCAAGGCTGCCCCTGCACCATCATACATAACGCCATCGTTAATCATTTCTGCTTCAGAAGCTACTCTGCTATGGCTGGTTTCTACCGCAGCATCCATACTTTTGGAAGACCCACAGCCGCTGATTGTATAGGCAAGGATTATTAACAGCAGTAGTAGAATTACTTTTCGCAAGCTTGAACTCATATTAATGCCTCCCTCTTTTTCCTTTACTACGTGTATTAAAGCTGATACCTTGCATAAACTGCCGCTGTGTGAGCCTACCTGTTTTGGACAAAACAAAATAATATGGGTGTTACTTGGCAGACCGTGTATATGGGGTGATAATTGTAGGTGTATCCAAAATTCAAACTGAACCGGTCTACCGGTGCAAAGGAGCGGCAAGAATGACGGCAATCTATTATTTTCTTATTTCGGCAGCAAGCTTAATTATCCTGTTGATATTGGGTTCTGGTATTGCTTCCCGGCAATTTAAATACTCTGTAGATAGTGAAATTAAGGAATTATTGCCGCAGGACTTCAGTCAAAAAGGCCAAATAACCAGCGAAAATTTACACAACCTGCCGGACTGTGTTCAGCATTGGCTGCGCAATTCACAAATCATTGGCAGGGAAAGAATACATAAGGCCATGATCAGGCAAAAGGGGCAGATGAAAACCTCACCTGAAGGCAAATGGATGCCGTTTGCAGCAGTCAGTTATTATAATGTTGATCAGCCTGGTTTTATTTGGCATGCGAGAGTAAATTTCGCCCCAGGGGTAAAATTACTGGCCAGAGATAAGTATTTCAGCGGAATTGGCAGTATGCTTATCAAATTAATGGGAATATTTCCAGTGGTCAATCTAAATAATAACGAGGAAATAAACCAGGGTTCTTTACTGCGCTATCTAGCTGAGACGGTTTGGTTTCCATCGGCAGCAGTCAGTTCTGAAATACGTTGGGAGGAGATCGATCCTTATACAGCCAAAGCAACCATGGAATACAAAGGAGTGACCGGTTCAGGAATATTCAAGTTTAATGACCGGGGAGAAGTAGTGGAATTCAAGGCCAATCGTCCTCGCGCTGTGGGTGATCACTTTGAGTTGACTCCCTGGAGCATATATTTAACTGAATATCACTGCTTCGATGGTATACAGATACCCTCAAAAGGGGAAGTAATCTGGGAGTTAGCAGGAGGAGACTTCAACTGGTTTCAATTTGAGGTACAAGAAGCGGAATACAACTTTTAATCTCCTAATAAATTGGCCTCACTTCCTGAACCGGTAGTGAGGCCTCATTAATTATACAAGACTTCTGATTATGTCGTCGGGGTTTCCATACATAAAATCAATTATTGGGATTTGTATGAGAGTATAAGCACCAGGTGGTTGTTTTAGACTGGCCCGGGCTGCAGCTGTCATAATCTGGGCAGTCAAAGCCGGATTATTTATGCTCATGGTAAATTGCATCCTTTGATTGTGGGCATTTCCAGAACTGCCTTTGTGTTCTATTACTACGCCATGGCCCATATCTGTTAACTGCCGCACATCTTCAACTTGCTGCACATGAGTCTCATCTTTTATGAAGTAAGGATCATTCTTTATAGCCTTTTCAACTTCAGCAAAGTCTGCACCCGGTTTTAACTGCACATAGACCATGCGCCGGTGCATACCAGTACCTATAGGAATAGTCAGAGACAGAGCTTTTTCCACTCCCGCTATAGCATTGACAGCAACTGAGTGCCCCATACTCATACCAGGGCCGAAATTAGTGTAGGTGATTCCCTGAGGAGCCATAAACTTAAACATACAGCGGATTATGGAGTCGGTACCGGGATCCCATCCTGCAGAAACCACTGCCACTGATTTATGAGCTTTAGCGATCTGATCAAGTTCAAGACGCAGGTCAGCCAACTGATTATGAATGTCATAGCTGTCCACGGTATTGATTCCCGCAGCCAGAATTTCTTTAGCGAACTCCGGTACTGAGCGGGTAGGGGTGCACAACAGGGCAACCTGCACTCCTGGCAATTCGCTAATAGAAGAGACTACCTTAATTCCGCTGAGTTCATTTGGCTGCTGATTGTGCAAGGATTCTTTACGGCGTACTATTCCGACCAGTTCCATGTCTGGAGCAGACTGAACCGTATCCACAGCATATCGGCCAATATTTCCATAACCTACTATAGCTACTTTAATCTTATTTTCCATAGAACCCTCCAATTAAGCATTAATCAGACATTAAAAATAGGGTAAAACATGCAGGTAATGCAAATCAAGACAGTCCCTTAGAATGTACTGTATACAATCTGTGACCCATCTTTATTGCTAATAAATACAAGTTTCAAGAAGCAATTAATATTTGCTTATATTATAAACTAGTGCTTATTATAAATTATTTTTAGTTGCTCGGGATAATTGGGAAATCAGTCAGGAATTAAATGCTATTATTTGTATGATTTACTCCCAATTGGAAGCAATTATATTTGCCTAAACTTAAATAAAACGACTAATCATAAGTTTATGTCGTTATGAATGCAAAAACCGTTAAACCACCACGTTTCGTGGCGCCCCCTGTAAAAAGCCCTGAATGTTTAGTGCTATTTCGTGTACCAAGCGACGGCGGGCCTCCTGGCTTGCCCAGGCAATATGGGGCGTTATTAACAGCTTTTCAGGATTTTTTATCTTTAGTAGGGGATTATCTTTATTGATAGGTTCCTTTTCCAAAACATCCAGGCCAGCAGCACCGATCAGATTTTCATTCAACGCCCGGGCCAGATCCTCTTCGTTTACAATACCTCCCCGTCCCAAGTTCAACAGGATTGCATGAGGCTTCATCAGTTTGATTCGCTCGTAGTCAAGTAAATTCATAGTATCTTGGTTCAGGGGAGCATGAATAGATATTATGTCCGATCTCTGCAGGAGTTCCGCCAAATCCACTCTTTCATAGTTATTATTTATATTCTTGCCGCTGGTGGAATAGTATATTACCCGGCATCCGAAGGATTGAGCAGTTTTAGCCACACTTTTACCGATAGTGCCTAAGCCGATTATTCCCCAGGTTTTGCCCTCTATTTCCCAGAAGGGCCGCCCCAGGTGTGTAAAAATGTCATTGCCGGCATACTGATCAGATTTAACATATTGGTCGTAATAAGCAGTGGTTTCCAAAAGATAAAAAAGCATGGCAAAAGTATGCTGCACCACACTGGGAGTAGAATACCCGGCAACATTGCACACCATTATCTTTTGTTGGCGGGCATATTCCAAGTCAATATTATTAGTGCCGGTAGCTGCCACACATATTAAGCGAACAGTAGGAGCCGAGGCTAAGTTGCCGGCATTCAGAACTACCTTGTTGGTGATCACCGCATCGCACCCTTTTATTCGCTCTACCACCTTTTCCGGGGGAGTTACCGGATATACATACAATGACCCTAATTGATCCAATTCCGAAAACTCAAGATCGTCACCCAGGGTTTTAGCATCTAATATGCATATTTTCACTTCATACCAGCACCTTTCTCCGATAGATTAGCCCGATTATGGTTATTGGACATGAAGTCTTTCCATATCCAGTTTTATTAAGGAATTATGCCAGCTGGAATCAGGAAAGAGTAAAATCAACCGATACCCGGTTTTTTCCCAATTGCTTGGCTTGATAGAGAGCTTTATCCGCATGTTTCAAAAGATCTCTCGGGTGCAGGGGAGCACCGGGGACTAGGGAAGCTACCCCCAAACTAATAGTAATCTTCCCGCCACAATCAGAATGCTTGTGTGGGATATTCAGCATTTCCACATCATGCCGCAGTTTTTCTGCCAGACTGGCTGCTCCATTCAAGGTAGTTTCGGGAAGCAATACTGCGAACTCTTCGCCACCAAGCCGAGCCACTACATCAGAGGACCTGTGTACTCCCTTGTACAGGCAATCGGCTACTTTTTTTAAACATTCGTCCCCTTTAAGGTGGCCATATGTATCATTATATTTCTTAAAATTATCAATATCGATCATTATGAGGGACAGAGGTCTTGAGTCGCGCATAGCCCGGCGCCATTCTTTAACCAAATGTTCCTCAAAATAACGTCTGTTGGGAATCCCGGTCATACTGTCTATGCTGCTTTTCTCTTCCAATTGCTGGTTTAATTGGGTTAACTGATTCATAGTATAGTTGGAGATGACAAAAAGTATAAATGTACTCATATAAATCATTAGCAAGTTAACCCCGGCAGCTTGGACACTAACAGAACCGGCCATCCCGGGATACTGAGGAATTATGCCTGTTATTTCCGCTATAACCAGAAAGGTATAAATGACAGCCCCGGATACAGCCGCCAGCAAAGCAGTGTAATAATCCAGACCTACTCGATAAATCACCACTGCTACAATTAAAAGTAAAACCGCCGGAAAGGAAAGAAATCCTCCCCATAAGCATAGCAACTGGATAGTAGCCAATTCGGCTAACAAGATGAGACCATTAACTCGCTGTATCAAGCGGGGCCACTTGATGGAAAAATTAATGGCACAGTTAGCGATTAAATATGTAACAGCCATTACTACAATTAGTCTTAATAACCAGAATTGGATGTAAGCCGGCCAATTGCGGCTGGAAAAGCTGGCTAGATAGGCATAAATGATAAGGCACATCAGGGGAAAGACAAAAACCAACCGAATCCGGGAGGCCAATATTATTCTCCGGGGGTCAACATGTCCCTGGTCCCGGGAGGTAAATAAATCGTCAAGAAACTGCTTTGTGGTATTGCTTGCCAATGAGTTGGCCCCCATATTATGCTCCTGAAAGTGGGTCTTTTACATCACTCTAAGGTAAAACTCAGTTTTCCTTATTACACCATCTTTTTTATTATATCGTATTGTAGGTAAAACCCTTCAATACAATAATATCACAGCTAACCATATCTGCTGAGCAGTTGCCGGTTTGGTACTTGACCTTTGTAAAGGAAATTACAACTAATCCCGACCAGCTACTTGGTAATCCTTAAAAATCAAGGTTAAATCCGACTCAATAGCATAATTGTGTTGTTTCCTTAGAGAATTAGCTGTTTCCTGGGGATTCTGGGAGTGTTAACCCGGTTGGGGATATTGTATAATGTATACAGAAGAATTGAAATGGCAGACCAAAGGAAACCTCCCGGATCGGGTCTGAAGGACATCGGGAGCAAAGACCAAAAGGGGGTGGGTCTATGACCAGCACTATGACCCAATATGAAAAACAGCTCTATGCAGAAATGCAAAGAAAAATTGCTAACACCCGCTGCAAGATCTGTCACGAACCAATAGGGCAGAAAGACCACATATGCTTCGAAGAACGCTATTTTCACACCAGTTGCCTGAGACAGTCTTCTGCCGGACAGTATCCATCCTCCAGTCGTGGTCAGCACTAACAACCAATTGGGGTGAGGTTCCACAATTAAAATAATGCTCAGCAGCACACTCTCCGGATTAAATTACCGGAGAGTTTTTTATTCCCGGTTTAAAAAATCGAAATCGAGTTTAAGCTATCTCATTGAGCCTTACCGCTGCAATTGCTCATAATTGCCCATCGCAACCGGGCAGAAATGTTGCATTGAAATTAAACAAACTGATAAAATTTCTTCGTGGTTATATGCCGGTATATTTAATAGGAGCATCTAATCCTGCTTAGATTACTAAAGATTGGCAATTGAACGGAGTCTTTTTCAATGAACTTTTTATATAGATTGACATGTTGCTTGCTTACCCTGTGCTTTATTTTTGCTAATACCATCCCCTTAGCCGCCGGCGGCAGTTCACCTGCTGGTACAGAACTGCAAACCAACGGCAAAGCGGTTGTTTTACTGGATGCCTATTCAGGCCGAGTATTGTATGAACACAACAGTCATGAACAGCTCCCCCCTGCCAGTCTGACCAAGATAATGACCGGTTTTTTGGTTGCGGAATACGGTAACCTTGATGAAAAAGTAACCATAAGTGAACATGCTGCTGAAACTCCTGAAGCCACTGTATACTTAGAGCCCGGCGAGGTGCTGACCAGAAGGGATTTGCTTTATGCAGCTATGCTGCCTTCAGCTAATGATGCCTGTGTAGCTCTGGCAGAAAGTATTGCAGGCAGTGAAACAGCTTTCGTCTCAATGATGAACCAAAAAGCCCGGGACTTGGGGCTGAAAAACACTCATTTTATGAATCCCCACGGATTGCATGATGAGGCTCATTATAGCTCCGCTTATGATATGGCTTTACTAGCCAAGCATGCTCTGGTCAATCCAGTTTTTGCTGAAGTGGTCAGTACCAAGAGAGCAGTTATTCCCTGGGACAGCAGGCCTGAAGAAGATCGTATCCTGCTTAATCAAAATCGCCTGCTTTACCGTTATGATGATGCGGTAGGAGTAAAAACCGGCTATACCCGGCAGGCAGGCAACTGTGTAGTGGGAGCAGCGAAAAGAGGAGATATGCTTTTAATAGCTGTTTCCATGAATTCTTCTACAGTCTATGAAGACTTGATCAACTTATTTGAATTCGGTTTTAATAATTATCACATGGTATCCCTGGGAAAAGCCCAGGATGTATCCCGGATGGTGAATGTCAAAAATGGCACTTCCCATGCAGTTGCTGCGGCTCCAAAAACTGATATAAAAATAGCGGTTACCGATGAAGAAGCTCTTTATTTAGCCTACAGCCTGGACATTGATTCGGAAAGGGAGGCTCCTATCAAGGCAGGGGAGAAGATAGGAACTTGTTTATTGTATCTGAAGGGCGAGCAAGTAGGAGGTATCGATTTGATAGCTCAGGACAATATAAACCTTAAGACAAGTTCTGCCTTTCCTTTGTCAGTATCGTTACCTGCCACAATCATCGCCTCCAAGTGGTCATTAATCCTGGCAGGCTTGGTCGCATTGATACTGATATTTAAAAAAAGCATACGCCTGCAAAATGCTCTAAAAAGACTAATATTGCTTTTGCTGCGCAAAAGAATACCCAGCCAGTACAGAAGACACCGTTTTTAGATGAAAAACCCGGGCAGTTGCATTGCCCGGGTTAAGTATTTTCAGCGATCGATGGTGTTAATAGGGGCATCAATATTATTGAGCTAAGTACTTATTTAGTTATTTAGTTGGATAAGGATTATAACCGCCCTGGCTCAAATATTTGCCGATAACCATTCTCTGCACCTGGACAGTACCTTCGAATATCTGCATGATCTTGGCATCACGCATGTATTTTTCCACCGGATATTCTTTCACATAGCCATATCCGCCGAAAATCTGCACCGCATCAGTGGTGACCTTCATTGCACAATCAGCGGCATACATTTTGGCCATATTGGAAACTATCTTGAAAGGCAGCTCATGATCCTGCAGCCAAGCAGCTTTCTGGTAGAGCAACCGTGCTGTTTCCACAGCAGTAGCCATATCAGCCAGCATAAAGGAAATAGCCTGGAAGGAGGAAATAGGTTTGCCAAACTGCTGTCTTTCATTAGCATAGTTGAGAGCTGCATTTAAGGCTGCATGGGCGATTCCGGTTGCCATGGCCGCAATAGCTGTACGGGATAGATCCAGGGTCTCCATTAAGATAGGGGTTCCTTTGCCTTCGCCGCCCAGTAACATCCAACCAGGTACTCTGACATCTTCGAAGATGACCTGGGTGGTACTGGAACTTCTGATTCCCATTTTATCTTCTTCGGGGCCAATGGTAATACCGGGGGTATCCCTGTCAACCATGAAGCAGCAGATACCTTTATTGCCCAGGCTTTTGTCCAAAGTGGCGAAGACTGTAAACTGTCTGGCATGTCCGCCATTGGTTATGAACTGCTTGGTACCATTAATAATATAATCATTGCCGTCTTTTACACACTTAGTAGACAATCCCAGGGCATCGGAACCAGCACCAGGCTCAGTCAGACAGAAGCCACAGGTAGCACCTTCCAGCATCCGTCCGTACCACCATTTTTTCTGTTCGTCATTAGCACCAACCCAAATAGGATCTGAAGCCAACAGGGTTGAAGCGATCATGGTGGTGGCTAATCCGGCATCACCATAGGCGATTTCTTCACAAACCAGATATTTGGACAGCCAATCCAGTCCGTCTCCGCCATATTCAGCCGGTACACCAATGGTCATCAAACCAAGTTCCTGCATCTTCTTAATGGTATCGTAGGGAACAATGTGGTTTTTGTCCCATTCACCGGCATAAGGTGCGATTTCATTGGCCGCAAAGTCAGCTGCCATCTGCCGTATCATTTCTTGCTCTTCAGTTAAACGGAAATCCATTATGAAAACCCCCTAATCCTTTTTAATACTATGCATATGCAGCATAAATCCAATTAAAGAATTTAGCTGGCTCTAGTTATTCATTTTCTTTTTAAATGTCGCGGGTCCACAAGGAAGCCAGGGCCGGACCGGTTCCTACGCAAAGGGATGCACCGCCCAGGGTCTTGTTCTGTCTCTGCAGTTCATAGATCATGGTTACAATAATGCGCAGAGCAGTGCATCCTACCGGATGACCCAGAGCAATTCCGGAGCCGTGGAGATTGGTCTTATTCAGGTCTATTTCGATTCCGAAATCTTCTTTGAGCTTGCGGCCAACACCCAGGAATTGTGCGGCAAAGGCTTCATTTATCTCCCAATAATCGATATCTTCATATTTCAAGCCTGCCTGCTTAAGAGCTTTGGGAACAGCTACTGCCGGACCTAAGCCCATGACCTCGGGAGCTACACCTTCAGCAACAATGTTGATCATTTTTACCAGTGGTTCTACACCCAGTTCTTTAGCTTTTTGCTTGGACATTACTACTACAGCCGCTGCTGCATCGTTGATACCGGAGGCATTGGCAGCGGTTACCACACCGCCTTTCTTAAAGACTGGCGGCAATTGGGCCATTTTCTCTAAGCTAGTATCTCTGAGCGGGTGTTCATCGGTGTCAAAAATGGTGACCCCTTTTTTGGTCTTAATTTCTACGGGCACGATTTCCTGTTTGAAAATACCTTCATCTATTGCTTTAGTAGCCCTCTGGTGGCTCATTAACGCCAGCTGATCACATTCTTCACGGGTGATGCCGTATAATTCAGCCACATTCTCCGCAGTTACTCCCATATGGCCGGGCACCATGCCGTCAATTAACCCGTCGTGCAGCATGGAATCTTCAATAGAACCGGGTCCCATCCTGTATCCCGCTCTGGCTTTAGGAAGCATATAGGGGGCATTACTCATACTCTCCATACCGATTACCAAAGCGATGTCAGTCTTCCCGGCCATAATATTGGTGCAGGCAATATCCAGAGCCCGCATTCCAGATCCACAGTTCTGATTTACCTGGCAGGCATTGCTTCTCAGGGGCAAGCCAACAGCTAACGCAATCTGACGTGAAACCAGGGAGCCCTGCATTCCTCCATAAGTCTGCCCCACTACTATCTCGTCAATGATATCAGCGGGAATACCTGCTCTGCGAACGGCTTCCTTGCCTGCAGTTATTCCTAATTCTTTGGCGGGTACGTCTTTAAGACTCCCCAAAAATTTGCCTATGGCAGTTCGGCAGGCACTTACGATTACCACTTCGTTCATTAATGATTCTCCTTTCTTTTAAAATCTATTAATTGCCGACTCTTTTAACTAAGCAATTTTGTTGGTGCGCAGCCAGATCTTGGCCTTCTCAGCGGCTTTAATCAATTCGTCCCGGAAAGAGGGGTGAGCGATATTGATCAGACCCTCAGCCCGTTCCCAGGTGCTCTTGCCTTTTAAATTGACATAGCCATATTCGGTAACGATATAGGCAGCGATAGATCTAGGAACGGTTACAATGGTTCCGGGACTCAAAGCCGGGGTAATCCGTGAAGCCAGAGTTCCATCAGATTTCTTAACCGTGGAACTTAAGGCAATAATAGGTTTGCCGCCTTTGGAATGATAGGCACCGAAAATGAAATCCAGCTGTCCGCCAGTCCCTGATATCTGCCGCCCCGCTGAAGCTTCGGAAGCAACTTGTCCATAAAGATCCACTTCCAAAGCATTATTGATAGCTACTACGTTGTCGTTCTTGGCAATAACATATGGATCGTTGCAGTAATGTACCGGATAACTGGCGCACACCGGATTGTGATCAAGGAACTCATAAAGCCTGTCAGTTCCCATGGCAAAGGTATAAACCATCTTTCCCACATCAATGTTTTTCCTCTTGCCAGTAATTCGGCCGGCTTCATACATACCAACAAAAGAATCCACCAGCATCTCGGTGTGTACTCCCAGGTCTTTAAGATCGGATTCAGCTATCAGGGCCCCTACTGTATTGGGCATGGCTCCAATACCCAGCTGTAAACAGGCGCCGTCCATCATTAGTCCCATAATTATGTCAGCAATCTTTTTATCTACTTCACTGGGTTTAGCCGGGGGTATGTTTAACAGTTTGGGATTGGTGGTGCTTTCTACGATATAGTCCACATCTGAAATGTGAACGCCTTCCTCCATTCCGCCCAAACAGACTGGTGCCGATTTGTTAACTTCTACCACCAGAATCTTGGCTTTTTTAGTACTGTAAGAAGCCATGGAATTGGAAACGCTGAAATTAAAGAAGCCATTTTTATCCATGGGGGCTACTGGCTGAAAGCTTACATCTACCTCCAAATGGTTTTCATAGAGTAAGCCGGCTTCATGGTAGGTGAGGGGAATATAACTGCAAAGATTCATGTCCATGAGTTGCCGTGAAGTAGCGGAAAAATGCCAGTCATTCATGACAAAGTGTTTCCGTTCCGGATCAACCTTGCATACCTCGGGCAGCCAACTCATAGTAGTGCAACGAATTTTAACATCTGTCAACTCATCCTTGCGTTTAGCCAGTGCAGCATCACAATCTTTGGGCTGCATGACGAACTCGCCATACTGGACCCAATCACCGGATTTAACTAATTTAGCTGCTTCGTCCGCGGTTATCAATTTTTCCTTGTACTCTGCTTCATAGTTCAATTTTTAATCCCTCCTTTTATTGAACTTCCGATTGTGAAATTTTATCTGCTCTACAAAGAAGCAAGTTTCATGCCATATATAAAAATTCAGCAACAATCCAATAATATTGGGGGTTGAGGGCAATCAGATAATTCGTCAAATAGCGACCAACTATGTCAAAATAGGAGAGTAATTGGGGGGTTTGCTATCGTGAGATCTTTCACAATCATTGCTTTATGGGGTGTATACAGTTCTCCTAAAATAGGAGAGTAGATTTGCAGTATGTGAAATATGGTACATGCAAAACTAAAAATTCCATTAAAAAAGGAGCGCTCTTCATTAGCGCTCCAGGACTCATTGCTATGTTAGATATGGTATTATTCCAAGTTGTATTTTTTTAGTTTCCGGTATAATGCTGAGGAATGTATACCTAACATCTTAGCCGCTTGAGTTTTATTGCCGTCAGACTTCTCCAGGGCTTGCATAATAAGCTGCTTTTCCAACTCATCTATTCTCTCAGGAAGGGTTTTGGACTCATCTGACTCAAAGGGAACCTGTCCGTCAGGACAGACACATAGTGAAGGAAGGTCTGGAGGCTCTATTATATCTCGGCCATGCATGTGAGCAAGATTAATGGCTCTTTCAAGGAGATTCTCCAGTTCTCGGATATTGCCTGGCCAGTGGTAATTAAGCAATAGCTGCATAGCTTGATCAGATATTCCCTTTATCGATGTTTCCAACTTGGCATTCAATCTTTTTATTAGATCTTCAGTGAGCAAGGGCAGATCATCCATACGCCTTCTTAAGGGAGGCAGTTTCAGCTGGACTACATTCAACCGGTAGTAGAGATCATCACGAAACTCATGGTTTCTCACCATTTCTTCCAGATCCCTATTGGTAGCAGCTATTATCCGCACATTTATTTGAATGGGAGTAGTACCTCCGACTCTTTCAATAACCTTTTCCTGTAAAACAGTTAACAGCTTGGTCTGCATGCTCATAGGCATATCGCCAATCTCATCCAAAAATATGGTACCCCCGTTAGCTAACTCAAACTTACCGGGTTTCCCGCCTTTTTTGGCACCAGTAAAGGCTCCGTCAGCATATCCAAACAGTTCAGATTCCAACAAGCTTTCCGGCAAGGCAGCACAGTTTATGCGAATAAACGGACCATTGCATCTGGGACTGGCATTGTGAATGGCTTGAGCAAATAGTTCTTTGCCAGTACCGCTCTCGCCGGTAATCAACAGAGTGGAGGAGGTTCGGGAAAACTGTTTAGCCATGGTAACAATATTGGTAAATTCATAGTTCTGACCTATCAGGTTCTCAAAACGCCATTTTGCTTTATAAATGGAGCAGACCGCATCCTTATAAAGGTTAAGTTCCTGCTGGGTATCCTGCAGCTTCTGAATCAAGTACCTGACTTCCGACATATCCATGACAACGCTGCGGGCAATGGCGCCGATTATTTCTCCGTCTTTTCTAATTGGCATGCGATCAACCAGTATATCCCGTCCAGGACTTAATGTAAAGACATCAGCTCGATCAGTTCTTCCAGTAGCCAAAATTTCAGGAAGCTTGGAATTGGGAATCACGTCCAATATATACTTGCCTACAACATCTGATTCTTTCAAATTTAGGGCATCCAGCATGGTTTTGTTTATTAAAGTAACGATTCCGTGTTTATCCACAGCCACATATCCGGTATGAGGATTTTCTATTAACCCCTCGAAAATCACGCCATCAGTCTCCTGTAGTTTATCCAAGAGAAATTGATGGACTGATTTACCCAGCACCAGAGTATGGGCAATAGCCCCTACAATTTTACCTTTGCTCTTGATAGGCAGACGGTTGACTAACATACTATGATTATTAACTGTCCAGACATCAACAGTATCAATTTTCCCTGTTGCCAGAGTTTCAGGCAGTTTTGTACCAGGAGTTATCTCCGTTATCGGCTTGCCAATAACTTCTCTTCTTGTTTTTCCGAGTACATTAAGATAGGTCTGATTGACGTGAGTAACGATGCCATTAGCGTCGACTATTATATAGCCTATGGAAGGATTGTCTATTAATTCATTGAGTACCAAATCAAGATCTGGTTCCGGTACTTGGGTATTAAATCTTTCTAACAGATCCTGGGCAGTGGAGATATCCATAAACAAGCTGCTGCACACAGCCCCCACAATTTCACCGTTTTTATAGATTGGCACTCTGGTTACAATAGTCTTGTGCCCGTTTACCCATAGTACATCTGCATCATGAATTCGTCCAGTTCTCAATACCTCAGGCAGTTTGCCATCCGGTATAACATCCAGTATGTATTTACCCAAAGCTTCTTCTTCCGTCATTTCCAGGAGATTTAACAGAGTCTGGCTGATACTTATGAGCTTACCTTCAGCATTAACCACCACAAAAAACATGTGGGGATTCTCAATCATCGCATCCATTACATTTGATAATTCTATATACGATGATTTTGACAATCTGATCCTCTCCTGTTTATTTATTTATGCATTTCGTCAAAATATTCAATTTATCTTTACATTATATTCCGTTGTGGAAATAGTATCAGATTTAATCTTAAATAACAAGCATTGCTGTGTCGATATCTGTGGTCAATTGGTACCTTCAAGGCACTGATTAACTGCAAGCTATCAATATCGTATGTTTTCATCATCATAAGAACAATTGTTCTCTGTGCAGCGAGTGCTGAGCAACACCTGTAGGGAAGGATAAACTTGTTCCGGTGAGGGGAGAGGATAACAGAAGGATGACCATATTATTTAATTGAGACAGCAGCCAGGCTGTCTTTTAGCTATCCTCCCAAGGTTATATTCAAAATTAAAGAATAACTGCTAGACTTACTCTTGACATTGACTTACATATGTAATATTTTTGTTACATATGATATTGATATTAGAACATATAAAGCTTGAACTACTTGTGACGCGCTGGTTTAGAACTGGTACGGAAAGGAGGAATCCTAAAATAAATGACGACAAACTGTTGCCGGTAATACCCTCAGGAGACGAACTGTTAACCATTCTGGAAGCACTCTCAAATCCATATCGTTTAAGAATTGTCGCCTTACTAAGGGAGAGGCGTATTCATGTGAGTCAACTGGCCCGTGAGATTATGATCAGCAGACCTTTGCTGTATATGCATCTAAAAAGATTGGAAAGCGCTGGATTGGTAACCAGCAAAATGGAGATTTCAGAAGATGGCAAAGCTATGAACTATTTTGAATTAGTACCTTTTGAACTAAAACTGACTCCCAACCTCATTGCTGAGGCAGTCAAAACATTAACGATAAAAAAAACTGGCACTACTAAATCTGAAAAAAGTGAAAAGGAGAATGATTGACAGATGAATGAAGAGATTATTTTTGGTGTAGGTGGAATGGGATTTGTGCTTTTCATTTTAACTTTGATAACCATAATAGCAGTGGTGGCAGTATCTCAAATATTCAAAACAGTTCGAGCAAAGGCGGATAGTATGGCTCAAGTAACCAGGGATGAAGCTTATCGCAAGCTGGCCGAAGAATCCATTTCTTATCAGAAGCAGATGACGGAAAACAATAAACAAATTGCCCAAGATATATCAGAACTTAAGGACCGGATCAATTCTATAGAAAAAATGCTGAGGGAAATTGAATAAGTGTAAGCCGCTTAGCAACAGATAAGAAAGGAAGGGTATTATTGAGCGCTGCAAGTATGAAATGGTTACGGGTATTGCATCTAATACTAGTCAGTATATGGTTTGGAGCAACGGTTTGTATCGGCTTTTTATCTATAATTTGTTTCTATCATTTAAGTACAGCTGAGTTTTTGATTGTAGGTCCTTTAATACCGGAACTCTATCAAAAGATTGTTTTGCCTGTTGCTGTTTTGACGATTCTGCAGGGCATCATCTATGGCTCATCAACCAAGTGGGGATTTTTTAAGTATCCCTGGGTTATGTTAAAATGGATTCTTACTTTTCTCTTGATCCCATGTGTAGGCTTGGGAACTATTGGCCAGCTTTTTTCAGTCCTAGATGTGATAAACACTGCAGGCTTTTCGGCATCTTTGCAGATGGGGGGACGTATTCTTCTCTGCATAGCTTTACAAATTTCGATCCTGCTAGTCATGATTGGAGTTTCGGTGTTAAAACCTGGTAAACTACGCACCATTGGCTAGCCCGTCCACCGGCCAATCATCTTTCGCACGGAAACCTGTTGTAAAGGGCGCATTTTTTATCACCATGACATCTAATACCACCAAGTGTAATTCAAGGGTCATATAACGATAATAATTGGGAGTATCAGGGGGCGAAGCCTTAATTTTTTCCATTAGGGTCGCCCATGATCTTTGCTTCGCCAGCCAGCTGGCAGTGTAATTTTTATATTAGTTTACATAATGTTCATTATCGGAAGTTAGAGAAGTTATAAAAATACCCGCTCAGTCAAGCGGGCTAAAATGAAGATTGGATTGTCGTGATTAAGTATAAACCAATTCCGAAATAAAAAATAATCGATATTACTTGTTGTTGTACGATATAAACACATCTTATAGTATTGCGTAAAAAACCTGGCGCAGCCAGGTTTTTCAGTTGGTTTATAAATATCATTTTATTAAGCTATATAAATCGCATTTTTTGATTCTGGTTATAATCGCTTTCCGCTTTCCACATAGTATTTGGATCGGTTAAAAACTGCAGGAATTCTTCTTTTATTCCCGTCAGGGTTTCATTAGCCCGGACCACAACTCTCATGTCCCAAGCTAACTGCAAACCCTTCACTTCCAGACGTATAAGGTGTCCTTCCTGGATTTCTCTCTGCACTACCGGCAGGGGAACCAAGGATATACCCTTATTCCTCATTACCGCTTCTTTAATAGCCTCAAAATTGCTTATTTCGGTAATGATATTAAAATCATCAAATGAAATGCCCTGAGTTTTCAGGTATGATTCAACAAAATGGCGTATGCTGGATTCTGCTTCCCTGGCTATAAAAGGGGCCTGCATCAGTTCTTCTAAAGTAACCACTCGGCTGTCAAACCAGCGATTATTGGGGGGTGATATTATTACCAGTTCATTACTCTGGACTTTATATGCATCCAGATCCTTGTCCAAATAATAATCACCTTCAACAACTCCCAGATCAAGAGAGCGCTCTTTTATGGCATTGATAATATCAGGACTGTGACCAATGTCTAAGCGAATATGGACATTCTCATGCAATTCTTTGAAGGTTATTATAGACGAAGGCAAAAAGTAGTTACCGGCAGTATAACTAGCCCCCACATTGATAAATTCTTTATTATTTCCGGAAATATTGGCTATTTCCCGTTCCATTTCCGCATAAAGAGCCAGGATACGCTCACCGTATTCGTAAAACTTTCGGCCTGCGTCTGTAAGTTTCACACCGGTATTGCAGCGTTCAAAAAGCGCAACATTAAAGTTTTGTTCCAGCATCTTGACTTGGGAACTGATTGCTGGTTGAGTAAAATTAAGTATTTTAGCAGCTTTGGTAAAACTCTTGGCTTGAGCTATAGTCCGAAATATTTCAAATTGCTCAATATTCATCCAAATCCCCCTGGTCATGGCATATTAAAATTTTTTATATCTATATAATATCAAACTTCAGACATTATACAATACATTTCGACTGCAAGGCGGATATTTCGTGCTAGTAAATTATTGAAAGGTGGTTATTAACCTGTGTTTGTGGTCTATGGCAAGATCGAGTTACATCTCCCCTATACCTCTTCTTTAAAGGAAAAACGCAAAACGGTTCAGGCTATCATCGCCAAAGTCCGTAAGCGTTTTAACGTTTCCATATGTGAGGTTGATCATCACGAACTTTGGCAGCGTTCCACCATTGGTTTTGCGGCCGTAAGTGCCAGTTTCGCCGAATCTGCTTTAATCCTGTCCACATTAAAAGAAATTGTCTATCAATACAGCGATCAAGCTGAATTGATAGACTTCCACTATAACCAAATCTCGGATTAATTTACCATATATTACCTTGGTTAATATGCAGGAAATTGTTAGATATTGTTGAATATTGGGTAGTAATTACTTTTCTGTAAAGAAGTTAGAGCAATGGAAAGGAGTGAAAAACTTTGCAGAAAGTAAGAACTACCCTTTTACTGTGTATGGCAGCAGTTGTGATAGGTGCTCTCACCTGCTGCGCTGTATTATTATGGCCTGCTAATGCTGAGGCGGCAACGGCTTCATCCCAGACTAGTGTTAAAGTAGAGAAGCTAGCTGCCGGAACCAAATATGAAACCTCACTATACATAATCAGCAGCGGTAAACCTGGGCCAGTAGTGATGGTCGTAGGTGGTATACATGGTAATGAAAAAGCCGGATATACAGCCGCACGAAAAATAACGGAATATAAGATCACCCGTGGTACTCTCTTGGTCCTACCTGAGGCAAACAAACTGGCTATTAAAGCTAACCGCCGTATCGCCCCAGGTGAGATTGATCTTAACCGGGCTTTTCCCCAGTCCTCCACCCAAAAGCCGAAAAACACTTTATCCCGGGCAATATACAAGGCGGTAAAGGATTATAAAGTTGATTGGCTGATAGACCTCCATGAGGGATATGATTACTACAAGAATTCCAAAACTGATTCAGTTGGACAAACCTTAATTTATTATCCGGCTAACTCTACCAAAACCACCGCTCAAGCCATAATAAATGACCTTAACAAAGGCATTAGCAGTTCACTAAAGAAATTTACGCTGCTGCGCTACCCGGTGAAAGGAAGCTTAGCCCGTGCCTCAGCTCAGTATTTGGGTGTCAGAGCTATGATTTTTGAAACCTGCGACAACCCTTCCCTGTCTGTTCGGGTCGGTTACCATACCCAGGCAGTTAATAAGCTGCTTAGCAGCTTAGATATGCGATAATTACCGAACAACGTTGTATCTGTGGGAAGTGCGAATTTGACCGGAGGTAATCCTACCCCGTTGGGAGGATGACACTGACCTCCGGTCACGGCTTACTACCGATGTACTCCGGTAACGGGAAGGCCGGACATCTATTACACTTACCCGGGATGAACCACTAGTATAGTGCCCAGAACGACTGGAACGAGCTGAAACCGATGGCCGGCTGGAGTTGTTAACTGAAGCACTGCTGGTAACGGAGGTTACCTGGGACGGTCTGAGACCCGGCTTATCCGATTCATTATAGTTCTTCTTAAGGGGTTGGCCTAATTTCCAACCCCGCCGAAGATCACTTTTCTCGTCCCAAATAACACTGTTCCTGATCATCTCCGGAATGATTTGCAGCTCTTCCCGGTATAACTCATACAAATCTAATTTCTCCAAATTGGTCCATATGGAATTAAACATGGGGCGGAAAAAATCCTGATCACCTTTATAAAAAGCGCGCTGGGCTTCAGCAGTATTGAGATAATTCTGAGGAATTTCCGCATAACGATTTGCTACAATTTTGGCCAGGCATAACACCGCTGTAGCAATTTTTTGGCTGACTAGCCAGCTTCCCAGGGTGCGATATTCAAAACCTCCATGTTCTTTCAGCCGGTAATCACCCAGTAATCCATACTTTTTTCTCCTTTTAGCCGCCGTAGCAGGGTTTTCAATCAAAAATACCGGTATGCCAAGATAGTTGTCCAAAGCTCGCAGCAGTCCGCCATCTAATCGAATGTTGCTGAAATGTATATGTCCTCCAACCGAATAACCGTTTACCGGTTGGCTTCCGGCAATCCAGCGGGTATTTCTATAAGGTGCCAGCCGGGAAGCACTGGTGAGTGCCTGTCGTATATTGGCTACCAATTCAAGGGGCGATGAGTCTGGTTTGGGTCTTACTTCTGCAACAGGCCGCTGTTGACGGTTAGGTATCCGTATGTTGTCACAGCCCACAATACCGTCCCGGGGAAAGAACTCGGAAGCAGAAATCATTTTTCCTGTCTTGCTGTTCAGAATCATAAACTCCGGATCCGCTCCCATTTTCACCTCTATTCCCTTCAACTCATGGTCTCTTTGAGCCAGATCCTTGATTTTCTCCACTATGCGCTCAAAATCTTTGTCGCGGGTTTCCGGAGAAGAATTTATATCAACAACTTTGTAGCGCCGTCTGGCCGTTAGCACAATAGTAACCATGGCGATATCAAGACCAAGGAGATAGGTCACCCGTCGTGCTAAATCAGCAATCTTTTGGTTATCCCTTTCCCGTATATACTTGGTCTGCTGTTTCCCTTTGATGAAGGTGGTAACTTTTATCGATACGGTTTCTAAATCGGCTATTAAAACTTCATAGCTTCTGTTAACCGTTTCCTCCTCTGACAATCCATGATGGATGTTATTAGCACTCAATATTCCTGAAGCTTGTTCAGGATTTTGACTGTTGCGGATAGCTCTGGGAGTATTTAATATGCGATGTACCTTGGATAAACGATCTGTGCGGGTAATCTGGTAATAATCCACATTGTTTATAGTCAGGATCCGGTACTCAACTTCTTCAAATAGCTTTTGCATTGTATTTAGCAGCTTTTCCCCCACCGAATTCATTTGGTAAAGTATAGTCAGGTTCATGAGACTACCTTCCTTTGGAATTATGTTCGGCTGCAAATATAAAATAATCCAGTAAAAGCTGCGTGTGTCTCTGACGAATATCATCTTCATCGAAACGAGCGGGCTTGGAATTTATTTCTAATATCCAAAGTCTGGCGGATGAATCCACTCCAATATCCAGGGATAAAATCCCCAGGGGTATATTTAATTCCTGTTCTAATACAGCCGGAACAATGGTGCAGATTTTATATAGTTCCTGCTCAATGGATTTTTGAATTTGCGGAGAGTTAAACACCTCCCTGATTACATTGTAAAATTCAGCTCGTGAACCTCCATTGGGAACATGAGTCACAAAGCGGTTGCGAGCAGCTATACGCACACCTACTCCGGTCAATATCCATTGCCCCTGGCGGTTTTTTTGTGCCTGGGCGCGCAAATCAAAAACTCTTCCATCTAAACGGGCTAAATCTACACCCTGTTGAATAATGTATTGCCTGGGATGCTTCAGATTTTGTCTCAATCTCATGGCAAGGAGGTTGGGAGTGGGCGCATAAATCCAATGCTTACCCTTCCATTCCGTTCGCCCATAGCGGTAGCCATTGTTACTGGTTCTTTCAATTTTAACAATGCCCTGGCCTCTGCTGTTATGGCAGGGTTTCAGAAACAGTTCCTGGTGGCGCTGCAGAAATGATTTAAGATTTGTGCTGCTAAAAATATCGGTTTCAGGGATCCATTGGCGGGTTTGGGGATTTTGCGCTAATGCTAGCGCTACTTCCCATTTATTTAAAAAACGCCGGTTGAATAAATATACCCCCGGATTCTCGTCGAATTCCTCTAGCATTTTTTGCACCAATTTTTGGTTTTCAGTGCTCCGATACAATATTCTGTTGTAGACTACGTCAGGTATAGCAAAGTAACCTTTAAGCCATTTGCCATTGGGGGTACAGGTATGCCCATAAATAAATCCCCGGTTCCAGGATATAGCCTGAGGTAAAAAGCAGTAGACAAATATTCCTCTGGCCCACCCTTGGAGAATAAGCTGTTTATACCGCCGGACAGTTTTCTCTGACGCGGCAGTTTCACCAGGTTTACCAGCGGTAAGTATTCCCACGATGGGACCAATTCTTATACTATGGTCATCGTAACGCAAAATCCGATAGGAATAAGCTGGTATAGCCAGTAAACGAGCAATATATGGCGGTAATTCAAGGCGATTTACTGGTTTTTTGTCACCCGAATTGTCATCCAGTTTTGCGTGCACAGAGAGAGAACGATTTCCAGCTTGAAGGAGAATAGTAGCTGGAAGGTTTGAGTCAGCGACGGAAGGCGGTATCAGAACTGTAGGCTTTTTGCTGTGTATACTTCGCATCATGATACTCCTTCATTGATTATATAATGCATAATATGTCTCATGCGCGAAGTGCGTGCAAACCGCCCACTAGTGTCAATAAACTGGGGTCTGTTCAATAAAAAATATCATTTCAATTTACACGAGTTGTACCCTGGCTATGAGCGCCAGTAATCGGGATTAAATAGCAGTAATAAGGGATAGATCTCCAAACGGCCCAAAAGCATCAGCAGGCTGAGCAGGTATTTCCCCAGATCAGGAATAAAACCATAGTTTACCATAGGTCCCACATTGCCAAAACCAGGTCCGACGTTGCCCATACAGCACAAAGAGGCAGATAGCCCACTGATAACGTCCAATCCCAAGGCAGTCATGGCTAAAGCACCTAATATCACCAGAAAACTATAAAAAAATATGAACTGCAGAACATTTATAACCAGAGAATCATCAAGAAACTTGTTGCCAAATTTCTGAGAAATGGTAGCTCTGGGATGCAGCAGGTGTTTGATTTCTATTTTGACTCTTTCCAGGGCTATGAGGTGACGGATAACCTTGATACCGCCAGCAGTTGAACCAGCACACCCTCCGATAAACATTAGCGTTAACAGCACGGTTTTTCCTAGAGGAGTCCATTGGGTAAAATCCATGCTAACATACCCTGTGGTAGTAATTATAGATACCACCTGAAAAGCCGATGCCCGCAGTTTCTCCTCAATTCCGCCAGCCTGGGCAATACCAAAAAGGCTTAATAAGGTCGCCGATAATATGATAAGGGAATAGAGCTGGAATTCACGATCTTTCAGGTATTGCCTTAAGGACTTTTTGGCATACACCTGATAGTGGAGGGCAAAGCTGGCACCGCATAAAAACATAAAGAGAATAAGAACCCACTGAATCAAGGCACTGTCCCAGTAGGCTATACTCTGGTTTTTGGTAGAAAAACCACCTGTAGCCACAGTTCCAAAGGCATGACACAGGGCATCAAAGAGGTCCATGCCTAAGACCAATAAGACAATTGTCAGCACTATGGTAAAACAAACATAAGTAATCCAGAGGAAACGGGCTGTTTCTTTTATGCGGGGACTAAGTTTGTCCGATACGGGTCCGGTAACTTCAGCGCGGAACAATTGATTAGCCCGGACACCGATACCGCCGATAATAGATACAAACAAAACAATAATACCCATGCCCCCCAGCCAGTGGGTTAAACTTCTCCAAAAAAGCAAGCTATGGGGCAGAGCTTCTACGTCAGAAAAAATACTGGCTCCGGTGGTTGTGAATCCGGATACCGTCTCGAAAACAGCATCGGCAATACCAGCATAACCGGTGAGTAAAAAAGGCAAGGTTCCTACCAGAGATGCGGCTAACCAGCCTAATCCTACTACGGCAAAGGTCTCCCGATAATTTATGGTTTGATTATGCCGGAAAAACCAGCTCAGAGATCCGCCTATGGTTATGGTAATTACCGCTGCCAGCAACAACTGGCCCACGGTATTTTCACCGTAAATCAAAGCGCAGGCTACTACTGCCAGCATGGCGATGCCAATGAAGGCAATGATCTTCCCAATGTAATTGAGAACCACCGCTGGTCGGACCAATTAGTGTTTCCCTCCGTTACTGAACAGTTTTTCCACCTTATGAATACTGGTTGGCAGAGCAAATACCATCAGTTGGTCCCCAGCTCGAATGACGCTCTTACCAGTAGGAATTATCACCTCATCTCCCCGTACAATGGCACCGATAACAGAGCTCTTGGGGAATCCGATTTTGCTTAACTCCTTATTAACAGCCACTGACCCAGGTTGAACGGCCAGTTCGATCATTTCTGCCTGTTCTTCTCCCAGAACCGTGACGGAGATAATATCACCCCGCCGGATATATTTCAAAATTGCTCCTGCGGTAAGCATCCGGGGACTAAATACTACATCCACTCCTACCTGCTGCATTAAGGGTATAAATTCAGAACGCTTCACTTTGGCAATGGTTTTGGGAACACCCAAATTACGAGCTATTAACGAAGACAGCAAATTCAGCTTGTCATCGTTACTGACGGCAATATACATATCAGCCTGTCCCACATTTTCACTTTCTAAAAGCTCCAAATCACTTCCGTCACCATTGATCACCAGGGCGTTCTTTACCAGATGGGTAACTTCCCGGGCTCTCTTGGGATCCTTTTCAATGATTTTGATATTTATGGGCAAGCGTTTCTTTTCCAAAATCTGAGCTATATAGCAGCCGGTTCGGCCCCCTCCCAGAATAATGATATTTTCCACCCGGCGCCTGTGTACGCCGATAGATTTCAGAACCTCCGGCATGTCGTGAGTATTAGCTACAACGTAAATATGATCACCGGCATAAATACTGTCACTTCCGCTGGGAACAATGGTACGGTGCTTTCTGCTGATGGCAACAATAACATACTTGGAACTGTCAAGAGTATTGATCTTCACCCCTGCCAGCGGAGAGTTTTCGTCCACCATCAGTTCAACCAACTGCACTCGGCCCTGGGCATAATACTCCACATTCAAAGCTTCCGGGTTAGCTACAATTTTGGCTATTTCCATTGCCGTTACTCTCTCTGGATTAATGATAAGATCAATGCCCAGCAAAGATTCAGGTGAAAAGTGAGGGGTTTCCACATATTCAGTGTTGCGTACCCGGGCTACCGTCGTTCTTACCCCATATCTTTTGGCCAGCAAACAGGCAATCATATTTAGCTCATCTATTTCCGTAACGGCCACAACCATATCAGCATGGCGTACCCCAGCCGATTCCAGCACTTTCCAGGAGGCACCGCTGCCATTGATAACCTGAACATCCAAGACCTCATCCACCAGAAGAGCTCTTTCTTCATCCTGTTCGATTACTACCACATCATGATTTTCACTAGACAGCATTTGCGCAATGCTAAAACCGACTTTACCGGCCCCGATAATAATGGCTTTCATCAGCCTTCCCCCTAGATGTTAAAGCGGAAATGAATTATATCGCCGTCTTTGACAATGTAGTCCTTTCCTTCCAGCCTAAATAAGCCATGCTCTTTTACCGCAGCCATAGAACCATATTTTTTCAGATCCTCAAATTCCACTACTTCCGCTCTGATAAAGCCCCGTTCAATATCGGAATGGATCTTGCCTGCTGCCTTGCGGGCATTAGTACCCTTATTAATGGTCCAGGCTTTTACCTCATCCTCCCCTACTGTGAAAAAGGATATCAGCCCCAGACGCTCATACATTATACGGGTAACCTTAACCAGACCAGGTTCAGTTATACCAGCTTCCTGCATAAACAATTCCCGTTCCTCTTCCTCTAATTCAGCAATATCCCGTTCAATGCTGGCCGACAATTCTACCATGGGTATCTGGTGTTCCCGGCAGTATTCCATTACCTTTTCCTTGTCCGGATAATTACCTGACAGCAAATCTTTTTCCGATAAATTGAGACATATCAGCATGGGTTTGCTGGTGAGGAACTGATAGCTTTTCATAATCATCTGTTCTTCCTCATCAAGATCTACTGCAGAAATAGGCTGTTGGTTTTCTATAGCTTCCCGCAAACGGGCCAGCAGATGCAGTTCTTTTTCGGTATGGGCTTTGCGTTTGCCCGCATTGATTCTTTCTACTCTTTTATCGATCAAATCCAAGTCAGCCAGGAGAAGTTCGTAATTGATTAGCTCAATATCGCCGATGGGATCAATTTTATCATTCACCATCGGTACCTGGTCATCTTCAAACACCCTGACCACATGCAGCAAGGCATCAGCCTGCCTAACTGCATCTAAAAATACCGAAGCGGCTTTAACATTACCCGGAGCCAACCCGGGAATATCTACTATTTCCAGTTGAGCATATGTGGTTTTTTTAGGTTTGTAAAGATTAGCCAGATAATCGATTCTTTCGTCTGGTATCCTGGCCATTGCGGCATTAGCTTTGTTGGCAGTGCCGCCTTTTTGCCGGCTTTCCGTTAACAATTCAAAAATAGTTGTCTTGCCCACCATAGGCAAACCGATTATTCCCAGCTGCATATGCTACCATTCCTCCTAAAATGTCAAATCCTATTATAGCGCGGTAATTTCCATTATACCAGCAGTTTCCTGTTCCAAAGAAATAAAGGCCTTTCCCCATCTGAAAAGGCCAATTTAGTTCTATATTATGCCCTTATTTCAATGCCTGCAAAAAGCTCTCCGTTAAGTAAAGGCAAATGGATTATAAACTGATCTCGGATAGAGACAGGATTATAAATATACCGGTAACAGCCAGGCCAATAATTAACAGGATGTACCCGCCTATTTCACTAAACTGGTACAACCGTCCCGCATTGCTGATATTAAAGAAAAACAAGGCAATCGCTAAGACCAACAGCAAGACTACAATAGGCGGAGCTCCCGAACCTGGGAAAAACACTGCCAGGTACACAGCAAAAGCCAGCAGGAATACAATGTTTAAGATAAACAATAACCGGTAGAACCCATCGCTTTGCAAGCTTTTTCCCTTGATTTCCTCGGGTATCCCGTCCATGTCGGTAATGGTTATTTCCTTTTCCGTTCGCTGGGCCAGGGTGTTAATCAAGGTATCATCTGCGGGAGTCAACCCGAAAAAGCCCAGATTGGTTTTCAGATATACAAATCCCTGGTAAGGTTGAGTAGCGTACATTCTCACCGGTCCCAATCCCTTGGCGGAGTACAGGCCTACCATATATCCCGGCCAACTTACTCCCAGGATGGAAAATAAATTGGCTCTGCCTTTAACCTGGATAATCTCATTTATCTCACTGAAGGGAACTTTAATCTTTCTTATCCCCCAATAAATCAGCAGGTGATCATCTTCAACCTGATATTTAAGGTTAAGGGAACCTAGCAATAAAACGATAAAAATTCCGGCAAACAAGTAAGCTGGCAATAACAGAGCCATTTTTAAGGCTTGATCCCCGGAGCCCAGGGAATAGTTAATACCCCAGAATACAAAGCCAAATATTACCACGCCCAATATTAATCCCAGCCAAAAGGCCTTTGACGGTTTAGCCTTGATCTTCAACTCTTAACCTCCCATTATTCTCCTCTAGTATCTATAAAATCCGCGCCCGCTTTTTCGTCCCAGGTATCCAGCTCTTATCATAGTAGACAGCAAATGGTGAGGACGATACTTAGGATCGCGGAATTCATTATAAAATGCCAGAATAACTGCATAAATAATATCCAAACCGATCATGTCTGCCAATTCCAAAGGTCCCATGGGCATTCCCGCCCCATATTTCATGGCCATGTCCACTGCTTCTGCATCAGCTAAGCCCTCGCCCACTACAAATGTGGCTTCATTTATGAAAGGCACCAGAATCCGGTTAACTATATAACCCGGACTGTCTCGATGCACAACCACTTCCTCTTTGCCGATGTGCTTTACAAACTGGCGGGCAATGTCAATAGTCTCATCACTGGTTTCCATGCCTTTTACCAATTCCACAAGCTTCATTACCGGTACCGGATTAAAAAAATGCATGCCCAGTACCTTGTCCGGCCGGCGCGTAGCTGAAGCAATCTCGGTTATGGATAATGATGATGTATTGGTAGCTAACAAGGTATGGGATTGGCACAGGTGGTCTAGCTCAGCGAAGATTTGTTTTTTTACCGCCATGTTCTCGACTACTGCTTCTATGACTAAGTCCGCTGCGTGGACTTCTGCCAAGTCGGTGCAGGTTGATATACGGCTAAGTATTTCATCCCGCTGCTGGGCGTTCAGCTGTTTTTTCTCAACGGCTTTTTGCAGATTTTTCTCTACCGTACGCAATCCGTCCAGAACAATACTTTGCTGGAGGTCACGCAGGATTACCTGGTATCCACCCTGAGCTGCTACCTGAGCAATACCAGCACCCATAATGCCAGCGCCCAGAATTGCAACTTTTTCCATTGCCTCTCCTCCCTAATTATCGTATATTATGCTTTTGCATCTTTTTATACAGCAGTGACCGGTGGATATTCAGCATTTGAGCAGCCTTATTGCGGTTGCCTCCAGAACGTTTCAATGCCTCTAATATAGCATTTTTCTCTGCCAGCTTTACAGTTTCCTCTAAACTCCTGGGCATGCTTTCCGTTATTTTACTAACCGTCAAATCCATATTGGAACTAGCATGATGTCCCAGCAACTGCAGATGCTCAGGAAGAATAGTATCGCTGTTTTCATTAATCAAATTAATGGCCCTTTCCAGGATGTTTTCCAGTTCCCGGACATTGCCTGGAAAATCATATTCCCGCAGTATCTGGCGTGCTTCCTCACTTATCCCCACCAGTGGTATATGCAAACGGTCAGTTATCTTCTCCAGCAGATAATCCGTTAAATAATCAATATCTTCCCGGCGTTCCCGCAGCGGCGGAGTTACTATCTCCACCACATTAAGACGGTAAAATAAATCAGCCCTGAACTTGCCCCGCTTTATCAACTCTTCCAGATTGCGATTGGTAGCGGCAATAACCCTTACATCAACATTAATGGTTTTGGTGCTGCCTAATCGTTCAAACTCAAATTCCTGCAGAACCCTTAACAGCTTTGACTGGAGACTGGGTTGCAGGTCGCCGATTTCATCCAGGAATATTGTTCCCCCATCAGCCAGTTCAAATTTGCCAGGCTTACCGCCTCTCAGGGCTCCGGTAAAGGCCCCTTCGCTGTAGCCAAACAGCTCGGATTCCATCAGCGTTTCAGGAATGGCTGCGCAGTTAACTTTAATAAAAGGCTGGTTGCATCTAGGGCTGGCATTGTGAATAGCCTGGGCCAGCAGTTCCTTGCCGGTTCCGCTCTCACCCCTGATAAGGACAGTGGAAGTAGTTTTGGCAGCTTGCGCAGCCAGGTGGCGCAATTTTTTCATCTGGGGGGACATACCCACTATCTCGTTGAAAGTGTATTTGCTGCGTACCGTTTTCAGTTCGTTACGGTAATACTCCAGTCTATTCAAGGCAATAGACAACTGGTGCGCCAGGTGTTTGGCTTTTTGGGCATCCAATGCCATCTCCTTGGCCAGGTTTTCCATAAGAGGAATAGTCTCCATCACATGCTTGTTCACCAATTCTGCAGCTCGAGGGCCAAATATCCTGCGGGCACTCTCACTTACTGACCTTATGTATCCCTTGGCGTCAATACCAATCATGGCATTGCCCAGGTAATCAAGACGATGGGTTCCAAACACCCGATACAGTTCCTGGGCCCCCACCTGCAGCAAGTCTGAAGATAAAACCAGTCCCACCAGTTTTCCCTCACTATCCCTGACGGGATAATGACGATAACCGGTATCCACAAACATTTTAATAGCTTCGCTGATGTCGTTATCAGGTTCGAGGGTTACTATAGACGGCTGCATAAGATCCTTTATCAAAGTGTTGGGATCACGCTTTTCAATTAAGGCTCTTATTAAATGAGGCCGGGTAAATATGCCTTTGATAACACCCTGATCATCAATCACCGGAGCACCATAAAGTTTAAGGCTGTCCATGCTTTTGCAGGCAGACGCCAGGGTATCATGGATATTAAAGGCATGAAACTCAGTACGCATGATATCTTTAACCAGCATACCCTAAACCCTCATTTCATTCTCAAAAGGTTTTACTCAGCGCCAAAACTAATGCCTACCGCCTTGGCTGCCCTTATCATATCACTGTCCAATGGCACTTTCCGTATTTCCTTGACAGCTTCTTGCAAAGGTACAGTAGTTATCCTTGTTCCCTGCAGACTCACCATAACTCCAACATTGCCTTCGATTAAATTTTCTGTAGCAGCTACTCCGTATCTGGTGGCCAAAATACGATCATAAGGGATCGGCTGGCCTCCTCGTTGCAAATGCCCCAGTACCGTGACCCGGGTCTCTATACCGGTTATTTCTTCAATCTGTTCAGCTAATTGATTGCCAATTCCCCCCAGGCGGATCGGATCATGACTGGTGGGAACCAGTTTTTGCACCACCATTTCTCCGCCTACAGGTGCTGCTCCCTCGGCCACTACTATGATGCTGAACTTTTTGGTTTGCTGGTGGCGCTGCCTGATCTTCTTCACCACTGCCTCAATGTGGTAAGGTATTTCCGGAATGAGTATAACATCAGCTCCCCCTGACAAACCTGCATATAATGCTATCCAACCGGCATACCGTCCCATCACTTCCAATATCATAACCCGGTGATGCGACTCCGCAGTGGTGTGCAGCTTGTCGAGGGCTTCTGAAGCAGTGGTAACCGCTGTATAAAAGCCGAAAGTAATATCGGTAGCTGACAGGTCATTATCTATAGTTTTGGGTACCCCCACCACGGGCACGCCCATTTGATAGAAGCGGTAGGCGATATTCAGGCTGCCGTCACCGCCGATAACCACTAATCCCCCCAGGCCAAGCTTTTCCATATTGGCAATAGCTTCCTGGGACCTGTCACTGAAATGGTCTTGTCCGTTTATTACCCTGTGAAAATTAAAAGGATTGTCCCGGTTGGTAGTACCCAGAATGGTACCACCTAGATGGGCAATACCTGATACTGCCCTCAAATCCAGGGGAACATAATCGTTTTCCACTAAGCCCTTAAAACCGTCGCGAAAGCCTACCACTTCAACTCCGTACTCATTTATAGCCGTTTTAGTAACAGCCCGAATTACCGCATTTAACCCGGGACAGTCTCCTCCTCCGGTAAGCACTCCAATACGTTTTATCGTTGCCATATCTAACCTCCAGAAGATTGAAATACTCAGATCATCAAATAGTGTTTGAGCCTATAGTGTAAACTTTTATACCTATTGTAAATTAATGGTCTATTCCAGTATATCACTATTCTGCTTATACTTTCATTGCAAGATGCGCTATTAACAAGGTTATATATCTGTGTTTCCTATTTAAACTTAAAATCCTGCTAAATAGGTGCTAAATTCCAAGGGTCTTTTAAAAGCATTCCGCATAATTATCTTTGACAACTCGGTCTGGGTAGTTTTGCGAGGTTTAGAGTTAACTTCAATCAGCCAAATGTGGCCGTTTTTATCAAATCCTAAATCCAGTCCCAATTCACCGTAAGTCATCTGGCTGACTTTCTCAATGGTCTTGGCTACCTGACAGCAAACTTCTTTAATCTGCTTATTCTTTTCTTCGATTAAGTCGGCTTTGCGAAACATGGCTCTCATTATTATTTTAGTGGGCAGAGCTTTCCCCCCGCTGCTTAAATTAGATACTGAACTTCCCCTGGCAGCCACCCGGGCAAATTTCTTACCAATCTGCCATTGACCATAACGGTTTTTTTGAAAAATTATACGAATATCAAAAGGCGATCCATGGTAAGTGGCGATATCTATTCCCTCCTGCACTATATAGGGCTTATCGGCGCGAATTTTGCGGGTTTTGGTCATAAAGTCAGCAGCACTTTCCGCGCTACTCCGGAAACGTTTGGTCCGGTGAACCAAGTAATGCAAGGTGCCTTTCTGATCCTGGGTAACCCGTATAATTCCCAATCCCAGACTTCCGTTGCTGGGTTTTACATACAGGGTTTTGTGCTTTTTTAACATGGCTTCTAAGTTTTCCGTAGTCAAAGGCCTGGTCTCAGGAAGATGTTTGTGCAGCCAGGGATTGGTAAGGAGCATTTCGTGGACTTTCCATTTATTCAAAAAGGAGGGATTAAAATATTTAAGATAAGGCTGCTGCATCAGCTTAATTTTAGTATTCCTAATCTGTTCCCGGGCTTCTCCGGTACGAGTTGATACTCGGTCATATACCACATCCGGCAAAGGATACAGGGATGATATCCAAGTCCCCTTGCCCGAGTTGCTATGCCGGTAGGAATACCCCCGCACCGTTAAATTATCCCAGTTTATGGATGTAGGGGTAAAAATGTAAATCTGTCCCGGCATAGTATTGCTGATGTTACTTAAAAATATAAGCTCAGCCCCAATACTGGTGGGTTCATAATATCCCCTCCGGGGTAAACCGGTAGCGAATATGCCTATGGTCGGTCCCACATGCAGCATGGCGTTTTCATAGTCATAGCGAATCAGCAAACGCTTTTGTCTGTGAATATATAGGGCTTGAGCCAGAGCAGGTGACAGCATGTAAGTAGTGCGATTATCCGGGGTTACTACCATTTCGGTGGTAACTACCAGACAACCTGCTCTTACTTTTATTAAGGGCTGAACATTTATTCCCAGACGTTCCACCAGACGATTGGATAGGAATATCTTGCCAACTACTTGCACTCGTCATACTCCTTTCCAGAAAAACCTGCCAGATAGCGGCTATAAAGCATGGGATTTACTATTGACTGCTGCCTGGATTCAGTCTCATCAATCAGACGAAACAACCGGCGGGCGGGGCGCAAATTAGCTTCGATAAACCAGATCTTCCCATTCACATCTATGCCTAAATCAACCCCCATTTCCCCGGCTGTACCGATGGTGTTTTCTAAAACCCTCGCTGATTCTAAAGCTACAAAACGGATATCCCGCTCAATCTGATCACGCTGCTGCTGACTGGGGAAATGCTTTTCCAGTATGGTAGAGAGTTTGGCTCCCCGCCCACCGGAGGCTAGATTACTGGTAATGGACCCAGCGGGTCCCATGCGACAGCCTATAGCGGTAACCATCCACTGGCCAGTATGATCTTTTTGTACGATGGCCCGTACATCGGTGATATGTCCCTGGAAAGTCAGCAGTTTAATGCCCTGTTGGACTAAATATTCTCTTTTCCCCATTACCGGGCGCAAAGATGCTCTTAATTGCCCCAGGCTGGTTGCTGTTCCCCTTACCGCCTTTTGGCTCCGCTGATATTGGAATTGATATAAATTGTTAGACGAATTGCGAGTTATCCTAATAATGTTTTGCCCTTTTGAGCCGATAACCGGTTTTAAATAAACTGTCCGGTATTTTTTCACCATAGCTTCAACTACATGAAAACTGGTTAACAACCTGGTATCAGGAACAAAAGCTCTTAGCTGGGGATGATTATGGATAGTCTGATAAGTTACCCACTTGCCTGCCAATTGAGGATTGAGAAACTTTATTCCCATGGCAGAAAAGCGCTGACGGATCTGCACAATTATGCGGGAATATGCGTAAGTTCTCTCCCGGGGATAAACCACATCCGGAAAAGGGAAACTCTGTTTAACCCATTTGCCATTTCTGTAGGTGTATCCGGTGACCAGCTGACGTTGCCAGTCAATAGCGTAAGGACTGAAGGCATAACATATCTCTCCGAGTTCCTGTCCTCTGCTGATCAGTGACTTAATAAAAGTGGTTTGACCGGCAAAAAGCCTGCCAGGCCCACCTAAAACTTCTATCATAATTCCTACCATGGGTCCAAGCCGCAGCTCTCCGGCTTGGTAAACATAACCATAATCCTGGTTAGGTATCAGACACAGTTGGCGAATACTAGATGTGTGCAAAAAGACGGTATCGTTATTGCCGGGTTGCAGACTAATGACATAAGGGATTCTCCGTTTCCCTACTCCAACAACCAACTGCCCATTATCCTGCAGGGACAGTCGTTTACCCAAGCTCTCCGTTATGCCAATTCTTTTCGTGCCCAGTCGATTGTCAGCCGTAATGCGAACCTTAGGAAATATGTGCACCCTATTATCGCCACCGTTACAATTAAGTATCTTATAATATGAAAATGGTTGATTCTTTGCTAATATTAAAAATATCGATGCTGCACCACCATACCAAGCAATACTATTGATAATAGGACAAGATGGAGAGATTATTCCTATGATACTTATAAGCGCCTGTTTATGTGGGTTAAACTGTAAATACGATGGCGGCAACAACGAACACCCTTTGTTCGCAGAAATGCTGGACCGCGGCGAGGTAATCACCGTATGCCCGGAAGTCCTGGGAGGACTGCCCATTCCCCGCAAGGCAGCAGAAATAATCAACGGAACCGGATATGATGTATTGGAGGGCAAGGCTCAAGTAGTCAACCGGGATGGAGAAGATGTAACCAGTTCCTTCCTCTTGGGTGCCAAGCGGACTCTGGAATTGGCCCGGGAATTTGATGTGAGTATAGTAATTCTGAAAAGCAAAAGTCCTTCTTGCGGAGTGGGGCAAATTTACGATGGCACCTTCTCTCGTAAGCTGCGGGATGGTTGCGGGGTTACGGCGGCCTTGTTAAAAGAAAACGGCTTTTCGGTGGTAAGTGATGTGGAATATCTCAAGGAGCGTGGTCAGGAATGAAGGCAATCAGCCTTTTCTCAGGGGGACTGGATTCCCAGCTGTCAGTTCGTATAATACAGGATCAAGGCATTGATGTAGTAGCCGTACATTTTGAAAGTCCTTTTTTCGGCGGCACTGATCGTATCAAACGAGCTGCCCGCAGACTGGGTATTGAACTGCTGGTACGACCAGTGGGTGACGAATATATTGAAAAGGTTCTGAAAAACCCGGTATATGGATACGGCAAAAACCTCAACCCCTGCATTGACTGCCATGCCTTTATGTTCAGAAAGGCCGGAGACTTAATGCCGGAGCTGGGAGCATCCTTTATCATAACCGGTGAAGTTTTAGGTCAGCGGCCTATGAGCCAGAATCGCAATGCCTTAAATGCAGTTGATAAACTGTCAGGATATAAAGGATATATCGTCCGGCCTCTCAGCGGTAAATTGCTGGATGTAACCATACCTGAAAAAGAAGGCTGGATAGATCGGGACAAATTACTGGACATCAGCGGGCGCAGCCGCACTCGCCAGATGCAGTTGGCTGAAAAATACGGTATTAAGGACTATCCTTCTCCTGCCGGCGGATGCTTGCTGACTGAACAGAACTATGTCCGCCGTCTCAAGCACATAATGAACCTGATCGAATCTCCTCGTCCTGAACAATTGGGTATATTACGAGTGGGCCGTCATTTCTACCTGGAAGAAGGACTGCTCCTGGCAGTGGGGCGCAATCATGCGGAAAACGAACGGTTGGAAGCCCTGGCTAATTCATCTGATCTTTTGCTTAAAGTTACTGACCGTCCCGGACCAGTGGGCTTGTTACGGGCTATACTGCCGGTTGATCCTGAACCTTATGTAGATTACGCTGGTTCCATAGTGGCTCGCTACAGCGATGCCAAAAATGAAAATACCGCCCGCGTAAAGGTCTATACCCCGGACGGCCAGATTATTAAGACTATAGAAGTGGTTCCCCTGTCCCCGGAACAGGTTCCTACTACTATTTAGCTGGTTGGAGATTTAAAAATACTTAGATCTATCTGATCATATATGGCCTGATATCCAGAACGGGTGGGGTGTCCCCCATCCGGCAGCAACAGGTCAGTGCGCAGATTGCTTGCCTCATCATAAAAAGCCTTGTGAAAGTCGATTACCTGGAGATTATATTTTTCTGCCAATTCATGTATCCAATCCCTTAAGCGCTGCAGGATGCGCTCCCAGGCCGGATAGTCCACGGCGGTAGGAGTACCCAGTATAACAGTAATACCAGCAGCAAGAGCTTTTTCCACCATCGTCCGGATATTATGAGTAATAAGATCAAAGGAATCCTGGCATACCACATCATTAATGCCGCCCATTAGTATTAAATGGGTTGGTTTTTCCTGAAGCACATGGCGGTCAAAGCGGGCTAGCATATCGGAGGTTGTGTTGCCGTTGATCCCCCGGTTGATTATTTCCACCTGCAACTGTTTCTGCAGCATTGCTACCCAGGAATCCTGAGGTCCATAGGGAAATCCCCAGGTAATTGAATCGCCTAAACACACGATCTTCATCCCTTATCCCCCTATGCCGCTGTATATAACCCATTGCCAATTGGTTTTACCAGGCCCATCTTTTCCAAGCGCTCCAAATGCTTTATTACCATCAGCTTTTCCCAGAACAGAACAAAAGCAGTGGGATGCAGGCGATATATTAAATGCTGATCCGCTATTTCATGTATGTCAGCCGGCTTCTTTTTCAAAAAATTATAAATGCGTTCATCCCTTTTGATAATCCGTCGTTTAAATTCCTGCATAATCTCTATGGGATCGGTATTAATATCGCTGATATGGCATGAACATACCCGCGGGGGCTTCAAGGCAATTAAGCGATCGATGGAATTGAGCATATCGTCAGGACTAGCCATAATTTCCCCATACCATGGCCCTGCTTGAGTCAAGCAAATATCACCTGTAAACAGAAATTCCTGGTCAGGAAACCAGAAACAACAGTGCCCGGCGGAATGTCCCGGTGTATGCAGTACTTCAACTTTGGTATGACCGAAATCCAGTACTTGTCCATCCGTCAATTCTCCATGGATATTTATATCCGGCTTCACACCTGAGTCCAAACCCAGCTGAGCCGCAGCCTCCCGGTAATCAACCCCGGGCATCAATTCTTCCCAGCGATCGATAGAATTGTAATACATAAAATCGTCCCAATCAGACAGAGCCTGAGTATCACTAGCATGTATATAGGTCTGAGCACCGGTGAAAAACCGGTGCCCTCTGGTATGATCATAATGATGATGGGTGTACATAACCATGTCGATTTGTTCGGGTTTAATTGACATTAAAGATTGAACATCAGCGCCAGTATCGATTATGGCTTTAACATCATCGTCAATGAATACACAGTTACAGAACATAAAACCTGCTTCACTAAAGACCAATTTGACATGATGATCAATGGAAACAACCATTCTCCCCTACCCCTTGTTTGTACGTGCTTTCTCTCTATCTATTCCACCGCATCCTCCAGTTGACGTATTATCTCGTCCAACTTATTGATGTTTTCTCCATAGCCGGCCCAATCACCTTCCCGCAGTCGTTGTTCCGCCCGGTCGTAGTATTCTCTGGCTAAAGCGGCTAATTCGGCTACACTGGAGGGAGCAGCAGGTTCATCACCAGGCTTTTGCTCAGTACCCGGCACCTGTCCGGCAGGTTGTCCGCCGAAAAGCTCCAGCAAGGCCTCTTCCAGGGATGGCTCCATCACTACCTTGTTGCCAAAGGCGGCTATTACTCGTTTTAATTCCGGAATACGGCCATTTTCTGCCTGGAGGTACAAAGGCTCCACATACAGGATGGAATTGGCCATGGGTATTACCAAAAGATTACCCCGGTAGACCCGTGACCCCCTTTGACTCCAGAGAGTCAGTTGCTGGGCTATTTCTGTATTTTGATTTATGCGGGCTTCAATCTGTTCCGGACCATAGACCGTCTCCTGTTTGGGAAAGTTGAAGACCAGCATTTTGCCGTAATGGTCACCATCCATGCGGGCTGCCATCCAGGCTATCATATTGGGACGGCTCTTAGGCGTATAGGGAAGCATCAACACATATTCAGCTTCCGTTTCCCCGGGCAGTTTCATAATCAGATAATAAGGATCCACCTGCTGGGGCTCTTCTCCCACAATTTCCGTAGGAATGACCCATATGTCCTCTTTATTGTAAAACACATTAGGATCCGTCATATGGTAAGTGCGGTACATGTTGGCCTGAATCTGGAACATATCTTCCGGATAGCGAATATGGGCTTTTAAACTGTCGGGCATTGATTCCAGCGGCAGGTACATACCCGGGAATATCTTCTCGTACGTTTTGATTATCGGATCATTATCATCAGCTACGTAAAATTTCATCTCCCCGCTGTACGCATTAATGGTTATCTTGACTGCATTGCGAATATAGTTGTTGCCAGCGCTGTCAAAAGGCTGGGAATAAGGGTATTTATCGGTGAAAGTGTAGGCATCCAGCATCCAGTAAAGGTGTCCCTGATCATCAATTACGATATAGGGATCCTGGTCAAAACGCAAGTAAGGAGCAACTTTCCTGACCCGCTGGAGAATGTTTCTATTCATCAGTACCTGGCTTTCACTGTGCACATCATTGGACAGTATCATCTTATAATCTTTTAACACCCAAGCTAATACCAGCCGCTTGGCCATGGAACCTACCTTGATGCCGTTCTTGCCCTGGTAAATGGTATAGACATTTTCATCTCCCATGGGATAATCGAATTCTTCCTGGTTGGTGTTTACAATAACATAGGAATTAGTGCGTTCGCCAAAGTAAATTTCCGGCCGGGTAACCTTGAGATCTGCAGTAAACTGAGGAGGAATGTCCTTGATTATAAACTCGGGGAATCCTTCCTCAGCCACTTCCGTTACCGGACTGGCTACAATGCCATAGCCATGGGTGTACATTAAACGCTGGTTAATCCAGGTTTGAGCTTCAGCTGTCAGTTCGCTGGGATCTATTTCACGGGGTGCCAGCATAACCTGGCGATATTGCCCGTTGATGGTATATCTATCGATATCCACATCATTAAATACATAGTAGGGTCTTAGCTGCTGCAGGTTTTGATAGGTGGTTTTCAACGGCTGCCAGTCCCAAAGACGAATATTGCTAATGGTACTTTCATGGGCAGGATCATTAATATCCAAGTTATAATCAATCTTAAACTCCCGCTCTTCGGCTCTGTCCAGGGCATAAGCCTGACGGGTAAAGGCAATAGCATTTTCTAAATAAGGTTTCTCCTTGTTGAATTCATTGGGCTGAACCACCAGTTTCTGCATCAGGGCTGGATAAGCGCCTCCCAGGATTATGGCTATCCCCATCCAGGCTACTATTCCCCAAATAACCCAGCTGATTTTTTGTACGAAGATATTGACCAGGATAATTAGGGCTACTGCCAGGGAGACAATCATCAATACTTTAAGAGCCAAAAGCCGGGCATGAACATCAGTATAACCCGCTCCAAATATTAAGCCATTATTGGAGAAAAGCAGTTCGTAACTATTCAGCTGGTATCCCCAGGATTTAAGAGCAAAGATCATAGCCAGGACGATAGCCAGATGCCCTTTAGCAAAGGTGAACTCTCTCCAATTCCCCAGCAAAGCTGCTGAGCTGGCATTCAGCATATAGACAACTATCAGGGTAATGAAAATGAGAACCAGGGATGACATTAAGATGCCATAAATGAACCGGTAGAAATTAAGATTGAAAAAGTAAAAACTTAAATCTTTATTAAAAATGGGATCGGATGTACCTACGGGCATTCGATTAAGGAACTGCTGTACCACAATCCAGTTGTCGGCCGCTACTGAGCTGACCAAAAAAGCCCCCAGCAAAGATGCTCCCAGGAAGATCCAAATGGCGTTTTTCCCCCGCAAAAACTGTTTCCAGGGATCTGGGTTAGGGTTCAGGTAGATGATATCCTGATCGGGGTCGCTCCGGTAAGGCCGGTCTTCTTCATTGGCCAGGTACCGGCGGGCTATGAAAAGGTTTACGGCAAATATAATAAAAACCAATAAAAATACCAGGCAATACAGCCCCACTTTGTTAATCAGAAAAGTGACGAAAACCTCTTTGAACTCCACGGAATCAAACCATAGCCAGTCCACATATAAATTGGACAGGAATGATAACAGCCATAATACAAGAACCAGCAAAATCAGCTTAATGGTACTGCTCATGGAACCCTTCTGCTGATTATCCATCCAATCCCTCCTCATAGACTTCCTTTAATAAAGTTGCCTTGCGCAGTTCACGGCATTCACAGCTGCTTTCCAAGGGTAAATCGCGCAGAACAGCAAAGAGTAATTCCCCCACTTCCTGGCTTTGATTGTAAAATATATCAGATAATTCCTGGTGAGTCCAGGGAGCAACGATTCCTTCAGCATAATTGACTACCATATAGAAACCTGCATAGCAGGCCCCTATTTCCCTAGCCAGGTAAACCTCGGGACAAATACTCTGGCCGATTACATCTCCCGCTCCCAATCGATAGAAATGCACTTCCGCCGGGCTTTCAAAATGCCGGCCGTCAGTGTTGACATAAATGCCCCGGTTAAAAATCCGGCCGGACTTCCACATTTCTCGGGCCTTTTCCGTCAAAAGCCGGCGCAGATCCGGGCAAATAGCGTCCCGCATAACCAGCAAATAGCGATCATCTATGTTTACATCCTTGCGCATGGATACATCTATGTAGTCATGGGGAATTACCACATCCCGGGGATCCAGTAAATGGTTAATTGCCCCAACGCCCCCTTCTGCCAGAATTCTCTTCACTCCAGCCTGGGCAAAAACCCAAAATACCTGGCGGGAGGCATTGGCACGAGTTACTCCCCGGCGCCATCCATGCATACGGCAAGTCAAGACCCTCCTGGGCCCTTGCTGGCCGTCAAGCTCTAACAGCTTAAAGGGCGGACTGTCCCCAAAGGGAGTAGCAAAAACCATATCCCGGTCAACAGTTTTTACATAATCCAGGTTCAGGTCTTCCGGAATCTGGATGCTTAAAGTGCTTGAGCCCCCTATTAAGGCTAATGGAGCATGGGGAATTGTCATTTAAGTCCTCCTGGAAAAATTTTAATAATGCGATACTCCGTATCCCGCAGGGCCGGTATACGCCCGGCTGAAGCAATCAATGCAATCATTTCTTCTATTTGCATACGGTAGCTTAACCCAGCTGCCCGCACTACATTTTCTTCTATCATAATGCTGCCCAGATCATCAGCGCCAAAAAACTGGGTTATCTGGCCGATTTGTTTCCCCTGGGTGACCCAGGATCCCTGAATATGCTCAAAGTTATCCAAAAAAAGACGGCTAAGGGCTAAAAACCTCAGGTACTCCAGGGAGGACATTTTTTCGCCCATTAATTCGTTATTACCGGGCTGGTAAGTCCACACGATAAAAGCCCGAAAACCGCCGGTCTCATCTTGCAAATTCCGAATACTCTGCAGGTGGAACAGGCGGTGCTCCAGGGTTTCCACGGTACCGATCATCATAGTAGCCGTACTTTTCATTCCTTCCCTGTGAGCTGCCCTCATAACCTCCAGCCACTCCCGGCTGCTGATTTTATTAGGACTAATCTGGGCACGTACCTCGTCGTGAAGGATCTCTGCTCCTCCTCCCGGCAAAGAGTCCAGGCCTGCATTCCGCAGGCGGCGGAGGGTTTGCTCAAGGGTCAAACCCTCTTTGCGGGCTAGAAAGGCTACCTCAGGAGCAGTCAGGGAATGGATGGTAATGTTATAGCGTTCCTTTATACCCCGGAACATCCTTTCAAAAAAGGCCAGGTCTAAATCCTCATTTAATCCCCCTTGAATCATCAATTGGGTGGCCCCCAGCTCCAGGGCCTCATCTATTTTCTGGTAAAGAAGCTTCTCATCGATTACATAAGCATCCGGATCATCTTTATCCCGGTAAAAGGCACAAAAGCGGCATTTGCAGGAACATATATTGGTATAGTTGATATTGCGATCTATCACAAAGGTGGTCATCTTTTCAGGGAAACGGCGATCCCGCACTGCATTAGCCGCCCGGGCCAAATCGTAAAGATCAGCTTCATTGAATAAAAAACGGAACTCATCTGGGGTCATCCGGCGACCTGCTATGATTTCCTGTAAAATATCCTCTACCTTTGGCAAAAACAACCCTTCCCTATTACAGTTTTAAAATGTTAAGCGGCGGGACATGCTCCAGCAACCCCATGCTGTAGGCTTGCCGGTAATACTCCAGCAGTCCTTCCTGTTTGGATTCGTCAAAATCAAATCGCAAGGTCTTAAAATACTCTACCAGATATTCGGGAGGAAAGTCTTCCCACTGGCTGGCCTTGCGGGCCACATCCTCAATATTTTCCAGACTATAGGCCATAGAGTCGCAGAAGGCGTCGTATATCAACTTAACCTGATCCAGCCGGTTTTCCGCAAACTCCCGGCGTATAGCCCAAACCGAAAACACCATGGGCAAGCCGGTCATATCTTTCCACTCCTGGCCCAGGTCATATACATACAGGCTATCTGAGGTTTTGTATTTGGCTCTTAAGGCATCATCGCCGATGAGCAGAGCTGCGTCAGCTTCCATGAGCATAGCCCTTAATTCCGGGATGGAATCAAAATACTCCGGTACCGCTTCATACTTGCGGGCCATGATTATGCGCAGCAGAGCCTGGGAAGTTGCTGAGGTGTTGGTTAAGGCAATTTTCCTATGATGCAGATCCTCTATAGGAACCTTGGAGAAAAGATAAATGCTCTTTACCTCACCGTCGCAGCTAACGGATATATCAGGCATTATCATATAGTCATGGTAGTTTTGAGCATATTTGATAGAAGGAATGGCAGCCATATCAAGGAGATTGGCCTGCAGCATGGCAGACAGGTCTTTGGGAGTACCTTTGATTAAATCAATATCCAGTAAAAACTTCTTTTCAATTAAGCCATAAAAGAGAGGAAAGCAATTTATAAACTGAATATGCCCAACCCTTGGCCTCATTTTGTGCCACTCCTTTTAATAAGTCTTCAGGATATTGTAAACCGTGTCCCTTTCTGTGGGTATATAGCCGGTTTCTCTTATTAAATTGATCATCTCCTGCTTGGTTATACCTTTTCTGGTCTTAGCTCCGGCAGCATGCATAATGCGCTCTTCCACAATAGTTCCGTCCATGTCATCAGCCCCGAAATGCAAAGCTATCTGCGCAATGGGAATGCCCTGCATTATCCAGAAAGCTTTGATGTGATCTATGTTGTCCAGCATCAACCTGGAGATGGCAATGGTTTTCAGATCATCAACAGCACTGGTGCGAGGTATATGGCTTAACTTGGTATTATCCGGCAGAAACGGCAGGGGTATAAAGGATTGAAAACCGGGAGCTTCCTTTTGCAGTTCCCGTATTTTCAGCATATGGTCAATGCGGTCCTCAATAGTCTCCACATGCCCGTACAGCATGGTGCAATTGGTTTTTATGCCCAGCTGGTGGGCAATGCGATGTACTTCCAGCCATTCTTCACTGGTGGCTTTTTTAGGGCATAATTCTCGCCGGATATCGTCGTTCAGGATCTCCGCTCCGCCTCCGGGCATGGACCCCAAGCCTGCTGATTTCAGTTTTTTCAGTACTTCTTCCACGGATAAGCCGCTGATTTGTGAAAAGTAGACTATTTCTACAGCAGTGAAGGCTTGAATATGAATATGAGGATAGGCTTGGTGAAATCTCTCAACAACCTCCACATAATACTCAAAAGGCATTTGGGGATGAAGAGCACTGACTATGTGAAACTCAGTTATGCCACTGTCAGCCTCCCTGCTGCCATAGTCAAAAGCCTCCTCTACGGACATCAAATAAGGTCCGCCTTCACCGTCTTCATCCACTCCGAAAGCGCAGAATTTGCAGCGGGACATGCAGATGTTGGTCAGATTAATATGGCAGTTCACATTAAAAAAGACATGCTTACCAGACTTGCGCAGCTTAACCTCCCTGGCTAACTGCCCTACATCCAGCAGTTCGGCTTCATTATATAAAAACAGGCCGTCCTCTTTATCCAGGGGTACCCCGTTTCTTACCTTGTCGGCTATTTCTTGCATACGTTTTGCCATTTAAATCTCTCCCATTAACACTTAGCTGTATTATAGCAGATTATTAAATAGGGTCAGGGCAGAAATATCCTCTAACTGATGACAGCAGCATATGACTCGAGGCGTCCTTGGGGAAGAAGAATTCCTTCCTGGTCATCGCCAAGGAGCCATGTGACATGGTGTTACATGGCGCTCTGCCAGACTCACCGTTTAAACTGCTGTCCACACTTTAATTAGGGCATATTTCTGCCTTGACCCCACTAATTATTTAGCATTCTTACGGACTTGCTCCATGTATTGAAAATATTCGATAGGATCAATTTCTTCGCTAAAAGCCAGGGCCCACTCCAATCGCCGGATTACTTCCTCGGTAGTGCCCGGTCCTGTATAAATCAAAGGCTGACAGGACAGTTTTTCTAAAAACATAGCCAGCTCAACCGCCATTTCTTCAATTTCCTGGAGGCCCTTTTTGACATTATACAGGTTTTGCTGGGCTAATTCCTTCTGCAATTCGGAGCTTTTAGCCTGTATCTCCAAAATGGTTTCGTTAATTATTCCCGCAGGGAGAAAGTTAGTCATCGCTGTCTACCTCTCAGCCAAAACTAGTTTAAATTTCTGCAGTAGCCCCCAAAAACCTTTTTTTCATTACTTTTCCAAAGCTAATTTTACAATTTTATCCACCAGCTCTTCAAAACTAATATTGACAGCCCTGGCTGCATCAGGAACTAAGCTCATTTCTGTCAACCCCGGTATGGTATTCACCTCCAGAACATAAGGATTCCCGGATTCGTCAATGCGAAGGTCCACCCGGCCAAAACCACGGCATTTTAACAAACGATAGGCATCTGCCGCTACCTTCTCCACCTTTTGCCGGACTTCTTCGCTGATACGAGCCGGTATTATGTGTTCACATTTGCCCTTAGTGTACTTGGATTCATAATCATAAAACTCATTTGCCGAGGTTATCTCAATTATGGGAAGAACCTGTATATCTTCATTTCCCAGAATAGCCACTGTAACCTCTGACCCTGATATATATTTTTCCGCCAGGGCATCACTGTCATATTGAAAGGCATGTTCCAAAGCCGGGCCGATTTTGTTTTTATCTCTAACAATTATGGTACCTATACTGGAACCCTGGGTAGGTGGTTTAACCACCAGGGGCAATCCCAGTTTTTCAGCTAATCTTGTGCACATTTCCTGGGGATCGCGATGGTACTCATCTTGGCTCACTATAACATAAGGAGCAGTAGGAATTCCCTCCAAAGTGAGATACTTTTTGGTCAGAATTTTATCCATACAAATAGCACTGCAAGCTAATCCCGATCCGGTATAGGGTATTCCCCACAAGTCCAGCAATCCCTGTACCGTACCGTCCTCACCTGGTTTACCATGCAAAGCTATAAATACCACATCCGGTTCATACTTTTTTATTTCCTCAACAGCGTCCGGATTAAAATCCCAGCCTTCTGCCTGGTAACCTTTCTTCTGTAAAGCCTCCAAAACAGCTTTACCACTCTGCAAGGATATTTCTCTTTCGGCAGATGTGCCGCCCATCAGTACTAATACTTTCATTTTGACCCTCCATCTTGTTTATATAGATAATTTATGCCCCTAGCTATGCTTATCTTTCATAATTAATATTTTCTTAACCTCTAGCCACCTTATTGTTACAGCGAGTATGCAACGTGCGGCAATTTCTGCTTTATTATGTATCATCGCGAGGAGCTGAGCGATGTGGTGATCAATTAGCTCAAACCGCAAATTATCTGCAATACAATTATCTTAAATCATATTCTGGCAATAATAAAATTATTCTTTACAGAACGTTTGTTCGTAAGTATACTTATTACAGAACACTTGTTCTGTGAGGTGAAATACAATGTTTACCGGTCTGAGTAAAAGAGAGTTCATCCGCTCATTTTTAACTGCAGTTTCTATGACGGTATCGGTTTATCTTTTCAGTGTCGGTTTCTTGCTTCTTTTCTAGCTAAACTCATATCCATCATCCCTAATGAGCTATACTTGCAAAAACAACTGATCAACAACACATTAGCCGGTAATCTCTTGAATGATCCCCTAATCTGTGGTAGAATAAGTCTTGCTGAACACAGTGCAGGGGAGTAGCTCAATTGGCAGAGCATCGGTCTCCAAAACCGAGGGCTGGGGGTTCGAGACCTCTCTCCCCTGCCATAAGAAAATAAGTAACCACGCAGATAAGCGTGGTTTTTATTTTTCTGGTATATACAGCAAAACTATTGGAGTTTTCTGAAAAGCCGCAATCTTAGGATGTGTTGTCCCGGAATACTTGGTTAGCAGGCTGAAGACTTTTGCAAGTACAGGCGTAAGGTTTCCCCGCTATCGAAAATCGTATCAATCAGATGCACGCAGCCATATTGGGCTCCCAGCCGGTGGGCCAGTTCCTTTTTGCTTATTTGGGCAATATTAATGCCTATTAAATTTTGTACATAGTTGCTGGCTTCTTTGCATACCTTATCGGGTGCTTTGAGCAGTTCTCCCCAGGCAGCTTTAATGCGCTGATCGGATTTGGCCAACTGCAAAACTGTGCTGACCTGGTGAAAACTGTCATTGAGGGAACCAATCAGCCAGTACTCTTCTCCCGTGGTGAGCAAGTGCTGGGTTTTGAACCGGTCAAAAAGGTATTCCCTGCGCAGCGAATCTCCTATATATTCCATCCAGGCAGCAGATATCCGGTCCAGGTTGCTGTAGTAACTACAGGTATCTTTTAAATACTCATCCCCGGCCTGGGAATACTCTTTCGCGCTGGTAAAGCCGCGCTCCTGATAAACAAAGGTTTCCGCCTGGAAAGCCCCGATAATGCATTGATTGATAAGCTCGCGCTCTTCTGATGATAACAACGGTTCCAGGATTTTTCTAAGCTGCGGTCCGCTCCCCGGATAGGCTGCTATTCCCTTTAACTCAGGTATAGCAATAACATCCTCACTATAATGCCCGGGTTTGCCGAGCTTAATTAACCGGGCTTCCTGAATAGTATAATCCCCTACCCGAACTAATAATTCCGCTCTTATCTCATCGATAGTATCCAGGTAATGGCAGAAACATACCAGGTTTTCGTCCCTTCTTTGTACCTGCATGTGCCAGGACCTTTGCCACAAACAGTTCATCCTTCTCTCCTCGCCAACCATTTTGCCTTTATCTTATCATTAAGGTAAACAAGGAATAAAGTCTGCTAAATAAGAAGGTGAGCAAATGCGGGTAGGAGTCTTTTATCATCCTGATTTTGCTGAGCGCGGTTACATTACTCTTCGCCACCGAATCAAACCAGCTTATGAGGCACTGCGCAGACAAGATTATGCCAATAAACTGCTGTTTTTTGAACCTTCCGTAAGTCCATTGCACCAGGAGTTGTTGCAGGAAATACACACAGATAGACATATAGAAGCGGTTAAGGCAGAAGGATATCACGAAGTTGCTCTTTTAAGCGCAGCAGGAGTTGTAAGTGCGGCAGAAATGCTGGCAGCCCAGCAACTGGATCGGGCTTTTTGCTTCGTGGGTGCAGGGGGCCATCATGCAGGACGCAATTACAGCTGGGGATTCTGTTACTACAATGACGTAGCCATGGCCGTTCTGCGCCTGAATCAACTGGGAGTAAAGCGAATTCTGATATTAGATATGGATCCCCATTCAGGCGATGGTACCCGTGATTTGGTAGCCCTGGATCCCAACATAGTGCATATTAATTTCTATGCGGATGAGAATTATTCTTACCAGGATAACAAACTGAACAATTATGGTATTCTCCTGGAAAATGCTACTGATAAAGATTTTCTCCAGGCTCTGGAAGATAATCTTCCCAAAGCTGAAAATGTGGAATTTGTTATCGTGATCTTTGGCCATGATTCTCATTGTGAAGATTATGGTGACTTCTATCTGACAATTGACGGTTACAGGGAGTTTACCCATCGCATGAAGACTTTCTGCGGAACTCGACCCCTTCTCTACGTACTGTCAGGCGGTTCAAATCCCCAGATAGCTGCTTTGGCTATCCCGGCGGTAATCGAATCCCTTCTTTAGATTTAACTGGCGGCATCTTTTCCTTGATGCCGCCAGTTATTCATACACCTAGGGGATAAAGTTCATCTTTCTAGCTTCAAACAACAGCCAATCACGGAAATCGGGGTGGGCAATACTCACCAGTTCTTTGACCCTGGTACGCAGGTTTTGGCCTTTTAGATTGGCAACCCCATATTCGGTAACCACATATTGTACTTCGGTACGGGAAACGGTGGTAAATATTCCATTGGTAAGGGTAGGAACAATTTTGGACCGAAGATTGCCATCTTTATCAGTATAGGTGGAATACAATGCCAGGAAAGATTTTCCCCCCCGGGAACGCCAGGCGCCCTGTACAAAATCCAGCTGTCCGCCGGTTCCGGTATACTGCTTAAAAGAAATTGACTCAGAAGCACATTGCCCGGTCAAGTCGACTTCCAGAGTCCCGTTCACCGAAATCATTTTGTCATTTTTGCCTATAATATAAGGGTCATTGACAAAGCGGGTAGAGTGCATTTCTACTAAGGGATTTTCATCGATAAAGTCATATAGTTTTTTCGTGCCCAGGGCAAAGGTACCAATCCATTTATAGGGCATAAAATTCTTTTTAGCGCAGGTTATTACCCCGGCATCGTATAAATCCACCATAACATCCGCCAGCATTTCCGAGTGTATACCCAGATCCTTTTTATCCATCAGAAAGTTGCCAACGGCAGTAGGGATTCCACCTATGCCTAACTGCAGACATGACCCATCTTCCACCATCTCAGCTATATACCTGCCAATGGCTTCATCTTTTTCGTTGGCAGGTGCGCTGGGCACTTCCACCAGGGGTATGTGGTTTTCCACTACTGCATCCACCTCGCTGATATGAAGATGGTTGGTCCCATAAGTGCGAGGCATGTTCTCGTTTACTTCTAATATAACTTTCACTCCAGGCTGTTTGGCTGTTTCCCATCCCCAGTCAACATTGCATCCGGTACTGAAAAAGCCGTGTTTATCCATAGGCGACACTACCAGTCCCACTACCTGGCTTTGGCGGCAGCGGTTTACCATTTCTACCGCCTCTCCCAGTCGAACCGGCGTGTAAGTGAATAAACCCTTCCCTACAAAGTCGCGCAGAACCGGACCGCAAAATCCGGTATCAATCAATACCTTGCCTATCAGGTCGGGATGGTACAGGTCAAACCAGCGTACATCAACTCCGCTTAAATATGTGATATTTTCAAGCTCACCCTGTCTTACCCGGGCAGCTACAGCGTTTATCATAGCCAGCGGCTGTCCGTTTGATAAGGGTGATACCACCAAGTCTCCGGAGTTAACCAGTTTGGCAGCTTCTTCAGGGCTGGTGAGCTTCGCCTTATACATTTCCTGCCAACGGTTCATTATAAGCCCCCCCCCTAAAATTTACTTGCCTTTAAAAACAGCTTTTCTGCCCTCCAAAAATGCACTCATGCCTTCCGTCTTGTCTTCGGTGGCAAACAGCACTGAAAACTTTTCCCGTTCCATCATGGTACCGATACTGGTATCCAGATGTTCGCTTAATTCCAGAAGGTCTTTGATCATGGCAACAGCTAACGGCGGTTTACGGCTCAACTTTCTGGCCAGCTTCAAAGTGGCTTCTTCCAGTTGATCGGCTGGTACTACCATAGACACCAAGCCGATTTGCTCCGCCCGATTGCTGTCAATTATATCGCCGGTTAGAATCAATTCCCTGGCTCGTGCGCAGCCTACTACCCGCGCCAATCTCTGGGTGCCTCCGCCGGCTGGGAAAATACCCAGATTAATTTCTGGAAAACCAAATTTACAATTATCCGCAGCAATGCGAAAGTCGCAGCCGAGAGCTATCTCACAACCGCCCCCTAAGGCAAGACCCGCCATACTGGCAATAGTCGGTTTTGGCATGCGATTTAGTTTTACTCCCATAGCATGGGCTTGCTCAATATAATTGCGCACTTCCAATGGTCCATAGTGTACAAAATCGCGAATGTCTGCTCCGGCAGCAAAAACCTTGTCACTGCCCTTAAGGATCATAACTCTGATACTGTCATCCCTGGCTATTTCATCAAAAACAGCCGTCAGTTCATTGAGCATTTCCAGGTTAAAGGCATTCATTGACCCAGGACGGTTGAACTGGACAGTAGCGATAGACTCATTTTTTTCGAAAATGATAGTATTGAATTCCATTCTTAATAACTCCTCCTTTCTTACTTTTCTCGTCCTGGGCTTATGCAATAACCAGTCCAGCGCAAAAATCCGGTATCTAGGGCTTTTCTCACCATCCCCTGTTGCAAATCCGGACCTTGGTTAACGTCCAGAGGGCTTCTGGCATGCGGTTTAGGGCACAATGTTCCAGTCCTGCGCCATTGTGCCATCTTTGTAACATGTTAGTTATTTTAGCCATGGAAGGGGCATATGAATGAAGTGGAATATATTGGCTGAAAAAGGAGGCAGGCCTCTTTATGAATACTGCCGGCTTTATGGTAGTGATTACCGATCATTCCGGCATAATACAAGAAATTCACGGCAGCAGAGATAAAGCCAAAGGCTTGGAATGCGGTTCGGCAATTAGGGATGCTTCTCTGTTACAGGAAGGAAATGAGGAAGGATGGACTCGAATCGAAGATGATGCTTATCGCTATAAACGTTACAGGTTAAACAGCCGTCCTGGATACTTGTACATCCTGCACCCTGACCGGTCCAGCCCAGTTATTGGTCAGGAGGAGCAAAATATCCCGGGGCTTGACAGGATTATTGGTTCTAGCCGGGTTATATCAGCACTACGAGAAACCCTTTTATGGATAGCCGCTTCCCCTTCCTCCGTCCTGATTACCGGTGAAAGCGGTACGGGCAAAGAACTCTTTGCCCAGGCCATTCATTCCTGCGGAGAAAGGGCCAAATATAAATTTGTTAAAGTAAACTGTGCAGCAATTCCCGAAAATCTATTGGAATCAGAGCTTTTTGGATATGTAGAAGGAGCTTTTACCGGGGCACGAAAAGGGGGACGAGTAGGCAAGTTCGAAATGGCCAATAAGGGAACAATATTTTTGGATGAAATCGGTGACATGCCATTGGCCATGCAAGCCAAGCTGTTGCGAGTTCTGCAGGAGAGAGAAATAGAAAAGATAGGCGGGGATCATCCCATTCCCATAGATGTACGCGTAGTATCAGCCACTAATAAGGATTTATCCGCTTTGATCAGTCAAGGTTTGTTCCGATTGGATCTCTTTTACCGATTAAATGTTATTAACCTGCATATTCCCGCCCTGCGAGAACGCAAGGAGGATATCCCGCTGCTGGCTGAACATTTCGTAAAACAGTTAAACGAAAAACTTGGTTTGACAGTCCAGGGCATTGATGAAAAAGCCATGGGCTTGTTGATGCAGTATCACTGGCCTGGCAATGTCAGAGAGTTATGCAATGTAATTGAAACGGCCATGAATTTCTGCCGCTCCAATGTTTTGACAGCAGAAGCCCTTCCTCCCTATATACTTCACCAGCAGTCACTAGGTACCGAAAGTAACACCTGTAATCTGAAAACCGGTTTAATGGCTATGGAATATCAACAGATTAGAAATGCACTGAAAGCCAGTAAAGGCAACCGGCAAAAAGCCGCCAAGATTCTAGGTATATCCCGTACTACCCTGTACCGCTTAATGAAAAAACACCAACTGATTAAATAAGCTTGTTCTCCCTTTGCCTGCACTAGCTACTTTGGGAAGCAGGCATTTTTTTCGATAGTTCATCTTTTAGCTTCGCAATTTCTTTTACCGCTATTTCACCTTTTATTAAAACTAATTCCCGGGATTCATTATCCACTGCCCGGGCCAGGTCCTGAATTGCAATTTCCGTGCAGCTGACCACGGTTTTCTCCGCCTTCTGGGCCTGATTCTTCAAAACATCCCAATCGTCCAGCATACTGACCGATTGAGCCTGGGCCTCTTCCCACTCTTCTTGTTGTCCTAAAGCAGTAACCATCATTATCTGATACTTTACCTCATAAAAGGAGGGAGGCACTTCGCTTTTAAACAAACGAGCTATGTCATCAAACTGCCCGTACAGATTAATCGCTGCCAGCAGGCTTCTCACATCGTTTTCCCGGTTTATTTCAGTTGTCAGCTGGTCTAAGTACTCGTCAAATCTCTGTTTGGTAACATTGGTCATACCGGCTTGCATAGCCTTAACTTGGAGAGAAGTCCAGTTCTCATGAATATTCATAAGGCTTTTAATCTCCTGTTCCCAGGTGACTGACATTCCGCCGGTTTGCTGCTGGTTTTGCTGTTTCTCTTGCTTCGGTTGGTTTTCCTGGTTTCCTCCCTGTTCTTTATCACCACTAGACCCTTGTTTTTCTTCTTGTTGCTTCTGATCACCTGAGCCTTCTTGTCCCCCCTGTTGGTCTTGCTTAGGCTGGCTTTCGGCAGCTTGAATTGGAGTGGAACGTCTCAGGGCAGAAGCCTGCCGCATCTTCCATTTTTGATCGGTTAATAATATTATGTGCTCGGTATCTGACACGATTTTTTCAAACTCAGAAGGGAGTTCTTCCTGTTGACTATCCTGTTGGGCCGGCTTTTTAGCAGACCCGGATTGGCCAGAACAACCCGGCATAATCAAAAGAATGGTGACAATAAATATGGCTACCCAGGAGTATTTACTCACCCAAAATCACCTCACCATATTGTCACCATGTAGGTTCTCCTTTTACCGCTAAATTCATACGACAATCGGGTGAGCAGACAAATAAGACAGCCAAAATCTTCTACTTATATAGGATTTTCCAAAGCTTCAACTATATCGTCCCTAATTTGTGTTGTCAACGGGGTTATGGGGCCTCACCCCCCTGCTGGGGCGAGGCAGCTCTAATGTCTTCTAGCTTTTAGGCAGGTTATCCTTGTCTTCCCAATAGATAGTACGGCTGGGGAGTCCTATCTTCAAATTCAGTTCTTCCAGGATTTTCATTATTTTAAGATTGACATTCTGACGAATCTCCAGGTATTCACTCCACACTGTGGTATTGGTATAGCAATAAATCATGATATCCAGACTGCTCTCCGAGAAGTTTTCAAAACTAACCAGTATGGTTTCCGGATGTATTCCAGGGTGTTCGGTGAGCATTTGCTTGATGTGGTCGACGCAGGTCTGCATCTGCTCAGCGCTGGTTTCATAGGAAAGGCGCAGGTGATAGTTAATTCTTCTTTTACCCCTACGGGTATAATTAGTTATATGCTGATTGGCCAGAGTAGAATTGGGAACGGTAATAAGTGCTTGATCAAACCCTCGAATCAAAGTACTTCGGAAAGTAATATCTTCCACAGTGCCTTCCACATTGGGTGTGGCTATCCAGTCTCCAATACTGAAGGGTTTTTCCATTATAATAACCAAGCCTCCGAACATATTGCTGAGAGCATCCTGGGCTGCCAGGGCAACAGCCAATCCTCCCAATCCTAATCCAGCGATGAACCCGTTGATATCATAGCCCCATTCATTGGCAATCATCACCACCAGCAAGGCAATTACAATAAAGCGCACCAGTTTGGACAATACCGGCGACACTATATCATCCACGTCCAACCGTTCCCTGACCTTCTGCGATATTATGGACTCAGAGCTGCTGCCCCGGTAAAAAGCCCATCCAATTATCAAAATAAGGACCGATCGAAATATCTTTAATATAAAGGCATCAGCTGCCGTACTCAAGGGCAGTAAGCGCAGGGCCAGGAAAATTCCCAGCACCAGTACCAGCATCCTGAGGGGCGCTTCCACTGCGTCCACTATAGTCTGATAAGAGCTGTCATTATCAGCTGTCCACCTGCGTATCCACTTAAATACGTACTTCACCACATATTTGCGCAGCAGGGCAAATAGCAGAACTATAAGAACTGCTCCCAATATGGATTGCCAATTATCCACTAACCAATACTTGGTTAATGAGTAAGTTGTATTCAGCCAGGTGTTTATGTTTTCCATAATCATTCCTATCCCTGGGCTCCCCCTTTTTATTAATCATTAGGCGTGATACTTTTCCCGAGCAGCAGGTAATATACGAGGCTAAATTGTCAATAATCCATAAAAAACCATTTCAGGAGGACCTATGAACCGTCTGCAGTGCTGCTCTCTGATTGCTACAGCAGTAATCTCAGGCCTGCTGTTATCTCTAGCGTGCCTGGGCTTAAGGCTAACTCATAATTTATTCTACCTTTTTTCCCTGGGTTGTTGTCTATATACTCTATTGTTTACGGTTTATTATTTGACGAAACTAAACCAGCAGTTGCCCACCCGGGAAATACATATTGTAGTGTTGCAAATATCTGAACCTAACCCCGATCCCTTATTGGCAAAAGTAATGGAGCGTATGTAAAAAGGGCCGCATCCGCGGCCCTTTTTGCTCGGCAACCATACTCTTATTTCTCTTTTTCTTCCCTTTCCTTCCTGGCTCTCTCGATAATCTTTTCAGCGATTTGCGCGGGTACTTCTTCATAATGGGAGAACTCCATCTTGAATTTACCGCGGCCTTGGGTAATAGATTTCAGGTCTACGGTATACCGAGCCATCTCAGCCAGAGGAACTTGAGCTTTGATCAATTGTTTATTGCCGGAAGGTTCCATTCCCAAAACCCGGCCTCGTTTGGTGTTCAAATCCCCGATTATGTCACCCATAAAGGCATCGGGAACCAGAATTTCCACATTCATAATAGGTTCCAGCAGTACTGGCTTAGCGCTTTCAACTCCCTTTCTGAAGGCAAGGCGAGCAGCCAGTTTGAAAGCCATTTCTGAAGAGTCCACGGAATGGTAGGAACCATCATACAAAGTGGCTTTGATATTGGTTACCTTATAACCTGCCAGAACCCCTTCTTCCATAGCTTCTAACAAGCCCTTTTCCACAGCAGGGAAGAAGTTGCGGGGAACCGCTCCGCCGAAAACGTTTTCTTCGAAAGCAAATTCTCCATCAGGATAGGGTTCAAATTTAATCCATACATGGCCGTATTGACCGTGTCCACCAGTTTGTTTCTTATGCTTGCCTTCCGCTTCAACTGTGGCACGAATGGTTTCCCGGTAGGGTATCCGCATATCCCGGAGAACCACATCAACTCCGTATTTGCGGGTTAACTTTTCTATAATGTAATCTATGTGGGTATCTCCCATGGCCGTCAGAATAGTTTGCTTGGTTTCAGAGTTCTTTTCCAGCCGGACCGTGGGATCTTCTTCCAAAATCCTTTGGACAGCGCCGCTGAGTTTGTCCTCATCACCTTTACTCTTGGGCTCTATGGCTACACTGAGGGTAGGCTCTGGGAACTGGATTGCATCCATAACTATCGGATTAGCTTTGGTACACAGGGTGTCTCCAGTTCCTGTTACCGATAACTTGGCAACTGCTCCAATATCTCCGGCAAACAGCTCAGGTACACCCGCCTGCTCCTTACCGGTCATAATTAATATCTGGGCAATTCTTTCTTCCTTTTCTTTAGTGGAATTGTAGACTACTGAATCAGATTTCATAGTACCCGTAAACAGGCGGAACATGTTCAGGCGGCCAATATAGGGGTCGGCTATAGTCTTGAATACCTGGGCAGCCATAGGTTCGGAGGCCATATTTTTACCCGCCACAAATGGATGCCGGTCAGGAGTTGCTCCGCAATCCACAATAAAATCCATTAACGGGGTAACGGCTATATTGGATAAAGCTGCTCCACAAAATACAAACACAGCTGATCCTTTCTGGCAAGCTTCCTTTATGCCTTTGAGGATTTCACTGTCGGTTAATTCTTCCCCTTCCAGGTATTTGGCCAGCAAATCATCATCGGCTTCAGCAGCAGCTTCGACAAGAGCTTCCTTATATTTCTCAGCTTCATCCTTTAGATCGGCAGGTATTTCGGTTTCAGTAGCTTTGCCGGAACCGGCTTCAAAAGTATAGGCTTTCATCTTAATCAGATCAACTACACCTTTAAAGCTGTCTTCAGCTCCAATGGGGAGTTGTACCGGCACAATATTGTCGGAGAACATCTCTTTCATCTGGTCTAAAACTTTGTAGAAGTTGGCATGCTCCCGGTCCATTTTATTTACAAATACCAACTTGGGGATGTCCGGAAAGTCTTCCCAAATAATCTCGGTCTGAACCTCTACTCCAGCAGTGGCGGACATTACTACTACCATGCTGTCAACTACCCGCATAGCCCCAACCACTTCATAATAAAAATCGGCATAACCAGGAGTGTCGATCACATTTATTTTATGGTCTCTATATTCACACGGAACCAAGGAACTGCTGATAGTAATCTTGCGTTTAATTTCCTCCTGCAGATAGTCACTGACGGTATTACCATCATCTACTTTCCCCATCCGTTTTGTGGCTCCAGTGTTAAAAAGCATCGCTTCTGCCAGTGAGGTTTTTCCCGTACCTCCATGACCTACTAAAGCGACATTTCGAATACTACCGCTTGGGTAAACCTTCATCAAATGACCTCCTCCGTTTAAACATAACTGTAAAAATGGTACTATAATTTCCCGTAAGTAGCAAAGATTTTTTCATCCCTGCCTTTCCATCACTTGCGGGGTATCAAAACGTAAAAGATCCAATATAAGAGCAAGGCAGCGGCGGCAAACAGAGCCAGTTGGTAAATGATAACACCTTTAAACCCATCTACTATCAGGGTAAAGACAATACCTAAAGCCAAGGGAAACAATACCAGATGACTAAAGGGCTTGTCCGGGTAGTTAGGATCTTGCCGTTTCTTGCGGATATAACCAAGGTTCAATACCAGGAACATAATGATAGTATTAATTATTAGACTTACTATTATCATTAGCTGCTCTCCAACTGGACAAATATCGTACAAAGTTAGTTTTATAAGTGTCTATAAGCCGATAATCAGTTAAATCCAGATGGATGGGAGTAATGCTTATGTAATCTTCTTGCACAGCAACTACATCACTCTCTGGATCCTGGTCCTCTTCCACAACTCCTCCGCCCATCCAATAGTAGGTATTCCCGCGGGGATCTTTTCTCTCTTCAAACAAATTGTCGTAATTCCTTACCCCCAGGCGGGTTATCCTTATGCCCTTGATTTGGTCTTCCGGTAAAGCCGGCACATTTACATTGATTAAAGTGGTTGGTTCAATGCCTTCTTTCATAATCACCCTTATCATTCGGCGAGTAAACCTGGCCGCTGTGGTAAAATCCGCATCACCACCCTCAGTATTCAAAGACACTGCCAGGGCAGGACACCCCATAATTACTCCCTCGGCTGCCGCTGAGACAGTTCCCGAGTACAACACGTCAGTTCCCAGGTTCGGCCCGTGGTTTATACCAGATACCACTAAATCAATGGGTTCTTCAATCAGACGAGCCAGAGCCAGTTTCACACAATCCACCGGTGTCCCGCCAATGATCCAGGCCTTTTTTACCCCGGGTACTCTAGTCGGGCTGGCTTTTATTGGTTCGAATACGGTAATGGAGTGACCGGTTCCGCTTCTTTCCCGGTCAGGGGCAACCAGATATAATTCTGCTATATGGCTAAGTTCCCGCGCCAGGCTGTGAATACCCTGGGCGTGAATCCCGTCGTCATTGGTCAGCAATATCCTCATTCTTGAAAAGATACACCCCGCTCCAGGAGTTTAATGTGGTTCAGGGGCCAGTATGTCAGAAAAGCCTTTCCTTTGACCCGGTCTCTAGTCAGCCAGGCATTCCAGTAATGGCTGTCAAAACTGTGATTGCGGTTGTCTCCCAGTACCAACAGGCTGTTTTCCGGAACTACTACGGGTCCAAACTCGTAGGCAATGGGTTCGGCTAAATAGGGTTCGTTAAGAGCTTTCCCGTCAACATATACTTTGCCGTCTTTGATCTCGATGGTTTCTCCGGGCAAGCCTATCACTCGCTTGATATAGTCCTGGTTGGTGTTCAAAACCTCTGGAGGTTCCAGCACTACAATATCTCCCCGCTGGGGTTCTGTGAAATAATAGATAAATTTATTTACCATAACCCGATCCTGCAGTTGGATGGTGGGTAACATTGAGCCGCTGGGTATAATCCTGCCTTCAATAACAAAAGTTCTCAGAATCATAGCTAGAATGAATGCTATTACTATTATGCTGAGTGTTTCTTTTATAAAATTCCCTATTTCCTTGTTCATAACCCACCCCATTAAAATTCGTAAATATTGATGGTCATCTCGTCTTTGTCCCTTTCCTTGGTCAATCCAAACATTATATGTTTGTATTTCAAGGTTTTATTCAAAAAATCAATAATGTAGACTAATTCAGGGTTAGCCTTAAACGTTTTACTGGCAATCAGTTCTAGCTTGTCCTGTTGCTCATCCATGGTGACTCTCCTTCCCAATTAATTGTAGTGGAAGCAGTATGCATTTACAAGTAAACCAGGTTAGAAGTATCCAACCCTTAAAGAGCAGGGATGGGTTGAAGAAGATACAGCTTTATCAGCCTTCCACAGTGATACCTCTTACTTTGCAGCGAGCCAGGTAAATTAACTCCAGTTCATTTTGATAACGCCTTAATACATTTTGGGCAAAGGACTTTACGTCCTTAATGCCGATTTCCTCCAGACCAGCAGTCTTTACCGGTGTTCCTTCGGTAGTAATATTTAATCCCACATGGATTAAAGTGGATACGGTGGAACAAGTGGCAATGGATACGGACAGTTTCTTCCTATTAATATATAGGTTATCCCCTACTCGGGCTACGGGTACTTCAAATAATTCCAATTCTTCTTTTATACAGGTTAGAAATAAACGCTGCCTGTACACTGCCAGTTCCAAATCAGTAGAAAAGTGTTCGATGATAAAGTTCAGCATTGATGGTGAAGAAATATAACCCTGTTCTTTGACATTGGTCAGATCCACCATATCATCAACATCCACCTGGGCCGGGCCGACAAAGGCAACCGCAGCATCTCCCCGCAGGTCAAAGTTGCGGTATATCCAGTGAGGAGTCAGTTCCTTACCAGTGTATTTTATTTCCCTATCTGCTACCAAGATCTTCAACACAAGTATCCCACCTTTCAAAAAACTATTTTACTACTAATTCGACCCGGTAATTCGGGAAATCCTTTTTCCGGGCTCATAAAGCAAGCAGGCCGATTTAGAGGCAATCTCGTTTTTTCCAGGATCGGCAAGTTTAATTGCCTTCTATTTTAACATCATCCCTTCCTATTCCCAAACCCAACCACATGCACGGAAGCAATATACCACTTCTATCTGGTGTTAATTAGTAAGTTCCATGCAAAACTGCATGCAAGTCTTGCAGCGATGCTTGGGGTGAAAATGTTTCGTATTTTTAACATCATCTAATAATCCTTGTTTATTTGGCCTTTCCCTCGAATTACCCCTGTTACCCCTGGTATGGCACACTTATTGCCTCTGTATATGAATGCGCAAAGAGAAACTTGGCCTGAAGGGGGGACACCTAAACAGCTTGCTCAAGTGGCTGACTTGAATCATTCTACAAGGATAATGAGGGAGGGGTTAATTTGGCTTCAAGCTTAGCCGACAACTACAGGCGTTTATACCAGCAAAAATTAGTTACAGCCGAAGAAGCTGTTAAAGTGGTAAAATCCGGTGACTGGGTCCAGTATGGTGAATTTGTAATGCAACCTCGGGAACTGGATGCTGCACTGGCCAAGCGGGTGAATGAACTCCAAAATGTTAAAGTACGCACCGTTTGCACAACTATAGTTCCGGAGATTATCAAAGCCGACCCCACACGCGAGCACTTCTGCTTCAACGATTGGCATTTTTCCGGTATATCCCGTACCCTGTACCAGCAGAATCTATGTAACTATATTCCCATTACTTATCATGAAGCCAGGAAAATAATTGCTGAATTCATTGATATTGATGTAGCTTTTGTACTGGTAGCGCCAATGGACAGCAACGGGTATTTTAACTTAGGTACTTCCAACTCCATAACCTCTTATGTTATTGAAAAAGCCAAAACGGTAATCGTGGAGGTTAACAAATCTGTACCAATTTGCCTAGGGGGCAATAGTGAAGCAGTTCATATTACCCAGGTAGATTTTATTGTAGAAAGCCAGCAGAATACCAAACTGCTAAACCTTCCTGCCCCCGGCATCACTGATGAAGACCGTAAAATAGCTTCTCTGTTAATGGAACAGCTGGAGGACGGTGCCTGCCTGCAACTGGGCATCGGCGCTATGCCCAATGCCATCGGGGCAATGATTGCCGAATCCGGGCTGAAAGATCTAGGAGTTCACACCGAAATGCTGGTGGACTCCTTTGTGGATATGTACAATTCCGGGGTGGTAACCGGCAAGCGCAAGCAGATTGATAAAGGAAAGATGGTATATACATTTGCTATGGGAACTGATAAACTTTATGATTTTCTCCACCTGAATCCGGTTTGCGCCAGTTACCCGGTTCATTACACCAATGATCCTTTTGTTATCGCCCAGAATGATAAAGTATTTGCCATAAACAACGCTATTGAAGTGGATCTTTACAGTCAGGTAGCCTCCGAAGCTTCCGGCCCCAAACAGATATCGGGCACCGGGGGGCAGCTTGATTTCATATTCGCTTCTTTCCGGTCAAAGGGCGGAAAGGGCTTCATCTGCCTCACCTCTACGAAAAAGATGCCTGATGGAACGGTGGTTTCGCGGATCCGGCCTACTTTGTCCCCTGGCACCATCGTTACCATTCCTCGTTCCCTAAATTACTATGTAGTTACTGAATATGGTATCGCTGTAATGAAAGGACGCACTACCTGGGAGCGTGCGGAAGAACTCATTAAAATTGCCCATCCCGACTTCCGGGATGAATTGATCAAAGAAGCAGAAAAGATGAAAATCTGGGTCCGCACTAATAAACAGGATGTTTAATCTCTGGGATCTGTTCCTGTTTTACCTAAAACTTATTTTTATGCGGGTGCTGCCAGCACCCGCTTCAGCTATGGGGTTAAGGCTGCCCCTTCACTTTGACCTGGTATTTACGAGCTTTACGAGATATGGTAGACGCATCAACCTCCAATATCTTAGCTGCTTTATAATAAGAGTCGGTTATGGAAAAGGTCTTTTCCAGCATAGCTTTTTCCAAATACTCTACCGCATCCTTTAAGGGCATGATTCTATGTACGGTAACCGGCCGGTCCTGGTCATTTGGTGCTTTATTATTGTTAAAAACATAAGATGGCAAATGCTGCAGCCCGATTTTCTCCGTACTGGACGTGACCACCAATCTTTCCACCAGATTCTCCAGTTCTCTGATATTGCCCGGCCAGTTGTAACGCATTAAAACTTCAATAACTTCGGGTTCAAATTCCTTTCTGTAATTGTACCGCTGGTTGAAATGCCATAAAAAATGACGAATCAAAAGAGGTATGTCCTCGGGACGTTCACGCAGACTGGGTACATGAATAGGAATAACGTTGAGGCGATAATAGAGATCTTCGCGAAATTCCCCCTGCCTCACCATTTGATCCAGGTTTTTATTGGTGACAGCTATAATGCGCACATCTATTTTAATAGGTTTGGTTCCTCCAACCCTGAATATCTCCTTTTCCTGAATAGCTCGTAACAATTTGACCTGCAGATGCAAAGGAATATCTCCGATTTCATCCAGCAGCAGTGTACCTTGATGGGCTAACTCAAATAATCCGGGCTTTCCCTCCCTCCTAGCCCCGGTGAAGGCTCCGCTTTCATACCCGAATAATTCTGATTCAATTAAATTATCCGGGATGGCAGTACAGTTCACCTTGACAAAGGGGCCGTTCTTCCTGGCACTATGACTCTGGATAATCTCGGCTATACGCTCCTTGCCGACACCGGATTCGCCAGATATTAATACGGTGGAATCTACCTCCGCAATTTTCAGGGCCTGATAGATAAGCTTTTCCATCTCCGGATTTTTAAAGACCAGTTCTCCTGACAACTTTACCTTCATTTGCTGCATCTGAAACTCAAAATGCGCATTTAACCCTTCCAACTGCTCCACCCGTTGTTTAAGCATATTTAATTCACTTACATCGCGAACACTGGTAACAATGCGAAAAATATTGCCTTCCTCATCAAAAACCGGGGTAGCACTCACTAATAGGTTAGTACCAGTTACAGTAGTTAAAGTTATGGTAATGGGCTTGCGTTGTTCCAAAACTAATATGGAAGCTGATCGTGACAGTATGCCCTTGTCAACCAATTCATACATGGTTTTGTTGACCAGATCCTCTTCCCCTAATCCGGTCATGCGCTTTATAGCTTTATTAATCCGCAGGGTCAATCCTTTGCCATCAGTAATATAAAGTCCATCATAACTGGACTCAATAATAGCATCCAGTTCTGCATTCAGTGATTTTACATAAGCCAGTTCCCGGGTAACCTTTTCCAGCTCTGAAACATCATACAGTACCGCTACCGCACCAGTTACTTCTCCCTTGTTATTTACGATAGGCGCGCGATTTGTTATAAATGAAGTCTCTCCAATCCGAATTCTTATACCATACTCACATTTCTTGCTCTTGATAATCTCAAAGAGTTGGCTCTCGGGAATAATATCATTAATAAATAACCCTATTACATCACTGCGCGGCAGCCCTGTATACCTTTCCGCCGCATTGTTCCATATACGAATAATACCCTGACAATCAATGGCGACAATGGGATTGTAAGCAGAATTGATTACCGTTTCCATCTGCCCGGCAAGTTCGTCTATTATCTGGTTTAAGGCCACCATTATATCCGATTTGGTTATAAACCCTATTAACTTGTTGTTATCCAGCACAGGATAGCGGCCGGTATACATAATATCCACATCACGAATGTCCTGTTCAGGATGCAGGTACTTTACCTGTTTGGTCATATAATCCTTAATGGGATTTTGCATATCAACCCGGTCAACTATGGCTCTAATAAGATGGGTTTTGGTTATTAGTCCTACCATTTTGCCATCTTTGACAACTGGTGCACCGTCAATTTTCTTTTTCATAAACAAGCATGCTGTCTCCCACAGGCTATCATCTGGATTCAGTACGATTGGGTCGGTGGTCATAAATTCTGCAACCTTCATATTCCACCTCCAGGTCATAAATTGTATAAAAAATAGTGCCTAAGTCATAAGCACAATTTATAATGAAATTGTATAATTAATACATGGATATTATTTATATAAGGCCTTTATTATCTAAGTTTTTTGGAGATGTATAAAGTGAGCAGCAACAATCCTTTATTCTTTCGCCAATATACTTGTCCTATATGCGAAACGGCATTTAAGTCATACAGCGTTCGTTCATCAGCTACTTTTGTAGAGAAACGCGAATCCGATTTTCATATAATATACCGGGGTCACAGCCCTCTGCATTATTCCATTGTGGTTTGCCCGGTGTGCGAATATGCGGCATCTAATTCAGTCTTCAACCAAGCCCTGCCCAAAGAACAACAATTACAGCTGGCTCGTGCATTGAAAATATTAAAGAAAGACAATCGTCCTGATTTTGGCGGTGAACGTGATGCTTATCTGGCCATGCAGTGTTTCCAGCTAGCCGTTCGCACTGCCCAGCTAAAAAAAGTCCCACCCGGTGAATTGGCGGGACTTTTACTGGGGACAGCCTGGGTTGCCCGGGAAGCCAACCAGCCAGAAATAGAAGTGGAATACCGTCGGGAGGCATTAAAATATTACTTACAGGCTTACCATGACTCCTACAATCTGGGCAACCTGAATGAACTGCAGGTGGCTTACCTGATCGGCGAGCTGTATCGCCGGGATAAAGAGTACCAGGAAGCCATAAATTGGTTCAACGTAGTCATCGGCCACAAAAATATTAAATCCAATCCCACTATAGAGAAGATGGCCCGGGAGCAATGGGCTTTATGCCGTGAGGAAGCCCAGCAGGCCCAATAACCAGGCAGGATTACAGCTGCAACAGTTCCCGATTGTCAAAAAAGTAAAGGTACATTTCCCTGACCGGCTTCTTTTGTATTTGTTCCAATGCCCGCCGGTACCAGTATAGTTGGTTGCGGTAATGTTCCAAACGTTGCTCCAGGTTGTAGTGAGTAAGACGATCCGTCTTATAATCAACCAATATTAACCCATCGCCTTCTTCAAAGTAAAGATCTATAACACCCTGCACCAATAGAGTTTCACTGCCGATATTTTCTCCCCTTAAGACTTCATTGGCTGGACACAGCAGGTTAAAAGGAGTCTCCCGATATACATGGGAGGCCTTTTTTATGCGCTGCCCCAGAGGAGAATAAATAAATACCTGAATTGCCTCCAAATCCAAAGATTCTGCTTCCAGGGGAGAGATCATTTCCCTTTCCACCAGGCTTTCCACCAGATTCATCAACGTTTGCAGGGACCCATCCGTTTGGGCCAGATCCAGGTGCTGCATGACTTTGTGCATGGCGGTACCCCGCTGCAGAGCATTAAGCCTGGTGACAGGTTGAGCGAATTCAGGCTGGGCAATTATTTCCGGGATCTGAATGGTCAGCCGCTTGGGATCAGCCCCGTAATTTTCTCGTATCTGGGTTACGAACAGTTTGGAAGGCAGGGTTTCGCTTTCCTTATAAGGATAAGACCAATTTAGGATGGATGTTATCTGGTCGTCCTCTTGAGTAGCAGCTATCTCAGTTGCCCCCTTCCATAAATGCTCCACATGAATGATTCTTTGTCTTTTTCCTTTTATCTTCTCGCCCAAGTGGAATCGGTTCACTATCTCCACTTGCCACAGGCAGTTATCCTCGAGGATTGGTTCTCCCAGAGCAGCGGCAAAAAGTTCTCTCAGACAGGCGCCTTCGGGATGGCGGATAATCACCGGCCCTATCCAGTCCAAAAAACACTTGGCTTGCGCTAGTTGATGAGCAGAGATAGGTCTTGCCCATCGTTTGACAGCCCGGTCAAGTCCTTTTACCGATCCCACCATAATCAGCTTGTTCTTGGGACGGGTGCAGGCCACATACAGGATGCGCATTTCCTCTGACAGGTTTTCCCGGCGTATTTTTTGCTTAATAATGTTCCGCGGTAGTGTATCCATTGTTGCTCTGAGCTCCAAGTCCACAAAACGCGGTCCCAATCCCAGCTCTTTATGCAGCAGCAGCGGTTGGGTCAAATCACGCAGATTAAACTGCCGCCCTAGGCCCGCCACTATCACTATGGGAAACTCCAACCCCTTGCTCTTGTGGATGCTCATTAACCGTACCACATTATCGTTCTCGCCAAGGGTTTTGGCCATATCCATGTCCCCGCTGCTAGCCCGTATCTGGTCTAAAAACCTCAGGAACTGAAACAGCCCTTTAAAGGAGGTATTCTGAAACTGCCGGGCTCGATCATGGAGTATGCGCAGGTTGGCCTGCCGCTGAATTCCCCCGGGCATAGCTCCCACATAATGATAAAACCCGGTTTCCAGCATAACCTTCCATATAAATGTATCCATGGGCAATAGACGAGCTTCCCTTTTCCATTCATTAAGCCGATCCAACATTCTTTTCAGCCGGTCACTCAATTGATCATTATGATGACTGATGTATTCCTCTACTGCTTCATAAAAGCTCCCCTCGGGCCGACAAGCTCGTATCTCAATTAAGTCTTCTACCGTAAAATTAAATATCGGTGAGCGCATAACCCCTACCAGGGGTATATCCTGGCGCTTGTTGTCTATCAACCGCAGCAAATCTAAAAAGATGGCGACCTCTACGGTATCAAAATAGCCGCTGTTAACATCGGCATAACAGGGGATATTTTCCGCCAGGAATACTTCTTGAAATACCCCCACCCACTTGCTGGTAGCACGCATGAGAACCACAATATCCCGGTAGTTGATGGGTCGGAACTGATCCAGCTGGGGATCGTAAACCTGTTGGTTAACCAGATCCTTGATGCGCTCTGCTATCAGCCGGGCTTCGATTTCGATCTGATCAGCTTCTTCCAACAGGTCCTCTTCTTCTTGGCTGTTAGCCTCAGGATCCCGCTCTATTATCAATACTTCCACAGCAGCCTGGCTTAGAGGTTTTTCCTGGGCGGCATGAACCAGCTTTACTTCATCATCATACTCTACCTCACCCAACTGTTCGGACATGATGTTGCTGAAAAGACAGTTTACCGCATCAATTATGGGCTGGCTGCACCGGAAATTGCGGTCCAGATTTATTCGCCGGTCAACACTGTCATTGTCCGCTTTAAAACTATGGTATTTTTCTATAAACAAACCCGGATCGGAAGATCGGAAACGATATATGCTCTGTTTCACATCCCCTACCATAAACAGATTGTCCGGTCTCTTTATCTGATTCAAGATGGTCTCCTGCACCATATTGCTGTCTTGATACTCATCCACAAAAATATATACGAAACGTTCCCGGTAATGTTGAGCTGCCTCGGGAAAACGCAGTATGGCCAAAGCACAATGTTCCAGATCATTGAAATCCAGCAGGCTTTTTTCCATTTTGTGTTGGCAGTAGAGATCAGCAAACCTTTGGATCAGTTGGTAGAGATTCAGCATACCCCGGTGCAGTTGGTTTATCTCTCTGAGGAGTTCCTCAGGATGACGGGGCAGTATCTCAGCGGTAATCTCCTTGATTATATCCCGGGCTTCCTTGCGCAGTTGTTTTACTTCCTCGCAAAGATCAGCATCAGCATCTTTTTCCGCCGATTTCAGGCGGGGGGTTGCTATACTGGTGATAGCCTCATAAAAGGCCTCTAGGTCATCATTGGCTAACACTTTCTGCAGTTCACCAATCTGCTGCAGGTCAATCCCCAGAGTATCCTGAAACCGTTGCGAGCCCCCCGGCAGACTGTTTTTTGCCTGAGCAGCTTTGATCAACTGTTCAGCAGCCTCTAACTGGCCCTGGATCAGCCGTCTGGCTTCAGTTGCCCATGGATTTTGGGAGAACTTATCATAGTTGCCGGCAAACATATGTATTTTATCCTGCAGCCAAATCAATGGGTCAGGCTGGCTTTGAATGAAATCATATACCTGCAGTATGAGATTTTGGAAAGGAGTATCATCACGGCTGGAGGAAAACGTCTCCACCAGTTCCAAAAAGCCTGGATCACCTTGCTCGTATTGTTCTTCCATAAACTCCTGCAATACCTCCATTTTGATCAGACCGGCTTCGGTCTGGTCAGCAATACGGTAGCGGGGGTCAATGTCAATCAAGTGAAAATAATTGCGCACCACTTCGTGGCAAAAAGCATGAATGGTGCTTATCTGAGCATGGTTTAAAAGCAGGAGTTGTTTGCGCAGGTGAGGATCATTCCCTCTCTGTTCGATCAGTTCCATAAGTGCAGTGCTGAGCCGTTCCCTCATTTCCGCTGCCGCAGCCTGGGTGAAGGTTACAACCAGCAGGCGATCTACATCCACCTTCTGATCTGCGATTATATGTAAGATCCGCTGTACCAGGACTGCAGTTTTTCCCGATCCAGCCGAAGCAGATACCAACAGATTGCTGCCTTTGGCTTCAATAGCCTGAAGTTGCTGGGTAGTCCATTGAGGCATGCTAGTTCACCTCTCCCCTGATTAGTTCCATAACCTGGCCATGATTGAAATTGGGCAAATAGCGATATTGATTTCCCTCAAAGAGAGGGTCAAACTGGCAGATAGAGTGATATGGGCAATAAGTGCAGGCACTGTCTTTATCCCGCCGGAAAGGTTCGATAGCAGCGCAGCCCTGGATTATTTCCTGGGCCAGGCGAGCTACGGTCTGGTCTACGTGCTGCAAGAGTATAGCCCAATCTTCTTCCGCTATTGCGGCGGATGATTCCCGTACCGAACCGTCAGCATTAATAGCGGCCGGTACTACTTGGGAACTCCCTTGGATATCACAGTCCATACTTTGGATTATCCGGGCATCTTTGAGTACCAGACCCTTCATGCGAAACTTCTTGCGCAGTTCTTGTTCCACTTTTTCCACAATCATGTTATCCATTGTCACCAGCGGATCCTGAATATGAAAATAAAAAACCCCTGCCGGTTTGGCATTTTTAAGACCCCAGTGGTCGGCCTGCTGTAAAACCGCTTGCAGATAAACCAGCAACTGCAGAGACAAGCCATGGTACACGTCGTCCAGTCGCAAGTTCTCCCGCCCGGTTTTATAGTCAATAACCTTTATATAACTGCTTTGACCGTCATCCAGGAGGTCGATGCGGTCTACCCGTCCTTCCAGCAGCACCTTGCTCCCGTCGGCCAGTTCCACTGTTATAGGAGGGAACGGACCTCCGGTTCCAAACCGTACCTCAAAGGCGGCTGGCCGGAAATGGCCCTTTTGAACATGCTCCACCACCGCCTTTACCGTAGTCCTTCCCATACGTTTCAATCGTTCGGCGGCATAGCGATAGCGATGGCTGCTGACGAATACCCCTTCCCCATATTCGGTTACCAAATTGTCCATTATAGAATTTACCAGGCTGTCACACTGGCTGCCATCCAGACTGCTCCAGTCCAGTCCTTGACGAGCTACTTCCTGGGCAAAAGAATATAAGCATTGATGCATCAGTTCGCCTATATCAGGTATAGCCACCGTGTATTCCCGGCGTTCCCGAGGGCGAAGCCCGTAGCGTACCAGGTGAGCAAAGGGACAGGCAGCAAACTGCTCCAGTCTTGATACGCTGCTGCGGAAGGGACGCCCGTAAATATTCTGAACTCGTTCCTGGGCTAATTGGGGCACTGCATTGCTGTGAAAGAGAGCCTGACGAATCATATTCATAACCGGCTGCCAATCAGGTTGGGATTGATACCAGTTGAGTACTTGCCACCAGAAATCCTCTATGGGCTTGCCGTCCAGGTACTGGCGGATATTATGTATCAAGTGCTTGAGAGTACTTATGGGAGGACCGATCAGGCTAAGCTGCTGTTGCCGATCCTGAATAACATCGCTTTGTACCTGTAGTTCAGGGAATATTCTGGTCAGGCGGTCAATCAACACTGATGGTCTTAAAGACTTTCCTTCCCCATCAGCCAGAGCATAGGAGATCCATAATTCCTGGGAAGGTTTGCCCAGAAGACTGTAGATCATCAAACGTTCTTCTTCCAGCCTCTGCTTTCTCCCGCCGGGCAATTCCAAACCACTGTCAATCAGCTGGCTGCGTTCTTCTTCCAGAAGCAGTCCATCCTCTGACAAGGCAGAGGGAATCAGACCGTCATTCATTCCCAGTATCACCAGGGCTTTAACCCCCCGGCTTTTTATATGGTCAATGGTGCCTACCAGCACCTGATCCACGGTGGTAGGAATCAGTCCTAGCTGGTAGGACGCAAATCCTGACTCCAAAATGCGGCGATAATCAGATAATGTTGCCGGTTGGTCTCCCATGATATCAACAGTCTGATCAAAAATACGCATGACAATATTCCAGATCTGGGTATGTTCGTAAACTTGCTCATATTTGCCCTGCTCTTTTAACTCTTTGATCCAGTTTTCCAGACGGGCAAATATGTCCTGTTGCTGGAGGTAATTATATAAACAAGCGGTATATTCTCCGATAGTGGAAGCCTGGCGCAAGTTCTGTTCCATTTCCGCCACTGGATCAATAAACATGCGGCGATAACGGTTCAATGCTTCCAGAGGCTGGTCTTTGCCCAGCTGGAACTCCTCTTTCCATTGCTCCCCCTTAATGCCGTAAGTTATCGCATAGTTCTCCAGTATCTCTGCCTCATCCATCTGCACATCCGTCAGACCTGTTTTCAGGTACCGGAACACATCCAATGGGCGGAAGTTTTTCAGGACCATATCCAGCAAAGCCAGAATGTACTCTACCAGGGGATGAATCATAATGTTGCGCTTGATATCGGCAAAGAAAGGAATGCCGTATTCCTGAAAAGTACGGCTGATAATATGGCCATACCGGTCCATATCGGAACATATCACCATAACATCCCGCCAGCGCATTTCTTTCTCCCTGACCAAGCACACAATTTGTGCGGCGGCCTGTTCCACTTCCTGATAAACATTGGTAGCGGCAAAAACCCGTAACCCGGATATCTCCTGGGAGTATGGCCGATGGGGATAGGCATAGATTTCCCGCTCCAGGTGGATCAAAACCTCATTGCGATTGGAGGAGTCATCTTTAAGAAATATGTATTCCTGAGGCAGATTAAGTTCCTGGGCCAGTCTTTTTATGGCATCATAAGCCCGGCGGGAAGGCTCAAACAACTCCCGATCCCGGCATCCAGGGCTATCATCCAGGGTATAGGCACAGGTTAACTGGGCACATATCTGCATCAGTTTATGGATTATACTCAACTGCTGGGGAGTGAAAACAGTGAATCCATCCAGCCATACCAGACTGTTATTCAAAACAGTAGAAGCATTGATTCTTTCCAGCACCAGATTGAAACGGTCATCTATGTCTAAATAGCGGGTACCCAGAAAATCGTTAAAATGCTGGTATATCAAAGCTATGTCATGGAGTTTATCTCTCAAGGTCCCCGCCTGGCTTTCCCCGGCTGAATGCAGCATGTCGGAAGTTATATTGTAGTGCTTAAGCTCCGACAGGAAAGTTCCTATATAGCGCACAAAACCGTCCTGGCGGCTGACCTTTTGATAAACAGTCAACTGTGGGGTCAACTCGTCGATAATCTTGCGCAGCACCATATGGCGCCCCTGGTCGTCAATCATGACCCGGGTATTCCCGCCCGCCTCATCTAATATGCGTTCTGCCAACCGGTTAAAACTCAGCACTTCCACCTGCATAATACCTGGAAGCTGCAGGTACTGAATCAAATCCCTCTCCGACTGGAGGGTAAATTGTTCGGGAACCAATAATATTAATTTACGGTCATCGCCACTATCCAAATGCTCTTTGATCTGCTGGAAGATCAGGCGGCTCTTTCCGCTGCCTGCACGGCCGGTTATGTGAACTACTTTCATCCCCTAACCTCCTCGATGAGCCCACCGTATTAATTCATTATAACAGGATTTAGCATTTCATTTTCTCTTGAAACACAAGTAGGTTATATTCTTTTGTCGCCGGCGATTTATTATTATAATTAGGTATTAGTGATGGGAGGTTTAGAAGTGAAAGCAGGACTAATACTTCTGGCAATAGGATTAGGGTTAGTAGCTTATACTTACATAAGTTATCTGCGGGCAGCCCAAAGATTTAATCACATAAAAAAAGAAGATCTGGTCAGTTATTACCTGGAACTGGCCGACCTCCTCTACCCACTTCCCTTCTGGAGCGGGCTTATTGGCATCCTCACCGTAATAGTTGCGGTGATAATAGTGCTGATCAGCATACCCTTTGTATTTTAACATTTCAGTCAACGAGCAGGATACGGGCTCCTATAGCCAATAAGGCAATCCCCAATAAGTCAATCCATTGAAAATCAATCTTCTTTACCCCAAAAATACCCAGACAATCTATTAAAACGGCTGTAGATACCTGAGCGACAATGATAGCAGTAGTAGCATTGCTTACCCCGATTTGGGGTATGGAACGGGCCACTGCATAAATAATTACAACACTTAACACTCCCCCCAGGTATGCCCACCAAGGTACCTGGCTTAGCTTGTCCAAGTTGCCAAAGCCGATTCCCCCTGCTATCAGGATCAACAGAGCTACCATAGTACCGATCAGGTGCACTACCAGAGTTGATTCCCACAAACCCAGGATTTTGCCAAGGGCTGCGTTAAAGGTTCCCTGCAGTGCCATAGCTGCCCCTGACAAAGCAGCAATTCCAATATACAACCAGTTCAATCGAAGCTCTCCTTAAAACATTTTGCATTAGTTTAGGAAACACTTTTTACTTTTATGCAAGCATTCTTTTACCGGCTCATCCATCTGCCCGAAACTCCCCTTCAAGATCGCCACATCGCTGGGTTCCTGGCCATGACAATTGAGAATCTTTTACGGGCAACACATCTGGATTACTGTTTTCACAATCAAAACTCTCAATTAAATAAATGTAGCTATGAAAATAATCAGCATCCCTAACCAAAAACCATACCAGCGGTTGGTACGATCCTGCAACCCTGCCTGGGGCCAGAGCTGGAAGAAAACCAGATAGAGCATTATTCCCGAGGCAAAGCCCAGCATCATGGGCAGAAGAAATGGAAGGATGCTGGCTATTCCCAATCCTACCAAGGTACCCAGGGGAGTAATAACCCCCACCAGAAGAGTTTGGGCCAGTATACGCAGGCGGCTCATGCCTGCCATTATTAAAGGAGCCGCAATGGCCATTCCTTCAGGAATATTGTGTATACCGATACCCAGGGCAATCACCATACCCGTACGGGCCTTCATCTCGTGGCCCAAAGCAATGGCCATACCTTCCGGCAGATCGTGCATGCCTATCCCCAACATAATCAAATAGCCCAGCCCAATCAAAGTTTCGCCTTTAGATAATTGGTTAAAGGCATACCTGTCAAATATGTACAAAACCAACATGCCCGTTGCCACTCCTTTAATGGCTGAGCCAAAACCTGCATAGACCAGAGCAGAAGGGAGCATATCGAAAACAACCACGGCTATCATTACTCCGGAAGCCAAACCCAGAAAAACAGCCAGACTGGCATTGCTCCAGTGACGTTTAATAAACAGCAAAATAGCTCCTACAGAGGTACAAGCACCTGCCATAATGCTCCAAAACAGCAGTTGATGCAAACGAACTTCCCCCATCCCGTTTTTCTACATGTCTATGCCACATGCAACTCCTTCAATAGTTCTCGACCAAGATTTTTCTATAATGACAACTATCATCCCAATGTGACACCTGGGTCATGGGTCGGGGCTGTTTTACGGTCATATTAATGGAGGGTTGTTCATATTTTTCAGAATAAGGAGGTGCTGCCTTTGAGCGGAAAAGCATCGGTTGAACTTAAAGTGCTGGGTAAAGCTCTGGTCTGGTCCCTATTTCTTTGCATAGTAACTGCCACCTTCGTATATTTCACAGGGATCAGAGAAACACTCCTGCCCACACTGGGAAAGCTGATTATAATATTGACTGTTTTTGGAGCAGGATGTGCGGTGAGCCGTCACTATGGCAGCAAAGGGCTGGTACGAGGCATGACCATGGGCCTGGCATTTTTTATTCTCATGCTCATTGCCACTTTCGGATTGCAGCCGGAGCTGATCAACTTCAAGTCTTTTCTTAGCATGTTGGCTATAACTGTTACTGCCGGAGGTTTGGGAGGCATACTGGGAATAGGTCTCAGTGAAGTTTAAGCAGCCTTGATTTGCCAGCGGGGTCATAGCCTTTGACTGAATAAATCAAAAAGAGCCGGCTGCCTCCGGCTCTAATATGTTCTAGGTTATTGTGATAGGCACAGGAGCAAGAGCCCCACTGCTATCAGGCACAATCCCACGATCCATCGAAAACTCGGCATTGGCCTGACCCCCCTGGCATCTATCTTCCCCTGGCAAGAATATAACGTTAATCCGTCACTTTAACCCCAGATTTTAAGCAACAAATTACGCAGAAATATGGGAATCCTAAAGTAATAAACTTTCACACCCACTGCCTCCTTATGCTTTAGCTCCGAGTTACTTTATTAATATGAAAACTGAATAGAAAAGGTTCCCCTCTGCTGAATCTTACCATGTCAGTGGGCCTTATATATAACTCATAAGCTACATATTATTTTTATGCAGCTTTATTTCCCTCCTCTATCACTTCTGAAAACCTTCAACTAACACCCAAAAATAAAAGGATAATGACAACAGCTATAGAAATATCTACTATATTATTACATTGAATGGAATTAAATCGAAAAAGTAAGTACTGTAGTGACAACAAGCAATATTAAGTGGCAGAGTGTAAAAAAGCTCGTTAGCAATTTTGCGTTCGAGATTTCCACGGCACTTCGTGCCTTGCAATTGTCACCTGCTGCGCAGACCACGATGGATGAAAACACCCTTTGAGCGCGGAAGCTAAAGCTTCCGCTACGCTTAGGTGAAAGTCATTTTCACAGCAATGTCCCATATGAGGGCTATCAGTTGTATCATCGCAAGAAGCGTAGCGACGTGACGATCTATACCTATGACCTTTTTCGACAGTCTGATTTAAGTAGTTTGTTATGGCGGGTTAAAGAATGAGTGGTAGCCCCTTCTGATAATAAGTAAAGATGATTTTTTTCAGTTAACAATTTAATAGCCAAGTATGTGACATTTAAATGTCTCATGCTACATGTATCATTAACAAAAATCAGATATGGAGGTATAAAATGTCCTGGCTATTTATAGATTCAGTGGCATTAATGTGCGATACATGTGAGTGGAGCTATATTGTTAATTTGCAGGATAGAGGTGCTATCCAAATAGGCGATGATAACATTGCCTTCTTATACCAGTTATATTGCGAAAAACTAGGCGTATCACACAGCGATTCAGTAATGAATGAGTTTCTTAACACATTTCATACTATGCCCCTCATATGTATATGTCAGAATTGTTATGCCACCATGAAAAATGCATCACGCCAGCAAAAGATAGACCGTCTTGTTCAGGATATTATGAATTGCCTGGACGAAATCCAAGCGATTTTTAATGATTATTCTGAAAAGCAAGAATACCTCAATGAACGCATTCTCGAGGGTTTTCTAGAACAAATTGATGAAGAATGGACAAAAAACGTTAATGAAAAAGTATATAGCCGTACCTTGGGGCATAGCCAATTTGGCAATCCAACCCAGAGAACCCGTTTAATTAAGCAATATGTAGCCGAAGCAAAAAAAGAAATACTGGAAAGAGCTTGGGATTATTACTCCGAGGCAACGGCTAATAGTACGTTCTCTTCTAATTACCAACAAAAAATTGACGAGCTATATCGAAGAAGTATGAGTACAATTGAAAAGCTCCAGAAAATCCATCCTGATTTCGTAGTCTTTTTTTATGAACACGCTGATAAAACCCAACCGCTGAATCTCAATAATTACCTATGCTACGAGGGCACTTTGGGTTACCCAGTTGATCAAACCGGTGATTATGATGTTTATTTTCCTAAGAAGATTAACATTAGTAAAATCCTACAATGGCTGGAAGAACATAAGGAGATTGAGCCCATTGCTGTGGGAGACAAAAAGATAATAAACAGTGTTCGCAAGAAACTACAGAAAATATTTGTATAAATTTGACTAAAAATATATCTTCACTTACTCCTTGGGAAGTGTTTACATAACAGAAAGCGATCACTATTACTTCTTCATATAACTGTGTAAATCATAAAACCTTTGCCAAACCCAGCCATGCATACTCATCTGAACTATACGGCATTTTTCTACCGGATTTACGTCAGCTAACATGTATGTTAATTGGCGTCTGACTCCAGAGAGGTGATTGACTTTTTCGTCCACTTATTAGCCAGGGCATAGTCATCGTAGCTTTTAGCACAATAGTTCCCACATTATCTAGATTTTGCCATAACTTGTTGCCGCTCTATGGCTATCAGTATAAAATTATTTAATAAATACCCGATCCTGTTATGCACTTATTGACTTAGATTAATTAGGTGGGAAAACGTTTTGTGGGCAATAGAACAAATGTTAAAAGAATTTTTCCTGGGTAAAGACACCAAGGATTATTGGGATGAAAAGGCTACTATATTAACATATATTGAATCGGAACATGAGAAAGGTGGAGTTAACGAAGCATTATTAGCAATGGATGATGAACATTTATATCGGGTCGCCAAGCAGCAAGTTGGACGAATTGATTTTGATTCACTGACAAAGGATATACCTGATTATTTTACGGAACTAGAAAAACACCATATTAGTTATGCCATTGAATTAGGTATTTTAGGTGCACTTATCGCTTGGTATGTTGATAAAAAGGGAAAAGCATTAGAAGATTTTCTTGACAATCATTTGCCCAAGCTATTAGAAAAAGGGTTAAGTCCGGAAGAATATCAACAATATGACAAAAATTCACCTTTTGATATTAAAAAAGGCTATCAACATAGATATCATTTGTTCCATGATTTATTGTTGAGCTGGCAGCAAAAAGTGCCCGGGGATTTTAAGGTCAACGGTGTTGAAATCTATAAGATAGTAGGTAAATCACCAGATTCATCAGTAAGTCTTAAAGAATTATTAGTGAAAACATATTCTATAAATAGTAAAACCCTACTTCAAAATTTTATTAGAATAGTTGAACATTGCATAGTACATTTTTTGAAAGACTTTAGTACCTCCGATGGCCTGCCCCTTCTAGGTTCTTCACTCTTCACCAGATTTGAAAAATCTGTCACAAATTCATGTGGATATAGTACTAGTAATCTCGTTATGGACATTCTGGGCAGAGAATATGGCAGTATAAATAATTCTGATTTTGCTAGTATTGTGGTTATTAAAGCATTTTTAAGATTATACTGTTAATGTCAATTAAAAATTAGGCAATTCGCTGGTCAGAAATTAGGCCACTTACGCAAAAAAATTAGTCAGTGGTT
>ENA-OWOZ01000183-OWOZ01000183.1-bioreactor-metagenome-genome-assembly--contig:-NODE-183-length-88494-cov-17.211486_pt1 | contig 88494 bp, 87 predicted proteins | sample MGYA00238140_ERZ651804 | MGnify/ENA primary metagenome ERZ651804 (study PRJEB26910, sample SAMN07631232) | bioreactor metagenome | isolation source: Switchgrass digestor | place: USA: Dartmouth...
TCATTACGTTGTCCGTATTTGCTTGACAGAGTCAACTTGCTTGTTGCTCCGCACTTCTGCTGTTTAGTTTTCAAAGTCCATGCTGCCGCAATCGACTGACAGCTTGTTTATCTTACCATGCCTTTTGACGCTTGTCAATAATTTTGGTATGTAAATTATTTATTAACCGCCAATGACTATATACCTAATAGCTGCTAACAACAGTACACCAGGAATTCCCATCAAACCAGCCACTAATACAGTAATCGGGTTAATGGCTAAGTAGAGCCCAAATTGTGCACCAATCAGGTTAAAAATGGCCAAGAGCAAACCACCCATAATACCGTTGATTAACAGCCTGGCAATTACTCGCAGTGGGATAAGCAATAAGCGCGCAACAAAATAGAGGATAACTAGACCTAAAAGATACGAAAACACAATCGCTAAATTCATACCGATTCCTCCAAAAAAGGGTTCGTCCCTAACATATATGTTAGAAACAAACCCTTTTAGAACAACCACCTAACTATCCTCTTGCGATTTCAGCTGTTTGAGTAAATACATGTACTTCCGTTCAGCAGCTTCTAAGGTATAGATTGCATAGTCAATAAGTTCTGGATCTGTGAGATTGTTAAAATAAAAGCGTGCAGCCAGCCATTCGTTTTTGGCGTTTTCCACCTGCTGTCGTAAATCCATCTGCGCAGTATGATTATCGATTTCCGCAGCATCAGGATCTGCAAGTAACCAAGACGTAAACCGCTGAAAGAGCGAATTTCTTTGCTCTGCCATAATCCTCACCCCACAACAAGCTATGCGGTTTCTCTCATTAGTATGATAATTATGGCAGAGATTATACATATTATTAAACTTCGTGCCGCCCTTCCAGGGCTTTACTCAGAGTTACTTCATCGACATATTCCAAGTCACTGCCAACAGGCATACCATGTGCCATACGCGTTACTTTAATCCCTAATGGCTTAATGATCCGTGCAAGGTACATAGCTGTCGCTTCGCCTTCCACATCAGGATCAGTAGCCAGGATTACCTCCTGTACTGGTGGCTTTAGCCGACCCATCAGCTCCTTGATTCGCAGATCGCCAGGGCCGATTCCTTCCAAAGGAGCTATAGCGCCGTGCAAGACATGGTATAAACCATGGAAGCTGTGAGTCTTTTCTAAGGCTACAATATCTTTGGCCTCTTCAACGACGCAGATCACAGTTTGATCACGCTCAGAGTCTGCACAGATATTGCAGGGGTCACTATCCGTCAGATTGTAACACAATGAGCAATAGTGAATTCTTTCTTTGGCATTAAGGATGGCTGAAGCCAAACTGCGCACATCTTCTTCTGACTGTTCAATTAGAAAGAATGCCAAGCGCTGTGCAGTCTTAGGCCCAATTCCGGGGAGTTTGCGTAACTCATCGATCAGCCTTGATAAAGGCTTTGCATAGTTAGCCATTAGAACAATCCAGTCGGCATACCGGGAATATTTAATCCTCCGGTAATTTTCTGCATTTCTTGGGCTACTAAATCCTGAGCTTTGCGCAGTGCCTCATTTACTGCTGCAACAACTAAGTCTTCCAACATTTCAATATCATCAGGATCTACAGCTTCAGGTTTAATCTTAATTGCAACAATCTCTTGACTACCATTGGCAACGACAGTAATAACTCCTCCCCCTGCAGTAGCTTCCACAGTCTTGGTTTTTAACTCCTCTTGCGCTTTGGCCATATCTGCTTGCATTTTTTGCACTTGCTTCAACATTTTTTGCATGTTCACGGTTATATCCCACCTTTCTAATCGTTCTTAATATGAATCACTTTGCCGCCAAACAGCTTCAATGCGGCATCTACCGCTTGATCATACTCAACGTGCTGATCAGCTTTAGCTGAATCACTACTATCAACAGCGGAATTAGCTTCATTGCCAGTAGATGCATCTAGTGGTGTTGTGTTTGCTTGTTCACTGCTAATTATGCATTTTATTTTTAAGGTACAACCAAACATGCGCGAAAGAACTCTTTCGGCTGGTTCACGATGCTTATCCTGTTCGATGCTGGCTTTGTGAAAACCACGGTCTGGTGGGAAAGCAATAATCAACTCATCACTTTTCAGATCAACAGGAGTACCTTCGCGCAAGAAGGCTTCGGGTTGAACCAATCTTTCACTTCGCAGCATTTGCAGATACTCCTGCCAATGAGCCTGGATCGTTTGCAGTTTTTCCTGCTCATCCTTATTGCGGACAATATGTACTGCAGGTGGCGGATCTGCAATCACCTTTGCCTCGGCAACCTTGTTAGTTGGTTTTGTACCATTTTGCTCCAATTCCTTGACTCTCAATTCTAATGCATCAATTTTAGCTTGCATTTGCTCTAATATAGACAGTGGTTGAATTAACCGCAGTACAGTTAGTTCCAGTGAAATGCTGCTGTCATGCACGTAACGCATTTCCCGTTCACATTCAGAAAATGCGGCCATAATCTCCAACAAACGATCGTTTTTCCAGTCAATCCCGTTTTCTGTTAAAATTGCGGGAGTTACAATCGCTTTCCGTAAATATGCCAGAATGTCTCGGACAAACTGGCCGAAATTCAATCCATCGTGATATAATTGCTGTATTTGCAAAAAAAGTTCCTTTCCTTGTCGCTGATCCAATGCCTTCAAAAAAGCAACAATTCGTTTCTGATCAGCCACACCCAGCACAGTTGTTACCGACTGTACCGAGAGATGATCAGAGTAAGCTAAGCATTGATCAACAATACTAAGAGCATCCCGCATGCCACCATCAGCATGTTCCGCAATGATCGCCAGCGCCTCTGGTTCTGGTATGACTCCCTCTTTGGTCAAGACATATTGCAAATGATCGATGATTTCCTCTGTGGTAAAACGTTTGAAATCATAGCGTTGACAGCGAGAAAGAATGGTCGTAGGTAGTTTGCGGGGATCTGTGGTGGCAAGAATGAAAACAACATGTTGTGGCGGTTCTTCCAATGTTTTTAACAAAGCATTGAAAGCATCTTGAGTCAGCATATGCACTTCATCGATTATGTATACTTTATAACGGCCGCTGACCGGCGCGTACTGAACTTGTTCACGCAACTTTCTAATTTCTTCAATACCACGGTTGGACGCGCCATCAATTTCTATTACATCAATCGAGGTACCTTGGGTGATCCCAACGCACTCTGGGCATTCTCCACAGAAATTAGCGGTAGGCCCATACACACAGTTTAAGCCTTTGGCAAACAAGCGAGCTAAGGTAGTCTTTCCAGTCCCTCGGGGTCCAGCAAATAAATACGCATGACTAATACGCCCCAAATTAAGGCTGTTTTGCAAAGTCCGCACAATGTGTGATTGTCCGACTACCTCCGCAAAACTCTGCGAACGCCAGCGTCGGTATAATGACAGATATGCCATTGATATTCCCCCAAGTAAAAATGCCCATAAAGCAAAAATGCCGTGCACCTATCCTCGAAAGGATCTTCCAGGCGAAACCCGACCAGTTGGCTCGGATCAGGCACCCTTGCGGCACATAAGGTCATTTACTTACCGCTGCTTCCTTCCGGACCTGACGGGGTTCGTAAACTCTTATTGCGCAAGACCCAATCGTCAACGCTACTTAATCGGACCAGACCCTACAAGACCAATCCTCAGATAGGAATTCGACCCCGCTATAGCGGTTTGCGGGTACAGGGCACCGCTACCTCCCCGTCTAGCACGACAAAAACATTATATATGATCATCTCCATCATGTCAAGTTAAGCTAATTGGCAAATCTTGAACCTACTCATGATGGTTCAGCGATACTGTGGTTCTTCATCTTGGATATGACCCAATCTTCCTTTTAAGCGTGGAATCATGGCATCAATTTGAGCAGACATCTCACTGAACATCTCGCTGACAGCTTCCTGTTCTGTCTCCAAGGCATGATGTTTTAACTGGCTGCTAAGACTTTGCGCATCAGCTATCGTTTTTTCTAATTTGTTCTTGACTGTCATTTACTCACCTCCTATTGCTGATTGTCACCTATTAGTGTAACCAGAATGGCAGGATACTAAAAAAGACAGGCTATGCAGCCTGTCGAATTGTTTATGGCGGAGAGAGAGGGATTCGAACCCTCGAGAGGCTCATCACCTCTACACGATTTCCAGTCGTGCCTGTTCAGCCAACTCCAGCATCTCTCCATGTTTTATATATATTGGTATCTGGCGGTTAATGATGGCGGAGAGGGTGGGATTTGAACCCACGGGACACCAAAGGCATCCAACGGTTTTCGAGACCGCCACATTCGGCCGCTCTGTCACCTCTCCAAGTTATTCTTATCTTTCCTCAGTGCTGAGAAAAAATCCTTGAGCAGTTGACTGCATGATTCACTACAAACACCAGCAATTACTTCCACTCGATGATTTAATCGCGAATCTTGCACCAGATTCATCAACGAACCCGCTGCCCCTGCTTTCGGATCATTTGCACCATAAATCAGAGAGCGAACCCGAGCATTCACAATTGCCCCAGCGCACATAGGGCAGGGCTCTAATGTAACATATAACAAGCAATTTGTCAACCGCCAGCCACCTAAATACTCAGCAGCCTGGCGAATAGCAATAATCTCTGCATGGGCCGTCGGATCCTGTAGCGACTCACGCTGATTAAAACCACGGCCAATGATCTCTCCATCGTGTACAACCACTGCACCTATCGGAACTTCATTCATCTGCAGTGCTTTTTTTGCTTCAATTATCGCTTGTTCCATAAATCTCTCATGCATTGGTTATCAATCCATTACACCTTTAGATTATACAAAAATTATAGCAAAAAAGTCAAGCTCCAACAACTAAATTGCTGGAGCTTGCAGTAAAGTTTTTACTTAAGCGTGTTATTGAGCCGAAGTATTACTGTCTGGGCTTAGCGTCTGGCTCCAGGCCGAAGCCACCCTGCTGATTAATAAGTGACTGTTCAGCAGCGGCGATCATCCTGCGCACCATATGTCCTCCCACTGCACCACATTCACGAGAAGAGATATTTCCCCAATACCCAGTCTTATATTCAGGGTTAATGCCCAGCTCTGTAGCTACTTCATATTTGAACTTATCCATAGCTTGAGCTGCTTGAGGAATAACCTTACGGTTTTTGCTCTTACTGCCTCGTGCCATTATGTCACCTCCTTCGGTCTCCAAGTATAATATACCCCACAGAGACCGGCCTTAACCTGGCAATATCCCGCAAAACAGTGATAGGCAGCCATTTGCAGCTGCCTATCATGTGGTTATAGGTTAGCTTTGCGCATCTGGTTCTAATGGGAAACCGGCACCTGCACGGAATCCACCTGGCTGTACCTGAGCCTGACTAGCCAACGATTGCTCAGCGGCAGCAATCATTCTACGAACCATATGTCCTCCCACTGCACCACATTCACGAGAAGAGATATTTCCCCAATACCCAGTTTTGTATTCAGGGTTAATGCCCAGCTCTGTAGCTACTTCATATTTAAATTGGTCAAGAGCCTGAGCTGCCTGCGGAATAATCCTTTGATTGGAAGTCTTTGATCCTTGGGCCATTAAGTTCACCTCCTTAATTCCGGTGCAAGCTTAATGTACCCGTTTCACATAGAATATAAGCAGGTAGACTATTGGGGACTTTACCAAATGGAACCGAGTACAGTAAAAAAGCCCCTGAACGGGGCTGAGCATTAGAGTGAGATAGCATCTACAGGGCAGGAATCAGCTGCTTCTTCACAGCATCCTGCTGCATCACAATCAGCATCTTCTTTAACTTGAGCAAATCCGTCATCGTTGATTTCAAATACTTCAGGACAAATTTCCGCACACAAGCCGCAGCCAATGCAGAGGTCCTGATCCACATGTGGATTCGCCATGATCGAGCAAGCCTCCTTGTCCTAATTAGCTAACCTTCTCAAACATATCTTTCCCAACTCCGCATTCTGGGCATACCCAATCGTCTGGCAGATCTTCAAAGGGGGTTCCTGGTGCAATCCCGTTGTCCGGATCACCAACTGTTGGGTCATAAACATAACCACACACTGTGCATTCCCACTTTTCCATGTGTCATCCTCCTATAATTGTGATTATATCTTCTGCCCCGCCTTAGGGTAAATTCAGGTAAGATGGGACAGATATGCCATATGATTTATACATGGCTTCTACTACTAGTCTGGTCAAATCCACACCACCATAAATGACAATGGACTTAGACAAGACTATATCCACATTCTGTTCTTGCGCTACTAACGCAATGAACTTTTTAATAGAATCAACCAGATATGTACGCAGCTGCTCTTCGACTTCTAATAATTTTGAGTTATAATAATTGTATAACTCAATCAACTGCTCCTGATCAGTAACATCCGCAATAGCAGCTTCATAAGCTTCATTATATTCAGCAACCTTTACTTGATATTCCTGATTCTTGATTGAATATTCCGGATGTGCAACAAAGAGAAAATCGTAGTCAACCCAACCAATTACTGCGGCTGATGAAATGGCTGAAAAACATATAATAATAAACAACGATAAGGCCGATAACCTGATGAATTTACTTATTCTCGACATGCCAATACCTCCTAATTGTTAGGCTTTCCTGACTGATCATTTCCCACGGCCATTTTTCGTTTTACCAAATCGGAGAGAGTAGTAGAAGTTAATACATTCAGCATAGCTGCTTGTGCTTCAGACCAGACTTCGTGCAAAGGACAAACCTCCCGATTCATACAGCTATCTTCTCCTCCTAAACATCGAGTAAGCGCTACCGGACCTTCTATTACTTCAACAATCTCCAACACGCTGATACTCTGCGGATCAGCGACTAAACGCACTCCTCCGCCCGGTCCACGAACTCCCTCTACCCATCCTTTTGTTCCCAGTAAAGCAATAATTTGAGGCAGAAAGTTCGCTGGAATATTTTGGCGTGCAGCAATTTCCTTTGACGAAATAAACTGGCCAGGATTCATCGCTAACTCAAGGAGGGCACTGATGGCATACTCTGCTTTCTTGGTGACTTCCATCAATTAACCTCCTCTCCAAATACTGACAATTATTATAACTTTACTCAATTATACTCTTCGCAAAATCTAATGTCAATCAGGGTTATCTCCTGCCAGATTTTCTTGAAGTCTGACGAACGACAAATTATAATATTGACATAACGAGTTACTATTGCTATTTTGGCATTTTGCTGTTAAAATATAGTTAATTATTTATTAACAAAAACTAAAGGAGTTTGACGTTTATGGAACGTATAGGTATTATCGATCTCGGTTCAAACTCAGTCCGTCTCGTGATTATTCATGTTGATGACAATGGCTCATACTATCAGCGTGAGAACTTGAAAGAAACAGTGCGTTTAGTTTCAGATATTGATGCAAATGGAGTTTTATCAGAAAAAGCGATGGAGTATGCAATAGAAACGATTCAATTGTTTGTCCGTATCTGCAAAGCCAGAAAAGTTGACCATATTATTGCCGTTGCTACCGCTGCTGCTCGACGTGCTGCTAACCGCAAAATCTTTATCGATCGTATCAAACGCGAGACTAATATTGAATTCCGGGTCTTGTCCGGTGAGGATGAAGCTTATTATGGATATTTAGGAGCAGTCAACACCATGCCACAAACATCTGGGCTGATGGCTGATTTGGGCGGCGGCTCGCTTAAACTTGTATCTTTTGTAGACCGAATGAAAGAAAACTCTTCACACCTGCCATTCGGGTCGGTAACCTTAACCAATACTTATCACACAATGGATAGACCTCATCCTCAAGATCTGAAAGCCCTGGAAAAGTATTTAACCGATACCTACCGTTCACTGCCTTGGATTCAAGGTAATCAGCCAATCATTGGTGTGGGAGGTACATTCCGTTCTCTAGCCAGAGTGATCCGGAAAGGGAAAAACTATGTCCCGGACATTACTGATGCTTTTGAAATTGAGTTAAACGATGTGCAGGAATGTTATGAACGTCTATCTCAGATGTCCTTAGAACAACGTTTAACCGTACCTGGGCTGGAACGAGCGCGAGCAGACATTATTGTTGCTGGAACAGCTGCGATCAAATGCCTAATGGAAGTCAGCGGGCGGCCAAAGGTTATCGTAAGTACTACCAGTATTCGTGACGGGCTGCTTTATGAATACCTTCACCGCTACACCAAGGATCCCATTGTGCTGAGCGTGATTACACACCATATCGATAACCTGATTAATTACTACCACCTCGAAGAAAATCATCTACGCCGGGTATCCAATCTGGCTGTAACTCTGTTTGATCAGCTTTCACCAATTCATAAGCTTAATGGTTATGAACGCCGTTTATTATTGATTGCTAGCCTGCTCCATGAAGTTGGCACTGTGATTGATGTGGAAGGCCGCGATAAACATACCTTGTACATGCTGCTCAACGCACCTGTCCACGGTTTAACACACCGCGAGCGCGTTATTGCTGCCTACGTTGCCGCTTCTCATGACGAACTATACCTGGCCAATGTGGAGGACTTCATCAACCGTGGCCCATTGCTGCCCGAAGATCGTTGTCTTATCGAAAAACTAGCGATGCTGCTGCAGATAGCTCACAGTTTGGATCGCAGTCAAACTGGGTCGGTCATCAAAGTACAAACCACCATCCAGGATGAAAAATGCATCATCGCTGTGCGCACCAAAGCAAATGCAGAGTTAGAAATCAATGATGTCAAGCGTAAAGATAAAGCATTCGAGCAGGCCTTTGGCTACAAGCTGCAAATCAGCCGCAGTGATCTTTCATTCTAACTAAAATTCACTAGGCAGTATCATGTGGTTAGTTAATATCTGCACAAATTCTTCCAAACCGTTTTGGTCTTCATGATCAAAACGGTTTATTATTGGACTATCAATATCTAAGACTCCCCACACTTGATCTGCTTGCATAATGGGCACGACAATTTCTGATTGGGACTCAGGATCACAAGCAATGTGACCTGGAAATTGGTGCACATCTGGAACCACAATCGTGCGTTTATGTGCAACGGCTGTACCACAAACACCAGTACCTACAGCTATACGTATACAAGCAGGCTTTCCTTGAAAAGGTCCTAGAACGAGTTCCCCGCCTTTCATTATATAGAAACCAGCCCAATTCACATCTTGCATCTGATTAAACAACAAGGCACTGGCATTTGCCAGATTAGCCAACCAATCCGTTTCTCCTTGTATTAAAGCTCTCAGGCTTTGATTCAGCTGTTGATAAAATTCGTTTTTTCTCATTAGATTTCACCCAGTGGTTGTTTCTACGTACTGTTTGAGAAATCCTTTCAATGGCGAAGGCACCTTTTAAGGTGCCTTCGCATTGCTTATACCCGCAGTGGTTGTGTGGCTTCTATATTTTCGTTTGTGCCAATATTCATGACCTGGTGACGAATATCTGCTAAAGTACTGGCAGGCTGATATAACAGGTTGTAGTACTCGGTCAATACCCTATCTGTAGTGAACCTGTGCACTGCCATATCAATGCTTGCCCGCATCATTTCCACCCACTTCTTCCTGTTTTCATAATAGGTGGGGATCACTTCATTGAGCAGCACATCATAAAGGCTAGCTGCATCAATACGTGTTTGTTCAGGTCCTTCATAACCACCACTTACTTGCCAACCATTTACACCGTGCACACACCCTTCAGGCCACCATCCATCCAGAACACTGAGGTTGAGCACTCCATTTAAGGCCGCTTTCATGCCAGAAGTGCCTGATGCTTCCAATGGCCTTTGCGGTGTATTCAGCCATACGTCGCAGCCAGCAGTCAGTAGTCGGCCAATGCTCATATTGTAGTTTTCTAAGAAAACCACACTTTCTGGATAGCGCTTGACCATCTGTAACAGATTCTTAGCCACTTGTTTGCCCACATCATCCAGCGGATGCGCTTTTCCGGAAAAGACCAGCTGGATGACACGTTCTTTAAGCAGCGGTTCAATGATTTCTGGATTATGGAAGATTAGGCCAGCGCGTTTGTAGTGCGTGATCCTCCGCGCAAATCCAATGAGCAAGGTATCCTGATCTAACCGGACACCCGTTTTGTCCTCAATGTAGTTGAGCAGTTCCCGTTTGGCAGTCATGTGCGGCCGCCATAGGTTGCCCTGAGTCTGATATATCTGCCTAATCTGCGGATGCTGCCAGGTAGGTAAATGAACTCCATTGGTAATAGCAATAATTGGTGAGGTACCATTGTTACCTCTCCACATTGCCCGAGCGGTCATACCATGCAGCTGTGAGACACCGTTTGCGATGTAGCTTAACCGTAACCCAGCCACGGTCATGTTGAATGGATCGCCACCAATCTGAACTGCCTGATCATAGGTTAAGCCATTGTACGCCCCCATAAACTGGAGCAGATCATGTCCGTGTTCTTCATTTCCGGCCATAATCGGTGTATGCGTGGTAAATACAATCTGCTGACGAGCTGCTTCCCATGCACTTTCAAAGTTCATCCCACGTTCGAGATGCTCACGAATTAATTCGAATCCACAGAAAGCGGCATGCCCTTCATTCAAATGATAAATGTCCACATCTATGCCTAGCTTGCGCAAAGCGCGGACACCGCCAATTCCTAAAATCATCTCTGCAGCGATGCGTTCCTGGCCATCACCGTAGTACAACTGACGTGTCATCCATCCATGGTCACTGCCAGGTACATTGGCATCCAACAAATAGAGCGGCACATTGCCAAATTTTTCGGTCTTCCATACTTTGCAGGTTACTTCTTCACCACGAATTGTGAGCGTAACTGTAACACCTGTGTCTTCCAAATGTTCTCGTGAATACTCCTGCGCACAATCATAAGGATTAAGATCTTTATCAATAAATTGATTAGTGTAACCTTCATCCCACAAAATTCCAACACCAACCATAGGCAGCTGCAGATCCCGGGCTGATTTAAGCAAGTCGCCAGCTAAAATGCCTAAACCGCCGGAATATATAGGAAAGCTTTCATCCAAACCGAATTCCATACAAAAGTAGGCTACCTTTGGCTTACGACTGATGTAAGTCCCCATCGGCTTCACTCCTTGTCCGTCGTTTAGATTATGTTTACTACAGTCCTTGCCGCAACCGTTTCGCGATAAACACGATAATCGAGGTCAGGAAAGATATTATTCTTCGCCTCAAGCTGGGCTAGGTATTGCTCATCGATCCAGCCTGAGCGAATGCCTTTGGTTAATTGCCAGAATTGTTGAATATGGCTGTTAGTACGATAGACAGCATATTCAGTCATGGTTCCCGCTTTCATGATAAATGCCCAATCACTGCTCTGTGCTAACAGCAACTCGCGTGCCGCTTGATTCAACGCCCGATAGATTATCGGGCTATCCGTCTCAGCATTAGCTAAGTCAATCATTTCACGAGCCATTACTGACAAATGGCGATAGATCCAATCGTTACATTCATCAAGCCAAACCTCGTTGTAACCATTGAAACCCCAGCTGGACATGGAAGGCTGCACTACTTGGTTTATGGGGTACTGTTTTAAGTATTCCCCAGGAGTGCCTAATTTAATTGTCGTTTGATCAAAGGCAATCTTGCGAATTAAGAATTCCAGCCATTGCGGCCCTTCAAACCACCAATGGCCAAACAGCTCAGCATCATAAGGAGCGACAATTACCGGCTGGCGATCCATGTGCTGGCAAAGATATTCGACTTGCTTTTCTCTGTTAAACATAAAGTTACCAGCATGCTCCGCAGCCTTTTCGCGGGCAGTATGAGGACAATATGGCTGCTTATCTGCCGTTTTTCCAGTAATGCGGTAATACTTGATTCCTGTATGTCCTCGCTGGTCACTGTATAGATATGGACGGACATAGTCGTAATCTAAATCAAATCCTATATCACGATAAAACTCTCGGTAATTGAAATCCCCAGGGTACCCCTCTGTGGAACTCCACACCTGCTTAGAGCTTTCAACATCACGGCCAAAAAAGGCGACTCCAGCAGGAGAGTAAACTGGAGCATAAGTTGCATAACGGGGTCGTGGCCGGCTGTACGTCACTCCATGAGTATCTAGAATCACATATTTAATACCATATTTGCGGAGTATTGCATCAATACCTGGAGCATATCCGCATTCAGGCAACCAAAATCCTTCCGGATCCCTATGGAACTGCCTGCGGTACCAGTTGACACCAATATTTATCTGAGCATCCACAGCCATTGCTTGATCCATCAAGGGCAGGAAGCCATGTGTAGCCGCTGAAGCAATGATTTCCAGCAGCCCCTGTTCCTGGACAGCCGCAAAAGCTTTGACTAAGTCACACTGGTATTTCTCTACGAACAACTGACGGCAACGAGTGAAATGCTGATGATACATTTGAGCCAATGGATAAAACTGCGGTTGAAAACGGGTACGTTCAATTTCTTTCTCACTCAATTCAATCAGTAAATCCAAGTGTCTGATATACCGCTGTTGTAAAAGTTGATCCTGCAGCATAGAACCTAATGTCGGTGTAATCGACATGGTTATTCTGCAGGGAATCTGTTCCGAGCCTAAGCGATCAAACATCATTAAAAGAGGTAAATAAGTTTCTGTAATGGCTTCAAACAACCATAGTTCTTCCAGGTTTCTTTCTCTTTCTGGATGCCGGACAAACGGCAAGTGAGCATGGAGTATAATAGCCAAAATCCCCTTTGGACTGCTCATAGTCAATCTCCTTCTAGTATGTTTCTCGTGTAATCATTGGTACAAGAGTTTTAGTCTGCGCTCCACTGCGGCTGACTACCTTTATTGGAAAGATGGAGCATCCCTCTGGCAAAGCGTAACGAAAACTAAACGAACCATCTGGTTTGGTTGGCATAGCTTCGCCTTGAATAAAGAGCACGGCACCTGGTGTTGTTCTGCCATAGAGAATAAGCTCAGTGTTAACCTCAAGCTCCAGTTCTTCTTTGGTTGGTGGTATTTTGCCCATGGGACTGGAAATATGCCACAGCTGTGGTGAGCTTGCTTGGTTCTGCATAAAGGGCGTAGGAAAATGCTGATACAATTCTTCGATAGCTGCCCACTGATAATCTTCACTGGAGCTCACTTGACCAAAAGGAGTAATCACAAAGTTGGAGCTTAAGAGCAGGATGGCTCCGGTTTCTCCTACCAACAAAATCTCCATCTGATAGCAATCTCCCGATTGGGGCAGATAAATATATTGTTCACCAACATCATCAGTGATTGTCATATCTAGTAAAATTTGCTGTTGCCCGATTGGGCCTTGCAAGACTCGCAACACTTTGCGGACATTCTGAGAAGGCAGCTGCACCCTAGCATGCTGCAGCTGTTCGGGTGTTAGTTCCCAAAAAACATACACCCAATTTACGTTTTTTACCAGACATACTAAATATGGTAAACCATAGGCGGAAGGCAAAGGAGGTATAGGTAAAGCGGAATGCGGATTCAATTATTCTCCTCCTCCTGACAAGATGTTCTCTATCTTTTCTGCATAATAATGAGCGAGCGCATCGGCTTCTTCGTCAGTATCTGCCTCTGCATAGATATGGAATAAAGGTTCATCGCCATCAGGAACGACAAATACCCACCCGTTCTGAGCATAGTACCGGATCCCGTCTAAAAATTCTGTCTGCGTAGGATCAGCAGTACTAATCATGGTGCGCATCACCTTACCCTTATCTTCCCACGGGCAAAGGATATGTTGATGAACCCGACTAGGTTTAGATGCAGCAGCAAACCTGTCCATAGATTCATCTACACTGTGCCAATAACGAAGTGCTTCACCGATACTAACTAATGGCTCAATATAGGGGAAATGTTCGGTCTTATTCTCGGTGTCGTTTACCAGCGTATTACCTAGTTCAGAAGCAGTTTCCATCCAAGCTCGAGGATCGTTTCTCGTCCATTTCACTTCCATCTGCTGTTGCTGTGCTGCATCAGCTACACGCCGTGAGACATACGCAGGCACAGCCACTTGTGAACGATTGCGCAATCGCTGCCCTCGAACAAATAATTCCCACCACTGGTCTTCAGTTAGTTCTTTCCCACTAGCATTCTTAATGATCCATTGATCGCCCTTAATTTGAATAATCAGGTGAGGATTTTCACCAGTAATTATGCATCCAGATTTAGTAAGGAACTGCGTTACTAAGGAAGCCAGATCGGTTTCATCAGCGATCACCTGCACCCGCAAATCTTTAAGGTGGGGTGCATAGAGTTTAGCAAGACTGGTTATGTACTGGCGAATTAAACCAGGCACAAATAGTATTTCACCTAACTGATCACCGGCAGCGCGAGGAAAATCCTCCCGCCACAATAGGTTCTCGATTTTCCGGCGATCCTGTGTAGACAACCAATATCCACGGGCATCCCAACATTGAATGTTCACGAGATTTACATTGTCTGGCACTGCTTGACAATGAAGAGCTCCCTGGGCTTGTACATAAGCTACGCCAAACCGAGTCAAATTGCCAGTAACACTCCCTACATCATACACTTTTATACCTGCAGCCAATAACCCACCAGTTAGTGCCCGCTTGGCCACTTTGCCAATTTTACTGCCATCGGAGCTGACAACCACTGCACTACCTAGACCCAAGAAAGCTCCACATGCCAATCCAAACTTGGTTATAATCTCTGGGGTTAAAGTGGTACGGAGATCTCCTTTGACTCCGGTTGACGAAAATAAGGACCGATCATTTTGATGACCCCAAACGACACTTTGGATTAATCGGGAACCGCTGACTACATTCTTACACGGCCATACTTTCACATTGGGTTCGATGGTGGTATAGGCACCGATGATTACTTTCGCGCCAATTACACTGCCCTCATAAGCTTGCGTCTTTGGTCCGAGTGAGACATTGTTGGCTAAGACAACTCCACGCAATTGAGCATCGCTGCCAACTTTCACTCCACTCCAGAGAGTGCTGCGCTTAATACTTACCCCAGGATCGAGATGAACGTAATTACCAAGGATTGAATAAGCGCCAAGTGAGCAACCCGCTGCTATTCTGACCCCTTTTCCAACATATACAGGGCCTTCGATCACTACATCTGGAGCAATATCAGCATCTGCTTCAATCCAAAGCGAAGGGCGAGTTGGAGGTGGCAATTCAATGGTCACTTTTTGGTCCAAACAATCACGCTGCGCTTGACGATACACTTCTAAATCGCCCACATCAGACCAATATCCTTCTGCGATATAACCATACAACGGAGCTTTTTTGGCCAACAACTTTGGAAATAGGTTCTGACTGAAGTCGTATTTCTCACCAGAAGGAATTTCATCAAGTATTTCCGGTTCAAGAATATAAATACCAGTGTTTACTGTATCACTGAACACTTCACTCCAAGACGGTTTTTCTAAAAACTGGGTGATCTGCCCATCTTCGTTAACAATGACTACTCCATAACTAAGAGGGTTGGGGACACGGGTTAGCACTAGAGTAGCTAAGGCACCTTTTTCCCGATGGAACTGGATAGCTGCACTTAAGTTAATGTCTGTCAAGCAGTCACCACTGACAACGACAAATGGCTCATTGAGAAACTGCTGAGCATTCTTGACACTGCCAGCAGTTCCTAAAGGTTTTTCCTCAATGTAGTAGTGCATAGAAACATTATAGGCACTGCCATCATTAAAGTATTCCTGGATCATTTCAGGCATATAACATAGGGTACTGGCGATTTCTCTCAGGTTGTGCCGTTTAAGGAGATTAAGGATGTGTTCCATCATCGGTTTATTGACCACAGGCACCATGGGTTTTGGCAAATTACATGTCAATGGTCTGAGACGGGTCCCTTCACCCCCGGCCATGATTACCGCTTTCATTGTGGTCCCTCCTTAGCTTCATCATGTGTCTTGGTCACCTGCTCAAAGTAATCACCGGTCTGCTGATATCTGTCATAGCGAATCAAGTGCGTCATGCGACTCTGCATATCCCGGTCATCCAGCATTTCTCTTTGTCCGAGGATATGACGATAAACCTGTTCCGTTTGGTAGGCAATGTGGTTCCACTGATACTTGGTAATCACATCTTCGTATGCCTGTTCCCGGAGTTTTTGGGCTAATGTTGGCGATTCCAGTACAGCTACGATATTATCCGCCAATGATTGACTATTGCCCACATAGGTGGTCAATCCATTTTTGCCATGCTTAATAATCTCAGCAAAACCACCTACATCGCTGACCACAACAGGAGTGCCAGCTGCCATGGCTTCTAAAGCAACTATTCCGAATGGTTCGTACAAGCTGGGAAACACGGCAACATCGGCTACCCGATATAAACTATTGCGGGTAATATCATCAATAAACCCTGTAAAGTGAATCCTATGCGCCACGCCCATTTCAGAAGCGCGATGGTGGAGTTCTTTTTCGTTAGGCCCCTTGCCGGCGATTACAAACTTAGTGTTAGGCACACGTGCCAAAACTTTAGGAATAGCATCCAGCAGTACATGTACTCCTTTTTCGTATACCAGGCGGCCAACAAAAAAAACAATTTTTTCCTGGGGATGAGCATGGCGATTGCGGAATTCAGGCAAATCCGAAACTACTGCGTTGAACTTTTCTGCTTTGACTCCGTTGGGTATTACAAATAGTTTGTCTGCAGGAACTTGAAATATGCGTTGTAGTTCACTACACATGTACAAGCTGCAGCAAATAACAGCATATGCTTCGTATGTCAGCCACCATTCAACATCACTGATGTGACGCTGCAGGTCATTGTGGAGCCCGTTATTACGTCCCCACTCGGTAGCATGAATGGTAGCAATCATTGGTCGTTTCAAGCTGTGCTTAAGAACTTTGGCAGCATGGCCTACCAGCCAATCATGAGCATGCACCAAGTCCCAATGCCACCCTTGTTCCCAAATCTCGATTGCCTTTTCTATCACTTGAAAGTTAAAATAAAAAACCGAGTCTAAGAAATTCAATGGCTGGGGATGATGTGAAGTAACCCGTTCGATCCTGACATTATCTCTGATTTCAGAAAGACTTGCTTGCGGATAATCACTAGTGATTACTCGGACATCATGGCCATGGGCTGCCAGGGCTTCAGACAGATCAGCCACAGCTCGGGCTAAACCGCCAATGACTTTTGGAGGGTATTCCCAGGATAAGACCAATATCCTCATCACTTCACCACCTAAAAGGAATCTCAGATAGAGCATTTCCCAAACCCGTCAAATTTATTAGCGAAATATGGCAGACAAAAAAAGAACCGGTGCTGATCACCGGTTCAACTTTATGAATGTTAATTTGGTTTTTGCTAGCTCAATTTGTTGTATCACTGCAGTAGGAGCAGTGCCCCCATAACTGGTACGGCGAGCAACTACTGCTTGAGGTTGAAGAATTTCAAAAATATCTTCGTCAAATAGCGGGCTGAACTGTTGATATTCTTCCATAGACAGCTGTAAAAGTGACTTTCCTGCCTTAATAGCATATAAGACTAAGCGACCTACAATTTCATGTGCTTCTCTAAAGGGCACACCTTTACTGCTCAAATAGTCAGCAGCATCAGTAGCATTGCCATAATCCGCAGACACTGCCTGTTCCATTACATCAACGTTGACTTTCATGGTCATCAGCAGCGGCTCAAGGATCTGCAATGAGTTAATCACCGTATCAACTGTATCGAACATACCTTCCTTGTCTTCCTGCAGATCTTTGTTATATGCCAATGGTAGTCCTTTCAGGACAGTGAGCATGGCCATGAGATTGCCATAGACTCTGCCAGTCTTGCCCCGCAGCAGTTCAGGGACATCTGGGTTCTTTTTTTGAGGCATAATACTCGAGCCTGTGGCGTACGCATCATCAATTTCAATGAACTGAAATTCCTGGCTGCTCCAGATTACCAACTCTTCCGCCAAACGAGAAATATGCATCATCAAAAGAGCAGCATTGCTTAAAAACTCAACAATAAAATCACGATCACTGACCGCATCAATGCTGTTGGGATACACATCCGCAAATCCCAAAAACTGTGCGGTTAAGTGACGGTCTATAGGAAATGCTGTGCCAGCAAGCGCACAAGCTCCTAATGGTGAAATGTCGATTCGTTTCAGACTCTCAGTAAATCTATCCTTATCTCGCTGCAACATCCAAAAGTACGCCAACAAATGATGGGCAAAAGAAACAGGTTGTGCGCGCTGTAAATGCGTGTATCCAGGCAGAAGAGTGTACACATGCTTGCTAGCCTGCTCAAGAATACCATACTGGACCTGTTCCAGCAACTGAATAATTTCTTGTACTTTATTCTTTAGGTACAAATGCATATCTGTAGCTACCTGATCATTGCGGCTACGGGCAGTGTGCAGTTTTCCTGCCACAGGGCCAATTGTATCTCGGAGCAGTTTTTCAACATTCATGTGAACATCTTCGTTGGCAATATCCCAGACTATCTCCTGGTTTTCAACCTGGTCCAGCAGCTGCCGCAAGCCTTCTTGAATCTGTTGTGACTCTTCAGGTGTAATGATGCCACATTGAGCCAACATCTGTACATGTGCTATACTGCCTGTAATATCTTCCCGCGCCATACGATGATCAAAACTGATGGAAGCGGTAAACTCGTCGACAAGTTTATCAGTCGCCTTAGTAAAACGACCTCCCCAGAGCTTAGCCATTATTTATCACCTTGCTTGTGAGTTGCGGCGAATACCTGCGATGGTAATCCCCAGAGTTTGATGAATCCAACTGCTGCCTGGTGATCAAACATATCAGCATCTGTATAAGTAGCCAGCCCTTGCTGGTACAGGCTATAATCTGACCAGCGTCCCACTACTGTATGATTACCTTTATATAGTTTGACGCGGATTTTGCCAGTAACATATTGCTGAGTTTGTTCAATAAAGGCTCGTAATGCTGCAGTCAACGGTGAAAACCATAAACCATCGTAGATCATCTGCGTGAAACGTTGATCGACTATAGTCTTAAAATCAGTCACGTCGCGTGGGAGTGTGAAGAACTCTAATTCTTTATGCGCATTAATCAGAATCACGGCAGCTGGATTCTCATAAATCTCTCTGGACTTAATGCCCACTAAACGGTTTTCAATATGGTCTATCCGTCCCACACCATGTTTGCCGCCTATTTCATTCAGCGCTTCAATCAAGGAAACGAGATCCATTTTTTGGCCATTAAGTTTGACTGGGCAGCCTTGTTCAAATTCTATGTCCACATACTCCGGCTGTTCTGGCGCTTCATTCAATGCTTGTGTCATGAAATATGCCGCTTCGGGTGGTTCTACGCCAGCATCTTCTAACACGCCACCTTCACACGAACGTCCCCAAATATTCACATCCATCGAAAAGGGGTTATCTTTCTTGACCGGAATGGGAATGCCGTGCTCTTCAGCATATTTGATTTCCTCTTCCCGTGACATACCCCAATCCCGAATCACACCGATGATTTCCATCTCGGGAGCGAGGGATCTAATGCCAACTTCTATGCGTACCTGGTCATTGCCTTTTCCGGTACAACCATGAGCAATGGCTACAGCTCCCTCTTGTTTAGCCACCTCAACCAACTTTTTCGCAATTAAAGGCCGGCCAACTGCTGTGGAAAGCGGATACTTTCCTTCATACAGCGCATTGGCTTTCAGCGCTGGTAAAATGTATTCTTGAGCAAATTCGGCTTTACTATCAATGATAATTGTCTTCAATGCGCCCGCTTTTGAAGCACGTTCCTGCAAAGCCTGCGGATCCTTAGCTTCACCCAAATCAATACAGCAGGCAATTACATCATAGCCGTAATGCTCTTGTAACCACTTAATTGCTACAGACGTATCTAAACCGCCTGAATAAGCTAGCACAACTTTTTCTTTACTCATTACCTAAGACTCCTTTTCAATCTCGTAATATATATTCCATTGTAAAGTATAAATATACAACTATCAAGTACAACATCTGCCAGTTAGGTTAACTTTGTGTAAAAATATACCCTCTCACAAGGAGAGGGTCAAATAATTCGATTTATCTACCCGCTGCAAGGCTGACGCATAAATCCGCTGGAGAAATTCCTGGCGCTTTTCTGGATCTTCTAAATCGCGTTCGGATACCAAAACAGCATGTGGAAATCTAGCTTGAATTTGCGCTGCAAAAAAACCACTGATCGTTCCTATTGGTTCCTGTGCCGTTGCTGCGGCAAACAACTTACAATCATTGATGCCACAGGAAGGAGAGCGGCTCTTGAGAACAAATCCATCCACATGTCCCAGCTGCGCTAAATAATCTGCCGCCCATACCTTCATTTCCTCAGTTAAGTCCCAACCAGTACTTGGCTGCATTAACCGCACTTGCTCTCCGTTTTGAACAATGATAATCGGATCCCGGGGAATGGGTAACCCAATGGCAACTTCAGGACATATGGGAATAAACTCGACAAACGGTTTCAGTTCATTAACCACTTGTGTCTTCACAATACCTCCATCATACCGGCAAGCAGCAAACTCCAAACACTTACTGATAACCACAATGGGTTTGACATGTTGACTCATCACTACACCACCGTTATCTGTTCTAGATCAAAAAGATTCCATGGGTACTGACTAAGTGGTGGCTTCGAACAAAACACCAACCACTGATGCTGTGTGGGATGGTTAAACTCCAACTGATACGACCATAAAGCAATTTGCACATGTTCTTTGATTTGCTTTCCATACTTTTGGTCACCAACCAAGGGATGCCCTATAGCGGCAAACTGTACCCGAATCTGATGGGATCTTCCGGTTAACAGTTCTACTTTTACCAAACTGCAGTGTTTTCGGGTAGCGATTACTTGATAATCTAAAACCGCTTGTTTACTGCCAGGGATCTGCTGTTGAAATGCTGTAACAGTGTTTGATTTTGGATCTTTCATCAAGTAATGAATCAATCTAGCTTGCTGTTTCTCTGGTATGCCGTCAATGACTGCCAAGTATAGCTTACGGAATTGTCCGCTGGTTATCTGCTGAGACAAGCGAGCAGCTGCTTTGGAGGTTTTTGCAAAGACCATGGCACCACCTACTGGCCGATCCAATCGATGGACTAAGCCTAGGTAGACATTTCCGGGCTTATTATATCGTTCTTTTAGGTCTTGCTTGAGCAGAGTTAACAGATCCAGATCTTGGGTGTGATCGGCTTGAGACAAGATATTGACTGGCTTTTCTACAACTAAGAGATGATTATCCTCATAGAGAATCTTGATCGGCAACATTACTCCTCATTCCTCTAATTCACTGAATAGCTTCACACCTTGCGTATATAACAGCCAATACCCCAGAACGCACAGCACACCGAGAATGGCAATGTCCATAATCACTGCCAAATAGAAAATTGGTTTTAGTATAAAGGACAGAATTACCAGTAACGCTGCTGCAGCTATACTGATGAACATGCTGTACATAGCATTGAAATTTTGCTTGACAGCCTTTTGTTCACTATCCCATTCTAACTTGGGATTAATCAAGTCAAACAATAGTCCGCACATGCATGGCAAAGCAATTGCCAGCAAACCAAGTATAAACAGAACGATGGTGAAATAAACAGGGACTTTAAAGAACACAATAATAATAGCTATAACCACCACACCAGCATAGCCAAATATTATGCCGGAAAGCAACTTGGCAAAAATTTGATCCCGATAACTAATGGGAATATACTTCTTCACATACAATCCTGGACCTTCACGTGAAATTGCAGTAGATGTGATACCATTGGTTCCAACAGCAAACACCAGGAACGCTAAGATAACTCCCAAAGCTATACCTGCGGTTTCTGGATTGTGGAAATAAGCTGACAGCTCTGCCAGAGCTTCCGATTGCAAATTAATTTCAGGATTTACCAAAAGTGGCAATATGATGAATATCGGCCACATGAAATTTACCAATACACAATTGATAAAATAAGCTGGAGTGCGCAACAGAAGTTTAATTTCTGTAATCAAATAAGATTTGAAAGCTGATCTTTGCTTGACCAGTTTGGCAATACTGCTTTCTTCTAGGCGACGCCGATGTGAACGCGATTCAGAGACACCGATCACACCTTTGAAGTAGAGCATTTCAGCAAATAACAGCACGATAATGTAAACAATCACAGAAACTCCAATAAAAACACCCAGATTAAGCAACCGGCTGGCAAGAGTGTCATCGAGCAGTGCCTGTGATGCCCAACGGACAGTTGGAAATATCCTGGTTACTACCAGGGATAAGGAATTGTTGCCCTGTTGCAGCATCTGCAGCAAATCATTCTGGGAGACATTGTTGAACATTTGCAAGACAATACTGAAGCCTATACCAATGAAAACTCCCAGAATACCACCGATCATTTTCAACTGCTCCCGATAACGGGATAGGTTGGTTACGCGCATGATCAGCATGACTAGCAACGTGGCTAATGCTAGTGGTACAATCGGTACAAGCACCATGATCACTAATCCAGATACATAATATAGCAGTCCTGCGCCTTGACGAATACCATAGTACACCATATTTGGCAGATAGAGATAGGCGGTTATCAGGTACTCATACAATACCATAACCAAGAATTTAGCACCTACAATCTGTCTTGGCCGGATGGGCAGGGGTAAGTAAAATTCAACATCGGTAGTGAAATAAAACACGCTAACTACATAAAAGATACCGTAGATAAAAATAGCTAGCGAGTTTACCACAAGACCCCAGCTGATTATCACACCTTCCTGACCAATACTGCCAAAGGCAGAATACATTCGGGATAGTATTTCCAGTTTTAGGATGAATAAAGGCGCAAAAGCAAAAAGCATCAGCACTAAGATAAACCAACCGCGTTTGTTCTTCGGTTTCAAACGAAAACCTTCGTTCTTCAGGAGCACTTTAGCAAGGAGTAATGTCTTATTCTTCATTTTCCGTCAACTCCAGGAAGAATTTTTCCAGTGAGTCATCTTGACGGAAGTGGTCCCGCATCTCCGCCATGTCACCGGAGAACATAATCTTACCTTTATTGATAATCGCAATCTGATCACAAAGTTTTTCTGCTACATCCAAAACATGGGTAGAGAAGAACACAGTCTTATTGTTTTTCACATGCTCCCGCATCATCTCTTTTAAAATAAATGACGAACGGGGATCCAAGCCTGTCATTGGCTCATCAAGAATCCATACCGGGGGGTCATGTAGTAATGCCCCGATGACCATGATCTTCTGCCGCATACCGTGGGAATAGCTCTGAATTTGATCCTGCAGAACATCAGTCATTTCAAATCTCGCACATAGGTCTGTAATCCGCTCCTGACGAACGTCCTTAGGCACATCATAAATATCTCCAATAAAATTCAAATATTCAATCCCTTTTAGCCGCAAGAACGAGTTAGGGGAATCAGAAACAAAACCGATCTGCCGTTTAGCACCAAGAGGATCTTTGGCAATATCAATTCCGTTGATCTCAATCTTGCCGCTATCTGGGGCGAGAATACCGGTAATCATTTTGATAGTGGTGGTTTTCCCAGCACCATTAGGTCCCAAAAATCCAAAAATAACTCCGTCTGGAATTGTCAAAGTCAGCTGATCGACTGCTTTAACTCCACCACTGTATGTCTTATTTACATTTTCTAATTTTACCAATCCTTCCACTCCCTTCATATAAGTAACTAAATTAAAGATATCATTGAATAACACTAGCGTCAATACAAGGGACAGCAAGGATTAGGCTATGCAATAGCGAACTCTTTAATGAGGTATTGATTATGAAAAAGATAAGATTGAATCCAAACAACAGAAATCTGCGTCAATTATGCGCTTTTTATCCATGCCACGCTGGTATTCCAGATGACGAATACGACTGTAGAATGTGCTATTGCTCCCTTTATCAATCATGCTCCAAACTCGAACTGACTGACCTGGGTGGCTATTGGTTATATTACCAGGACGAGAATGGAAAATCTCAGCGAGTGTGGGCTTGCGAAAAATGTACAGTAGTTCATTACCGCGCAATCTATACCAAAATCGCTCACTGGCGCCGCCTAGGTCTGAGTGATGAACAGATCCTGCATAATCTGATTGCATATGTAAAAGGACGGGTTTGACCCCGTCCTTATGCTTGCGGCAAATTTTCGTTAGCGATCAATGCCCGTTCAGCTCGAGCAATTGCCGCTTTAACCATATTGCCTGCCTCTCTGGTAGTGATGTTGCCCCAATCACCGTCTTTAACTTTGTGAGCAAAACCAAGCTCCTGAGCGATCTCATACTTTAACCGTTCTGACATTATCCCTTTACGGCGTGGCACTGCGCATCACTCCCAGTAGTATGTTAACCTCTCTACTGGTTTAAATGCTAGACAAATGGTGGAGATGAAGGGACTCGAACCCTCGACTTCCACAATGCGAATGTGGCGCTCTCCCAACTGAGCTACATCCCCACAGATTATACCAAAAGCTGCTTCACCACATCATCCAAGTGCTGAGCAACATTAGACAACTCCTCTGCAGATTCAGCGATCTCGTTTGTCGCTGCCGATTGCTCCTCTGTCATTGCTGCAATCTCTTGGCCTAATACTGCTTGCTCCTGGGTTTTTTCCGCAATAGTGTGAAGTTGAATCATCATTTCACTAATCTGCCGAACAATGTCCTGCATGGTCTTTGTAGTATCGCGTACTAACTCCACACCACGCTGCACTTTATCCCTGCTAGCATTGGTGGTTAAAACTGCAGTATGCATCTGTTTTTCTAAATTAGCAGCCAGGTTGTTGATTTCCTGGAGACTGGCCTTGGTTTGGTCTGAAAGCTTACGAATGTGTTCAGCAACCACTGCGAATCCAGAGCCGTATTCTCCTGCCCGCGCTGCCTCAATTGCGGCATTGAGAGACAGAAGGTTAGTTTGTTCAGCAATATCCGTAACAACCTGGATAACCCGCATTATTTGCTGCACCGCTTCCTTCAATTCAGTTATAGCCTGGGATGATGTATCAGAGGCAGCTTCAATCATTAGCATTGATTCTATGCAAGATTCTATACGCATTGAACCCTCTTGCGCTAGTTTCTCAGTTTTCTGTGCATGTAAATTTATCTTATTCGTTTGTTCATTAATCAATGTGGCACTATTGGCAAACTCTGTTGCACTAGTAGCAATCTGTTCACTAGCAGCACTGATCTCCCGTACTGCATTTGATGTGTTCTGACTGGCCGCTACAGTTTTTGCAACAGCATTACGCGAAGCAGTAAGTATGTCATTAAGGCTTCTTACCATTTTATTAAAAGATTGAACCATGACACCCAATTCATCGGTGGCATCATAGTTAACCGCTACCGTAAGATCACCTTGACTGGCAGCCATCATAGCATTATTCAGCATTTTAATTGGCTTAGTAATGCTGCGTGTCAGCACAATGACCATTATCACAGCAACGATAAACGCTACTGACAGAAAAATGACACTGCTCTGCACACTGCTATTAGTGACCATGACCACCCTCTGCGATGTCTGCTGATACAGCTGTGCTAACGACTCATTTAGTTCGCTGAACAACGCCCTCATTTTCGTTAGAGCTGGTTCCGTCTCAACAAAAAACACGTGCTCTGCTGCTGCGTAATCTTCAGCTAGTACTTTCTGCATCTTGGCAGCACTGGCATGCATTGAAGCATGATGATGCTCTAGATCAGCAAGAGTGGTTTTGATTCCTGGATAATAGACTTCCAGATCCTTTCTTTCCTGACTGTTCAACCATTGACCAAGTTTACACCGTTTGGGATCAAGCTCAATATCAAAATCAGCACTTCTAACTGCTAACAAATCCTTAAGCCGAGCTACCCAATTTAAATGATCGACTTCACGCAGTGAAAACTCATTAATTAAATTGCTAAGTTCGGTTGCCTGTTCACTTTTCTCCCGCAGAGCATTCAGCCCATTGTAGGCAGAAATTCCTAAAATGCACTGCAGGATAAGGACTAAGACAAAACCAATAGCAATTTTTTTGCCGATGTATATATTAGACCATTTCATGGGTGTTCCCTTCCCATCTATAGCAAAATTTTGGCTCAATCCCAGAGAACGAAACCTGTCCATTGACCTGCAGCTTACTGTTGTTTCTGTCCATACATCTCGGCAATTTTAATCAACATGGATACACATTGATCCATTGCCTGAATGCAAACATACTCCATTTTGCCATGATGGTTGTGACTACCAGTTCCTAAGTTCGGGCACGGTAATCCCATAAACGATAACCGAGCTCCGTCTGTTCCTCCCCGGACAGGAACAATATGAGGATTACCACCTGCTTCAGTCACTGCAGCATAGGCAGTTTCGATCAAATGCCAATGCGGCTTGATCTGCTCAGCCATATTTTTATAACTGTCTGTAATCTCTAGCATCACAGTTCCTGCTCCATACCGCTGGTTAAGTACATCAGCAACCTTCTGCATTTGCTCCTTGCGAATAGCAAATTTCTGTGCATCATGATCACGAATTATGTAAGTCAAGTTTGTCTCTTCAACAATTCCTTTCATGTTCACTAAATGAAAAAACCCTTCATACCCCTCAGTATATTCAGGACGCTCACACTGTGGCAGCATAGCATTGAACTCCATCGCAATCAACATAGCATTCTTCATTTTGTTTTTTGCAGAACCCGGATGAATGTTCACACCGCTAATTTTTACCTTGGCAGCCGCAGCGTTGAAGGTTTCATACTCCACCTCACCAAAAGCACCACCATCAAGCGTATATGCGAAATCAGCGCCAAATTTTGCCACATTAAAGCGGTCAGCACTTCTGCCGATTTCTTCGTCCGGAGTAAACGCAATCTTGATAGTACCATGCTTGATCTCAGGATTACTAAGCAGAATCTCTGCCATGGTTAAGATCTCAGCAATACCAGCTTTATCATCAGCGCCAAGCAAGGTAGTACCATCTGTCACAATTAGGTCTTGTCCTATATAATTCTTAAGAGAAGGATACTCATTAGGGCTGAGGACGATTTTTTTGTCCTGGTTCAAGACAATATCTTCACCATCATAACGTTCAATGATTCTAGCTTTGATATTCTGATACGGCACATCCCGCACTACATCCATATGGGCAATAAAACCAATGACCGGACCCTGCCAGTTTTCAATATTTGCTTCAATCGTGCCATAAACATAACCATATTCATCAACTTCAACATCAGCAATCCCCATAGCTCGCATTTCTGCAGCCAATGCCTGTGCAAACACAAGCTGTTCTTGGGTACTTGGCCAACTTTGACTGCTTTCATCTGATGCTGTGGGATACTGAATGTACTTCAAGAATCTTTCATAAGCCCGCATGTTGCTGCTCCCTTCTACGCAAATATGACCTTATATTAGTTTTAATTACTATTACAATGAATAAGCAGAGATTCCTCCGGAGCAATGTGAAAAATTAGTGTAAAATCAACTGTAACAGTGCATATAAAAAAGGCAAAACTGGATTTACCAGCTTTGCCTTTAAAAGAGTGCATTACCATAACGCTTGTATATCCAAGGAATAGGCGGCCCCGAGACGACTCGAACGTCCGACACGCGGTTTAGGAAACCGCTGCTCTATCCTCTGAGCTACGGGGCCAACACGTATAAGTTTAACATAAAAGTAGTAAATTTGCAATCACTCTGCCATTATCAGTACCGCATCGGAATGAACTGCAAATAGTCCTGAACTGTGCCACCATCCAAACAGCATTCGATGATTTGTTTCCCTAACGGATGAAGTGAATCCACTAAGTACTTCTTCAATTCCCGCTTAAAGAATTGAGTCAGCATCTCTGCTCCTTGATCATATGCGCTCAAACCTACTTCAGGTTGATACTGCACCTGTAGTAATCCCTTATTGATTTGGTTGCCGTCAACCTTCATAGATTGCATGGCGTAGCCTAACAATGGGCAGCGTGCCTCCACCATCCGCTCTCGGCCAAAGCTGGCACTTCCGCGTCTCGCTAAATACTCTCGTGTCAGCCATTCTGCCATGAATCCTACTTTATAGGCACCAATATACTGGTTAGGAATAAGGATATAGCGTGTATTAGTACAACGGAGGAACTGTTCCAGCAAAAGATTAGCCTGATCCACCATCCGTCCAGTAGCAAAAGGCCAATAAGAGCCTACACCTTCACTTTTCATGTCTCCACTTGTGTCGTTAATGCTCGGGTTAGCAAATCCCCGTGGTGAAACCAATCTCCACAACCATGCCAAACTCGGTGGCAGCACATGGAACATTCCAACAATACCATAAGAAGGATTATCCTTGGTACTTAAAGGTGTGCGGATTCCAAAACTGCGGATATCAATTTCAACTGGATCATCGATCACACCCGATACCATCCATCTTGGCACAATCACCCGCGGATTTGGGCATGGTTGTCCCGGTGCATCTTCAATATGCTCCCAAATTAAGCAAGTGGCACCTGGTTTTCCATCAATATTTAAGAAAACCAATGGCTCTTTCGGATGAATAGTGAGTTTCTCATAATAGGGTTCTGTGCCATATTCTGTAATGTGGTTGATCCGCAAAAACCAACCAGCTTCTGCATCTTTGACCACTAACTTGCCGCTATCATTTTGAATATCCTTATGGCAGAGTGCCATATCGTCAGTGATAGGCAGAAGTTCGCTTGACTCCCGCAGCTGCATCACAATTTCCTCACCGGTAGTTACATTTTCCGCTACCTTTACTAAACCATCGGGAAGGCGATGAATCTGTTCAAGCATTTCGCTCTTCCCACCACCACTGGCACCTTCATGCATAATGGTTAGCACGTTCTCATACGGCGTAACCACCTTCACAGTGGAAGCATGGAGAGTTACCCAACCCTCTTGCTCACCTAAATCCAAAAGCATCGCATATACACCTTTTTTTGCACTGGGTCCGGGATAAAGGTTATAGGAAAAAACTTCATGCAAATCATCTGTGCGGTTATGTACAACTACTTGCTTGCCGCCAAAGTGCGTATGCCTGAAAGGAGGAGCAACATAGATAATACCTCTGGGTGTATATCCTTCCCAAATCGCTTCCTTTGGTACAAACTCTTGCAGATCAGCTAAGGCAGCAGCAAAAAAAGCAGCATTGCGCGGGGCAATCAATAGTGCAGGGTATCCATGTTCTTTGCCACCTGCCATAAACGGCATGATGATCAATCTCTGTTTGCTCAACCATTCCAAGGTTTCTTGTCTTACTTTGGCGAAATCTCCACCAAACCGTTGGGCATAAGTCGGTTTATCGGTTGGTTTATCATCACCAATAACCATACTATTTGGGTCGCGACGACGCATATATGGCTCAGTAAAGTTAACAGCCACGCCATTCTTACAGGCTGTAACTGTAGCTTCCACAACTCTACCTCGATCTGGAACCTGATACGCAACTTCAAAAAAGCCACTTTGCTGACCTCCGATGGCCAATTTCACCAACTGTTCCCTGCTCTCAGGCACCAAGATCTCGTCGTGATTAATGGCATTCAGCACCTCATCAGGCAAATTAAATTTTATCAGCTGCGGATGAATCATGGTTATCACTCCTTCGACTACAAAGATTACAAGTATACTTAAAATGGTGAGGCCATTAAAAATCTTGCTAGATTCTTCTGCAATCATCAGCCAGAATCCTTTAATATGTGAAAAATTTCATCAAAACAGCAGCTAAAAAAACAGGCGGTAAGTCTTTACCGCCTGCTAAAAGTAATCTTTACTCATAATCATCGTATTCGTTAAGCTTTTTCTCTAAAGCTGTTATTTGCTCCTGCCGATGTTCATTCTTTTCAATGATTCTTTCCCGTTCTGATGCGGGTACAGGGTCATGTTCAAGAGTCTCTTGCGCTTCATCTAACCTCTCAATGGTATTCTCTAGATGTTCCCGAAGTTTGTCTTCATGAGTCTTTCTCTTGGCCATATGCACAACCCCTTATTATTTTTCCTGTTTCAGCTGTTGCTGGTAGCGATATTCATCCTTGATTTCCTCACGTTTGCCTGCAATCGCATATTCCCGCCGACGGTTTTTCTCAATAATCGCTTGCCGCTGTTCTTCAGGTAAATCTGGGTTTTGTAGTGTTTCATGTGCGGCTTCCAAGTTTTCAATAGTATTTACTACCTGCTCTTGCAGTTTATCAACATTGTCACTGCGATCGTCAGGCTTGGGCTTGGGCATCATAACAACTCCTTTCTTTTTTCATTGTCCCCTATAGTGTTTGAGCCTACCCAAAAACTATGCTATTTAAATTGCGCCAAAACCTCATCAATATTGCTGTTCATGGGTTGCTTGACCAATGGTCCGCTGCGCAGTGCTGGAATGTGTTCCAGAAGTGTAGGCCGCTTTACGCGATAAAAAACACCAATCGGAATGCGTTCACCCCATTCCCAACTCCGTTCCCAAGCCATTTTCTGGTTAGATGGATCATATTCCGGGTCTTGATTTATGTCATAAATGCGGCTTTTATACCATTGATAGGTATTCACTCTATTAAATGTGACACAAGGCTGTAGAACATCAATTAATGCAAACCCTGGATGCGTGATTGCTTCCTGTAATATCAGTTGCAAATGTTCCTGATCACCAGCAAAAGCTCTGGCAACAAAAGCTCCATTCAAGCTGATGGCTACCGCTAAAGGATTAAACGGCTCATTATACACACCATGCGGTGTAGTACCAGTAATCATTCCTAAATCTGATGAAGGTGATGCTTGACCCTTGGTAAGGCCAAAAACCCGGTTATCATGGACTATGTAGGTAAGATCAACATTTTTACGCACAGCATGAATGAAATGGTTACCACCTTCAGCATAGCCATCACCATCACCTCCAATGGCAATCACCGTCAACTCATTGTTAGCAATTTTTGCACCTGTCGCGGTTGGCAAAGTCCGCCCATGAAGGGTATTGAGCACATTTCCGCTGATATAATGTGGAGTTTTTCCTGCCTGGCCAATGCCAGAAACAAACAAGACTTCTTGTGGTCTGAGCCCTAAATTTTCTAATGCTCGTGCCAAGGCACGCAAAATACCATAATTACCACATCCTGGACACCAAGCAGTTTCTTTAGCTATGTTAAATTTCACCTTTTCTGCCATTGGCTTCACCTCCTACCAGCTGATCAACTATTTCTTGTGCAAAAAACGGACGTCCATCGTACTTACGAATCCAGAAATCTGGTGTCACCGACAGCTCCATGCTAAGCAATTTTTGCAGTTGCCCCGAATAGTTGTTTTCAATGATGACCTTTTTGGATGGCATTTCCCAATATTCTCTTAATTTAGTCGACAAAGGGTATACTTGCGGTAAATGGATCGCCATGGCTGCACATCCTTGAGCGCTTAGCAAATCAACAGCTTCTCTGATTACACCTTTGGTCGAACCCCAGCCAATCAACATCAACTCAGGCTTTGTGTTCCCATAGATCACTGGTTCAAGCGCTTCAGCTGCCGCTGCATTTAATTTCTGCATGCGCTTTTGCATCATCTTTGTCCGTATATGTGCGTCTTCAATTAAATGTCCCGCTTCATCATGTTCATCGCCTGCACTGACTACTAACCCTTCACCCACTCCAGGATATAACCGCGGCGATATACCTGATTCAGTAAAGCGATAACGTAGGTAATCCACTGTACTCTCTGTTTCAGTGACAATGTCTCCGCGATTAATCTTTATTTTTGTAGGATCTAGCGAAGCAACTGTCTGATATGAATCAGCAAGATATTGATCACTAAGGACGATCACTGGCATTTGATACTTTTCTGCCAAGTTAAACGCGGTTCCCATCACATAAAACGCTTCTTCCACATCACCCGGCGCCAGCACTGCTCTAGGGAAATCACCACTTCCACCATAGACAGCAAATAAGAGATCTCCCTGTTCAGTCCTGGTTGGTAGGCCTGTACTCGGGCCAGGTCGTTGTGCATCTATTACCACAATAGGGATTTCTGCTGATCCAGCCAATCCTAACGCTTCTGTCATTAACGCAAATCCACCACCAGAAGTGGCTGTCATTGCTCGCACTCCGCAAAAAGCAGCACCAATAACCATATTCACTGCGGCTATTTCGTCCTCTGCTTGTTCCATTACCACGCCACATTGCTCACTATGCAAGGCAATAAACTCTGTGACCCCAGTTGAAGGTGTCATAGGATAAGCACTCATGAACTTCAACCCTGCCGCTAAGGCACCACATGGCAAGGCTTCATTTCCCTTAATGACCATGAAAGACTCACATTGCTCAGGTTTTTCCAGCTGCACCTGCGGGTTGAACCGACTGCGAACTATGTTAAAACCTGCGCGAGCACATTGAATATTACCATCGACTATATCTTGCCCTTTATTTTTGAACACTTCGCTCAATACGGTTTCTACAGCTATTAAATCATCACTTAACAATGCCCAAGCGGCTCCCGCAGCTGCTGCATTAGCCATAATCGCTGGCTGCCCCAGGTTTGCAGCTACTTCGGCATACTTGATACCAATGTAATTGGCTGCTGCCGGCACCTCAACCAATGTTGGATCATAAATGACAATCGCTTGCTCTTTCAATTCGTCAGCATGCACAGAAAGCGATACGTCATCCAGCGCCACGAGGAGGTCAATTGCTCTTTCACCACAGAATACAGGTTTATTTGCTACCCGTATCCGGATGAAATTGTGCCCGCCACGAATCCGCGATTCGTAATCTTGAATGGCAAACAGATGCCATCCAGTTTTGGCGATTGCTTTGATCAGTATATTGCCGATCGAAACTAAACCTTGTCCAGCTTCCCCACCTATTAGAATGTTGAATGCTTGCAAAGCAAAATCCACCCCTTTTCATTATTGATTAAAATAATGATATAATAGGTTTCCTAATAAAGAATGGTTTTCATTACAGTCCACCACCAAATATTGGGACAAACAAGAGTTTGACCCAGAATGTTGTGGGTAACTCTGTGGACTATGTGGATAAATACTTAGTTGGTGGGTTACCATAATACAGAAACTCCTGCTCATTTCTTTTATAATAACTTAAATATGGGAAATTTCTGCCGAATATATAGCTGGAATTTCTTCGGCAACTGATAATAATCCATTAATTGTTGATCAATTTGCTCATATAAGTTTCGACGCTCCACAGGGTTTTGAGCGATTAAAATACGATTTACAAGATCAACTATACTATTTTGCTCAGTTTCACTACACAAAACTATGGGAATACTCTCAAGATGACTGCGTAGTATCTTGACTGAAGGCTGTGTAACCATGTGATAAAACTGCGCCACCCGCGAATTCAGCACTGCTAACACATATTTCATATTTATGCCAGTAATTCGTGGGATAATAATATTAGCACTATTGAGCGTCAACCGTTGCTGACTATCATAAGCCACTACCAGTTGACGATGGACAAAACGATATACTAATTTCTCTGGTGCTCGATAGAAATGTTCTGGAGCGACTTGTTGTAAACGATCACGCTGATACACCAAGTACTTGACAGGCGTTCTCACTTGATACATATACACTTGCCGGCCAGTGATCACTACTTCACTGTCTTCTCTAGGCTGATTCATCAGGAAGTCTGCATTTCTGCCTGTGACAATCCCTAAAGCGAAATCAGCATTATCCCGCAGATACGCCACATTAGTGAGCGACTGTAGATGTGTAATAATCGACTGCTCAAGTGCATTGCTGTAAATGTGAAAACCGGTAGATAAATTGACTGGGTGACAGTACGAAATTTCAGCGGATTTTTGCGCTACTAGCATAATCACTGGTGTATTGACATGAGCAAAAATGTGTCCCGCTCTTTCAACCAGTTTAACTTGGCAAGACTCAAGTATCAACTCTCTTGCCAATCTATGCATCTTGACAGTTAAAAATGCTTCTGGCAAGACATAGCTGATTTTTCCTCCTGGTGCTGCATGATTAACAGCCCATTCAAGGAACAAAGTGAAAGATTCCAACTTTCCTTTCCCCTGTGCAGTACGGTAATAACTGGCTAACTCAGTTCTAAGCTCCAGAGGAAACTGATATCCCCATGGAGGATTACCAATAACGAGGTCGAACTTTGCTTGATTGTTATCCAAGTCCAAAAGTGTATCTCGGTGTTCGATGCAGATGTTGTTAATAAGCTCCGGGCAGTTCAACAACAGGGACAGATTCATCTTAGCAAGATGCACCGCCACCGGGTCATTGTCATATCCGGTGAGCATTGATAGGATCTGCTTTTCAACTGTATACGGATCATTGTTGGCTTTTAATAGCTCATGACGCAAATACAGAAATATATGAATAAGGAAGTTGCCAGACCCACAGCAAGGATCGACAATCCGCCAAAACTGATTGCAGTCCCAGTTTTGTAAACTAACTTCAATCAACCTAGCCGCAATGCTGCTAGGAGTATAATAGCAACCAATCCCCTTGCGCTTGCGCAAGGAAGTCATGGACATGTATATTAAACCTAATAAATCCTCGCCTGTATGGAAAAACCAATTCATGTGCGCCAACTTTGCCAAACTACTGTCAATCGCACTGCTGCATTGTCCATAGGACTCCCAGAATTCAGTAACTATTCCAGCATAATATCCTAGCTCCAACTTGCCTGCCAGCCACAAATTAACCAAAGGCCTACCAGAATTCTCTGGCATTAGGTTAATCTTGCCACTCAACCATAACAATCGCAGATATACCTCTAAGAGAACAAATAACCGCTCCTCTTCTTGCAAGTGTTCTGCCACTTGCATAACTGCTTCTGCACAAGCAGCTGCTTGAGGATTGGCAAGATAATTAATGGGAATCACTTGACCTTGGACTGCATGTTTATTTCTTCTACTTTTGAGATACGGTAAATCGCCTGATTCAATCGCTTTGCATAGAGCATCAATCTCTGCAGCATTTAAGTAAGCCTTATTACTTACCCAAGTCACATTTCGGATTTTGCCTAGACGGATCCAATTGCGGACAGTTGCTTCACTTACACCAAGAGTGGCTGCTGCTTGTCGAATCGTTATTTGAATATTCATTGACGATACCTCGCCAGTTAGAAGTTCTCAACCTTACTAACTATATTCGCAGTAAAAAGGGTTCCCTCCTTTTCTGGAAAGGTTATGCTTTTATCTGCCAATTATAAAGGAATTTTGATTCAGGGCACTGAATAGATTCATGCAGAGGTTTTTTACAGAAAGGCAGGTGAACCTACCTAAGGTAGGAAAATATGTTTGTGAAAGATTTTATGACCAAAAACCCCGTGACAGTTCCCGCTGATGCTCCCATAACATTTGCCGCTGATTTAATGCAGAAAAAACAACTCAAACGTCTGCCAGTAGTAGAGGGAGATCAACTTGTCGGTATCGTAACGGAAAAAGATATTGCTAAAGCACTGCCTTCTCCAGCAACGACCTTAAGCCGGTATGAAATTAACTATCTAACTGAAAAAATAACTGTCAGTGAAGTCATGACCAAAAAAGTGTATGTAACCAATCCAGAAGCCACTGCTGAGGAAGCCACAATGCTGATGCGCCAGGAGGATGTTGGTTGTCTGCCGGTATTAGATAATGGCAAGCTTGTGGGAATCATTACAGAAAGCAATGTCTTCGATGCCTTAACTAAGCTTTTTGGACTCGACCGTTCTGGATTGCGGATTACTGTTCATGTCCAGGATCGATTGGGAGTAATTGCTGATTTAACAACTTTAATTAAAAACCTGGAGTTGACCATCATAAGTATAGCAACATATCCGGTTACTGATCATTCTGCCCTCATCGTTCTGCGTATTGCTGCCAACGAAGCAGAACCAGTAATTGCTGCGCTTCAGGAAGCCAACTATGAAGTAGTACACGTAACTGCATTAAAATAATAATAGGCTGCCTTAAACTGGCAGCCTATTTCTTTTGCTTCTCAAAATCTCGATAAAGCAGGCTGGGCTGAATCCCCGTATTATTCTGGTACTTCCCACTCGAATACGGTTCATAATCACCTTCAATGGTGTGATAATAGATCTGACAAATTTCAACTTCTGGATAGATACGAATCGGAGCGATACAAAACATTTCCAATGTCCAAAAACCTGCAAAACCAACGTCACCAAAACCAGCAGTGACATGGACAAACAAACCCAAACGGCCTATAGAGGAACGCCCCTCTAGCATAGGCACAAATCCCTCGGTCTTTGTCCACTCAAGCGTCCGCCCCAAGTACAATCGGTGAGGTTCTAAGAGCAGGCCTGTCTCGGGAATCGTAATTAAGGAAGTTTTATTAGGTTTCTTCATATCCAGCACTGGTTCATCATACACCAGCAGCTGATTATGTAATCGAAGATTATAACTGTTAGGATTTAATTGCTCAAGATTAAATGGTTCTATCCAGATCTTCTTACCCAAATTGCGATAGATCTCTTTACCAGATAGGATCAAATGCTCTCACCCCGTAAGAATCCTCTTTGGGTAAGCCACTGAGTTAACAAGGTTGTCCAAGCTTTAACCTCTGGATGGTGTTGTGCTACACCTAATCCATGCACTCCTTGTGGGAAAATGTGCAGAGCAAAAGGCACCTTGTTTTTGCTCAATGCTGAAGCAAAGAGCAGGGCATTTTCCACAGGAACCACATCATCATCCGCTGTATGCCAAATGAAAGTCGGTGGGACTTGGGAATTCACTTGCAGTTCCAAAGAAGTCTCATCCACCAACGCTGGATCTGGCGCTGGCCCTAACAAACAGTCTCTGGAATACTGATGATGGTAATTCTGCATGGAAATTACTGGATAACCTAATATCAAACAGTCCGGACGTGAACTTACCCGGCTCACAGGATCACTGGCAGTAGGATCTCCAGGCACGGCATAAATTGCTGCCGAAGCTGCTAAATGCCCCCCTGCAGAGAACCCTATAATCCCAATGCGATTAGGGTCTACATTAAAGCGCTGTGCTTCACAACGTACATATTGAATAGCTCTCCGCGCATCCATCAAAGGATATGGATGGTGGTATGGTGTGACCCGGTAATCTAAAACAAAGGCTGAAATTCCCAATGTGTTCAACCATCTAGCGATGCCGCTTCCTTCATGATCAGCTTTAAACGCATATGCACCACCCGGGCATACCACTAACGCAGGAGCGGGTTTGCTGTCGTTTACTAGAAACGGTGTCAAAGTTGGTACAGGCTGCTTATACTCTGGATTAAATCCTGGGACTTCTTTGCCCCATATTTCAATCATCTAAACCACCCTTTTCTGTGATTTGGTGGAGCTGCCAAATACCGCCTGCAGCTTCCACATGCATCCGTTTTATGAAACTGTCGACAAACTGCTTCTTTTCATCAAATATTTGAACCGATACCGCAAAATTCAAGCCACTGCGCATTTTCTCTGCCAATACATGAAATTCCTGCTCATAAAACTGCAAGCAATCCGTCAAAGTGCCCCCTCGATATGCCTGGAAGAGGAAGTTCAACCAGATTTCCACAACACCCATGTGATCCAAAGTATCAGCGTCCTGCAAAATTTTGATATAATCATGATAATTCTTCTGTTTATCCCGGTATGGGTGCCAGTGGATCAATTCTGCAATCATCTCTAACTCTGCTGGTTGGCAGTAGTTGGCTAACAGGTCCCGCACCAGCAGCGCACCATAATCGCTGTGCGGTTCAATGCCCTTGGCGATATCGTGGAAATAGGCCGCGACTATCAATTCCTGATCATGCTCTGTACAATTGGGTAGCACTAGCTGCCGGAGCTGAATGGCAATTTTGGCCACACGCTGCCCGTGATAATAAATAAATCCTGTTTCTCTTGTAAGATGAGCCTTGCGCTGCCCCAGGTATTTATAGGCTAGTTTCTGCATCTGTTCCAAGTCCACGAACATCACCTCATTTATCTTCATTTACCCAAGGACGAACTGGAACCCCATGAGCAGCTAAATATGCTTTAACTTCTTTCACAGTGTAGTTTCTAGGCATGCGCGGTGAATAGAGCATAGAACTTATAATCCCTGCTGAAGCTCCAGTTCTGGTGAAAACATCCAATAGATGTTCCGGTTTACCAGCTCCCCCAGATGCGATTACCGGAATATTAACATTGGAACTGATCAAACCAGTAATCTCCAAGTCATAACCTTCATGGGTCCCATCTTGATCAATACTGTTGACACAAATCTCCCCAGCGCCTAATTCTTCCCCACGCTTTGCCCACCAGAGCGCATCCATCCCTGTGGCTACCCGGGCGCCATCAATCATGATCTCATAACCACTTGGTATCTGCTCTGTTTTAGGAACTCGCTTTACCTGCATGCTCAGCACCATGCATTGACTACCAAAAGCTTTTGCTCCTTCAGTTATTATCTGAGGATTGCGAACTGCCATTGAGTCAACACTAATTTTTTCCGCACCAGCCTTTAGCACTTGATACATATCCGAAAGATTGCGAATTCCACCACCAACGGTAAACGGCACAAAAACACGTTCAGCCACAGCTTTCACTGTTGCCAGATCAATAGACCGTTTTTCTGCGCTGGCTGTAATATCATAAAAAATAATCTCATCAATCTGTTCAGCATAGATTTTTTCGGCAATTACTTCAGCTCGATCAATATCAATGTTGTTTTGGAATTTATGAGCTTTAGTCACCATACCATTGCGAATATCAAAGCAAGCAATCAGCCTTCTAGTCAACATGTTTTTCACCTACAATTCTGGCAAAGTTGCGCAGCATCTTTAACCCTACTATACCACTTTTTTCAACGTGAAACTGTGCTGCATATATGTTGTCTACAGCAACTAAAGAACAGAAATCTAATCCATAATTGGTAGTACCAAGAACTATATCCGCTGCCTGTGGTTCAACATAATAAGAATTGACAAAATAAAAATGGGCAGCAGGATTAAGATCGATAGTCAAAGGGTGGCTATACCGAAACCGCACCTCATTCCATCCTATTTGCGGAACACGCACTGCTGTAGGAAAACGCTTAACCCTGCCTTTCAACCAACCCAAACAGGGAGTATCCCCTTCTTCGCTATGTTCAAACAAGATTTGCAAACCAATACAAATACCAAGAAACGGCTTCTTGGCACCCACAACCAGTGCTTGTAACTTGTCAAGCAATCCCAACTCACCAAGAGAGTCGATAGTTGCTCGTGCTGATCCCACGCCAGGAAGAATAATTCCTTTGGCTTCATCCAATGCTGAAGGTGTGGACACTAACTCAGCCGGAATCTGTAGGTGACGTAGAGCGTTCAATACACTGGGAGCATTTCCTGCTTTATAATCGATTACTGCTATCACGCATTGTACACCCTCTCAAATCGAATTGTGCATTAATTCGCTGCTGGACTAAACCTTCCTCTGTGATAAAATCCAAGTTGTAATTGCACCAATAATCAGCAAGACTGCCCCAAGAAAACCTTCCATCAAGGTTTGCGGTAATCCTGGGAACACCATAATGATAGAACCGATCACAACACCCAATAGGCCGTAATATGTCCAGCTGTAATATTCACGCAAAAGATAACCTATAATCCAGGCGATAATGACCGCACTGATGAGAGCAGAACAACCTACTGGCAATAACTCCGCAATCCGTAAGTTTGCCAAAGCATCCATTAATGGCATGTATGTACCTGCGATCATCAATAAAAAAGACGAACTGACACCAGGTACTACGGTTCCTAATGCTAATAAAAACCCAGAAAACAGTTGGGCACCTAACCCTATTGGTTCACTTGCAAATATGCCAGGAACTCGCTGTTCGAAAAATCCAGGTATGAGCATCACCAACAGCCCTATTATTAAAGCTAGATAGTACCGTGGTGCTGTCCCCTGCTTTGTTGCCACTTTCACTAAAGAAGGTAAACTGCCAACAATCAATCCAATAAAGAGATAAATGACCAGTAATGGATAACGCTCTAACAGCCAGTTCAGCACCTTGCTTAATGCCAGTACACTCACACCTGCTCCAGCAACTAATGGCAAAGCCAAGCTGACGCTGTTACGCACATCACAAAAAGGATGATTAATCACTGCAATAATCTGCTCGTATAAACCAAAGATTACTGCAATGACTCCCCCGCTAAAACCAGGAATAATCATTCCTGCACCCATCAGCATACCAATCAGTACACGTTTAATAAAAAGATTGAACCCTCTTGCATTACTCTCCATCTTCTTCCCCCTGAGTTTAAGCTTATTCTAAACTACGGGCAGCCCACTTCTGCACCTCGATAATCATGAGCATGACTACGCACATGCCCAGAATAATCAACCATTGGGTTGTAGTTAATACAGTTAAACCAAATAGTTCACGCAGCGCAGGCACTATAATTACAATAAGTTGCAGCAAAGCAGAGCCTAACAGAGCCAACCACAATACAGGATGTTTCTTGGGATGCATATGGATAATGCTGTGCCGTTCACTCTGAAAGCCTATTGCAGCAAAGAGCTGAGACAAAGATAGGGTAAAGAAAGCCATTGTTGTACCTGCATCTGCTCCGTTTCCCAAGAAGAAAGTAAACAACGTAACAAGCGCTTCAGCTGCACCAACAAAAACAATCCGCAACCAATCACGCCAGCTAAGCAGCGGTGCTTTACTTTCCCGCGGCGGACGTGTCATAATATCATCTTCCGCTGGTTCGACCCCTAAAGCCAACGCAGGAAAAGTATCTGTGACCAGGTTGATCCAAAGCAAGTGGACTGGTGCTAACAATCGCCAACCAATCACAGTGGCGGTAAGAATAGATAGTACCTCGCCAGTATTGGACGACAATAAAAAGCGTACCGTTTTATGTATATTATCAAATATTCTTCTGCCTTCCTTCACTGCCGTCACAATGGTAGCAAAATTATCATCAGTCAAGATCATATCTGCTGCCTGCTTAGATACATCGGTGCCTGTAATGCCCATACCAACACCAATATCTGCAGCCTTTAAAGCTGGCGCATCGTTGACACCATCTCCCGTCATTGCGACTACTTTACCTTGTTTTTGCCAAGCCTTGACAATACGAGTTTTATGTTCTGGAGAAACACGAGCGTATACTGCAATATTGTTTACTTGCTGATCTAACTCTGAGTCGGACATTTGATCCAGTTCACGGCCTGTTACTGCAAGTTTACTGTCATCTAAAATCCCTAATTCTTTGGCAATAGCTACCGCTGTGACTTTGTGATCTCCAGTAATCATGATAGGTGTGACTCCAGCAACGCGGCATGTGGCAATGGCATCTTTGACCTCTGGCCGCGCTGGGTCAATCATCCCTACTAAACCAAGGAAGATCAGATCATTTTCCACCTGCTGCGGATCGTCAAAACTCTCCGCACCATCAGCATCTTTGTAGGCAAAAGCTAATACCCGTAAGGCCTGACTACCCATTCCTTCATTAGCCGCTTCAATCTCGTTCTTCCGTTCATCGGATAAAGGTATGATCCTACCTTGATGATCTTCTTGTATACAGCGCTCTAATAACACATCTGGTGCACCCTTGACAAAAATCCGCACCCTCTCACTGTCGCCCCGCACCACTACTGTGGACAGCTTTCTTCCAGAATCAAAGGGGATTTCCCCAATTCTCTCACGCTGGTCGATGTCTGCCTTGGTCCATTTATTCTCAGCAAGGAGATAATCCAGCAGAGCTGTTTCTGTTGGATCGCCAATAGTCCGGCCTTGCGCATCAAGTTTTGCGTCATTACAATGACCCATAGCAGCGAATAAAACCTGTGGGTTTTCACTCCATACCGCTTTTACAGTCATGCGATTTTGAGTCAATGTTCCAGTTTTATCCGAACAGATGATTTGAGTAGAACCCAACGTTTCAACAGCAGGGAGCCGCCTGATAATCGCGCCTTGTGCAGCCATGCGCGACATCCCTACTGCAAGGACAATGGTAATCACTGCAACCAAACCTTCTGGAATAGCTGCAACAGCTAAAGAAAGTGCAGTCAAAAGCATGCTTAATGGTTCTTGCCCGCTCAATAAACCAATAAAAAACACAGCAATAGCAATGCCAATCACAATATAGGACAGCACATTAGAGATTTGATTTAGTTTTCGCTGCAATGGTGTAATTTCCTTTTCCGTAGCAGTAAGCTGGGCGGCAATGGCACCCATCTGTGTATTCATGCCTGTTGCGACTACCACGCCAACACCACGACCATAAGTAACATTTGTACCTAGGTGAGCCATATTAAGTCGATCCCCAAAAGACAAGCTGGCTTCTAAAACTGCAGTGGTTTTATCAACCGGCACGGATTCACCAGTTAAGGCTGATTCTTCTACCTTAAGAGCATTACTTTCAATCAACCGCAAATCAGCAGGAATACTATCTCCCGCTTCCAGTACTACGATATCCCCCACCACTAATTCGCGGGCATTGATCTTCATTATTTTTCCATCACGCAGAACATTTGCTGTAGGTGCCGCTAACTCACAGAGAGCTTCCAGAGCTGCTTCTGCTCTGCTTTCTTGAATGGTACCCAAAACAGCGTTAAGCAACACCACCGCCAGAATAATAGCTGTATCCACAAGTTCACCAACGATCCCAGAAATAATTGCCGCACCAATCAACACCCAAATCATCAGATCACTGAATTGGGATAAGAATATTGAAAACAGTGTCTTGGACTCTCCCTGCTGCAATTCATTAGGTCCATTTTGCTGAAGACGAATGTAGGCTTCTTCTGCTGTCAATCCCTGGCGTCTTGTCTGCACACTCTCCAGCACCTGATCAATTGTTAGAGCATGCCATGATTTTTGATTCATTCTGCAATCACACTCCTCGGAATGAATAGACTAGAAATAAAAAAGAGACTTCTTACAACCATAGGTTGTAAAAAGTCTCACTGGACCATGCGGCCAACGCACCAGGCAAAAACTGCCGGATGGGGCATTATACCATAATACCAGCTCTTTGACAATATCGTTAAATGGCTTGCATTTTCGCTAATTCTTTCTGCGCCATAACAAGACGATAGTAAGCACCTTTGCGTTCCATCAATTCATCGTGAGTCCCAAATTCAGCAATCCGGCCATGATCCAGCACTATTAGCCGGTTTGCATAACGCAATGTAGATAAGCGGTGAGCTATGGCAATTGTTGTACGATTGGCAACAAGACGCTGAATCGCTTCCTGGATCTTTTGTTCGGTTTCACTATCAACAGAAGATGTAGCTTCATCTAAAATAAGAATTCTTGGATCATGCAGCACCGCCCGGGCAATAGCAATGCGCTGCCGTTCTCCTCCTGACAAACGATGCCCTCGTTCACCGACTTTTGTATCATACCCTTCCGGGAACTTAACGATAAAATCATGTGCATTTGCAATCTTAGCTGCTCTGATGATCTCTTCCGCTGTCGCACCTGGTTTGGCGTAGGCGATGTTTTCCCAGATAGTGCCAGAGAAAAGGAACGTATCTTGCAGCACCACACCAATCTGACTGCGCAGATCTCTCTGTCTCAAGTCTTTGACGTTGATTCCATCAATTAATATTTCTCCTTCATCTACATCATAGAAGCGGCAAAGCAGATTGATCAACGTGGATTTACCCGCGCCAGAATGACCAACCAAGCCGATCATTTCTCCTTCTTGAATAGTGAAGTTAATATTTTTCAGCACTGGTTCGTGTTTGACATAACCAAACGTGACATTTTTAAACTCGATTTTACCTTTGATATGGGAAACAGTAACTGGTTGCTCGCGATCCATCACATCTGGCTGCTGATCAACCACTTCAAAAATCCGTTCTGCAGCAATCACTGCTCTGTGAAACCAGCGCGGCATCGAGGTCAGATACTGCAGTGGTCCATAGATCATTCCAGCATAACTGGAAAAGAGCATAAGTTCGCCCAGCATTAGCGTTTCGCCATAAACCATCTTCCCACCAAAATAGAGAATCAGGAAATTACCCAGTCCCATGATAAATCCTAAAATCGGGTACAGTGTATTGAACGTTTTCTCATTATTACCGCTGACATCGGCATATTGCCGAGCGTAGCTGGTGAATCTGCTGACTGCCCGCTCTTCACCACCGAAAGCCTTGACGACACGAATTCCGGATAAAATGTCCTGCAATAAAGAGTTCACACCATCATAAACCCGCCCTTGTTTCCGGTACATGTTACGGATCTTTTTCCATGTCATCTGCTGGACAAAAACTACCACAGGGGCAGGTACCAGCACTAGCAGAGCGAGCTTCCAGTTTGTCAAGAGCAGAATAAGAGCAATTCCGATCAATAATAGCGATTGGTTGATTAAATCTGGAACCTGGTTTTGAATAAAGGATTGAATGTCGTTGGTATCTCGGCTGATCCGATTCATCAAATCTCCTGTCTTCCTCTGATCAATGAAGCGGAGAGAAAGGGCTTGAATCTTGGCATATACATTTGACCGAAGGTCTTTCCCGAGGTTGGCACTCAGCTTAGCCATTGTTCTGCCCCGCCAGACTGCCAGCAGCATGTTAATTAATCGCGCTAGTGCTAAGCCGCCAACTAAAATCAGCAGAAACCTCAAATCCATGCGCTGAGGCCTTAATACATCATCAATGAGTATTCTTTGGATCTGAGGAATCAGCAGATTCACTCCAGTGCTCAACCAGAAGATTACCATCACACCGATGATCATTCCCAGATGCGGCTTCATGATCTCCCACATTCTGGCCAATACTTTCTTTTTGTCCAAACAGAAGGGACAGATTTGAGTATTATTCTGGAATGGGCGGCCGCAGCGTGGACATTTTTCGGGTTCCAAATGATCTATCGGACGGAGGATCTTTTCTTCAAGATAACGATTGACATAGCGCTCAGCCATTGCATAAAGCGGACGATGTTCTAAGGTATAGCGCGCCAAACACACTGTTGTACCATTAGTAGTGATGTTAAGACGGCCATTACCAACTAAATTCTGAGCTTCAATTTTTTCCACACTGTCTAAGTCAATCTCTTGCTCAATCTGAGGTCCTTGGGTTAAACGCAGAATCCGCTTATTGGTGATCACCACCACAGCCTTGTCTAGATTTCCTTGGGAATCGAGATCCGCCGGTAACTTGAAGAGAATCGTCTCATCCTTATTCAATAGGTGCTGTGCAAATTCTATATCTGTTTCACGATCAAGTTCGCGCTTTAACGGTAAGCTGCTCAAAGCACATCCCCCTCACTAGATATAAGGTTCGAGAAGACGTAAACTCTTCGCGTCTAGTTCACGATAATCCCGGATTTCATAACGATTGCCAGTCATATCGACAATCAATAAGCGTCTCTGCCCAACTGAAAAAATCCCATCGTCACGGTGGGGTGTCACAAACTTACGATAGCCGTGATCGGTTTCCACATCCCAATAAAGATGCCCAAATTCATCCTTAATTGCCAGAATCCGCTTGATCTGTGGAGCATAATAACGCCAACGCAATTCGTTCATAATCGCTTCCTGCGATTGTCGAGGAAACTCACGCACATCTCTAATGATACCAATCTCTTCGCCATTAGTATCACGAACAGAGATGAACTGATGTTCTAGTGAAAAAGGAAACGCTTGATGCAGATCCACCTTATGATAAAACGTATTTCCCAACTGCAGTGAAAGCAATCCGCCTTCTGTGGTTGAGAAAATCGCTTCTTTTGGATCTAAGTAATTGATATTGGTAAACTTAGCTAATGCATCACCCATAGGATCAATCCCCCAATTATCCTCCAACAGCCGTTAGCTCTAACGCTTTTTGCTGTGTCGTGAATAGTTTTTCGTAAACGCCTTTTTTCGCTAAAAGTTCCTCATGTGTTCCGACTTCGACAATCCTGCCGTGCTCGAAAACAAACAAGCGATCTGCCCTACGCAATGTCGATAACCGATGAGCAATGGCAAATGTCGTTCTACCCTGGATAAGCTGCTCCAACGCTTCTTGAATCAGCTGTTCAGTCTCTGTATCAATGTTTGCTGTAGCTTCATCCAAGATGAGAATCCTTGGATCTAATAACACTGCACGGGCGATAGCTAAACGCTGCTTTTCTCCACCAGAAAGGTCGTGACCTTTCCTACCGATTACAGTATCATACCCATCAGGCAGTCTCATGATAAAATCATGAGCATTGGCGATCTTCGCTGCCCGGATGATTTCAGCCTCAGTAGCGTCTGGTTTCGCATAAGCGATGTTTTCCATAATCGTCCCGCGGAACAAAAATGTTTCCTGCAATACCATGCCGATCTGCTGATGCAGGTCTTCTTTAGCAATGTCCTTAATATTGACTCCGTCTATCAAAATCGCTCCAGAGTTGACATCATACAAACGTGAAATCAGGTTGATCATCGTTGACTTGCCTGCTCCAGAGTGGCCAACCAAGCCAATCATTTCTCCAGGCTTAACTTCAAAATTGATATCCTGCAGAATCGGCCGCCCCTCTTCATAAGCAAACTCCACATCCCGCGCCACCACTTCACCTTTAATATGCGGCATTTTCACTGGCTTTTGCGGATATGGTAAACACTCGGTCGAATCAACAATTTCAAAAATCCTTTGTGCTGAGTTCATGCAGTATGACCACCAATCAACGATCTCTGTAAGACCACGGATGGGATCATACATCATCCCCAAATAGCCAGTAAAAGTGATGAGGACTCCTACCTGCATCCTGCCGGAAACGACGTGCCAGCCACCAACTCCCCAGACAATTAAGGTACCCAGGCCCATGATGTAATCCATTAGTGGGAACAAGGTGGAACTGAGCTTACCAATACTCATTTGCACATCGAAGACAGCTGCATTGCGTACTGAAAAACGTCTGACTTCTTCATCTTCCTTACCAAATGCTTTGACCACTCTGATTCCAGTTAATGAATCATTGATGACCGAATTCAGAGCAGCATTGGTTCTAAACCTGCGGGAATGCAGTTTCCATAAATGGGGCAGTACTTTGTAAATGAATAGCAAAATCAAAGGAATCGGAATAAACACCAGCAGTGTTAACTGCCAATTCATCTTCAATAACAAGATTGCAATACCCACGAGTTTTACTGAATTGACAATAAGATATGGTAAACCGTCATGGAAAAAATACTGAAGATCTGTCGCATCATTGTTTACCCGATTCATCAATGATCCAGTTTGCCGCTTATTGTAAAAGCTAAGCGATAACCGCTGCATTGCGGAAAAAATCATTTTTTTGAGGTCATAGACAATTTCCGCAGTAACCCCAGAGTTAATCCGCCCATGAGCGATACTTAACAACAGTGACACAACACTGGTAAGAACAGAGATTAGGATCACTGGGCCAACCATGCCAGCGTATTTACCATTGGGATTGAGTGTTTCATCGATCAAGATGTGCCCAGTCAAGTATGGTGGTGCCAGCGATACCAAAGAGCTGACAAACATAATCAGAATCATAGTAATAATTGGACCCTTGTACTTCGGGGTCAAAGCCAACACACGCCTAAAAAGCGTTCGTTTATCAATACAGTTGGGGCATACCATTCGGTTTGGATCAGGATACAACCTGCCACATTTAGGACAGCGATTGTTCATATGCTGCTCGAAAAAAGCGTGTTCTTTTTCTTCTTTGCCCCGATTGTTGACTCTCCGGCAAAAGGCGTTCAATTCTGCCCCATTGCTTTTCGATCCACGGCAAATCACTATTGTCTGATCATTTAGTTTGGCAGTTACAGCCAAACTGCCGACAAAGTATTCACATTTTAACTCACTTAAATTCGCCAGCTCATACTGTGCGCTAAGTTCTACCTCATCAGTCACATTACGCCAATCAAACTCCGTATCAAACGCTTTATCCTTTTTCTCACTGCGTACTTTCAACAACCGCGGCAAAGGATTTTTACGTCTAACCTGAGTACAAACGTACAAATGATCTTGATCTGCACATAGCCAAGTAGTACAAAAATCACCTTTAGGATCAAGATCACTTTTCGCACAAGCAATGATGGAATCAACGTTAATACCGCGATCTGTTAGAGCTTTTTGTACTGCCAGTGGCATGTTCACTTCTCCTACCATTGCTTTCACTCCTTTCTTATGGTCGAGTCTTTAAGGTATAGAGGTCTGCAGCAACTGCACCTAGAAATGGTGTGAGCTCTCCTTCATAAAAGATATAGAGGTGATGGAGGGCCCGAGTACAAGCGGTATACAATAAGCTCCGATCATATTCAGAGGTGTATACGGTCTGATTTGCATTATAAACAATTACCGCATCAAACTCTAAGCCCTTGGCTAAATAGACTGGTAAAATAACTGTACCCAAGGGGAAATAGTTGATATGGCGGTTGATATAAGTAACTTCTTCATCTTCCTTAAGCAGCTGGAATGCTGCCTGCGCCTCCATATCAGTCTTGCAGATAATAGCAATCGACCGACAGCCACGCTCTCGGCAAGCTTTAATTACATCCCTGATTTGCTGACTCGGTTCTTCACCATAAGGAATCAGCATTGGTTTCTCACCAAAACGTTCTACAAGTTCTACCTGAATGGGCTGCTGTAAAAGCTGATTGGCAAACATGGCGATTTGTTCGGTTGAACGATAACTTCGTGTTAAGTTGAGCAGTTTAACACTGTAACCTGCTGAATCAAAAACTGATGCTACAGAATCGAAGTCATTCAGCTTCAAGAACGGATGAACTGACTGGCGCAAATCCCCTAGTATTGTGAAAGCAGCCTTGGGGAAAATGGATCGAAAAAGTTCATAATGAAGAAGCGAATAATCCTGAGCCTCATCAATAATCACGTGCTGAATATACGGTAATTCTTTCCACCCTGCTAACGCGCCCTGCAAAAACAACAACGGAACCACATCTTCATAAAACACTAGATGGTTCTCGATATTACGGCGTGTAAACACACCCAATTCTTCCCAATTATCTGGCAATGTACCAGAATAGAACCGCTGAGTTTCCCGGTACAAATCAGCATAAAGCTGATAAATGTCAAAAGCGAGCATCTTATCAATGTGCTCGAACATAGGAGCTTGCTCTGATTTAATTTCTCTAAGACTGATTTTACGCAGCTCCCACTCACTGTCACCTTTATGTTTAGGATCATTAGCTTTTTGACTGACCAGTGCCTGTACTTTAGCCTTACGTAGAGTTTTGAACAGATAGATAATTCTCCGCCGGATTTTCTCCAATCGTTCTTTTACAGGTAGATAACTATACTTCTCATAGAACAAATGCTCGCATTCTTGCTTGGTGATAATTACCTCGCCCCAAAGCGTTACATCGTCAAAACTGAATGCTCGCTGTTCAAGATACTGTACATAAGCTTTCAGCAGTGCAAAAAATTCTGGTGAAGACTTAAAGGCAATTCCCCTTAATCGCAGCTGATAATTGGGATCATCCGTTCCACTGAGAATATACTCAAACTGACTGTAATAATCTTCAATCCAATAATTGCCCTCAAGCGCCCACTTAACGTATTCCTGCAGGGTTGTTTGATTGATATTGTCTTCACCCAGCTCTGGCAAGACATTTTGAATATAGTCGCTAAAGATCTGATTGGGTGAAAAGATCACGATGTTGTTGGCCTTAAGCTGCCCGTGATACCGATAGAGCAAATAAGCGGCCCTATGCAGTGCAATAGAGGTCTTTCCACTACCAGCCGGACCCTGCACCAACAGTACTTTTGTATCTTCATCACGAATTGCCTGGTTCTGTTCACGCTGAATACTGTATACGATATTTCGGATTCGATTATCAGCACTCTTGCTGAGCATTGACTGCAGTACTTCGTCATTAATGATTAAGTCGCTGTCAAATATATATTTGATTTCACCATGTTCAATCATATACTGCCGTTTCAACAGTATTTCTCCAGTGATGATTCCACCTGGTGCTTGATATTGCGCTCTGCCTAACCCGTAATCATAAAACATGCTGGCTACAGGCGCTCGCCAATCATAAATCAGTATTTCACGTGTTTGTGGATCAACCAGCGATCCAACACCAATGTAGATTTGCTCAGTGCTTTGCAACTCATCATCAGCAAAGTCTATCCGGCCAAAATAAGGACTGTGCTGTAAAAGCTCCAGTTTGCGCACTGCATTATGATAAACACCAAATGCCTGACCTTGACGATTTAGTTCATCTATATATTGAGCTGTGGTAATATGATCATCATATTGGATGCGCTCCCATAAAGAACGCTTGGTATCGGTCAATTGCAACTTGGCTGTAAAGGCATGCTTTTGAGCAATTTTCAGTTGTTGGTCAATTATTTGCAAAACTTTCTGTAAGCGCTGCCTCTCCAACTCATATTGATGTTGGTCGATAAGCAATCATCCTTTCTGATCGTCTTTAAGCCTGAATGATTCTATTCGTCACTGACGTGATTAATCCTATCAATTATCACTTATTTGCTAGTTCGTGTAAAGTTTGCTGGACTAATTCGGAAAGAATCCCAAGTTCATTGGCTGATTTGAACACAGTATATCGCGTACGGTATTCTTTCGCATACAGCAAACTGTTGAGCAGCAATTGTTCATCTACACCTATTGCTGACGCAGGCCAAGGAAAGCCTAAATCTTGATAAATCTGCAGCATCTGCTCAGCAGTTGGTAAAAAGGCCAATTTCTCTTTAATCAAAGCATGGTTGGTGATTAATGCATGGAAACGCCTTTCATGTTCTTCTATGCTTAAGCAATCCTCCTTGGTGTCCTTAGCCACTGCAGCACCAATTTTTTCCCCATACTTTTCAATGATTACTCTCGTCCGCTCTTCCTCTGATAAGTTTGCCTTTTTAGCCTTCTGTAGATCCAAATTACCCGGATCAATAGCAAAGAAAAGCTCATAGAATTTTAAGCAATAAACCGTTGCTACACCTACCCCGAGACCATGACGTGGTGCTGTTTCGCCTGCAAGCAGCTTCATCATTTCCCAGTAATGAGCCATATTGTGTTCATTGGAAGCAACAGCACGTGTCTTTCCAATAGATAAGATTGTTAACCCTGTCAAGATTAAGCCTTCAATTAAAGCTCTTGTTCCCGTAATAGTCCGCTGCTTAATTTCCTTTATGTTTTCCAAGCAGCGATTGACTGCTGAAGTCACTATTTCAAGGCACACTGGGCAAATTGGTTCCTGGTTAATTAAATTACCTAACAACCAGTCTGCTTTGGCCATAAACTTGCCGATGACATCACCAAAACCCGAGAGAAACATTATATACGGAGCAGTCTGCATAATGTTTAAATCACAAACAATGATTTTAGGAAAGCCAGCGGCTTTATGAGTTTTCAGGTTGCCATAAGTTAGTGGTGAAACAACCGATGTATATCCATCCATTGACGGTGCAGTACCTACAACTACGAACGGTCGATGACTAACATGAGCTGCGTAACGCGTTAAATCGGTAATACTTCCCGACCCAACTGCAATAAGAAAATCTGTGTCATCTTTCAAAGACAACATAATCTCGCCTAAAGCAGTTTCATTGGGCACTAAAATACCATCCCGTTCCAACAAACAAAGGTCAACGGAGAATCCTGCCCGCTCCAAAAAGGCAATGACTTTAACTGCTGCTGGATCGTATACGACATTATCAGTCACAATCAGAGCTTTCCTGCCTAAATTTCTCCGCCTTACATATTCTGGTATTAAGGCCAATAGATCTTGGCCAACATATATATCCAAGTCAGGATAGGTGTGCTGGAGTCCACAATCACACTGAATTTGTGGTAAAATCAGTTTATTGTTCTCATATTGAATATTCATCTGCATATTGGTATCCTCCGCTTTTCAATGAGCCATAATAAGTTCAAAGGGGGTACTTTTATGAGTGATCCAACAGTGGTAGATAATGAACCGCAAGCCAACGCAACTAAAAAGCAAGCAAACGTCTGTTCACTTTGTAATGGCAATTTGTACGTAGAATGCAGTTGTACTGAAGGGTTTGGTCCGGACAATGCTTATGTGGATTGCCCATATTGTGGCGGAACAGGTAAAACCTCCTGCCCGAACTGTACTACTGGTCATATCTAACACACATTTAGCCCTGAAATTTTATTCAGGGCTAATGAATCCTTTGACAACGATCAGAGGAGTACCAGCATCAGCCGAACCACTTACTAAATCCGCCAAACTGGCAATAACATCAGCAAGCGGACGCGGTGTTGTCCCCTCAATATACAGATCATCCTGGTTATAGGCTGCTTTTTTCAGTTTATTTAATTCCTGCTCTATCTCTGCAGGTGTCTTCCCTTGACTGTATCCTAGATCAGCTAAAAACTTGTACTTAATCCCTTCTCGCAGTACACCTTTAAATCCTGGAGTCGAGCCAAAAACAGGACGAGGGTCAGCAAGTTCATAAATGCCTGTGCTAGGGTCTTTATACGCACCATCACCGTAAACAATTACTTCCACATTCTTGTCAGTTATTTCCTTCACCCTGGCTTGAACAGCCATTGCAAACTCATCACTATTGCGGGGAGCCAGTTTTAGTTTTTCACCAGCAGACATATTGCTGCCCAACAAACCCCATTCTGACCACGCCACATTTTCGCGGTTTGAGCAGATGTCAACCAAAGTTATTACTTTGGACATTTCACCCTTAAGTGCCGCAAAAGTCTTCTCCCGCGTATGAATATCCGCAATGATTACAGCATCACAATCATAGGCAATGATCGCTTTTGGATCATTTGCCAAAAAGATCTCCGCTTGTGCACCTTCATTGGTAATGACCTCACGATATAATTGAACATAGTCAATCTTGGTTACAGGGTGCACCAGTGTTTTTCCAGCAATATCTGCTTCGGTAATAACATCATAATAAGTCTTGCCGAGTGCTTCAAGCACATCTTCAGGAATCACTTGATTACCAACTTCATCAGTCGGAAAAGATAGCTGGACTACGACTTTTCCTTGGGGTACCGCTCGGGCAATAGCCTTGAGAATCAACGAAAAACGATTACGACTGATAATAGGGAAGACAACTCCCAACTTGCTTGTAGGTGTGATTTGCAGTTTTTTTGTAATTTCCGCTACAACTTGGTCTATAGTCACAATATTGTTTTGCGCCCGCGCTACTACTGACTCGGTAATGCACAGAACATCATAATCATCCACTAACCCATCTTCAACACATTGTTTTACGCGCGCAGCAATTTCAGTGACCAGATCCATGCCAGGTACAATTACGCCCATTTTAATACCAAATGCGGCTGGTCCAACATACTCTGGGAGTCGAGACATTTGATTACCTCCTCAAACTTTCAGCATGTGGGTGAATCAGATTAAATAAACACGATAAATGGTTAAAACACACCACATGACAGGTGTGTTTTAACCACAAGTTCATATGAACGCTTATTTATTCCCTGCGCCCAATCCGCGCAAACATAATTACGCCAATAATACCTGTGATAAACCCTATTACTGTCAGAACATAAGCCGTTAATTCTAACCAGACAATAGGTGGGATGACATCAACGACAACCAAAAGAAGAATCAGCCATCCCAGTAGAAGAGTTAAACCACCATTAATAAGCCACCTCAATGGAGTTCTCATAGCTTACTACTTCTTTTCATAGAGCCAACAAGCTACACAATGGTCATCGCTTACTGCAAATTCTGGTGGCTCGACTTGATCACATTTTCCTACAATCATTTTAGCACAGCGTGGATGGAAACGACATCCTTTTGGCGGATTCATTAAGCTCGGTGGCTCTCCTGTCGGAACTTCTTTATACTTCTTCAAGTTCTCTGCATCTGGATCGGAGGTTGCTTTGAACAATGCGTCTGTATACGGATGCAACGGCTTTTCCAGCAAACTGACAGTTGATGACTTCTCTATGATCTTCGCGCCATACATGGTAAAGATGCGTTCAGAGAAGTATCTTACGGTCGACAGGTCATGAGTGATATAGATAATGGCTAAATTGTGTTTCTTCTGTAATCCACGTAACAACTGCAAGATCTCTACACGTACCGATGCATCAAGCATGGAAACAGGCTCATCGGCAATTAGCATTTTTGGTTTAAGAATCATTGCCCGGGCAATAACCAACCGTTGCTGCTGTCCTCCACTTAACATGTGAGGAAACTTTGGTAAAAAGTCTTCGACTGGAGAAAGCTTTACTTCTTCAAGAACTTCTCTAATCCGTTTATTACGTTCCTCTTTATCTTTAATCCCATTAATGAGCATTGGTTCATCAAGAATCTTCTTTACAGTCATAAACGGAGGTAGAGCACCATATGGGTCTTGTTGAATGTAGCCCACGTTTGCCCGATATTTCTTCAAATCCTCTTTGGTGAATTGACTCATATCCTTGCCTTCAAAATAAAGCTTTCCTTTAGTGATATGATTTAAACCTAGAATAGTCTTGGCAAGGGTACTCTTCCCGCAGCCACTTTCACCAACAATGGACACTGTCTCTCCCTGGTATAATTCAAAGCTTACTCCATCAAGGGAGCGGACATCACCAGCTTTGAAAAATCCCATTTTCCGGATCTCAAACCAGGTATGCAAGTTTTCTGCCTTAAGAATTGGTACATTTTGTTCAGCAGCTTGTTTTGTCAAATTCAAAGCTACATCAGGCACGCTGTTTCACCTCCATCTTATCCGCATACAACCAGCATTGCACTTTTTGGTCATGTTCGAGCGTAATGACATTTGGATGCTCAGAACACTTAGCAAAGCATTGGTCGCAACGATCAGCAAATCTGCAGCCTTTTGGTGGATTGATTAATGACGGTGGATGCCCTGGAATAAACACCAGTTCCTTATCTTCACGTAACGTAGGAACACTGTTCATCAATTTACGAGAATATGGATGTCTGGCGTTGTTATAGAAGTACTCTGCATGGCACTTCTCTACCATTTCACCGGCATACATAACAGCAATTTCATCAGCCAATTCGCTAGCAGTACCAATGTCATGCGTAATCAAGATAAATGTGGTTCCAAACTCATTTTTAATACGTTTCAGAACGTTCATCAAGTTAGCTTGAGTTAATAGATCCAACGCTGATGACGGTTCATCAAGCACGACTAATTCTGGATTGGTGACTAAAGCCATAGCAATGGTAGCACGCTGCCGCATTCCGCCACTAAGTTCGAATGGATAGCGTTGCAGAAAGTCTAAAGGTAATCCAACAATACTGAAGACTTCCTTCACCTTTTCTACAGCTTCGTCCTTGCTCATTTTGCGATCATGAATCAACAAAGGTTCAACAATTTGATCCACAATCTTGAGTACCGGGTTCATCGAGTTCATCGCTGCCTGTGGCACCATGGAGATCTTCTTCCAGCGAATCTCTTTGCGATACTGCTCATCGCTGTATTTCATAAGATCAACACCATTGAGCTTGATTTCTCCACTATACTCAAGAACATTGCGAGGTAAAAGCCGTAAGATCGCCTTTGTCAACGAAGTTTTTCCACAACCAGACTCTCCTACTACAGCTAAGGTTTTACCAGCCTCCAAAGTAAAACTGACATTGTCAACTGCTTGGACTGGCCCTTTAGTCGTCTTGAAATATAACTTAAGGTTATTGACCTCTAACAAAATCTTTCCCATGACTATAACCCCCTTAACCGTGGGTTAAAGATTCGGTCAAGTGCAAATCCGACCATAGCAAAGCCTAAGCCTGTGAGGATTAAGAGCACTGCCGGTTCAATTACCCAGTAATATTGTCCGTTGAACAAAGCTCCTCGTGAATAAGCATCATTCAAAAGCTTACCCCAGGTTGGCAATGACGGATCTCCTAACCCTAATACTGCCAAAGTAGCTTCTAAGAATACATAGGACGGAATTTGTGTAACAAATCCTGGAATTAAAACAGGAATGACCTTTGGAATTAAATATTTAAAGATAATCCGCATATTGCTTGCACCATAAGCTCGTGCTGCATCAATATATCCGGAAGTCTTTACTTGTAAAAACATCGAGCGGTATGACAAAATACCAGAACCAAAAATTCCTAGTAGTGCTGTAGTACCCATAATCACCCAGATGTTACGCGAATAGAAGAGACCAATCATGATCAATATCGGTAATAATGGCAAGATCATTACCACTTCATTAATACGGCGAATAATCCAGTCAATCCAACCACCATACCACACTGCTAATGCAGCTAAAACCATTGTGGCCAAAGAAGATCCTACCGCGACAACCAAACCAATCGATAAAGCTACCGGAGCTCCCCATAACAAAGCAACACCGATATCTCTGCGGCGATGATCAGTACCAGCAAAACCATAGAGTTTACCATAAACTACAAAGGTAGCTTCAATATTTGCATCCTCTTCAAATACCAAACCTTCAATTACGAGTTTATAGGTCCCTTTCAAAACCTTATTTGGGTTGTTAGGATCAGCAAACAATCCAACATGCGGAGTGGCTCCACCTAATCTCCTTGTCAATCTGGTATCTTGCGAAATGTTATACGTCTCGGAAGGACGCAGAGTAAGATCCTGCATCGGAATCTCCCGACCATCGGGAGTAATCCATTTCACAGATGCATTTGGCCTTGCCGACTTGAAAGTTGATGTGAAGAAAATAGCTAACTCGGTCGGAAAACCATCGTATGGGTAATCAAACTCGAAAACAAAATCATTGGTTTTAACACCATTACCCAAATCAACTACAGTCTTTACTTCAGGATTTTCTGTAGACCGCATAATTTGAGTTACAGACTGCTTTTCCTTATAAAAAAGGTTAAACCATGCTGGGCGAGCATTACGGGGTGTTTCTTTCCAAACATCTTCCCCACCACGCCATAATCTCACAGCCTCGCTATAGGGAATAGCAATAACTGCATAAATGGCCAGAATTACCATAAATGCTATAATGATTAACCCAGCAACAGCAGATGGGTAATGCTTAATCTGACGGAAAAAATTGGCTATTGCTTTCATTTACCCGTTCCACCTCCACCAAGTTTTACCCGCGGATCGACTAATGCATAAATTATATCAAGGGCAAAAACCGTTAGTGCTAAAAGATAGGCATAAATCACTGTTGTTCCTACAATGATTGGTGTATCATACAGGTTTACAGCTTGCTGGGTTAAACGCCCAATTCCTGGCCAGTTGAAAACGGTTTCAAGAACAATGGCTCCAGTCCACAAACCAATTAAAGTCATCATAAAACTGGTGATAATTGTTGGTAATGTAGGACGTAATACATAACGCCGTTCAATTTGGCGACCTGATAAGCCTTTGGCTTTAGCCATGTCAACATAATCTTCACTGGAATAAATTAAAAAGAAAGTGCGCCAATAATAAGCTGTTAAGAATATAGAACTGACAACAATTGACGAAACTGGTAAGATTAAATGCTTAAGTGTACTTAATACTTTAGCGAATGTGCCTTGCGGTGGTGGTGCATCAATCATACCACCAAAGGGCAGCCAACCAAGCAGAGCGGCAAAAATCAAAATCAAAAATATACCATAAAACCAAGACGGTGCTGCACTTGTGGGTGCTAAAGCAACTACAATCCTATCTAAAACACTTCCATAACGCCGCGATAAAAATAGAGCAAAAAATATACCGACAAAAAATAGGAAAAGCTGACCTGTGGCCATCAATAACAATGTTGGTCCAAGACGTTCACCTAAGATATTTCTGACCTGACGAGACCCACTGTCACTAAGCAGATACTCAGCCTGACCGAAATTAAGAGTCAGACCATTCCATAAGTATTTCAAACTTCGCACCAAAAATGGCTGGTCTAGACCTAATTCCGCTTCCCGCAGTGCGTAAATCTCATTTACCCTTTGAAGCTTCTGCGCTGGTGATAGCAACTTATACTCTTCATCATTCTGAAGACTTTGTTCAATCTGCTCTTTAAGCGAAGATTTCCGCATTTCGTCAACATATCCACCCATATTGGCAATCAATATGGCCAAATAAACACCTATAATAATCGTAATAAACAAAGTAACGCCACGTACAAGCGTATACCGCAAGATACGCATAATACTTTCACTAGTACGACTGCGCGCACGGACTGCTCTGTCTGGCGCGGTTTCCACGTTCAGCATAATTACACCTCCGGGTATTACCTGGAACATTAAAAAGGAAGGGCGTGGAGTCCACGCCCTCCATATTGATCCAGAAAGTTTGATCTGGTTACCTGATTAAGGTAATGTCACAAAGGTGTGTGAACCAAATGTTGCACTAGCAACCAATGTTGGCAATACGATTACTTCAATAGTATTGGAACCAACTGGCAGCTGAGCAATTTCTGCTGGCGAGAGGACTACTTCAAACAAGCCATCTGCCACTGGAGTTCCCTGACCTTTGTAAACGACGTTACCACTACCGTCAAGTACAATGTACTTAACTTCTTGAATGTATTGTACTGGGTAAGGTTCATCCTTGAAGGTAATTTCAACTTCAAATACAGCACTGGATTCAGAAGAAACCCGAGCTGGACCACTTACCTCAACAGTAGCAATACGTGGTTCGTCAAACAATGCCCACTTGTCTGCTGGCTCTGAATAAGCTTCAAAGCGCTTGAGGTGTACAATCTTCTGAGTTGGATATACAGCTTCGAGATAGTATGGGCCATTACCAATCCAGAAGTGACCTTTAGCCTCATACCAAGCTTTGGCATTAGCATAACGACTAGCAATCTCTTCTTCAGAGATATAATCCTTCAAGACGCTTGCATATGGCAGGTAGTTTGTTTCAATTGCATAGTCTAACCATTTTGCGAGAATTGGTAAGCTCGGACCAGCATTGTAACCTAGCCATTCAACACCCAGTTTCTTAGCTTTAGCTGAACTGAATGCCAGCTCGCCAGCTTCTTCAGCTAAGATACCAAGAGCCAATGTATGCCATGGAGCTGTACCATAGTTATAGAATGTTGCAAAGATGTCACCTAAGTTCTGCTCGGCATCCATGTACCAGCTGGTGGAGTAAACTTCATAGATGAACGGATCATAGGATAGAATTCTCCAGCCGCGAGCATTTTCCTGCGCAGAAGCAAGACTGACGCCTTCAGACTCGTCGTAAATCTTGCTTTCTTCGTAAGCACGATCCCAACTAAGGATTACTTGCAACAACATATCACCTACAGTGTAATTGCTGCCATCGTGCCATTTTACAGTGTCAAAGAGATCTTCACGATAGTAGATTACACTCTTGCGGGTTGCAGTTAAGCCTTCTGGATACTTCTCAGCAACAGTGATGAATCTTTGCTCAGCAGCATCCCAATAGAGCCATGCATCGCCAGGAACTTGAATTTCAGGTACGAATTCCAATGTTACCCAATCAGATGCAGGTGATTTCGAAATTGGCAGTCCTTCGAGAGCAACAACTTCTACTTTCTCAATACGATGTGGATGATAGTTTCCAGTAAATGGATCATTGATAAATCCACGATCAAAGGTTGGGCGAATTGCTAACTGGTCATAGGATTGGTTGGATCCTGCAACTGGGTTCCAAGGCTCAACTAATACTAGAGCAGCACCAACAGTTACAAGGCCGCCCACTTCATCGCCACGACGAATTGTGCTTGCCCATAATGGGTTACTGGAAAGACCACCGGCTAAGTCAGAAGACACAGTGATTTCAGCCCGACGTGGCAAGAACGAAATCTGGTCAACAGTAAAGATACGTGGAGAATCTTGCAATGACAGCTCTAATGCACGTGAATAGAGTGCATTCCGTTCTTCCATAGTTGTGAAGTTCTTATAATACAGTATGTCAGAAATTGCATCTAACTCTGGAATTGGATCTAATGCTTGCCATAGCGGCGAGCTCATTGTTCTCTTAGTATACATTTGGTTGAAGATGTGGCCTTGATCACGATATACAGCACCTGCACCCCAACCACCGGTGTAGATATGCCATTTGCCTTCTGCAGGATCACCACTGTACCAAATTGGAGAAGCTTCGCTACCGGTTCTGTAATCTACTGCAGTTTGGAAACCAATCTTATTGAGTTGTTGAGCAACATAGTCACCAACAAGTGCTCTTTCGTCTTCGCTTCTAGCCAAAATCTTAACGACGATTGGCTGACCTTTATAGTGCCAAACACCATTTACAAGTTCAGCACCAGCAGCTAACATCTCTTGAGTAATGATCTCTTTTGCAGCATCCAAATTGTATGCATATTTAACTTCAAGAGCCCGAGCTGTTTCTACAACTCTTGCATAGTCAACGTAAGCTGCTGTCAGCATATTGTATTTCGGGATTGCCAAGCCGCCATAAATTTCCTGGGCTATGTAATCCCGGTCAATAACCATATTCATGGCTTCGCGAATTTTGCGGATACTAAATGGGTTGAAACTTCCATCATTAAACTCTGGACCTACAGGGTTAAAGGTCAATTCGCTGTAAGATCCAAATGTTTGATAGTAATCAAGTGCTGGGTCGTTAATGACAGTACTGAAAGCTGTAGCATTAGATGAAGTAGTAGCCCAAATATCAAGGTCACCAGCACGCAGACGAGAAATTGCAGTATTAACGTCAGATTCCTCTACAATGATAATATCATCTACCCAACCAGCCACCCGCTTTTCAGCTGCTGAAGCTGCGAGGGTAAAGCTGAGCAGCATAATAACTGCTAATACGAGACTCAACTTACGGTTCACGAATCTGTCACCCTTTCATTTAAATGTTTTGCTAGTTTGTCATTACATTGGTTAGGCAGTCATCATTAAGACAACAACCACTTCGTCTAAATCTGGGTCACCTTTCCCCCCTTCCTAAAAATCATCAACGGCTAAAACTCTTTTCGTATTTATTCTCTCTACTTTGCAGATTTCCTTCATCAAAGATGATTATTTTTGTTATTTCAGTAAAAAAAAGGTCAAAAATGTCCGTTTTTATGAAAATGCTTACTGTGTTAATCGAATGCTAACAATTTTAACAATTCTGCTTGCATTGGCAGCTGTGAAAAACACAACGGCTTATAAATAAACGTGCGGTTTTCACAACCGCACAAGTCTTTGATATTCATCTTATGTTCGCCAAAGAACAGAAATATCCTTTTTTCGTCGTAAAATTAATTACTTCCTACACATATATACTTGATCTTCTGGAGTACTTGGCTGATTCACCAAGCTTTGATAAATCCCTCTAATTACCACTGTACCAAGAACAATAGACCCGCCAATCAGTGCCCACAGACTAGGTGCTTCTCCACTAAACAAACACACCCAAATAGGATTAAGAATAGGTTCGAGAATCGTAATCAAAATTGCTTCTAATGGAGAAACAACAGGTATTGCTTTTGCATAAAGAATATAAGGAATTCCTAATTGGAATACACCTAAAATAACAAAAACCAAGCCAGTTTTGAAATCCAGCATGGGAAAAGATGTTACTAAAAATGGCAAGCATATGACAAAACACAGCAGGTTTCCTAGTAATACATACAAGACAGAATCAGCCTCAGGATCGAGTTTAGCTACGATGACAAATCCGGCCATGCCAATACCTGAGATGACAGCGACAATATTGCCTATCAAATGACCAGCATCAATCTCTCCAAAGAAAAATAAAAACATCCCTACTGTTACAAATCCAATCGCTAACCAGTCGGAAAAGTGAATTCTTTCCTTTAAAAACCAGAAGGAAAATAAAGCAACCCAAATGGGTGCAGTGTATTGAAGAAATATTGCATTGGATGAGGTAGTAAGTTTATTGGCTAACACAAACAACAGTGAATTCATAGCGTACATAATCGCACCAAGGATATGAAACTTAGACAATCTAAACTTTTTGCCGCGCAAGTAAATCAGCACTACTAAGGCGGCAATCCCGGCGCGGGCCCCTCCAACAGCCAATGCATGAACATCGGCTGCCTTAATCAAAAATCCTGCACTGCTCCACAAGACTGATGCGATAATGAGCTGATTTATTGCCCGGACTCTAGGTTGCTTCATAGATCCTTACTCCTTCAATGGTAACTCAGCATATGGGTACCACCGCTTGAGTTTCCCTTCTTCAACTAACGCAAACACCGTAACAGCACGACACATAAAGCAATACTGTGGCTGATATTCCACTAATTGCTGTTGATATCGCTCAAATTCTGCGGGGTGTAAGCGTGTTGCCAAAGTAATGTGCGGATGATAAGACCTCTTTTCAGGTTTTATGCCAATTTCTATCAGAGTTTGAGCCAGGCGAGACTGAAGAGAGAGCAATTCCTTGCTGGGATCAATATCAACATAAATCACTGCTTTGCCAAAATGACCTAAGCCCGTGCTTTGGATTTTAAAGGGATGATGCTGTTTGACCGCATATTCGAATGCTGCTAAAAGCTGGTTGACATCAGCCAGTTCAAAAGGAGCCAGCAGCGTGATATGTGGAACGGTCTTTGGCGCTCGAAACTGACGGCGCCATCGTTCTACCTCAACTCTAATATGCTCAGGCAATGTGATCCCAGCAAAAAACTCTCCCATGGCAGTCCAACCCTTTCTTATCATGCTTCGCGTATCAGCAGTTTTCTGCTTGCTGGATCAAGCTTTGAAACGCTTTTAATCTCATAGCGATTGCCATCCAAATCCCTAATTACGACATGATCTGCGGTTATATAACGAATATTGCGCTTCCCTACCACTTCAAAGGTCCTTGGTCCTTTATCTGTTTCTACTTTCCAGACATCAGCACCAAATTGGTTATCAATGGAGATAATTTTTTCAATCGCTGGCACAAAATAAGACTTATTAATTTCCGACTGAACAATATCACGCGAGCGAGGATCAAGCCCGTCCAAACTGCGTAAAATGCCAATCTCATTATCTTCCAAGTCACTTAATTTGATAAATGAATCAGGATCAGTTAGCGGGAAAAGCAGTGTTACCTTTAGTCCTGTATAAACAGTCCCATTCTTTTTGTCTCGCAGTCCTATCTGCATACGTTCGTCATAAAACACTTCGATCATGGAGGCATCCAACATATTATCCATATTTATCTTCTGCATGTTAGCTAACCTCCTTAATCAGATCGTTGATACTGGTACGAGAGATAGTTGATTGCATTTCAACCAGTTTGGCAAACGCACCATTCTTTCGCATTAGTTCCTCATGGGTTCCTTCTTCCACAATACAGCCATTATCCATTACAATAATTCGATCCGCATTTCTCAATGTGGATAGCCGGTGAGCAATCGCAATTGTTGTACGGTCTTTCACCAAGTTGTCAATTGCATCCTGAATCAAAGTCTCAGTAACCGTATCTACAGCCGAAGTTGCTTCATCTAGAATCAAAATCTTCGGGCTGCGCAAAATTGCTCGTGCGATGGACAATCTCTGTTTCTGACCACCACTTAACCCTGTACCGCGCTCTCCAAGAATTGTATCATATCCATCAGGAAACTTGGAGATGAACTCATGCGCATTGGCCATTTTCGCTGCCCATATGATTTCTTCACGTGTAGCATCTTCTTTTCCATAAGCAATATTCTCCGCTATTGTTGCGTGGAACAAGAATGGTTCCTGCAGTACAACAGCCATCTGATCCCGTAAAGATTTAATTTCGATTTGGTTAATATCAATACCATCTACTTTGATCACACCCTGGCTTACAGGATAAAACCGAGATAATAAGTTAATCAAAGTAGTCTTCCCAGAACCACTGGCACCAACGATACCGACCATTTCACCAGGCCGAATATGCAGATTAATATTGCGAAGCACTTTTTCGCCTTTTTCATACTCAAAGGAAACATTTTCAAAGACAATATCTCCTTTGATATCATTGAGGACAATTGGATGTTCAACATCTGGACGTTCTGGTTGATTATCCAAAATCTCGAAGATCCGTTCTGCACTGGTAGCAGATTCTTGCAGCATACCACTAAGATGGCTGAGCCTTTGGATCGGTCCATACAGTTGCCCCAGCAATCCTGTGAACAGGACCAGGTCACCAAGAGTCAGCGTTTGCAAGGCAGGATCTTGGATGCCCTGAATGACTTCTTTGCCGCCCAAGCCCCAAATAGTTACAATACCAAAGGTAATAACAAAACTCAAGGCAGGGTAGAACTTGTTGTTCAAGTTGTTAGCCAGCATAACAGCATCATAGAATTCCAAGTGCTTTTTTTTAAATTTTTCTACCTCATTGTCTTCCCTACCAAAAGCCTTGACCACCCGGATACCTGGCAAAGTATCACCAAGTATGGCATTCAATTCTGAAGAGCGGCGATGAATGCGATGCCAAACTTTGCGTATGTACTTATTAAAGTAAATGGTAGCCAGTAAGACTAAGGGGACGGGTAACAAAGCAATGACAGCAAGACGTACATTGGTCATAAATAACATGACACAAATCACTATTATGGTAAAGAATTGAATAATTACATCTTGCAGACCATTCGAGAGGAAACTTTGGAGACGATTTACATCACCAATGACGCGGGCCATAATTGAACCTGTTTGCCTTTGATCGAAGTAGTTAACTGTGAGTTTCTGTAAATGGGCATATAGGTTAGTACGTAGATCAAAAAGCACTTTCTGCCCTAGTTTGCCTGTAAGATAACCACGCACACCTCCAATGAGAGATGACAGGCCATATACCAATAATAATCCTGCCACAACCCAAATCAACAGCTGTGTCTGCTGATTTAAGATCACATCATCCACCAAAGTTCTGGTTAAGTACTGGGGGATCATTTGAATAATCGTGCTGACAACTGAAAGCAGCAAAGTCACAACAGCCATCCACCAATACGGTTTAACATAAACCATCAGCCGGGAAAGAGTCTTGCCTTTTTTAATACAGTTGGGACAAATCCGCATATCAGGCGGAATGGATTTGCCACAGTTAACACAGCGATTAATGGATATACTCTCACCGGTTTGAGACGATACATTGACTTTAATATCTACACCAAATCTTTCCGTGACAATCTTGGTCAAATCCCTTACCAGCTGTTCGATTTTGTCAGCATAGGAACGGGAGAAGCGAAGCATATCCAAGACACGGTTTGTGGTAGTGACTTCAACGACTCCATTTCCATATAAATGACGGACGCGGACTTCGCGGATGTCTTTTAGCCATAACTCTAATTCTACTTGTTCAGCATCGACAACATAGACTTTTTCTTCAGTAACAATCAGCCATGTTTCCCCAAAAAAGCCATCCAACTTGATATCGGTTGCACCTGCTAATTGAATCGTTAGTCGATCAGTACCTAGGTGCTGCGCGAGTACCATCTCAACCCAACTTGGAATAAGGTGTGACGGTTCCTCTTTCTGTCCAGCTAACTGCATTAACATCCCTCCCATAATTAGCTACTAATTAGCTAGGTTAATTCTAAACAGTTTTTAGCGTATATTCTAATGTGATAACTTACAAATTCATAGCAATTACTCAGGATAACACTGGTTTTTAACTAAAATACTTCATTTTTTGCATTCAAGATCGCATTTCCACAGCTAGCAGGGAATTTGTCTTAAACGTCGAAGGCTCATTCGAGGTGATAATATGATTAATGACGCTCTGATTATTGAATCTCTCCCCCTTGTCTACCAACGCTTAGCCAAGGGAGGTGTTTTCCTTACCGTCAAGAATGGCGCAGATGTTAATACTATGACTATTGGTTGGGGAGGAATCACGATTTTTTGGGGAAAACCTGTTTTCATCGTGCCAGTGCGAGAGTCACGGTATACATTCAACATCATCAACTCTGCCAAAGAGTTTACAGTGAGTGTTCCTGTTAATGTCAACCTTGCTAAAGAACTGGCTTATTGTGGTACCCGTTCTGGACGTGACGGAAATAAATTTACCGCAACAGGATTAACACTAACACCTGGCCACATAATCGACACCCCAGTTATTACCCAATGTGAACTTCATTTTGAATGCAAGATTGTTTATCATCAAACTATGGATCCTGAGTACCTTGATTCACAGATTAAAGACCGCTTCTATCCAGATTATCATACCATGTATTACGGAGAAATCGTGGCCTGCTATCGCACAGATCGGTAATTAACAGCAACTACCCGAGTTACCGTTGTTGGTAACACGAGGTAGTTGTTTTTTCGTTATCGCACATTTACAGATTAGGACATATACTGCAATGAACAACCGATCAACAAAGGAGGGAGCTTGTGGCCGATAACAAAAAGATGCACCTAAATCCAAAAGCTTACCGTGAGGTCGCACGCGCTCTTCATGCCAGTGCGGAAACCTTTTTACAGACGAACAACCTTAAACCCAATGTCAAAGGTCTAGGGGCGGGGGTTAAATGGGTAAATGGGCAACCAACAGGCGAGCCAGCAGTGATTGTTTTTGTTTCAAAAAAGATTGGCAAAGAGCACTTGAGTAATGCAGACATGATCCCTAAGAAACTGGCTGGAATGCAAACAGATGTTGTCGCCATTGGTGATGTTCGGGCCCAAGCAGAATTTCCCAGCAGAGTCCGCCCTCTAGTCGGAGGGGCTAGCATCAGCACATTAAACGGAGGAACTGGCACATTAGCCATCTGCGTAACAGATCAGATTGATCTGGACTTGCAAGCAAGTGTTGCTCCAAATCATTACATCTTAAGCAATAATCACGTACTGGCCAATAACAACAAAGGTATAGAAGGCGACCCCATCATTCAGCCTGGATCAATTGATGGCGGCAGGCAGTCCGAGTTGCGCGCCTTTCTCGATATATACCCATTCAATTTGAATCACCAATACCGCGCGAACAACATCAGAACTATGTGGATGCAGCTTTAGCACGCACTAATTTGGCTTTATGCAGCCGTGAAGTTCATTGGATCGGATATCCACAGGGTTGGCGCACCATTGAACCTGCAGATATTGGTACAATTGTGCAAAAGACTGGACGCAGCACTGGCCATACTATCGGCAGAATTATTGCCATTGACGCCACTATTGATGTGAGCTATTCACCCTCAATGACCGCTCGCTTTCAACAACAGATCATTACTACAGCCATTTCACAACCTGGCGACTCTGGGTCATTGGTACTAGACCGGAAAAATCAGATTATTGGTTTATTGTTTGCTGGTTCTGAAGAAGCAACCGTAATTAATCCCATCAATTTAGTCAAAGACCTGCTTAAAATAGAGCTAATCTGAAGCTGCTAATCAATTGAAAAGCGGCTGTAATCATCACAGCCGCTTTCCCTCTATATCATTGTGCATAATCCGCTGCAAGTATTTGATTAAAGGTATACCTAAGAGCAGTACCACCCCTGCCTCACCAAGCGCAATCGTCAAAGCTACCAGCCAATAGGATTGGTCAACGATTACATGTAGATAAAGACTCACCAATAAAGCATTGCATACAATTGGCGAAGCATAAGCAAACCACGAATTACGGTAGCGGTAAGTCAAATAAGCAGCGATGAGCGTAGCCAAACTCCCACCAATGACATCCCATACACCAACCTCACCCAAAATGTTCCCTAACAGAACCCCTACAAACAACCCTGGGATTGCTTCTGGGTAGATGATTGGCAAGACGGTTAAAGCTTCCGCTACACGAAACTGAACAGGGCCAAAACTCAATGGCCGAAAGGCAAATATCAATATTACATACACAGCTGCAATCACTGCTGCGCGTACCCAGTATTTCATCCTTCTCACTCCTAAAACCGCACTTTATCACACAGAGCTAAAAACTCATCAATATCGCGTAATACTAAACTAACAGCTTCTTCCCAAAACGCTGGTTGAGTTAAGTCTACCCCTAAATGTTTCTGGGCTAAATCCTCTACAGTCATACGTCCAGTATCCTGCAATAACTGCCTATAGCGCTGTGCAAAATCAGATCCCTCTTTCAATGCTCTTGCATAAATGCCCATGCTAAACAAATAGCCAAAGGTGTAAGGGAAATTATAAAATGGCACGTCAGTTATGTAGAAATGAAGTTTGGCAGCCCAAAAATAGGGATGGTACTCACTTAAGCTATCACAGAAAGCTTCCTGCTGTGCTTCAAGCATTATTCGATTAAAATCCTGAGCTGTCAGCAGCCCCTGCTTACGTGCCTGATAAAAACGGGTTTCAAACAAGAAGCGGCAATGTATATCCATGAAGAATGCCACTCCCCGTTGCAACTTATCATCAAGCAAAGCTAGCTTTTCCTCCAGCGATGAAGCATTTTTGATAGCTGCATCAACAACCAGCAACTCACCGAACGTAGATGCAGTCTCAGCTACATTCATAGGATAGTCCTGGAGAAAGAACGGTAAATCCCGTGTAACAAACGAATGATACGCATGGCCAAGTTCATGTGCAAGGGTAGCTACACCCTGGATTGTTCCTGAATAAGTGCTAAAAATTCGGCTCTGTTTGCTCAACGGAAATGTCGTGCAAAAACCGCCTGGTTGCTTAAACGGCCGATCTTCTGCTTCGATCCAGCGCTGTGTAAATGCATGCTGTGCAAAATCTGCAAGTTCTGAACTAAAATGGGCGAACTTGTCTATGATATAGGTGGCGGCTTCATCGTAACTCATCTTCTTGCCAGCAGCACCTAAAGGAGCTTCAAGGTCATACCAGGCAAGTTTATCAATCCCTAACAACTTGGCTTTCTGCTCCATATACTTAACCAATTTGGGTTTACCCGCATTGACAGCAGCCCACATCGCATCCAAGGTTTTAGCACTCATGCGATTCACCGCTAACGGTTCGGCTAGAACATCATCCCAACCGCGATTGCGATAGAGACTAAGGCGAAAACCAGCTAGATGATTGAGTGTGGCTGCGAGAACTTCTTCCTGCTCCTGCCAAACACGTTTGAGTTGAGCAAAGGCTTCTGCCCGCACCTTACGGTCTGGTTCAGATAATAAGTTGAGAGCTTGACCAATGGAAAAAGTCTTTTCCTGTCCATCTTCCATTATCGTGACTGACAGATTGCCAATAATAGTGTCATACATCTGGGACCATGCATTGTACCCATCAACTGCCAGTTCAGCAGCTAATGCTTCTTTCTCTGCTTCCATTTTTTTAGCAGCTAATTCACGCTTTTCGTTGACAGGAAACGCAATTGGTTTCAACCATTCTTCCTGCAAAAGCGCCTGCCACTGCTGGTCAGGAATGCTGACAAGGAGTTGATCGAATTGTGTATCCACATTACTCAAAGCTGCTCTTAGCTGCATGATTTCTCCCATTAAAACTTTAGCTTGACTATCTTTTACATTTTGTGCCAGTAAACATCCAACAAAAGCAGCGCATTCTACAAGCTTAGCACTGATTGTCTCTACCCGTTGGAGAATATCTTTCAGGTTTTCGGCACTTTTGCAGTTTTCCCGGCATAAGCAATCATCTAATTCAGAAATATCCTGCTTTAATGCAGCCAGCATCTGTCTTAGAGCAGCGGATTGGCTGCCATCAGGGAAAATGCTGTCTAATTCCCAAGTTTGCTTCAATGTATCCATCAATCCTTAAACCTCCTTATTTCGAGCCTGGCTAGCTCCTCATCATGCTCCAGTCAAAATCAGGCTTATGTCTGTTAGTATAACAGTATTTGGATAAATAGGATAGGGGAAAATATCAATTAAATGGAGGGATCTACAATGCATCAACCAGAAATAATTCAAGGATGGCTTTCTGAACATAAACATCAGCAATTACGTATCACAAAATATGAAGAAAATGATCAAGACATAACCGAAATGAAACTTCAGAAAGTTACCATCGCTCACCATCAAGATCCTGAGGAATACCTTTCAGGAACTGTAATTTTGCTTAATGGAGAAGGGTGGGTGCAAACAGCTGCGGGTTCTGCTCCACTTCCCGGCAATACATACGAACTTGCTCTTACCGATCATTGGTCCGTAGACACCACAGACACCACCATGCATTTGCAGACTGACCGCGCCCGATATACGATCACTGTGCAGAACTAATACAGCCATAGTAAACATAAACCTAGCGTTTGATAGCCAGACGCTAGGTTTATGTTCATCTAAAGGGATTTAAAATTCATCCAGTTCGTCTTTCTTTTGTTCGATACTCATCCTCCTATTCTCATTTTTCTCTTGTAATTCTTCCTTGCGCGCTTCAGACATAGGTTCGTGTTCCATAGCATACTCTGCATCGCGAATCCGTTCCTCAGTGTGCCGGATTTGCTGCAGTACATTTTTCTTGCTCTTTGGTTTTTCGTCTAACTTGCGATCTGGCATAAATCACTCTCCTTCCTTGACGTCTATTATTAACATTTGTTTAATAATTGTGATTTATACACGCAGCACAAATGAATTAAAGTATATTTTCCTAGGATCAGGGAAGATTGTAAAACGATGTAGATCAACCGCAGGTTAGGAGTGAATTTCATGTGGGTTGAGTGGCCATTTACAAGAGTGGTAATCCTGTTTACTGCCTTTGGCTTTTTCCTGATTTTCATCCAAGTAACACTGATGCATTATAGGCAGAATTTCCACCACTGGAGTCAATGGATGCCAGTCATCGCTCTGCCAATTCTAGCTCTAAATGCCCTGATATTAAGTTTCCTCAATCACACAATAATCCGTAATCTGTTTACCATCCTCACTGTTGCTGGCATGCTTGAAGGGCTGTTTGGTTTTTTTAAACACCTGACTGGGATTGGCAAACGGGTTGATGGTTATCGGTTCCACAACTTTTTGGTTGGCCCGCCAATTATTCTCCCACTAATGATTACCGCCTTCTGTTTACTCGGCTTTTTAGCACTCTATTGGAGTTGATGTTATGACCGAAAAGCAGCAAACACTCTATCCGGACTATGATGTCCTTGCGTTGCAAGACGAGTGGGATGAACACACCCGAGATATCGTCCTGCAAAGGCTTAATCCCCCTTCTGCCATGACCATTTTAAATGACTGGGAACAGCAGATGATAGCAGCTATTGCCCAACATCTGATCTATGACAATCGTAAAGAGATCATCGCTTGGATCGTGGCGCATATAGATTCAGAATTGGCACAACCCGTCGGTGAAAGCCAGCGTAAACCAGGAACACCACCGCAAAAACAATTAGTCCTGGAAGGAATACAAGCGCTAGAACACTGGGCTCACCACCATAGTGGACAAAGCTTCTTAGAAAGCGACGCTGCCAAACAGTGTGCAATTCTCAGCAGCTTGCAGTTAGGTCAGCTGCCAACTTTTGATCAATGGAATGCTCCTTTGCAAAAAGATTTATTCACCAAACTGGCTGGTATGGTCATCAGTGCCTATTACTCACACCCCACAGTTTGGTCTGAGATTGGTTATGGTGGTCCTGCATACCCACGGGGTTATGTCAGAATCGAACTAGGGTTGGTTGATCCTTGGGAACCACAACATAAGGAGGGTCAACATGGAAAATAAGGATCCTATCCAGCATCATTGCGACCATTATGATGATCATCGTTATAGTGATATGAAACACCGCAAATATGCTCGAGATGAGGTGGATGTAGTAATTGTCGGGTTGGGCGCAGCGGGTGGTGTATTAATCCGTGATTTAGCTAAAGCCGGACTTTCTGTAGTTGGAATTGAAGCTGGACCTTTCTGGAACCCTCAGACAGATTTCGCTAGCGATGAGCTATACGCCAGACGTCTAGCTTGGCAAGATACACGCTTATCTACAGGCAATGACCCCATCACATTTGGAAGCAATAATTCTGGGCGCGGCATTGGCGGGGGTACAGTACATTTTACTGGAGTTTTCTACCGTTTCCACAAAAGTGATTTCATGGTTCGCACACTTGATGGAGTTGCTGAAGACTGGCCTATAACTTACGAAGACCTTGCTCCATACTATGATAAAATTGAGCGTGAATTAAAAATCAGCGGCCCAAAAGAATTCCCATGGGGTGAGTTTCATGGGCCTTATCCATATCCAGAGCGCGAACCCATCAACGGCAATGCCCAAATCTTCCGTAAAGGTTGTGAAGCGTTAGGAATTAGAAGTACAGTAGCTCCTCTAGCAATTCTTTCTGCCCCATATGCCGGTAGGCCCCCTTGCATCAACCGAGGTTTCTGCAATCAAGGATGTTTGCCTAACGCTAAGTTCAGCACCTTGATTCATCATATCCCAGAAGCAATAAAATATGGTGCGGAAGTCCTGTCTGATTCCATGGTCACCAAGATTCTAGTCAGCAAGGATGGCCGTGTTTCCGGCGTGGAATTCATCCATGACGGGAAAGAATATCAGCAGAAAGCCAAACTGGTGATTGTTTCAGCATTTGTGATTGAAACACCCAGATTGTTGTTAAATTCTGCATGCAGTCAATACCCTGACGGCTTGGCCAACAGCAGCGGCTTGGTGGGGAAATATATCATGCCCCACAGTGGACATGATGTTTATGCCAAATTTGATCAAGAAATCAGGTTGTATAAAGGCACACCAGTTTTAGCCGTTAGCCAGGATTTCTATGAAACTGATCCCGAACGCGGTTTTGTCCGTGGTTATTCCCTCAATGCTCACGGCAGCCGGCCAATGGAAATGGCCAGCAAAATGGCGACTAGTGCCGGGATTTGGGGAAAAGAACTGCGGGAAATTATGTTAGAGTATAACTATTATGCCAGAATTACTATAGTTGGCGAGGTTCTGCCGGATATCAATAACTGTGTCTCTCTAAGCGACGAAAAAGATGAATATGGTTTGCCACGAGCGCTGGTCAGCTTCAGCTATGGGGAAAACGATCGTAAATTAATTGCCCATGCTATTGAAATGTGCAACCAAATTCTAGAGGCAGCAGGGGGTAAAAGAGCTTTTGTTGTACCCGATACAGCACATCTGCTGGGTGGGTGCCGTATGGGTAAAGATCCACGCAGATCCGTCGTCAACGAGTATTGTCAGAGTCATGATATACCTAACCTGTTCATCTGCGATGCCAGTGTATTTGTCACTTCAGGTGGTGCTAATCCAACTGAGACAATCATGGCAATTGCAGCACGCACCGCTGATCACATCATTAACAACAAAGCTTTATTCAATCACTAATTTGGATAAACTAATCATGCAAACAAACTCACCGAATAAGGAGGCCTCTAAATCGTGGATTATAAGAAGATTATTCCTCTGTCAATACTCATCATTCTACTCGTCGGACTGGTAGTTTACGGCCAAATTCGCTTAAGATCTGATCCTCTTCGCACTCAGGTGCCTCAGGGCAACAATTCCTTAGAACAAATTGATTGGTTTGAACTAGAAATTGAACTAGCAGATGATAAGCAAATTGAAATGGAGTATGAAGCTGATGTAAATAAGCAAACATACGCATCAGTTCGCCGCGCTGCCAGTAACGATAATGTAGAACGTGTGGAAGGAGATCAAGCAGTAAAGCAGATCGAAACTTTAGTTAGCAAGCTTCCTTCTTTAACTGATAGCGAACCTCTTGCCTTGATTCAGTCTATTTTAGAGCAGGAAAAAATTGACACAGATGATCTTCGCAGCATTGAATTAGAATATATGCTGAAAAATGGCAAAGCAGTTAAGATCCAATTAGAACATGAAACACAGGAACCACCACAAGAAAAACAGCAGACTGCTCAAAATGCGCCGGCTCAACAGCCGGCGCAACAAGTACCTCAGCAAACTCCCAGACAACAACAGCAGCAGCAACCTCAACAGCCCCAACAACCACAACAACCACAGCAGTCTCAGCAACCTCCCCAAGCCACCGAATCTGAACAACCAACTCAAGAGCCTGCTGAGGAGCAGCAGCCAACAGATTCATCAGAGAATAACATAAACAATAATGCAAACGAACCTTCTCAGGACAGAAGAAACACAAATGAGTGAATTGACGACAAAAAAGGGTACTATTTCCAGGTTGAAATAGTACCCTCTCGTTTTAGCACTTCAATTAATCAAGTTGCTTGTTCTTAATCTCCAAGGTGATTTGATTGATAAACTGATCTAAATCTTGTTTACCCAGGTCACCCCTGCGTCGATGACGCACAGAAATGTTGCCCTCAGAGACTTCATTATTACCAAGCACGAGCATATAAGGAATTTGCTGTAACTGGGCTTCTCTAATCTTCTTGCCTATTTTTTCATTCCGTTCATCAATTTCTAAACGGATGTTGTGCTCTCTCATTTTGGCAGCAATTTGACGCGCATAAGCCACATGCTCATCAGCTACAGGGATCAGCATGACCTGAACTGGCGCTAACCAGGTTGGGAAAGCACCAGCAAAATGCTCAGTGAGAATGGCGATAAAACGTTCAATACTACCAAAGACGACCCGATGCAGCATTACTGGACGATGCTTTTGTCCATCTTCACCGATGTAACTGAGGTCAAATCTCTCTGGCAGCATAAAATCTAGTTGAATGGTACCGCACTGCCAAGTCCTGCCTAAACAATCTTCAAGATGGAAATCGATCTTCGGGCCGTAGAAGGCTCCATCTCCCTCGTTGATTTTGTAATCAATACCTTTACTCTCCAAAGCACGTTTCAAGGCATTAGTAGCGATCTCCCAGATAGCATCGTCACCCATTGCGTTCTCCGGCTTAGTAGATAGTTCTACATGATACGGAAAACCAAAAATATTGTAGACATAGTCAATAAGATCAATCACTCCGATGATTTCTGCTTCAATCTGATCAGGAGTCATGAAGATATGGGCATCGTCCTGAGTGAAACAGCGTACCCGCATTAATCCATGCAGGGTTCCTGACAATTCATGGCGATGTACCAACCCGAGTTCCCCCATGCGGATTGGAAGATCTCTATATGAATGCATTTTCCGTTGGTACATCAATATACCGCCAGGGCAGTTCATTGGTTTTATGGCATACTTGTCATCATCGATTTCGGAAAAATACATGTTATCTTTGTAATGATCCCAGTGCCCTGAACGATGCCATAATTCTTCCCGCAGCATAATTGGTGTTTTAATCTCACTATAACCGCGGTTCGCATGCTCTTTCCGCCAAAAATCCTCAAGCACGTTCCGAATAATCATGCCCTTGGGGTGGAAGAACGGAAAACCTGGACCTTCATCACTAATACTGAAGAGATCCAAATCCCTTCCAATTTTGCGATGATCACGTTTAGCAGCCTCTTCTAAGCGATGCAAATGATCATCTAACTGAGACTTCTTAAAGAATGCTGTACCATAGATGCGCTGCAACATTTTATTCCTGGCATCGCCACGCCAGTATGCTCCAGCTACACTGAGCAGTTTAAATGCCTTGACCATACCGGTTGATGGCAGGTGAGGTCCACGGCACAGATCAAAAAACTCACCTTGACGGTAAATGCTGATATTATCTTGAAGGCCCTCGATCAGCTCCAGCTTATAGATAGCATTCTGTTCAGCGAAAATAGCTTTGGCTTGTTCAGGAGCCACATCTTCACGAGTGATTTCATAATTTGCAGCAATGATCTTTTGCATCTCAGCTTCGATTTTTTCCAAGTCATCTGAACTGAGAGAGTGATCCATATCAAAATCATAGTAAAAGCCGTCCTGGATGGTTGGGCCAATTGCTAATTTGGTATTGGGCCATAAGCGTAATACAGCCTGCGCCATAACATGAGCAGTAGTATGACGTAGTACATCAAGGCCATCTGGAGAATCAACAGTGATAATCTCCAACGCTCCGTCGTGCATCAAAGGTGCTTTGAGATCTTTCAGTTCACCGTTAAAACGGCCACAAACCGCATCCTTAGCTAATCTGTTGCTAATCATAGCCGCAATATCGGCGATGGTTGTACCCTGCGCCACCTCCTTGATTGCGCCATCTGGTAGTGTTATTTTCACTAGTTCCATCACTCTCACTCCTTCTTTGCTATAGTTATAATAATAAAAAAACTCATCCCAAAGTAGGGACGAGTTGAATCGCGGTTCCACCCTGATTAACCAAGCAATGGCTTGGTTCACTCATTGTGAGGTAACGGATCAACCGGTTTGACTTACTCTGGTTCAGTCAAACAGCTCCGAGGTGGTTTTCCAACAAACATTGCCTTAAAGAAGCTCGCAGCCTTCGGCTTCTTCTCTCTGGAAAGGTTATTTGTTGTACTTTTCCTCTTCACGGCCTTTAATGATGTTTATTTTAACATATCATATTCTCATCATTTGTCAAGAGGTGCTTCAAAAGAAATACCGATAAAAACAGGGTACTGATTCTTATGAAACAGTACCCTTTGCTTTTCCAATGGCGCGCCCGACAGGATTCGAACCTGTGACCTTTTGATTCGTAGTCAAACACTCTATCCAGCTGAGCTACGGGCGCATGTGATATGAATGGCGGAAGGGGAGGGATTTGAACCCTCGGAGGGAGAAAATCCTCCCTCAACCGCTTAGCAGGCGGCCCTTTTCGGCCTCTCAAGCACCCTTCCACGTATGACCAAACATTTTCGCTGACAAATGATAGTTTACCACAGATAAGCATGCGTGTCAACCCGCTTTGACCGAAAAAAGCTGACATGCATTCTCTCCATTTTGATACTCATTTGGCGATCTTTAACGTGAAAATAATCCTAGTGCCTACTCCAACTTCACTCTCAGCCCAAATCTTACCTTTATGCCGATCAATTATATGCTTAACAATCGATAAGCCCAAACCCGTGCCGCCCATCTGCCGGGAACGTCCTTTATCCACCCGATAAAAACGTTCAAAAATCCGATCAAGATGTTCGCTAGGAATACCAAAACCAGTGTCATTGACACAAATTTTAGCTACTCCATCTTCTACCACCGCATCGATCCAAACGCGTCCTCTCTCTTTATTATACTTAATGGCATTGTCCACTAAGTTGATACTGACTTGACGCAGAAGTTTGGGATCACCCAAAACAAATAAGTCATCTAAGTGATTCTCCAGTGTTATGCCTTTTTCATTAGCTTTGTTTTCCAGCACTGTAATTGTATCTGCAAATACTGATCGAATATTTACTTCTTCAAAAATGATTTTCTGTTTGCTGCTCTCGATTTTGGTTAAATCCAGCAAATCATTAATCAGGGTAATCATCCGGTCAGTTTCGCCTTTAACAATGGTGAGGAACCGTTCCACCAATGCAGCATCATTGACTTTTCCGTTCAAAATTGTCTCTACAAAGCCTTTGATACTTGTCATAGGTGTGCGAAGCTCATGCGAGACGTTAGCTACAAATTCCTTGCGCATACTTTCTAAACGGCGCAATTCGGTAACATCCCGCAGTACAATCACTACACCAATAACCTGGCTGTTTTCGTCTTCCAACGGACTGCTGGTTACCGCAATAATCCGCTCACTGGAAGGAAACAGCTTAATCTCTGTTTCAATCGACTTGGTTGATTTCATAGCATCAGAGACAACCTCAACCAATTGATAACTCTGAATCACCTCGATTAGATGCTTACCAATTAGGTTAGTTTCATCTTCGTTAATCATCTCAGCCAATGAGCGATTAGCAAGAATGACTTTGTGATTTGTATCAACCGCTAAAACCCCATCTTCCATTCCTGTCAGGATCGCGTTCAGCTTACTTTCTCGATCATGAATAGTTTGAAACATTTCTTCAAGTTTTAGTGATAGTTCATTGAATGCCCGGCAGAGTTGGCCAATCTCATCAGTACTGCGCACCAAAACCCGCCGGCCAAACTCTCCTTCCTGCAGTTGCTTGGTTAGGTCAAGCATCTCTTTGAGAGGATCGGTAATGTTGCGATTGATGTAATCAGCAACAACCAAGGCTACTAAACCAACAACCGCTGTCAACAATGCTGCCCATTTTGATAAGCTGGATAGAGGTTTAGTGATTTCTTCAGTGCTCGTGGCAACGCGGACGATGCCTGCTGGAAAGGGCACTGCAACATATAGCATTTCTGTACCAGCAACTTCACCTTCCCGACGTGCAGTGCCAATTTTTCCATTGACCGCTTGCTGAAACTCTGGACATTCAGCTACATTAGACCCTGGAGGAAAATCTGAATCAGCGATTACATTTCCCTGATAATCAATCAAGGTTATCCTCCGGCCAGTTCCCCTGCCTAAGTTAATGATCTCCTCCAGCAATCGCGATTGATTGATGCTCTGGTAATCCTCCAACCAATTGCTGACCAATTTAGCATCAGTGATCAAATCCATATATAGGTTATCAATTAGTGTGTTGGTAGCAAACAGCATAACAAAAAACGTGGTAACCCCCATACTCAATAAGGTTACCACTAACACTAAACCGGTCAATTTCAGGAGCAATGGCCTATGCAACCTAATTCCCCCTCAATTTGTAACCGACTCCGTGAATGGTTTCAATCCGTTCTTCACCTTCGGGACCTAACTTTCTGCGTAAATGGCGAATATGGACATCAACTGTTCGAGTTTCTCCTTCGTATTCATAACCCCAGACTTTTTGCAGCAGAAACTCGCGTGTCAACACTTTGCCAACATTTTGCATAAAAATATGCAGCAAATCAAATTCTTTGCGAGTCAAATCCACTGGGCGTCCTTTAACAAGTACCTCCCTAGTCCCGACTTTCATGAAGATCGAACCAACAGAGAATTCATCAATGGTATCTTCCTCTTGACCGCTCGAACGCCGTAAAACAGCTTTGATCCGCGCAACCAATTCTAGAGGACTAAAAGGCTTGGTGATGTAGTCATCTGCCCCTAATTCTAATCCCAATACCCGCTCCAACTCAGTCTCCTTTGCCGTGAGCATAATGATTGGTGTATTGCTGGTTTTACGAATTGCTTTGCAGACATCATAGCCATCTTTTCCTGGCAGCATGACATCCAAGACGATTAAATCAGGTTTATTTGCTTCAAACTTCTCAAGCGCTTCATTACCGTCGCATGCTATTTCAACTTCAAAGCCAGATTGTTCCAGATTGAATCTTATAAGTTCCTGAATAGGGACTTCATCATCGACAACTAAAATCCGTTGTTTCATATTATCACCCCTCGAATAATTATCCACTCTAATAGGCAACCCCATCGAGATCATCCTTGATCGCCTCGTTTTCGATGCGAACAACCATCTTATGAGGTAAGCACACTATGGTCTGGCCAACATTTTTAATCCAACCAAAATGTATGCATATTTGATCGGGGCAATCTGCTTCAATAACTCTCACCATACCATCGGCAAATGAAAGCAAATTATAACCATTCTCAGTTTCCACAAGATAATCAGGCAGATTTTTACTGAGATCAAATCTTTCGACAATTTCTCCATCTATAGTAACCACAGCAATATTGCCAGGAGTCTTTTCCTGAAAATAATGATTATATAACATAATAGCCCCTACAATCAACAATACGACGAAAATCAATCGATCTCCTTTTCGCATCCTAATAATACTGCTCCTTTTATAAAAAAACCCTTTCTTTAAGTGCAAGACTTAAGAAAAGGGCTTGCTAAGATTCTTATTTCATGGCGGAGGGGGTGGGATTCGAACCCACGGAGGGCGTGAACCCTCGACGGTTTTCAAGACCGCTCCGATCGTCCACTCCGGCACCCCTCCGAACAAAGCTTATTATATCGTAAAATCAAGCTTTTAACAAGGGTTTTTTTAGCCAATTTTATCTACTCCACCCATATATGGCCGTAAAACTTCAGGAATCACAATTGTTCCGTCGGGCTGCTGATAGTTCTCTAAAATAGCAGCTAGACAGCGGCCAATCGCTACACCTGAACCGTTGAGTGTATGGACAAATTCGGGTTTGGCTCCAGCTTCCCGGCGAAAACGAATATTGGCTCTCCGTGCTTGGAATGCCTCAAAGTTACTGCAAGAAGATATTTCCACATACTTGCCATAACTTGGCATCCAAACCTCCAAATCGAGTTTCTTAGCAGCAGTAAATCCTAGATCGGCGGTACACATCTGGACTACGCGATAAGGCAAGCCAAGTTGCTGCAAAATAGCTTCAGCATCAGCTACCAGCTTATCCAGTTCATCATAGGAGTTCTCAGGTTTGACAAACTTAACCAACTCTACTTTATTAAACTGATGGACACGGATTACTCCCCGTGTATCGCGCCCATAAGCTCCAGCTTCCGAACGAAAACATGCTGAATACGCCACATGATATATTGGCAATTGATTACCATCTAAAATCTCATCCCGGTACAAATTAGTAACCGGTACCTCAGCGGTGGGAATCAAATAGTAATCTAAGTTCTCCAATTTGAACATGTCTTCGCCAAATTTTGGCAGTTGGCCGGTACCAGTTGCGCTATCTTTATTCACAATAAACGGAGGGAAGATCTCTTTATAACCATGTTTGGTGGTATGCACATCCAACATAAAATTGGCTAAAGCTCTTTCTAGCCGTGCCCCTAATCCTTTGAGAAAGTAGAATCTGGCACCAGTAACTTTCCCAGCACGGTCAAAATCAAGAATATCCAAATTCACTCCCAAATCCCAATGGGGTTGAGGTGTAAAATCAAATTGCTTTGGTTCTCCCCAACGGCGAATTTCTTTGTTATCTGCATCACTCTCGCCAATATGCACTGATTCATGCGGAATATTAGGAATCCGCAGCAGTTGATCCTGCAGCTCTGCTTCGACTTCGCGCAACTGATCGTCTAATTCCTTGATAGTCTGGGATACGACTTTCATCTCATTAATTAAAGCTTCTGCATCTTGTTTATTACGTTTCATTTCGGCAATTTTTTCCGATACAGCATTGCGCTTAGCTTTTAACTGCTCCACTTCACTCAATATGTTGCGGCGGCGATCATCTAAGGCAATTACCTCGTCGATTGGTGCTGCTTCTCCACGATGCGCCAGCTTTTCGCGTACCCAATCAGGATTTTGGCGAATTAAGCGTAAATCTAGCATATAAACCCTCCTTGAGTTAATATTATTCCATAAATAAAAAACTCTCATCCCTATCCAGGGACGAGAGTTAAACCCGCGTTGCCACCCTAGTTGATCAGCACAAAGTGCCAATCCACTCTTTCAGCTTTAACGGGCTTACCCGAGGAAGTTGCACCCGAAGTTTCCTTCCCAGCTTATAGGGGTGGAACTTGATTTCAGCTGGCCAATTCACACCTACCATTGGCTCTCTGAACAGCTGAATTAATCAATTAGTCCCTATTATGCCTTTGCCACAATATCATTTTGTATCATTATAGTATAAATTCCCAAATGATGCAAGACTAAGCTTGGTATGAGCCTTGATGGGCGTGTGCGAATTCAGGTTCAGAAACATTATTGACAAAAAGCCGTAATAACAAAAGACCACAAACCCGTCCAAGCCCAGAAAGGATCAACACCCATTTAAGGCCAATGAAATCAACCAGGAAACCGCCAAAAATAGGTCCTATGGTTGAGGCGATGCCAATTAGCGAGTTATAGATACCAACATATTTTGACCGGTTATGATCGGGTGTTATTTCCAATAACAGGTTAAAAGCAGCTAAGTTGTATCCACCCCACGAACACCCATCCCAAAAACCGATTAATGGTCCCACTAAATAATGGGGGGCAAGAACCCACCAGATTGGAATCAAGGACACGCCAATTCCTGATCTTAGCATTACTCTCTTTTGTCCAACTTTATCAACATAACGACCCCAAAATCTTTGACACAATATTCCAGCACCAGTGATGGCGGCCTGGACAAAAGCCCAGAATTGTGCTGATCCATACAATTCTTGATTAAAGTAAACTGAAAGTAAAGGACTACCTAAACTCACACCAAGGTTCCATACCATGGATGAAAGGCAGTAATAAGCAAAATTCTTATTTTTTGCTATCGCTTGCGTGGCTGCCTTGACACTCCATATAGTCTTGGGCTTTTTTGTTATTTCATTCCGTGGCTGCGGTTTAATCCGCAGACGCAAAAAGCTTAAAATAGCTACTATACCCATGAGCCAGGCAGCGCTCAACAGCGATTGATAATTGCGCGGGTAATTGAGCATCAAAATTCTTCCAGCAATCAACGTAGATATAAATGCGGTAGAATTGATCAAAAGGTTGCGATTTGCATAGTACCTACCGCGCAATGGTTTGGGAATTATTTCTGCCTGTAATGCTGTCCAGGCCGGAACGCCCAAATTTGCTGCAATGACCCGAAACGTCGCTAAACCAATGAGTACTGGTACAGCCCATTCTGGATTTACCAAAAAGGGAATAAAAGCCATGATCAGCAAAGTACAACGATTAAGCAAGGCACCAATGGTGATTAAGCGTTTACGGTCTTTTATACGTTCGGCAAGCATACCATAGGGAATCTGTAGTAAGTTGCCAAACAATGTGGGAAAGGCGTTCAGCATTCCGATCTGTAAAGGGGTTGCACCAAAAGACAGTGCATATAAACCCAGATAAGGAACAAATAAGTTATCACTGGCCGAGGCAAACATACCCTCAATAGTGTTGATTTTCATATTATGAAACGACTGGGGATTACCTACCTGTGTATCAGGCATACAATGTTTCTTCCTCTCCTAGTATCACTTTAGATGGTTTTATATAGTCCTGAGTATAGAGGAAAGCGACGAGTAATAGCTTGAATCCGCTCTTTGATTGCAGTGTAATCTTGAGTACTCGGCGACAGTGTTTCAGCAATTATGGCTGCAATTTCATCCATGTCTTCCTCTTTTAATCCCCGCGTTGTCAGCGCTGCGGTTCCTAAACGAATACCGCTAGTTACTGTTGGACTTTCAGTTTCAAAAGGAATAGTATTTTTATTCACGGTAATTCCTACACTGTCAAGTAAATGCTCTGCATCTTTCCCTGTATAACCTCTAGCTTTCACATTGACAAGGATTAAATGATTGTCTGTACCGCCAGAAACAAGGACAAATCCATGATCAAGGAGTCCTTGAGCTAAACGTTTGGCATTTTTCACAATCTGCTCTTGGTACTGCTTAAATTCTGCACTCAATGCCTCTTTGAATGCAACTGCTTTCGCTGCAATTACATGCATCAACGGTCCTCCCTGGGTACCAGGAAACACCGCTTTGTCAATAGCTTTAGCTAATTCCTTCGTACACAGAATCATGCCACCGCGTGGCCCACGCAAAGTTTTGTGAGTCGTAGTGGTTACTACATGTGCATAGGGAATTGGACTCGGATGCACACCCGCAGCAACTAAACCAGCAATATGAGCCATATCGACCATCAAATAAGCACCGACTTCATCAGCAATTTCCCGTAAAATTTTAAAATCAATGATCCGTGGATATGCTGAAGCTCCGGCAACAATCAACCGAGGCTGGTATTGCTTAGCCAAACAGCGCACCTGTTCATAATCTATCATTTCAGTATCTTTGGCCACACCATAATGAACAAAATTGAACCAAGTACCAGAGAGGTTCACTTTGCTTCCATGAGTGAGATGTCCACCATGGCTCAAATCCATTCCCAGCACCGTATCATTGGGCTTAAGCAAAGCGAAATACACAGCTTGATTGGCTTGAGCTCCAGAATGGGGTTGAACGTTGACATGTTCAGCTCCAAATAACATTTTAGCACGTTCTATAGCCAAATTTTCAGCCAGATCAACATACTCACAGCCGCCATAATAACGTCTACCTGGATAGCCTTCAGCATATTTATTAGTTAATGGGCTGCCCATTGCTGCCAGCACAGCTGGGCTAACGAAATTCTCTGAAGCGATTAATTCTAACTTATTTGCTTGACGCTGAGTTTCAAGTTGAATAATCTCAGCTATTTCCGGATCTACTGTTTGTAAAAAATGAAACACATTCTTACCCCTCTCACGCTATGTTTATGATGATTCTGTTACCAGGAGGTATTGGCATGCTCAATGAATTGCGTATTGTGTTGGGTATGGCCTTTATGCGCTTATTAGCTGGTACGATCGAAATCACTGCTGCACTCCTGATGATTAAATTTGCGCGAATTCATACAGCAATGAAAATCAACGCAACCCTGGGATTGATTGGTCCAATTATCTTGATGCTCGTCAGTGCTCTAGGATTAGTAGGGTTGTCTCAACAAATTTCCTATAACAAATTGCTGATAGTCGCAGCTGGTGTACTTTTAATCTTTATTGGAACTCGTTAAAAAATTATAGGTATCCCAGCATGTCTCCATACCGAGATACCTTCAACCCACGAACTTATCCTTGCAGTTCGCTGGTTACTTCGCTGCCTGGAGTAAGCCACTCAGTATGGTACACTCCTGGTTTATCTATCCGTTGATAAGTATGGGCACCGAAGTAATCCCGTTGGGCTTGGATTAGGTTAGCAGATAGTGTGGCACGCCGATAACTATCAAAGTAGGCAAGAGCAGAACTAAATGCTGGAACTGGTAAACCTAATTCAGCTGCTGTGGCTACGACATGTCGCCATCCCGATTGTGCTTTCTCCACTGCCTCTTTGAAATATGGAGCCACCAATAAATTCGGCAGGTCAGGATCGGTATCAAATGCTTCTTTTATACGTTCCAAAAACTGAGCCCTAATAATGCAACCTCCGCGCCACAATAAAGCAATTTCACCGTAATTCAATTTCCAGTCCCATTCTTTGGACGCGGCACGCATTAAAGCAAACCCTTGAGCATAAGAACAAATCTTTGAAGCATATAACGCCTGCCGGATTGCTTCGATAAACTCTTTCCGGTCTCCTTGATAAACAGCATTCGGGCCAGTAAGAACCTGCGCAGCAGCGACTCTTTCTTCTTTGATTGCTGACAGGCACCTGGCAAAGACAGCTTCGGTAATCGTCGGTGTAGCGATTCCTAGATCTAATGCAGTCTGAGATGTCCATTTACCCGTCCCTTTTTGGCCCGCTGCATCCAAAATGAGTTCGACGATTGGTTGTTGGGTATCATGATCGATCTTAGTAAAAATATCGCTGGTAATCTCAATTAGGTAACTGTTGAGCTCACCTTGATTCCAGATGGCAAACACCTCGTGCATCTCAGCAGCTTTCATCTGTAAAGCATGTTTCATTATGTAGTAAGCTTCACAAATTAGCTGCATATCACCATATTCGATGCCGTTGTGTACCATCTTGACAAAATGGCCAGCACCACCAGGACCAACCCATTGACAACATGGTACTCCGTCTGCTACTTTAGCAGCAATACCTTGGAAAATGGGTTTGACATATTCCCACGCTTGGAGTGAACCTCCAGGCATGATGCTAGGCCCTTTCAGCGCTCCCTCTTCACCACCGGAAACTCCTGTGCCAATATAGAGCAATCCTGCTGCTTCCACCTTGCGAGTTCTCCGCTCAGTGTCTGCAAAATGTGAGTTTCCACCATCAATGATAATGTCTCCTTGGTCGAGTAATGGTATTAGTTTATCGATAAAATCATCTACAGGTTGTCCAGCTTTTACCATCAACATTATCTTTCGCGGTTTTTTCAGGCAGCTGACCAATTCTTCCAGCGAGTAGGTTCCTATCACTCGCCTGCCTTTGGCTTGGCCTTGTATAAAACTAGTAATTTTATCATGTGTGCGATTATATACTGCTACGGTATATCCATGGCTTTCCATGTTGAGAACAAGGTTCTCCCCCATAACTGCCAAGCCAATTAGTCCAATGTCCGCTTTACTCATGGATTTTTTCCTCCTTTGCCAAGTTCAATAAGCGGTTATACTCCTGCTTCAGAAGTAAAGCATCTGTTTCCAAATTAGGACTTTCGCAAATCAGCCAACCACCAACATTATATTCGACCAAGGCCTGTAAAACCGCTTGATAATTCATGTCTGACTCGGTAAGAACCAGGTGCTTCTTTTCGCCTTTCGCACCATAATCGATACCGGATATATGCATATGGAGTTGAGTTAATGCTTCTTTACCGAGTTCAGTTTGGACAAATTCCAATACTTGGCAGATCTCCTCATATGTATTGTACGCACCCTGGCTGCGGGCATGCAAATGGGACCAGTCAATACAAGGAAAGACACCAGGTATTTCCCCGGCCAAACGCACTGTCTCCTCAACAGTGCCAAATTGACTCAATGACCCAGTAGTTTCAGGGCGCAGACATATGCTAATGCCTTCTGCGTCTAATTTACGACGCAGCTCTATCAACTCCTGCTTAACCTTTTGATAAGCTTCCTCGTGAGGTTTATCATGATAATAAGCTGCGTGGAATACTACACTTTGTGCTCCCGCTATCCAGCCAATCCGAGCAGCTTTCAACACTCGTTCTTTACTGGCTGCAACTTTATCCGGTTCTTGAGAATTCAAATTGACATAATAAGGCGCATGTACAGTCAGCTCAATGCCGGTAGCTGCACAGAGTTTTTTTACATCCTCAGCAGTAGCAGAATTCATCGATACACTTCGGACAAATTCTAATTCCATGCAGTCCAATTCCAGTTCAACCAGGCGTTTGATTCCAGCACTAGTTGACCGCATTTTTGTTGATAAAGGTATTCCCGCTGTACCTATGCGTAATCTATTCAAGTACAACCTCCTCAATTACCTGGTATCCATAGTTTTTTAGTTGCCTTCTGAATGGCATCTTCATTGCTTTTATTATCTTCTTCCTCGTCCTCTAATTCATACAAAGGTTCGAGATCAATCGCACTACTGAGAATTTCTTGTACTTCCATCATCAATTTGTGAAAAGCCAGCTCAGCTTCAAATAATTCCCGAATGTAGGGATTGATATTGAGAACTTCATACAACTTAGCAATCTCTTCTGCTTGAGCTTCAGTAATAGCTCGTCCTTCAAGCTGCTGTTTCTGCAGATTCAGTTGCTTTTTATGAAAATCTCTCAGCATAATTTTCGCCGCTGTATGCTGTTCAATTTCCGCACGTGCTTGTTTCAGACGCTGATACTCCGGACTTTCAACCAAAGCAGTAGCCAGTTGTTTAGCAAGTTGCTCTATATTCACATCATCCACCCCTTCAATGCTATGTTATACATTAAATCGAAAGTTGATGATATCGCCATCTTTGATGATGTAATCCTTGCCTTCCAGGCGGTAAAGACCTCGCTCTTTGGCTTTCTGCATTCCTCCGGAAGCGATGAAATCATCATAGGATACAACCTCAGCACGGATGAATCCCCGCTCGATGTCGGAATGAATCTTTCCTGCACCCTGTTTTGCAGTTGTTCCTTGTTTTATGGTCCAAGCTCTGACTTCATCTTCACCAACTGTGAAGTAAGAAATTAAACCCAGGTGTGCATATACCACCCGCGACAGTCTTTCTATTCCTGTTTCCGTAATTCCAATATCCTCCATAAAAAGTTGTTTATCTGTTTCATCAAGTTGGCTGATTTCCATTTCGACTTGACCACTTACCACTATGACAGGAATTCCCCGCTCCCCAGCCCATGCTTGCAGTTTATCCTGCTGTGGGTAGGCCTTTTCCCGCATCTGTTCTTCATCGACATTCACTACAATAATCAACGGTTTCCTGGTGAAAAAGTCGTATCCTCGAATCAGTTTCTCTTCTGCTTCTGTAAATTCTAATGTCCAAAGAGGCAACTCATTTTCCAAAACATCTTTGCATTTGCTCAATACCTCTATCTCCTTGGCTGCATCAGGGTTTTTCATCCGTTCTTTGTTTAACCGTTCCAGCCTTGTTTCAAGCAAGCTCCAATCAGAAAGAATTAACTCCGACTGAATCTGCTGGAGATCTCGCATCGGATCGATGATGCCATCTGGAGCAGGAACATAATCGCTGCGAAAAGCACGTAGAACTTGCACAACAGCATCTACATCCTTTAAGGCACTAAGCAAGGTATTACCTTTCTTATTTTGATTAGTGCCAACACCAGAAATATCCACCATCTCAATTGTGGCATAGGTAGTTTTTTTAGGATTGAATATTTCAGACAATCTAGTTATACGAGGATCGATCACTTTAGCAATTCCTGTGTTAGTACGATTGCCATCTTTAAGTTCAATGTTAGTCAGTAGCTGAAAAATCGTAGTTTTTCCGCTTTGTGGTAATCCAATGATGCCAATCTTCAATGCTGCTTCCTCCCATTCAGGTTATTTTAATTGTACCATATTTCTAATTATGCCGCATTAGATTTAAGTGAAATCACTAAAAAACCACCTCAGTCGCTTGGATGACTGGGTGGTTATAAGGCTTACCTTGCCGCTTCCACTAATTTTGCTGCATAAGCAGTAATATCGGCAAATCTTCCTTCAACCATTGCTTTTTTATCAATCAAGTTTCCACCAACACCGAGTACATCTACACCTTTCTGACGGTACTCGCGAGCATTATCGATACTGACGCCACCAGTAGCCATGAAAGTCACATGATCCAGAGGACCTAAAACATTCTTGAAAAATTCAGCCGTTACAACTCCTGCAGGGAATATTTTAATAATATCTGCTCCTGCCTCACATGCCTGCTGAATCTCGGTAGGTGTCATACATCCAGGCACCACCATTCGGCCATAACGGTTGCCTAGACGGATCAAATCAAAATTCAACGTTGGGGCAACCAGGAACTGTGCTCCAGCTAACATGGCAGCTCTACCAGTCTCTGGGTCCAATACAGTACCAGCACCAACAGCAACGTCTTTCCCTAAAGCTTTACAGACATCAGCTATTGCCTGCAAGGCATTTTCTGTATCCATTGTGATTTCAATCGCTTTGATACCGCCTTCCACTAAAGCTTTTGCCAGTGGTACAGCTAGGCTGACATCAATTTTGCGTACCACAGCTACAACCCGGCTTTCCATCATTTTTTCGTATACTTCCAGCTTATACTTCATTGACTTCACCCCATTAAAAAGCTGTTCGCTATACACTCTACCATATAGCACATTCTCGATCCTTATGCAATTTCCTTTTCATTGTTTTTAGCCTTTAATTGCTTATGAACATGCATGCATAAAATAAAACAAAACCTCGTAAATCTACACAAAGTAAATTTACGAGGCTGAAATTTGCTCTTGGCAGTGAGCTACTCTCTCACCACGAGATGTGGCAATACCATCGCCGCTGGAGGGCTTAACTTCTGTGTTCGG